>Ga0209567_10000857_pt1 | contig 16342 bp, 20 predicted proteins | sample COG_12_FD_184756 | JGI IMG/M metagenome (GOLD analysis project Ga0209567, IMG submission 184756) | Pelagic marine sediment microbial communities from the LTER site Helgoland, North Sea, for post-phytoplankton bloom and carbon turnover... | ecosystem: Environmental > Aquatic > Marine > Neritic...
GTCAGGTTGGTGCTTTCGATGGTCAGACCAAGTTCACCGTCTTTGAAATATTGCAGACGGTCGCGAGCGTAGTCGCTAATCTGTTGGCGTGCGTGCGCTTCGTTGTTAGCGTAACCAGAAGTTTGAACAACGCCACCCTCGGTGATGTACCAAGAGGTGAGTGCCTGTACTTGCGTGATGTAGCCTTTGAATGTCGTTTTCATCGTCGGTTCCTTGGTGGGTTTCTCGCTGTCCTTGATTCTTATTATAGGGGGTCACCCACGTATTGCAAGGGAATTACGAAGATAATTGCAACTATAATTGCCTAAATATCAGTAACTTACGAGACTATGGATAAGAAAAGAGAAAAATTACTCACCAGAAACGCATTTAGTACGGTTTCGCGCTACGAACCACCGCGGGTGAAGGCAGTCCGTGCAAAACATGGTGACAGGGCGGCAGAGAAAATGAAGACTGCAATTGCATTGGATGAGGCACGCAAGCAAGGAGTTAAGGTTTGAATAAGAAACATGGTATGACATATACCCCGGAATGGAGGTCGTGGGTGTCTATGAGGCGTCGGTGTTTGTCCAAAAATGCCGATAACTATGCATACTACGGTGGTCGGGGAATTAGTGTCTGCGATAGGTGGTTGGAGTTTGTGAATTTTTATTCAGACATGGGTCCGCGCCCAATAGGCACAACACTGGATCGCATCGATAATGATGGTGATTATTGCCCGGATAATTGCCGGTGGGCCGATAAGAAAACCCAGATGAACAATACGACGCGTACCAATGCCACCCATTGTAAAAATGGTCATTTTCGTGTTGTCGGTGCCAGACGGTGTGATGAGTGTAATCGTGTTTATCAGCGCGATTGGGCACGCCAGAGAATGAGTACACCAGAAGGACGAGCGGCGCATAACGAAAATCAAAAGCGTCATCTAGCGAGAAAGGCGGCATCTGATGCTAGATCCTAGCTGGGCCAGAATCGCCGGCATACATCTTGAGGACGACGGCACGATGGGTGCAGTGTGGCTTGCACATGATCATGTAACTTCCATCGTGCATTGTTATGATGCTGCGTTGTTCAAGATGGAAGTTCCCGCGGTAATCACTGAGGCGATCGGTGCTCGCGGAAGATACTTCCCGGTTGCATGGCGCAAGAAAGACAAAGCAATGGCAGACAAACTTTTGGATGCTGGCGTGAACATGTTGCCGGATCCTGCAACAGATGATCAGGCAATTGCCGAAGTTATCTCGAGAGAGATTTGGCAGAAATTACGAGCGAGTCAGTTCCGCGTTGAGAAGCGTGTTGGGGAGTGGCTTTCTGAATACCGAAAATATTTCAGGGATGATTCCCAAGTACCAACAAAAGGTTTTCCGCTGATGGCAGCAACACGACATGCGATAGAAATGCTCTCTTGGGCAGAAGCAGAGACACATGGAAGTCGCACCCAGAAAAATTATCCTCAAATAGCGATAGTCTAATGGCAGCACTCACCAACCAAGAAATTGTCGACATTGTTAATACTGAGTTTGAAAATGCACAAGGTATGCCCAGTGGTGACATTTCCGAAGAGCGTGCAAGAGCACTCGATTATTATCTGAAGAAACCCTACGGAAATGAAGAAGAGGGTTCGAGCAAGGTAATCACATCGGATGTTGCTGATGTCGTCGATGGCATGATGCCATCTCTTCTGAGAATTTTTACATCAGCAGACAACTTGGTTAGCTTCGATGCTGTTGGCCCAGAAGACGAGCCGGGTGCGGAGCAAGAGTCTGACTTTGTATCGTACACATTTTTCAAACGTAACCCGGCATTCGAGATTCTGTTCTACTGGTTGTTCGATGCACTGGTGCAGAAAAACGGTTACGTCAAGGCATGGTGGGACGAGACAGAGGAGGTCACCACTGAGGAATACGAGGGTCTGACTGATGATGAGGTTGCTGTCCTCATGTCAGACGATGAACTCGAACCGATAGAGCGAGAGGAACGTACCGGCGACACTGTTGATGTACAGGGCAATGTTGTTCAGGGCATCGTCCACGACATCAAGTTCAAGCGCGTGGTTAAGGGTGGTCAGGTCCGCATTGATAATGTTCCGCCTGATGAGTTCCGCATCTCTGGTGATGCACGTTCTTTGGACCCGTCAAAGGCGAGAATGGTCTCCCATGAGCGTGAGGTTACCCGTGACAAATTGTTACGCATGGGATTCAAGAAGTCTGTGGTTGATAAACTTCCTGCCAGTGACGAGTCACTGAACTCGACTGAAAAGGTTGCCAGAAAGGACAAGTCAGACGACCAGAAAAACTCGGCATCGGCTAACAAGGACAAGTCTCAGGATACGATTGTTCTACGTGAAACATACATTGATGTAGATGTAAATCGTGACGGTCGTTCCGAGTTGAAGCAGGTATTCACTGCTGACAGCAAGCTACTGGAAATTGAAGACTCTGACCGGCAACCGTTCCATGCGATTTGCCCGAGTCCATTACCGCACAAGCACTTTGGACTCTCGACCGGCGAGAAGGTTATGGATGTGCAATTGGTTACATCCGAACTTTTGCGTCAGGTTCTTAACAACCTGTACCGATCAAACCAGCCCGGTCATGCTGTATGGGAACAGGGCATGGGCGAGAACACGATGGACGACCTTCTGACTACAGAGGTTGGCCGGGTGGCACGATTCAAGCGTCCTGTTGGTGAGTCTTATGCTCCTATGACGGTTCCGTTTACTGCTGCTGACACATTCCCGATGGTCGAATACTTCGACAAGGTGAAACGCGATCGCACTGGTATCTCTTCAGACGCCGAGGGGCTAACACCAGAGGCACTGAAAAACATTCAGCAGTCTGTCCTTGTGCAGGCTACGGACATGGCAAGGATGAAGATCGAGGCTGTGGCGAGAATCTTTGCCGAGACCGGTTTCAAGTCGCTGTTCAAGCATGTCCATGAGTTACTGCAGAAGCACCAGCAGAAAGCGGAAGTGGTGAAGTTGCGTGGTCAGTGGGTGCAGGTTAACCCCAGTGAGTGGCGCAACAGGCGCGACATGACGGTTAATATTGGCCTTGGTATTGGTACTCGTGAGCAGAACCTTGTGCATCTCAATGCGATCTGGGAAAAGCAGTCGGAGATGGTGCAAGGTGGTGGCATGAACCTGACCGTGACGCCGAAAAACATTTACAACACTGCAGCAGAGATTGTGAAGAACGCCAATCTGAAGTTGCCGGCGATGTTTTTCACTGATCCCGGTAACCAGCCGGCACCACCACCGAATGATGAGCAGGCACAACTGCAGAAGAAGGAACAGGAACTGGAGGAGCGTCGACAGAAGTTGGACGCAGAGCGCAACGAGATCAATCAAGCCAAGCTACAGCTTGAGAACCAGAGCCAGACGTTACAGCATCAGCGTGACCTGATGAAGATCGAGGGTCAACGTGAAGAGCGCACCATCAAGTTCGAGGTCGAGAACAACAAACTCAGGACCGCACTTGCAGAGCAGGGTATTAAGCTCGATGTGGCAGAGGCAGACGCACTCATCAAGCGTGTCACAGCAGAGGCACAGGCAGACCAGTTACAGGCATCGGCAGAGCAGGCACTTGCACTTGCAGACAAAGCTAGGGTTGAGTCTCAGGTGATGCTTGCCGAGGTCGGTAAGGACACCACTGGCAACGATGTTCTTGCTGCTGCCGAGTCAGAGGCTAAGGTTACGAAGACCCAGCTCGAGTCGCAGGAAGTCGTCGCGAAGATCGAGAAGACGCAGGCAGAGACAGACAAGATCAGGAAAGACACGGAAGCAGTTAGTGTCGAAATTAAAGCAGCAGAGTCTGGGATAGAGGAGATGCTTGATGGCACTGAAGACTCTGAATGACAACATCAGGAAATCCAAAGCCAAGAAAAAGACAGCCAAGAAGGTTGCTGCAAAGAAACCAGAGATTGATGTCGCCGCGATTGAAAAAGCAGTCGAGCGTGGTGCCAAGAAGGGCATCGAAAGCGCGAAACCGCAGAAGATTACGTTTACGGCAAGAAAACCTATTAGTTATCATGCAACCATCGAGCGCAGTCGAGGTGTAATGACCGGGGCAAGAATTGATCCGATCGAGAGTGGCAAATGACCACTGAAACAAACACCTGCGGAGAATGTACACTTTGTTGTACGTTGCTGCCTATCGAATGGTTGGACAAGCCAGCGAACTCGACCTGTGTTCATTGTGATGCAGGTTGTCTTATCCATGATACGAAAGACTCAGAATGCACCAGCTTTGAGTGTTCGTGGTTGCAATCGAATGTTGACAATCCTCAACTTAGACCAGACAAGAGCGGAATCGTGTTCGAGAAAACAGACGATAATGCTTTCTATGGGAACATAGTTCCCGGCGAAAAGATCACAGACACGGCACGGCGACAGATACATAGTTTTGTTGCACAAGGCTATGTGGTCAGGTTGTCGGAGACAGTATAGATGGCGACCTACAGCACAGATTTAACAACGGCGACAGATGCCGCGAGTGGTACGTGGACTGAGTTTGGTTCGGCTAATACTGGTGGCACGCCTGCATCTGATACTGAGAACTATATTCAGGGTGTGGAGTGCCGCTCACAAACAACGGGTACTAAGTCAGGTTCGGGTAATCCCAAGTCGGTTGTTTACAATCACGGTTCTGATCTGTCTTCTGGATGGACATCTGGCGATGCTTTTTTCTGCTGGTTGTACTATGCAGTGGGTGCCAACCTTGACACCTTTGCAAATAGTGGTCATCAGGTTGGTATTGCAAATGACACGACCAATGTTGATAGGTTCACTGTTAGTGGTAGTGCCTCGGGGCGCAACCCTTATGGTGGTTGGTTCTGTCCAGCAGTAGATCCAGAGCAGACAGCGACCAACTCTTATGGCACGGGTGGAGCTGGATACCAGTATATCGGTGGCATCGTCTATACCTTGGCATCTATCTCCAAGGGTACACCACACGCTGTCGATGCTATTCGCTATGGTCGCGGCTTAATCAGCATGACTGGCACAGGTGGTTCGTTCTCTGAGCTGGCTGAATACAATGATTACAATGCTGGTGGTACGCCACCGGGTACGTCTTCAACTTCTGTTGACTCCGGTCGTCACAGGTTAGGTTTGTTTCAGGAGAGCGGCGGCACGTATCTCTGGAAGGGGGTTATGTCTCTTGGCACTACTGCCTCTTCCGTTACGCTAACTGACTCAAACGTGACGATACTGGTTGAGGACTGCCCCAATACCTATGCAGACTTTAGCAGACTTGAAATTCGTAACGCATCAAGTTCGGTTACTGTAAGCAACCTCACGATCACTGCCCTTGGAACAACGGCACCGGGTAATGTGGAGGTATTTAACGACGCACCTTTTACTCTAAACTCCCCGGTCTTCAATGGTCTGGGAACATTTGATTTAGACGCTAACACCGATTTCAATGCGCCCACGTTCAATGGTTGCGGACTGATTACTCTGAACGAGGCCGACATTTCAAACGGCACCATTTCAGGGTCTACTGTTGCTGCCGATACAGGCGCAGTGCATGACAATCGCACTACGACCTCACCGACATCAATTTCAGAATTGGACAACTGTACGTTTGTGCAAGGTACTAACGCGCACCACGCTATAGACTTTGGCACGGGTGTCGATGATGATATTACACTGACCGGAATTGAATTTACCGGGTTCGATGAGACCTCGGGTGAGGATCAACCGGGTGCAGCTTTACGGTTTCTTGCTACATCAGGTTCGCTAACGTGTAACTTGGTCGGTTGCACTGTCGGTGGAGCAGGAGCATCTGCGACAAATTTCTTTAAGGATGATGCTGCGGGTGTTGCTGTCACCCTTGCATTTGACACCATTACATTATCAGTGACTGTGTTGGACGCTACTGACGACACAGCTATAACAACAGCACACGTTCAGTTGTTAAAGGACTCGGATAAGAGTGTTTTACTTTCTGGCGCAGTGAATGGTAGTGGCGTTATCTCAGATTCAATAGCCTATGATGCCGATACTGATGTCGTTGGTTGGGCGCGTGAGCATAATGTATCTGGAACTGATTACATACAGCAAGATTTCTCAGGGCAATACACTGCCAATGGATTTGCAATAACGATCAGGCTTGAGCCTGCTGAATAACAGAGGGTTAAATTATGACTGTCTACGATAGAGACTACGCAACACCGGCAGATGCGGTGACTGCTGTTCTCGCCCAATTTAGTATTACGGCAGGTGGTGACATCAGGCATGACACTGGTACTCACACCTTCCACGTTTGGTGGTTGCACCGAGCCTTGCAGAAAAAGGTTTGGGATCTGGCTACCTCGGGTAATGATTTCCTGAACTTGGCGAAACCTAACCCGAGTACCTCTGAGGCACTCGGGACGATCATCACGCTGTTGGATCACACGACTGATTTCTCAGTGCGGTACAACATCGACGACACTGCGGCTCAATCTTTCTTTGGTGGTTCGATCGAGCAACAAAACGGTTCATCTCAAACTGAACGCTATTCAGGTTTGATCGTACTTGGCTCTGCTGTTGCAGGCACTGAACTACAGATCATTCAGAACGCTGCGGTAGTTACCTCATTCTGGGGTACTGGTTTGAACCAGACAGACAGCAATACGCTTCTGCGTGTCTTGGTTAAGACCATCGTGGCGGGGGCAGAGGTCGATAAGCAGATCGTTGTCGTTAAGGCTTCTGAGTTTCAAGATACCTATGCCGTGTGGGAAACCACACTTGGTCTGGGTGAGAAGGTAGCAGCAATCTCGACTGCAGATGATCCTAACAACAACACTGCTCTTGCAACGGTGCAGGCTTATACTGGTTTTGCCGGAGTCGGGGCGACGGTAGAGGGTTGGGATCTACACGATGTTGATGGAAATGGGGCCGACCCATTCCTTGGAAGTTTGTCTTATGCAGGATTGACTGGTAATCAGACCAAGGACGCATTGTACGAAGTTGTCAAAGCGTACCTTACTCGTGGAACGACTGACACGCTCTGGGGAATTGACGGTGATCTATACACCGCAAGGCTTTTCCAGCTAACACTGACGCCGGGTGCAGGTTCATTGCTCTACGTTCAGAATGAAATCGTAACTTGGACAGGTGGTGGTGAAGGCGTGATGCTTGCTGCTGACGATCTTGATGAGGACAATATCACCCGCATGGTGATACATCTGAACAAGGGTATTGCACCAGTCAACACTGATGTAATCACTGGCGCTACGAACTCAGCCGATAACGTAGTAACCGCAGCCGAGAAGCTGGCGACTGCTGCGAACTACATCGGTGTTTACACTGGCTCCAATTGGATCGCACCGAAGGGTACTGGCTTCCTTGCCAGTGAACTGATCTTCGGTGATTCAGTCACAGCCCTTGATGGTCAAACGCCGGGTGTACCGCAGAATGTTACGCTTAGTCTTACGGTCAACTGCGATGCTTCGGATGATCCGTATGCGTTCCTTGCAGAGAAGGATGGTGTGCTTGAAGCACCAGACTACAACACCTATAACGGTACAGCACAGGGTACGAGTGTCAGTACGATTATCGTTGATGCTGCGATTCAAGCTGATGAGCCACAGACTGGATATATTGGTGTACTGCATACAGGGCGGACGTACTACACGTTCTATGAGTATTCTTCTTGGACGGGTTCTACGTTTACTCTTGTAGGCACAACGGATGCAATTGCCATTACTGCAGGCGACAACATGTTTATCGCATACTTCTACGAGGCATTGGTTGGTACGGGTGCAACGCAGACCCTATCGAGGAGCTTTGTGTTTGATTCTGGAACCAGAGACTTTGTTGGTTGGGTAAGACACGGTGATCCGACGATACCTGACAAGCCTGTGCCTATTGCTTTCAACTCAGTGGGTTCAAACTCTCAGTCTCTTATAGTGCAGCTTGAAAATGAGAGTTAAGGAATGTCGTACACACCGAACTGGACTACCAAGGTCTTCACAATCCCCTTGGGGGATTTGACCTTTGTCTCTGGTGTTAACTATACGCTTGATGCGGGGGACTTCTGGATAGAGGTCCGCCGCTTAGAGGCATCTGCTGCAAACAATGGTGGCTTGTATGCCGAGCAAGCACTTGAGTTTGTCAATACCCAGACATTGTCTGGCATACCATACTCTGCAATTGTGAAGTTGATAAATGGTTACACTTGGGAAGTAAACGCCAGCAATATTATTGTATCGTTGCTGGGTAAGAACAATAACTTGCTGGATACATTTGTTCCAGCAAACGGGGTAAGCGTATTGGCAAATAACTCTGCTGGCAAAATTGAAACCGGCACTGGTTTGGATGCTGGTCAGTCTACACAGCTCAACGAAATTCACACCAGACTAGACCTTGAGACCGCCAATCCGCAGACATATGCTGATGACGGTTCCAGCATATCGAATACAGACTTCACACTCACGAAGTCTGACAATGGTGATGGAACCTTCGACATTGACCGAACCTGATGCATAATCACACGCTAGGATGGACATCGGACAACGGTTGCAATGTGTTTGCAGTTGGCTGGTTGATTATTGGCACATTGCTTTTCACGCCGGGAGGCGGCATTGATGATGGTTATCTCAAGTTGAGTAAGCGAAAGGCCAAGAAAGAAGAGTCAGAATTTGCACAATTGTTGGCAATAATTGTCTCTGTTATTGATAGGGATACGGAATGAGCGACAAACTGTTAGAGCAAATGGAATTAGGTAACCGGGCGCAGACTGCGATGCAGGAACTTGATTCTATATTCAGGGAACTTGAGGCAGAGTGTTTTGTGACGTTCAAGAATAGTGGCGTACATGACGACGAGGGTCGAAAAACGTGTCGCTTGTATCTCAAAGTACTCGAAGATGTGAAAGACAAATTTCAGCTTGCCATTATCAATGGTAATGCAGCAAAGAAGGCAAAGGAGGCGACAACCCAGTCGTCATAAATCTGAGGAAAACCCATGTCCGAAGAAACAGAAGTAGTAACAAAATCTCCCGGCTCGCTACTGGCCGATGAAATGTACGGAGTACCTGAAGAGAAGAGTGTTCAGGTTGAAGAACCAGCGGCTGAAGAGGCTCAGGTCGAAGAGATTGAAGCTGAACCAGAGCAACAGATCGATGAAGTCACGGAACCCACCGATGACGACACCGAGGAAGTTGAACTTCAGACGATTGAGCAACTTGCAGAGCACTTTGAGTTTGATCCGGAGGTGATGAACAATCTCACCATCAAGCAAAAAGTTCTGGGCAAGGAAATTGATGTCAATCTCGGTGAGGCACTTACCACGCACAGGAAGGTGAAAGCTGCAGATACCTATCTTTCCGAGGCCAAAGAAAAAGCCAAGGGGATTGTTGAGCAGGCTAACAACGAGAGTGAATATCTTTCCAGTGCCGTGATAACTGTCGGCACGATGATTAAGGGTCTCGAGGAAGACCTTGATGCTCGCATCGACAATGCAGACATGCAGGCATTGCGAAAAGCAGACCCGGCAGAATACTCAGCGAAGGTTGAGGAGTTCCGCCAAGAAAGGCAGAAGATCGACACCAAACGCCAGCAGGCGCAGGAGGCATTGCAGCAGTTCACGCAGATGTCGGCGCAGCAGGAAGAGCAGGCCAGACTTGCGCGTCTACCACAAGAGCAGGAGATTCTGTTAACCAGAGTTCCAGAGTGGGCAGATGATGAAAAAGCAACTGCGGAGCGTGGTGAGGTTGTGGGCTACCTGCAGGCAGAGGGGTTCACAAATGAGATGATTGAATACTTGTCGTTTGATGGCGCAGCACTTGCAACAGTAGTAAAGGCAATGCGCTACGACAAGGCGAAAGGGAAGTCTGACGCGATCAAGAAGAAGGTCGTGAAGATTCCAAAAGTTTTGAAACCGGGTCGTGACAAGGTTACTGCCAACCAAGGCAAGGCCAAAGACAAGGACGATCTGGTTTCTATCATGTACCCAGAGGCAGGCTAACCCAGCTTTAATCTGATTTCATTTTGACAGTTCTTTCGACGCCAACACGGTAACCCAGCGTGCGCCCGAGACAATTGTTGTTTAGATTTAAGGAGAGATAAAGTGGCTACTATTGGTAGTACATTTTTTGACCTCATTGATCTGTACAAACGGCAAGACGATTCGCGCATGATCGCAACCGTTATCGAGATGCTGAAAGAAAACAATGCAATCCTCGACGACGCAATTGCGACTGAGTGTAATCAGGGTGTGAGTCATCGGACAACGATCCGCACCGGTTTGCCGGCAGTGACATGGGGTAAGTTCTATCAGGGCATTAATCAGGACAAGTCAACGACCGCACAAGTCGACGACACGACTGGTTTTGTTGAGCACCTTTCATCGATTGATACGCGTCTTCTCGATATCTCAGGGCAACCCAATGCCGTGAGACTGTCAGAAGCGCAAGCCTCGCTTGAGGCTATCAGTCAGGAAGTTGCGTCGAAGCTGATCTATGGCGACGACAACCTGAACCCAGAGCAATTCACAGGCTTTGCGCCTCGCTTTAACAGTCTTTCTGCCGCTAATGGTGGACAGATTGTTGATGGTGGTGGCACAGGTGCTGATAATACCTCGATCTGGTTTGTAACTTGGGGTGATAATCAGTGCAGCATGTTGTACCCGACTGGTACGCAAGCTGGTGTGAAGCGCACTGACAAAGGTGAGCAACGCACGTTGGACGGTTCAAGTAATCCTTACTTTGTTAAGGAAGAGTTGTTCAGCCAACATGCTGGTTTGACTGTTCGTGATTGGCGTTATGTGTCTCGTGTTGCCAATATTGATGCTTCCGACCTTGCGGCTGGCAGTGTTGATATTTACGCACTGATGCGTAAAGCATTCTGGAAACTGAAGAGTCACCGGGTTAGTGGTGGTCGCATGGCGATCTACTGCAACTCCGATGTTCTCGAGGCTCTGGATGCAGATTCAACGCCGACAACGGGTACGATTACCGCTGGCACAACGAGAGAATCTTATGTCCGACTTTCACCGACTGAGGTCGATGGATTCGAGGTCATGAGTTACCGTGGCATTCCTGTGCGTCAGGTGGACGCAATTACCAACACTGAAGCTGTAGTCAGCTAAGGAGACTGATATGTTATTTTCAAAACAACAGGAGTTCTCCGACGCTCAGAACCTGACTGCGACTGGTGCATCGACCAATACCATTGATCTTGGCGCAACGGGGACCGTTCTCGGTGCTCCTGCTGCCTTGGTTCGTGATATTGGCAAGGGCAAGCCAATTCCGATCGTTGTCAAGCTCGATGCTGCCGCTGGTGGTACGAGTCCGACGTTGATTGTTACTGTGGAGATAGATACCACTGATGCGTTTTCGAGCGCAACGGTTGTAGCGACTTCACCAACAGTGGCTGGTGGCGCGGCTGGTGACGAGGTTTGGATGGATGTATATCTGCCCGAAGGCACCAACGAGCGTTACATGCGTTTGAACTATACTCTTGGCGGAACATCGCCAGACTATACGCTGAACGCAGGTATTGTCATGGCTCGCACGAGTAACTACACGGTTCCCGGCGCGTAGAAAAGGACATTTAGTCCTGATTGTTGGCCCACCTTCGGGTGGGCTGGCTTTTAATCATGAAAAATGTAGTTATCTCAGTACCACATTCTGGGACCAGAACGCTCATGGAGCACACTGGTATCTATGCAAAAGAGCAGGAATTGTGGGGTGCTGGTGAATGGTGGCACTTCGGCAATGACGACTGGTATGGCAACCTTCTCAGGAAGCATAAACCGTTCGCGCATATTCCGATAAGGCACCCGCATGATGTAGCAAGGTCATGGGCAAGCCGACCCAAAACCGGGGACGCGATAAGCAACATGGTCAATTGCTACGAGGATATGTTCGACTACCTCGAGAAGCACGATGCACAACTGTATCGCGTTGAGGACTTGCCGCGGTTGGCAGGCACAGGCGAGCACAAAGAGGGCGATCACTCTGCCCGAATTACAGAATTTATCAATGCGGTTGATGAGAAAGTAATCGAACCGCACCGCGACTTCTTTGCAAAATATTATGAGGACTTATGTCTCTCGACACCTATACAAACCTGAAGACAGAAATCATCGAGTGGCTTGATCGTGACGACCTGAATGACAGGGTTGATACGTTCATCGATCTTGCAGAGGCAAGACATCAGCGCGAGATTCGTATTCGTGACATGCTTGTGCGAGAACCGCTTACCGTTGTGAGTCGATACACAGATATTCCCGGTGGTTATCTTGAGGCAAAGACCCTGAGATTACTTACGAGTCCCAAGGTAACAATCTTGGACTACCTGAACCTGCACGAGATGAACGAAAGGCGAGTTGAGACACCAACCGACAAGCCACTGCACTTTACTGTTCACTCGCAGATCGAGTTCGACAGAGCACCTGATCAGGCATACAGTGGTGAAATCATTTATTACAAGAGTCTCAATGCACTGTCGACGACCGTTTCGACAAATGCTTTACTGACAAGAGCACCTGACATTTACCTGTGGTCGGCTCTGGCAGCAAGTGCTCCGTTCCTGATGAATGATGAGCGCATAACACTTTGGAATAGCTTGTACGAAAATGCTCGTGATTCCATAAATACTCTTGACCTGTATGCTCGACAGGTTGGACCTGTCGTTTCTCAGGTATCTGGATGGACCCCGTAATGGCAAATAATACTTTTTCTGGAGCAGGTTTGCTTTCTGGCAATATTGATATGAACGATCCAATCGGCGCATTGGTTGCTCAAGGTTTTAGTAACAGGGGGTCACAGGATCGTGCAAATATGGGTTTGCTATCACCCAATACAGCGTTTGGAAATATGTTTTTTGAATCCGCCGCAGGGCAAGCCAATCCAGACATGCAACCGTTTCTTGACTTGATTTTGGCCTTGGGTAATTCACTTGGGCCGGATGCAGTAGAGTCGTTTTTATCGTTTAACTTCCCGCGTACAGGAGACCCGAAAGGAGCACTACGTGCATTGACCGTCCCGGATAGTGCGGCACAACCAAATATTAACATCCCACGCCCCGGTATGTTCTGATATGCCTGTAATACCTATAGCAGAATGGATACCTGATGCCGCTGATCTGGGTAATCCCGGCTCTATCACGGTTACGAATGCTGTACCCGGTCTGAATAGTTACAAGCCAATAAACCAGCTTGTGGCAACAACAGATTCTCTTACTGATAGACCAAGGGGCGCGATCGAGGCTAAGGACGCTTCACAGAACATCTTTGATTACGCTGGTGACGAGACCAACCTGTACGAACTTTCAGGTGGAACTTGGAGTGACATCTCTGGTGCTACTTATGCCACAGCAGCAGAAGAAAACTGGGAGTTTGTTCGCTGGAAAGAAAAGATTATCGCGACAAACTTTACCGACAATCCACAGGCTATCACTTTGGGTGGTGTCAGTTTTGCCAACCTGACAACAGCACTCCGATTCAGGCATGTTGGTGTTGTTCGTGATTTCGTTGTTGCTGGAAATACTTGGGATGCAACAGACGGTGAAGTTCGAGACCGTGTTCGCTGGTGTGCAATTAACGACGAGACAGACTGGACACCGAGTGCAACAACCCTTGCGGACTTTCGAGACCTGAAAGCAGGTGGTGGCATCCAGCGTGTTATTGGTGGTGAATACGGGGTGCTTCTCGCTGAGAAAAGCACTTGGCGTATGACCTTTGTTGGTACGCCAACGATATTCCAGATTGATGAGACCGTGCCGGGTGTCGGTTGTCTTTCACCGGGTTCCGCAACGGTTTTGGCTGGTATTGTTTTCTATGCATCAGAGCATGGATTCGTTGCATTGCAGGGCGGCACGAGGCCAACCTTTATTGGTGATGGCAAGGTCGACGAGTTTTTCAGGAATGACTTGGACGAGGATTACTTGTACAGGATTTCATCTGTTGCTGATCCAGAGTCTGGCCGGGTGTACTGGGCATATCCCGGTGCCGGCAATACGGGCGGACGACCCAACAAGTTGATTGTTTATGATCGTGTTCTTGATCGGTGGGGTTATGCTGAACTTGAGATAGAACTTATCTGGCGGTCTGGTGGTGTTGCGACAACGCTTGAACAACTCGATAGTGTTAGCGCAAGCATTGATGCCCTGCCATCGTCACTGGACTCATCTCAGTGGAAGGGTGGCGCTGCACAACTTGCCGGGTTTGATTCTTCTTTCGCGAACGGCAACTTCACCGGGTCTCCAATGACTGCGATCATGGAGACCAAAGAGGTTGAGATAAATCCCGGCAGGAGAACTCAACTAAATGCGTTTTTACCTATGGTTGACGGTGGATCGGTTTCGGCAAGGGTTGGCACAAGGAACAGGCAATCAGACTCTGTGAGTTACAGTGCGACACTGAACCAGAGTTCTACCGGGAGATTTACGACAAGGGCGAATGCCAAGTTCCACAGGTTCGAGTTAACGGCATCTGGTTTGTGGACTGACATCATCGGTGTTCAGGTAAACCCGAGAGAAGACGGTAAACAGGCAGGTGGTCGTGGTTGACCCAACAACCAGACCAGAGGCACCACTAGTACACCCAGACTCTGAGGAACATCGTCGCATAATTGCGATGCGTGCAAATGCCGGGTTTCCCAAAGATGGCACCGAGGGGATGCAAGCGCCGGCATCGATGCATAGTTACACCGTAGCGACGTTGCCTACGGCAAGCCTGTGGACTGGCTCACTGATATATGTATCGGACGATACGACACCCGGTATTGCATTTAGTGATGGTACTAACTGGCGCAGGGTAATTGATGACGGTATTGCTGGTAGCGCGTTGGCGCAACCGACTATCACCGCAAACTGGTCTTTTGATAGTCCTGCCGGGTCAACTGGCACGTTTTACTTCGGTGGTTTCTACTTGTTTCACTCGGCAGCGTTCACGCCTGCCGGCGGCACTAATGTTGGTTCAGCAAACTCGTCATATTCGGCGCATGTTTTAGTTGTGCTGGGTGCGGCCTCCACTGATATGGTGGTGCGAGTAACGGGGACATCAATTACTGATGCTGGGGTCAGAACTGCTACCGACACTGAAGACATTGACACATCGGGTGGTTCTACTAACGACTATTACGAAACATCCAAGAAGTTCATTGGTCAGGTTTCGGTGACTTTACAGTCTGGTACTGGCGTCACGATCAATTCTGGTTTTTCCAAGTATTGGGATGATGAGAATAGTGACTTTACAGTTCGATCATTAGAGGCAACTTGGTTAGCTGGTGCTTCTGATACTGGCATCGACATTGAGCTGATTCACCATCAAGACACAGGTTGGACATACGGTGCCGGCGGGACTCCTACAACGCCAACGGCAATTGCATCTTTGGCAACTGACTTGGGAACAGAGAGTGAAACAGTAAATGGTGAACCGGGTGCTTGGAAACGAACAAACCTATCGGAAGCAATTACAGGTTCCGGTTCGGAAGGCATCTTGTGGCGCATTACTACGACCGCAAATAAGGCATTTGAACTTGGTAACCTCACAATGACAGCAGACACTGTGTGAGTAGTGAAACGGCATTAAAACCTGTTGATGAACCATTGTCAGTTAGTGACGTTCCGCCTCACATGGCGGGACAGGTCTGGCCGCATGTAGAGCCTCATGTCATGCGTGGCTTAAAGCACGGTCAGGGCGACGAGACAACATCGCACCATATGCTGGCAGCGGTTTTGCAGGGACATCGTTCGTTGTGGGTTATTCACAAAGGTACGAATATTCTTGGTTGTGTTGTTTGGAAGTTGAACCAGTACGACACTTGCAAAAAGATTTGGGTTGATATTATTGCCGGCAAAGACATGAACGAATGGTACGACATGACCACCGATCTGTTACTTGATTATATGGATCTGGTTGGTGCGAAATGTCTTGAGGGGTCTGCGAGACCGGGGATGGCGAAAGTAATGAAGAAACATGGTGCGAAAGTTAAGGCAATCATAATGGAGACAACGCGATGAGCGGTGGCAGTGTAGGCAGTGGTATGTCTGGCAGTAAGGGCAAAGCCAAACAAAAAAGCACAAAGACGATACCAGATTTTATAAAACCCTTCCTGACTCAGGCGACAGGACTTGGTGAGCAGTCTTTGACTGGTCTTCAAAATGCATTGAGCGGGGACACTGTTGCGGATTTTACACCCGAACAGATGGAAGGGTTCAATCAGGCACTGAATGTTGCTCGTGGTGGAGGTGGATTTGTACCTCAGGCACAGCAAACATTTATGGATGCTGCTGGTGGTCAGGATATCTCGAGTATGTTAGATCCTGCTGCACTGCAGGCTTTGCAGGGTGCATCACAAGGTGTGGGACTGGATAGTTTCGTGCCGCAGAATGCTCTCAGTGGTTT
>Ga0209567_10000858_pt1 | contig 16339 bp, 10 predicted proteins | sample COG_12_FD_184756 | JGI IMG/M metagenome (GOLD analysis project Ga0209567, IMG submission 184756) | Pelagic marine sediment microbial communities from the LTER site Helgoland, North Sea, for post-phytoplankton bloom and carbon turnover... | ecosystem: Environmental > Aquatic > Marine > Neritic...
TTTTCAGAAAGTAATTGGCACGATGAAATGGATTCAGATTCTTCCGGAAGATCCCCTTGGGTAGCTGCTTGTTTTGATGAAGTTGATTGTTTACAACCGCTCAAAAGGCTTAAAAAAATTAATAACACCAGGTTTTTCCTCAAAAGGAATTGATTTTGGGTACATAGTGCTATTGACATATTCACAATATTAAGAATGTTCCTTAGAAAGCGGTGATACTAAATTTAATGAATATTTTACACTTTTTAGTTATATTCAGAAATAAAAAAGCCACCTAAAAAGTCCCCAAACTAAATGTTTTTTGCTTCAAATTTCAGAGCAGCATCCAATCCTATTTCCACTCCTTTTATTGTTTTTACATAACGAATGGCCAGTAAGGCTCCTTTAACAAAGGACTCATAAGAAGTACTGCTGTGATTTACTGAAAAAATTTACCCCTTTACAATAATGTGCCAAATAACCATTAAATTTATAGTCCCTTAGACTATTTATCTAATGCGCTATGCAAGAAATTAGCACAAAACAGGCAAAAATTCAGTGGCTTATAGCCGAAATTTCTGCAATAATAAAACGTTTGGAGCATGCTGAGGCGCAATATTCTGACGAGCTCTCCGAGGTGCATCCCAATTTTATCAAAAGTGCCCATAATCTTATCCTTTATCGAGCTCTTCGCAAAGAAGATATTAGGGCCGTTCAAAAAAGGCTTGGCAATATGGGACTTTCACGACTGGCTAAATCGGAAGGACATGTAATGGCAAGTTTGTTATCCAATAAGGCTGTTCTGGAAGGGTTTTTTAGCAAAGAACCGATTAAAATAGATAAGGCCAAATTGACTTTCAAAAAAAGTAACAGGTTGGGTAAATCCAACGCCAAATCGTTGTTGGGATATCGTTCAAAAGGACGACGTACCCGGATAATGGTTACCCTTCCTTCAGACGTTGCCAATAATTACCAACTGGCACATGAGATGATTGCCAATGGTATGAATTGTGCACGTATTAATTGTGCACATGACAGTGAAAAGGAATGGAGCCTAATGATAAGACACGTAAGGACAGCATCCAAAAAATTGAAACGCAAATGTAAAATTGCCATGGATTTGGGAGGTCCCAAAATTAGGACCGGTGGTTTTACCCCTGGGCCAAAGGTTAAAAAATTCCGCCCTACAAAGGACGTGAGCGGAAGGGTGATTAAAGATTGCGAAATTTGGATTGGCCCAAATCCACACAACAACCCCAAGCTGTTACACCTCCCAATCGACTTAATTTTCTTGGATAAACTCAAGGGAGTAAACCGGTTGTTTTTTAGAGATGCCAGAAATAAGAAAAGGGAATTTAGAATTACTGGAATAACAGAAAATGGCTGTAGTGCTCTATGTGGTAAGACCACTTATTTGGAAACTGGCATGAAATTACATACTAATGCAGATTACTCTTCTTCTCCGATCATAGTTGGAGAATTTCCAAGGGTGGAACAATTCATAAGATTGTACATCGGAGATTTATTGCGATTGCATCGGGAAGCAGTATCCGGGGAGCCTGCAGAGGTTGATGTGGATAACAATTTAATAAGCCAGGCACATATTTCCTGTACGTTAGGGGATATTTTTAATCAGGTTAAGGAAGGGGAACCTATCTTTTTTGATGATGGTAAAATAGAAGGTATAATTCGACAAGTAGATCAGGCCGAAATGATTGTGGAAATTGTTAACGCCAGGGAAAGAGGAAGTAAACTAAAAGCCGACAAAGGAATAAATTTCCCCAATAGTCAATTGGATATAAGTGGTTTAACAACCAAAGATAAACAGGATTTGGTATTTGTGGCACAAAACGCAGATACGGTAAATTTATCCTTTGTAAACAGCAGACAGGATGTTAGAGATCTCATTACTGAGCTGGCTAAATTAGATGCTCCAAAAGGACTCGGAATTATTCTTAAGATTGAAACGCGAAGCGGTTTTAACCATCTGACGGAAATTCTTCTGGAGGCGATGAGGACCCACCCTGTGGGTGTTATGATTGCCAGGGGTGATCTGGCGATAGAATGCGGATGGGATAATATTGGCAGGGTTCAAGAGGAAATACTTTCACTGTGTAGAGCTGCAAATATGCCAGATATTTGGGCAACACAGGTTTTGGAAAACCTCTCAAAGGAAGGTATTCCTTCGCGTGCTGAAATGACTGATGCAGCTATGGCACAACGAGCAGATTGCGTTATGCTCAACAAAGGGCCTTATATTCTCCAGGCCATTAAATTGTTGGATACCATCTTTAAGGATATGGAACTGTACCAAGAAAAAAACGCACAACTTTCACCTGCAATGGAAAGAGCAACAATTCATTAGTAAAGTAAAATATTAAAAATAAGAAGTCCGGCTAATAGAATTAGGCAGGGATGACTTTTTTAAATAATACTTTCTTATTATGCTTATGTTTCATTGAAGATAGTACAGACCTCCATTTAACTTTAATATTAGCAATACTATCCATAATAAGGGCCCCCAGTACAATATCATCTGGATTATCAGTAATTTCAATGTCTTTAAATTCTTTTACCAACAATTTACCATTTGCGGGTAAAAAAGGAATTTTGAATGCGCTTGGGATGAAACTAGTCGCTTTACCAGGAGTTATAGTGCCTTTTAAGTCTCTTAATTCCATATCGGATTGATTAATAGCCCAGATTTCAAAAGATATTCTGTCCCCAACACGGGGATCTCTTTGGTCCTGGAAATTACGCATGTGAAACGTTAGTTGGTCTGTTAGTTCCTTTCTTAATTTATCTAAAATATCTCCCATAGTTGACAAGTATTCTATATTGTTAATTTAGTTAATAAATTAACATATTGATGCCTGCCTCGCAATGATAATGATCATGTTGTGATCTAACGCAGTTTTATAAAAGTACATGCCGGAAGCTGCAATAGAAACATTTTAACAGGAACCAATGACAATAATTACTTTAATAACTAAAACATCGGTCTTTCTATCTAATGTGGGGGTTTAATTTTTACCCTGGCTGCTCATAAAAAACAAATAGAAAAATCTCCGTCAGATGCTTTACCCAAATAATCGTTATTACCAAATAGAGCTTATCGTAGAACGACCAAAGGGAGTGACTTCAAATGCATGTTAGGCGTCTCCCATTCGACGTGCTTGTATGAATAAAATGATACTGAAAATCCAGGCTACTAGTAAAATCGTTACTAAAATGATTGAGTCCCTGGTGCTATCCACCCCGCTAATCGCAAAACCAATAATCGATGTCATCTGTGATGAATTGTATGCAGAAGAAACCATATACAAAGCAAAAAGGCTGTATAGCGAAGAGATTGCAATTGCTTGGAACTTGGTCAGCTTCGCACTCACAAAATACGCGACAGTTACATAGGCAAAAAGAAGCGTCATAAATATCGTCACATCGCTGACAAGTGAGCTCCTCACAAGGTAATAGGATTCTAAGAGTTCAAAGTGAGTTAACTCAGTAAGATATTCCAGGAGGTCGAATTCCATATCAGAAGTCTAACATATATTCTACTGCCAATAGTGGCATAGACACTAAGTTAACCAAAATTGAATTAATTATATGTGATTAATTGTAATTTGGTTATCTAAACGACTGCTCTTTTATCTCTTGTGGAGTGGAGCTCTATTTAGGCAGAGTTCTATAGTGATTTTTAGTCTCTTAGATTAATTCAGTAAATTAGAGAATAGAACCAACTTTTACTTCTCATGATTGGCCTTTTCCGCAAAACCTGCAAAACCACTCAATTTACTGAGTGGTTTTTTTGATTTATAATGGCTTCTTATCATTCCTCTCATGTAAAGACAAAAATTTCAGATCTATGAGGCTATAATTTTATCCACATTTAGAGGAACCACAATCTTTACAAGTCAGACATCCTTCCTGGTAAATTAAATTAGTGGATCTGCAATTGTCGCATTTTTGTCCTTTTGCCTCGGTACCATCGGTAACATATTTTTTTAAAGCCCTGGCTACTCCATTTTTCCAGGTATTTAGTGATTCGCCTTCCAAATGAAGACTGCTGATAAGGTCAACGACTTTTACAATGGGCATACCATGTCGTAAGGTGCCGGAAATAAGTTTAGCATAATTCCAATATTCCGGATTGAACTTATGCGAAAGGCCTTCTATGGTTGTTTTATATCCTCTTTTGTTTTTGTATTGAAAATCATAACGAGAGGTCCCATCTTCATCCCTATTCTTAATAATCAACCCTTCATTTACCCAGCGCGGAATTAAAATCCCGTCGTCATCATCTGCCAGTCCTGTAAAAATTTCATACGGTTGCTTATCAATTAAACCAATAAAAGCGATCCATTTTTCCTTGTTGTTTTGAAAACGTACCACATCTGCCTCCAGGTCTTGAGGGCGTTTGGTGGGAAAGGCAGTAAGCGTTTCTTCAGTTTCACTTTCATTGGATATCAGTACTCCTGATCTTGAGCCATCACGATAGACCGTGACTCCTTTGCAGCCAACCTTCCATGCTTCCATATACAACTTGCCCACCATCTCTTCAGTGACTTCATTGGGAAGATTTATGGTAACACTTATAGAATGATCTACCCATTTTTGAACGGAGCCTTGTAAACGAACTTTACTTAACCAATCCACATCATTAGAAGTAGCTTTGTAATAGGGGGATGTAGCCACAATTTTATCGAGTTCTTCCTGATTGTATTTTTTTTCAGTATCCAATCCATTTACTCGCATCCACTGTTTAAACCTATGATGGAACACTATATATTCTTCCCAGGAATCACCCACTTCATCAACAAATGCAATCTTGGTATCCTGTTCATTGGGATTAACTTTTCTCCTGCGTTTGTATACCGGGAGAAATACCGGTTCAATACCGGAAGTAGTTTGGGTCATTAAGCTTGTTGTACCGGTAGGGGCAATAGTCAATAGGGCTATATTTCTTCGTCCGTATTCCAACATTTCATAATATAATTTTTCATCAGCTTCTTTTAGTCGAAGAATAAAAGGGTTTTCTTTCTCTCTATCCGCATCGAAAATTTCAAAGGCCCCACGCTCTTTTGCGGTGTTAACGGATGCTCTATAAGCCTCCAGCGCAATTGTTTTATGCACTTCAATTGAAAATTCGTTCGCTTCCTTACTTCCATATCGCAAGCCCAATGCTGCCAACATATCTCCTTCTGCGGTAATACCAATTCCTGTGCGCCTGCCCTGTATTGCTTTCTCTTTAATCTTTTCCCATAATCGCGCTTCCACAACTTTGGTTTCCTCTAATTCCGGATCCGATTTTATTTTTCCCAGAATGGCCTCCACTTTTTCAAGTTCCAGGTCTATGATATCGTCCATGATGCGTTGGGCTGCTACAATATGTTTTTTGAACAGGCTGAAATTAAATTTCGCAGTGCTTTTGAAAGGGTCTTCCACGTAAGAGAACAGGTTGATGGCCAATAATCTGCAAGAATCATATGGACATAACGGAATTTCTCCGCAAGGGTTGGTAGAGACTGTTTTGTAGCCGAGGTCGGCATAACAATCGGGCACCGATTCTTTGATAATTGTATCCCAGAACAAGATTCCAGGTTCTGCAGATTGCCAGGCATTATGTACAATTTTATCCCATAAGTTTTTGGCATCAATGGCTTTTGAAACCTTTGACGTTTCACTATGAACCGGGAACTTTTGGATATAAGGATTGTTGCTTTCAACGGCTTTCATAAAATCATCATCAATCCGAACAGATACATTGGCTCCTGTGACTTTGCCTTGCTCCATTTTGGCATCGATAAAATCTTCCGCGTCAGGATGGTTAATTGAAACCGATAACATTAAAGCTCCCCTGCGTCCATCTTGTGCAACCTCGCGTGTGGAATTAGAATAACGCTCCATAAATGGTACCAGGCCAGTTGAGGTTAAAGCCGAATTTTTAACAGCTGATCCTTTTGGCCTGATATGGGACAGGTCATGTCCAACACCTCCCCGTCGTTTCATTAATTGTACCTGTTCCTGGTCAATTTTCATTATACCTCCGTAGGAATCGGATGTGCCTTCATTCCCAATCACAAAACAGTTAGATAGTGAAGCAATTTGAAATGGATTCCCTATACCCGCCATAGGACTTCCTTGTGGTACAATATATTTGAAGTTTTTAATCAGATCAAAAATCTCAGCTTCGGTAAGGGGATTCGGATATTTTTGCTCCACGCGGGCTATTTCCTTCGCAATCCTTCTATGCATGTCATCCGGATTAATCTCGAAGAGATTTCCCTCAGAATCTTTTAGGGCATACTTATTAATCCATACTGTGGCGGCGAGATCGTCCCCATCAAAATAGGTTAAACTAGACTGATAAGCTTCTTCTTGAGAATAAGTTTTTCTTTTGGAGGGAATAATTTTTACGGACATGGATAATTTTTCTTTATGAGATTATTAATAAAGAAGTAAAAATGGGATTAACTGAAAAGCTATTCTATGATAAAAGTCATGAAGTTTACAAGGTTAAACAGTTAACATATTGATAATAAGAAATATACGATTTTATCAACAAAAAAAAGTTAACAAATTAATTAAATATTTTCTATCAATAATTTTTTTATTGTACTATCCATTCTAAGAACCAAAGAGGGGGAGCCATAAAACAGAGACAAGCTCGCTTTATAGCTGCCTTCGATTTATTGGGGGCTTCTTGCAACCGATAAAATGAGACCGCTGAAGTAGAGTAGGCTCACTTCAACGCAAACAGAGATAGCGGTCCAGCAGAAATGTTCGACTTTTTTGTTTTTAATGCACACTCTTATCAGCAAGGATTCATAAATTATGAGTTGCTACTTCAATTGATTTACTGTGAATATTTCCTCTGCCGAAGGCATACGATGCGAAATATTTTACGACCATTCAAGGCAAAAGGCCGCTCTACCCATTCCGATCTGGGAAGGACCTCATTACCCAGTATTATTAACCGTGAACTGGTGATGATTGTGAAAATCAGAGTATAAATGTATTTATAGTGCCGGAGAAGAGCCTATTTCTTATATTTAGATAGCGGTTTACATTTGTTAAAAAATAATGCGAAAAATATTGACTTTATGGCTAATGCTCTCCGGCATAATCCATCAAACGAGTGGTCAGAATATGCATGTGTCCTGGTACACTGTGGCCAATGGACTGCCCTCAAATGAAGTAAGACATGTCGTCCGTGATAGCCTGGGATTTGTATGGGTTGCCACAGATGCGGGATTGGTTAGATTCGACGGTATTAACTTTAAAGATTATTCGCAATATGTTCCAAGTCAATATGGAAAGTATTTCTTTGCAATAGATCAAGGGCTGCTCTTAAGCCATGATGCGGGAATTAGCCTTATTCAACCAGGTTTAGATACCACAAACATATCACTGTTCCAAAAAGCATCTATAAATCCAAATGATAATGACTTGTATTACCCCAACCGAATTTTTGAAAGGAACAACGGAGATCTTTTGGTGGGCCAGCCTGGAGGGCAGGTCCATAGCATTTCCTCAGGAGATTTAAAACTAATTATTTCGAGGACCCAGGACAAATTAAAACGCGGGCTAGATCTTTTTTTTAATGAAGTGGGTAAGCAGATCTGGGTGGCTCATAGTGACGGATCTCTTTATTTGTTTAATGAGCAAACTCAATTACTTAAAAAGATGGCTTCCTTTCCAGGAATTCACGATATGAAATCCAATGGTAACGAACTCTGGATCGCTAGTGATAAAATCTATAGAATTCAACTGACATCTGAGGGTAAGCGTATACAAGATAAAGAATCTTTCCAGTCCATCCCGGGGGAAGTAACTGCCCTGGCATTTGACACAAAGCAAAATATTTACCTAGGCATAAAGGATTTGGGGTTGTATTATTTAGACCGAACTACAGGGAAAATACCAGAATTTATAAAAGTTTTTAGTAACAATGATCCACATTCACTCAATGAACTCCCTTTTAAGAATATTCATAATATTGTTTTAGACTCCGATGATAAATTGTGGATATGTTCTTCGGAAGGACTAGGGATTCTGCAAAAGCGATTTTTTGAGAGTATTGGTTCAATCCCAAATGCCAATACTACTGCCATATCAATTGCGGATAACGGTAAGATCTTTGTAAATTTTGGAGACCTCTATAGTATTGAAAAAACAGATTATGGTTACAAAGGGGAGCAACTTCCCACTTCCTCTATTGGAACAATTACCGCTCTTACAACTAAGGGAAATAGACTTTGGACCGGCACAAGTACCGGTAAACTTTTTGAACTTAATCAACAGGGGCAACAAATTAGAGAAATTGATCTTGAGGAGAGGGGCGAGGGTATTTTTTATCTGGCTGGTGATAGCAGTAACAGGTTATGGGTGGCTCAGGCGCCTAGAGACCAACCTATTGTGGGGATAGGATGTGTCTTGCCCAGTGGCACTTTTAAGGAATACGGCCTTGACCAAGGACTTGAGAACCGACTCATATGTCTTAGGGAAACAGAAAAGGGGCGTATTTATGCGTCAGGAATTGGAAAAGATACCTACCTGTATCGTTATTTTTCGGAGAAAGATAAGTTTGTAAATCTCAGTATTCCCCCAGATTTCTATGTGAGTGCCAATTTTCAGGTTCATGATTTCACAGTAGATGAAAAGGGTGTTATCTGGTTGGCTTCTACTGATGGACTGCTACGTCATGATTTAGAGCGTGTGAGTAAGGTAGATCTAGGACCCGAATACAGTAATTTAGAGCTAAAGGCCGTCACTCATTCTGCCGACGGAAGTATATGGGTATCATTTGATACTGAGGGCGTTCTTCGCTATAAAGATGGCAATATCATAATAATGCAAAAGGAGAGTGGTCTACCCAGTAGAGTAATGACTTACCGTTGTCTCCAATCCGATAAGGACGGTCGGCTTTGGGTTGGTACGGCTGAAGGTGTTGTCTATTCTTTAAACAGTAGTCCACAACCCGGGAAAAGCAATAAGCCCTTGTTAATCTCAGCAGTTGTTGACGGACAAAATATCAAGGCTGAAACCCCCCAAATATCGTCCGATCAGGAACTGAGAATTGAATACATTGCCCCATCATTTCATGGATTCAGAACTTTTTACCAACACAGGTTAAATAACAACGCTTGGTCTTCGCCCTCCGTTAGAACAACAGTAAATTTGAAGGGATTGGTCCCTGATAGTTATTCTTTGGCCATTAGAGCAAAGAAGGAAGGTGCTTATTTGTGGAGCGAACCACAGGAAATGCAGCTTACCGTGATGGATTACTGGTTTAAGAGTAGAAAACTAGTTTGGATAATTGCTTTACTTTTAATCGCTGCTATAGCAATGGTTTTCTGGTCGCAAAAGCGCAAATTCACCCATGTTATGAGCACTCTCCACCAAGGCCTGGAAGCCAAAAAAGATGAGATAATTCAACAAGAAGCAGATTTGGTTAAAGTGCGTGAAGAAATGCGAATGAAACAACGTGAACGTAAGGCAAACCTACTGGTGCTGGAAATCATGCACCGCCTGCTGATCAAGATTCGACCAGACACCAAATGGGAGATGATATTGGAAACCATATCCCTGGATTTATTAAGACTACCAGGAGTAATCGCTTTTGAGATTGGGGTTCAAAGGGGAAAGAATATTGAATTTGAAGGATATTCTGAGAAAATTAAAGGATTTACGTCTGCGAAAGTTCTTTTTGATCCCGGTAGTTCCCTAGCAGCATATTGCATTTCTAATGCAAAGGCTTTTATCTTTAACCACCTGGAGGAAGAAAGCAACCTACTATTAGATAAGAAAGATGCTAGAATAGAAAGTTATAATGCGGCTATAAGCGTGCCATTTTATATAAATAATTATAATGCCATTTTAACCATATATGCGAACAAAGAGGATCTATTTGACGAATATACACGCAAAACCATCCAGATATTTGCTTCCTATTTAGAACAAATTGTATAAGCAGTGATAAAGTATCTTTTTTTGTCTTTATTGTTTTTGTACCCAACTTTGGGACACAGCCAGGAATTGGAAACCCTTAAAGTTGGCGTAAAACTCGAACCTCCTTTTGTCATTAAAGATGGAGAGGAGTACACAGGTCTTAGCCTGGATTTATGGAAAAGTATTGCAGAAGAAGGGAAAGTTAAATATGAGATCGTTGAATTTAATGATCATCTTGGCTTAATACGTGCACTCGATTTTGAAGAAATTGATATTTCAATAAACCCCTTGCATGTAAATGAAGTCCGTTTAACCCTGTTAGAGGTAACACAACCTTTTTACGTTTCCTTCCTCGGGGTTACTACTTCACAAGCCCAGCAGAGCCAGGTGCGAGTTTTTTTGAACAACTTTTTCTCCTTGCAGTTTCTAAAACTTCTAGTATTACTAGTCGTTACAATTTTTATTTTTGGAACTATTTTATGGTTGGTAGAACGTAAACACAACCGGCGACAATTCCGCCCAAACCTTATTGGTCTGTTTGATGGATTTTGGTGGTCTGCCGTTACCATGGCTACTGTTGGCTATGGCGACAAAGCTCCAAAGACGAAGATAGGTCGTGCCATTGCCATGATTTGGATGTTTACAGCAATTTTAATGATCTCTGGATTTACTGCTACCGTTGCTTCAACGCTTACAGTAAATTCGCTCAGCAGAACCATAGAAGATCTTCAAGATTTACGCAATGTCAAAAATATAGGTAGTGTTCATGGATCAAGTAGTGAGGATTTTTTAAAACAAAATGATATCCAGGCAACGGTTTTGTACGATAATGTTGAGCAATCTCTTTTGGCCCTTTCGCGTCGCAAAGTAGAAGTTTTGGTCTATGATAAAACAGTACTGGATTATCTTATAAGCAAGATGCAACTGCAAGGCAAAGTTTTTCTGCTCCCTGTCAATTTCAATCAACAGTACAAAAGCTTTTTCCTGCCTAAAAACAGTGAGCATCTGGAATGGATCAATCCGCTGTTGGTACGCAAGATTAACGACAGGACTTGGCACGAACTCCTTCGAAAATATAATTTACAAATGGATTAGATAAAACAGTTTCATTTTCTAATTCTCTCAACGCCATTGATTTTAAAGGACCAAGCATATTGTGTACCGGTGGTACTAATGGCATCTTCAGGTATATTTATTAAAAGTCCTTCCTCTTCTGTATAACTGTAATTAAGAGCGGTATCATATCCGATTAGGTATATTTTGCTGTCTTCGTCAGGTTTAACGTATTTCAGAACAAGATTTTTTTTTGGAGCTTTTAAAGAAATGGCATAAATAATCTGTTCCTCTCTTTTTTTTGTAAAGCGTATGTCGTCACCTTGCTTAAAATGTGTTTTTAGTTTTTCTGTTCCATATACTGCTTCCCCATTAGTACGCAGCCAATTACCTATCTCTTGGAGTCTTTCTAAACTAGGTTCAGGAATTTCGCCTTCGGAAGTGGGTCCTACATTTAAAAGATAGTTACCCCCTTTAGATGCTACATCTATCAAATTATGTATCAATACCTCTGCAGATTTCCAGTTTTGGTCGTTCAATTTATAGCCCCAGGTATCGTTCATGGTCATACAGGATTCCCAATCCACATTGACGGCTCCTTCCAATATCTCTTGCTCCGGAGTGCCAAAATCGCCCGCATAATCATCATCTTCCTTATTCATCCCCTGCATTCCCTGTCTTCCTTTATCGACCCGATTATTGATGATTACTCCTGGCTTTAATTCCCGAAGATATTGGTACATTTCCTGCCCCATTTCATGGGTATACTCGAGAATCCATTCCCCATCGAACCATATAATTTCAGGGTCATAATTCTCTATAAGTTCTGTTACTTGTGGTTTTAAATAATTGGTGTAATACTCCGGGAATTGGGAGTTCATTTTTAGTGAATCCTGTGTGTTATATTCTGGATAGTTAGGCCCCTGGGCTTGTGGGTGGTGCCAATCCATTATGGAATGGTAAACTCCAAACCTGATGCCTTCCTCTTTACATGCCTCTGAAAGGGCCATAAGTATATCCCGGCCATAAGGGGAGAAATCTACAATGTCATAATCAGATACTTTTGAATCCCATAGGCTAAAGCCATCATGGTGTTTGGAGGTGATCACCATATATTTCATACCTGCTTCCTTCATTGTCTGAACCCATTTTTTTGCGTCGAATTTCTGTGGATTGAATTGCTTTGCATACTCTTCATATTCAGATATAGGAATTTGGGCACTGTTCATTATCCATTCTCCGATATTATCCACCTCTTCACCATTATGAACTCCTGCAGGGACCGAATAGGGGCCCCAATGGATGAACATTCCAAAACGGGCATCGCGCCACCATTTCATACGTTCGTCAAATGACTCGTTAGATTCTTCCAAATAATTGATAGCAGTAACCTCTTCAATAGCATCACTTTTTTTAGCTTGCTCCTTGCAGGATGAGATCGCCAAAATGATAAAAACCACTACTGGATAAAGAATGTTTTTTGTTTTATGGCTGTATTTTAAAGTACGTACTATCATCCCAAAATATTTTACATTGAACCAATCAAAGCTAAAATTTATTTTTAGGATAATCAACTCGTTATCATGATTCCAACCTTTTGTGTAATCCAGATATTTCAAGGACAGCTATAAAATATTTTCTTCTGTATTTTATTATTAATTGTTTATTTATAAAGGGAAGTGATTAATACCTGCTAAAGAAGGATAAATTGATTTGGTGAAATCCTTTATTTTTTTTATATTCAGATAAGGGATTTCAAATTATATAATTCTGGCATTATGAGGGAGATTGTTGTTCTTATCGCTATAATATTTTCATTACAGGCACATTGTAAAAATAGTCTTAATGAAATTTCTGGGGTTGTTACTATAGGAAACTCTCCAATACAAAATGTATGTGTTCATGTTCAAAATAGCTTCAATGAGACGTTTACAGATGAAAATGGTCAATATCTTATAACTGCTGAACCGTCTGATGTATTGGTCTTTAATTATGCCGGGATGCAAAATGTAGAAATAGTGGTCGAAGATGTTACCACTAGATTAAACATCGAAATGAAAATAAAAGTAGAAGCACTAAAAGAAGTTGTAGTCGCAGAAAATAAAATCAATAATCAGGATTACTTAAGGTTACAATATGGGGTTAATAAGAATATCCTGAGTACTGCCTTTGGTTATCTGGACGCAAACCGCGTAGGATATTCTATAAAATTAGTGGATGGTGACGATTTGAGTCCGGGAGCAATAGATGTAATAACCGCATTGAAGGGAAGAGCGGCCGGAGTATCTAGCCTGGGAGGAGAAGTTTATATTAGGGGAGGGGGACCTCAATTAAGGGGTAAAGCAATACCTGCAATTTATGATTTAGACGGAATGGTCTTAAAGAAGCTTCCTTTTTTATCAGTAGAAATTATTGACCGGGTAGCGATAATAACAGGATTGGCCGGTGCAGTACGTTACGGTAGTATTGCCCGAGGTGGTGTGGTGGTCATAAATACCATTAGCTCTCCAATTAGGCGGGATTCTCAAACCAATAAAAACTTTGACCGGGCTCTACTGCGTAATAATATCTATAATAATGATGCGATTACCGAAAATCGGGGTAATGCCACTAGTTATTTGAAGGAATTATATGCATGTAAAGAGAATCTTGAAGCCAGAGAAGTTTATCAAAAATATTTGTCGAAATATGCAAACGACCCATATTTTATTATTGACACCTATCTATTTTTCTATGACACTGGTGATGAAGTTTTTGCCAAACATATTATGGAGAACAATATGAAGGTTGTTGAAAGAAATCCCATTTATGCCAAAGCCATGGCATTTTCTCTGGATTATACGAAAGAGCATTTTAAGGCCAAGGAATTGTATAAAAAGATTTTTATTTTAAGGCCAGAATTCATGCAATCCTACCGTGATATGGCAAATAGCTATAGAACAACTGGAAATTATAAAAAGGCTGCAAGCATGTACATTCGTTATCAATACTTAGTAAACGAAGGTATTTTCTCTAATGATAGCTCAGCTATTCAAACGATAATTGATGGGGAAATGAACAACCTATTTGTACTTCATAGTACAAAGTTTATGGAGGATTCGAATGTAATTGGTTTTAAAAATTATACTAAGAATAAAGGCGAAACCAGGTTATTTTTTGAATGGAATGACAGCGAGGCGGAATTTGATTTGGAATTTGTAAATCCGCAAAAGAATAATTTTATCTGGGAACATTCGTTGGCGAATGCAGCTAAACGCATTAAAGAGGAGAAAACCATTGGGTATTCTTCTGAAGAATTTTTTGTTGATGGGTCGTTACCGGGAAAGTGGCAGATAAACGTTAATTACAGAGGAAATAAAAAATTATCTCCTGTCTATATAAAATTAACCAAGACCACAAATTATAACACAGCTGCTCAAAAAACTCAGGTATCTGTTTTTCGATTGGCGTTGAAGGATGTAAATCTGAAATTAACCGATTTCAATAATTTAGTTACTCTCGCGACTAATTAAAGGATTTTTTATTGCCTTTAATTCTATAACCCAGCACGAGCTTCCCATTTAGAAGTGCAAAAGCACCGTTATTCTCGAAACCAAGACTGGACGCATGCGTAGAAGCTCGAAAGCTTATATTAGTGTAAAAGCGGTTCCATAAATACCCAAAAAGTATCGATCCATTTAGTTTATATAGCACAGGATTATTTGGATTATAGGAACCAGTCTCTGTCTCAGCATTTTTTATGGTTAGGGCGATACCTGCTTTGGCACCAACACCTACATAAAAATTTGAGGGGAGTTTAAAGAGGCCGGCCAAACCACCCATTGCGCCAATTCCATAATTAGTCATATTGGTAATTCTGGCCTGCTCATTGAAATCAGAGATAAACTCCTGGGGTACAATAGAGGTATCTGCTGAGATCTGATTATATACCAAGAATCCTCCAACACCAAATGAAAATATGTTCTGTTTTTGGCCTTTAAGTCCTGATCTTAACAAGTTCTGTGAGTATTCTCCGGCATTGAAAAGGTATAAATAATCAATACCACCGTCAATGGATTTAATGTCATCTCTGAAAACACTGCTGCTGTTTAAGGAATTTTCAATATTAAAGCCATCATAAATCTGAAAATAAAAATCAATAACATTTTTATCAAAAATAAAACCACCCTGCAGGTCAAATCGATCCGTATTTTCAGTGCTTTTATCCTTTAAATTAAATGCTATATCCAGAATTAGTTTACGGGTGGCAACTCCAATACCAACACCAAACAAATTATTCGGAATATAAGTCAATGAGGCATCATCATTAGACAATTTGAAACCCTGTCCTTTTACATTCCCAAAAAGTCTTACAGACCAGTTTCTAAGATCGTGATCAATAAGTAAAGAATCTATTAGATTTGTAGTTTGTACAGAATCTGTTTTATCTAAGTCCTGGGACCAGCAAAGAGTATTTATCAGAAAAAAAAGGAGCAGCAGTGTCCGCCTTTTTAGAATAAAACCAATCCTTGTTTTGATAGATATTGGAAAATTTATAAATCTGCTAAAAGAACTGGTAAGTTTTATTTTGTTATAGTCTTCCATCTAAAAATCCCGGATAATCTAACATGTAGATTGTCTACGACAAGATACTGAAAATAAATGGGCTGTTTGATTAATTTATCTCTTTTAAATCAGGTTTCAAGAATCCAGGGTATATAGATAATTGAATCTGTTGGCCTTAATATTTGTAAACTTTTTAAGTTTACTTCGTCTGAAAGTAAGAGACATTAATACGCACCGGATTTTATAGGAAATACTAATTAATATGGGATCAAATGAAAATTGATAAAATTGGTTTTGGGGGAGGTTGCCATTGGTGCACGGAGGCTGTATTTCAATCAATTAATGGGGTTGTACAAGTAGATCAGGGATGGATTTCTGCTTCAGGTGCGGTAGAATTTAGTGAAGCAGTAATTCTCCATTTTAACCCATTGATTATTACACTAAAAGATTTAATAGAAATACACCTTTATACCCATAATAGTACTTCTAATCATTCTATGCGTTCAAAATACCGTTCTGCTGTTTATGCCTTTAGTACGAAGCAACACCAAGAATCTGGGCAAATTTTAAGACTACTTCAAAAAGAGTTTGATGATAATTTGATTACAAAGGTGTATGGATTCCAGGATTTTAAATTGTCTCCGGAGCCTTATCAAAATTATTATCTTAAAAATCCGGAAAAACCATTTTGTAAAACCTTTATAGACCCCAAATTACAAATGCTTCTTAGAAGATTTCCAAAGAACGTTATAGAGTCTCCCTTGGGACCAATAAAAACTGAGGAAGAACAAGAGATCAAAAAATAAAAAAG
>Ga0209567_10000859_pt1 | contig 16337 bp, 12 predicted proteins | sample COG_12_FD_184756 | JGI IMG/M metagenome (GOLD analysis project Ga0209567, IMG submission 184756) | Pelagic marine sediment microbial communities from the LTER site Helgoland, North Sea, for post-phytoplankton bloom and carbon turnover... | ecosystem: Environmental > Aquatic > Marine > Neritic...
TTATCTCCTTGGCAGCATCAGTTTGTGTTCCGTATTCTGATGGACGAACAGCATAAGACCGATTATCACTAAGACTGCGCCGATAAGCACCTCAAGGAGATCCGGAAATGTCTGCCGAAGTATGGCAAGCTGAAAGACGGTGATGACCAGAATGATAGGCAACAGGTCGCTTAAGGCCTTTTCAGCTTTTGAAATAATCTCCGGAGAAGTGTGAGGAACAGATATCGGCGTTCTCTCTTTTGGGGCATCGGTTGCCTTCCTTGAAGACAGATTGCCAAAATCACAAATTGACCAAAAATACAGTAGATGTAATCACAAAAATTTAATTTTCCATAAATCTGACAGAATTTCATGGTGGCATCAACCTTTGATATGAGAAACTATCAACTATCAGTAGTGTCCGGTTAAAATTAATTAAAATCAAGCCAAGATATTAAAATATATATAAATATTTATCAAAAAGAGGTGTCCGCGATTTGAAATTTAATCCCCTGAGCGATACTACTTTCGCACACATTCAACAGGTGCGAAAGGAGCTGGCCGATGAATCAGGGAAACACCATTTTCGCTCAGGTTTTAGATTTTTTGCCGAAACGTCAGTTTCGCCGATGTGTTGCCCGATATCAAGGCAACCACCGCATTCGCTCTTTTACATGTTCTGATCAGTTTCTGTGCATGGCTTTTGCCCAGCTGACCTACCGAGACAGCCTACGCGACATCGAATGCTGTCTGCGGGAAATGAAAGATAAACTCTACCACATGGGCATTCGCGGCAAGATCTCGCGCAGTACCTTAGCAGATGCAAATGAGAAAAGAGATTGGCGCATTTACCGTGATTTTGCCCAAATACTCATCCGCCATGCCAGAAAGCTATATGCCGATGAAGACTTTGGTCTTCAGCTTGATGAAACCGTTTATGCCCTGGATGCTACCATTATCGATTTATGCCTATCAGTGTTTCCGTGGGCGAAATTTCGCAAATCAAAGGGTGCTGTCAAATTACACACATTATTAGATCTTCGTGGAGCTATACCCACAGTGGTTTCGATCACTGACGGCAAGGTCCATGAGCTCAATATTCTTGATTGTCTCATTGCCGAAATCGGTGCTATTTACATCATGGACCGTGGGTATTTGGACTTTGAGCGACTTTTTATGCTCAATCAAACTCCGGCGTTTTTTGTTGTTCGCTCCAAGGTGAATACCAGGCTTCGTCGACTTTACTCATTACCGGTTGACAAATCCTGTGGGTTACGATGCGATCAAATCGTTATTCCTGCAAACTTTTACGCCCAAAAGGCATATCCGGCAAAACTGCGACGGATAAAATACTTTGATGATCAGCAAAAGAAGAACTTGGTATTTTTAACCAACCACTTCACTTTGCCAGCTTTGACGGTGGCCGAATTGTATCGTTGCCGCTGGCAGATTGAATTGTTCTTCAAGTGGATCAAACAGCACCTGAGAATTAAAACATTCTATGGAATCTCAGAAAATGCTGTGAAGACTCAAATTTGGATTGCAATATCAGTTTATGTTCTTGTTGCTATTATAAAAAAACGCCTGCGTATTGAATTGAGTCTTTACAATATTTTACAGATTTTTAGTTTAACTCTTTTTGAGAAAAAGCCCATTGTACAGGTGCTTACGGATACTGATTACAAAAATAAAATTACTAGCCCACATATACAACTGAAATTATTCAAAAGTTAACCGGACACTAATGATCAACTATCAGGTTTTTGCAGATACCAAATGGGTATCACAGAATTTTGGTTTTCTGATAGTTGCACTTTGTTGGTATATTGAGGTCCTAATGCACACATTATTCCATATTAAATATAATTTTTAGTGAAAGCATGCTGAAGAAAATACAAAAAATTGTATGTTGGGTTCTAAAGAAAATTCATAATAATACCGATATTTAAAATGCAGAATTATATCGCGCAATTAAATTTTTGATTATTCAAAATCTTCATTATTGTGCACCGCGACAAGTTTAAGTATACGCATTTATTCTTTTTTTTAGGAAAAATTATCATGTTTCAGAAAAGTAGATTTAAACCCTGCAAATATTGTCAAAAACCTGTAATCTCAGCGGACAAGAATTGCCCTTATTGTGGAACACCGGTAAGAAACAATGTCCTTCCGAAATTAATCATAGGCGTATTGTTGTTAACCCTTATCATTACTCTGGCTATTCCGACAAAAAGTAAATTTGAAAAAGATAGAAAAAATATCTTGAATGCTACAGTTACGCCGGTTGATATGGTTGATTGGGCCAAAAATTTTAACAACATAGAGTTATCGAATAAGATTGGAGAATTTGATGACAAAATCGTAGAACTGCAGGTTCAGGTTTTTGTTGCTACTTATTTGTCAGATTATTTTGGAATAGTAACAGCACCATCTGATGGTATACCTGGAACTTACCTAATACTGTATCCAAAAAATGAAGCAGAGACTGACTTTATAAAATCTATAAGACCAGGACAAATGATCAAAATAAAAGGAAAAGTTAAAGGTACGTACTTAAAAAGAATTAAAATCGAACCTGCATTTTTGATTTGAATTTCTTTAAATTCAGGTTCATCTTTATTATCAATTTTTTTTTATATTTAGCAAAAACAAGGAAAAATAGTTGATTATGATTACTGCAGCAAAAGAGATTGGAAGATATAATACTGCTATTCTTGGCTTATTTAAAATAATCTTAAGTTTAAATGAGCGGCAACAGGAATCACTCTTAAAACTTACTGAAGAGTTATTTATTAAAGAAAAAAGAGCAAATAATCGCAAAGCGTGTCATATCCCAATATATTATGCAACTTCTGATCAGGTATACTCAAGCCACATAGAAAATGTCAGTCCGACAGGCCTATTCATAAAGTCTGAAAAGCCCCTACCCGCCGGGGAAAAGATTCTAATGACATTTAATGTTAAAGGTTTTAATAAGCCGTTCAAAATTAGTGGCGAAATAGCACATGCAAACGATGAAGGAATTGGCGTCAAATTTAAAGACCTTGATACAAGTGAGGCGGACAGGCTGAAAAAAATTGTGGTTCAGATGCAGGGGTAAGCTTTCAGCCAACTACCGGTACATTGAGAATATCACCGAAACGGGCAACTTGTGATATCATCATTGTTATTCACAATCTCATGAAGTTTCAAAGCGGCATGTATTTTCATTAGTATTTATTAATATGTTTCCATCCGCAATTGGCACAAAACTTAGCTTGAGCTGTCCTCAGTAAATAATCACATTTAGGGCACTCTAGACCCCATTCTTTCAATCTGTGGTGTTTCAATATGTGGGAGTTTACTGTTTCATAGTGGATACCGGACATTCCAGCTAATTCCTTAAATTTAGCTCTCAGTTTGGCTTCACAATTGCGTCTGGCTGTTTCTAAGTCACAATTATGTTTTGTAATATATTCCTTTAGAGCTTCGACTATTCCTTCAAGTAATGGCGATATTTGTTGCCATTCATCCTCTTCTAAAAATGGCATTTTCTTCTTACAGCGCCAACAAAAATATTCCTTCATCTCGTGTTCCCAAAACCTAAAAACAAAATATTATCAGATTGCATGAGAATACATGTACTTTGCCAATTTTACATATATGAACGGAATATCACAAACCCTTTTTGATTTAATACACTTTCTGGTTTAATCGCCGACTCTGCTAGCGGGGCTTCAAGATCAGGGTGTGGCGGGTATGTGCCTTTATGGCGTTGTCGCTGAACCACCAGTAACGCTTTTCACCATTCATAAAGGACTCGATCTGGTCGGTGGAATGGAGGTCGAACTGCCGTCCGGACACACCGCCGGGCAGCACGGCCAGGATTTTATCCGGGTCGGCCATGTCCACCACCATCCGCAGGGAGGCTGAAACCGTAATTTTAAAAGGCGCATTGAAATCGTATATCCCGCGGTAAAGGGTTTCTGCAGAACCCGCGGCCGGATGCGAGCCGCCGCCCAGAAAATTCTTGCCGGCACCCGAGCGCCTGACAGGGCTTAAAAATTCATGGCGGTGCACCTTTCCCCAGCTCCAATTTTCAGGATCTGCTCCAAGAAGCGTGCCCAGATATTGGCTTGCATTCAAACCGGCTTGATGAAAGAGATCGTCGCGGGTTTCACGGCGGTCGGCCGTTTGGACGTTGTCAAACCATGAAGAGACGCCTTCGAGTACCATTTTCTGGAGTCGCTCCTGCCAGAAACCCCTGCTGCTGAGCATGGTTGTAGCGAGTCTGTCGCCAAGTTCATCGGCGAACACCAGCAGCGCGAACTCACGGTAGACGGTCTGAAAAATCGTAGGTGCAGCACCATCTGGATTGTCGCTAAAATCCCACCCGGCCAGGATCCGGCCCATTATGCGGGTATCCGAATATGCCGCCAGGGCCTGCGCCATGATTGGAGCGATTTTTTGGGCCATAAGGTTGAGCGTATCGCGCTGGAATTGCCAGTGGTCATCCACCGACTTTTTGGTGGGGGCGGCCATCAACTGGCTGAGCCGCCGGTAGCGATAGGAAGGTGCGATAAAAGTGCTGTAGTGATAGGGATAATCCCGATCGACGGTCAGGTGGTTACAGGTGCCGACCCATCCGCGGGCGGGGTCAACGCTGTGGGGCATGCCCTGCCAGGGTATCCAGCCGATCCAGTTATCGTTGCGGTCTTTGACGACATAGGGAACGAGGCCTTCGCGCTGGATGCGAATAGGCAGTTTGCCGGTGGTCTGCCATCCAATATCTCCCCGGGAATCAGCGAAAACAAAGTTCAAAGCGATTTGATTGACATTTTTAAGGGTTTGCCGAACATCGGAGATGGTCCGGCACGTCATCAAGCGTTCCAACCCGAGGCTGGAAGCCATGGCTTCTGCGCCGGACCAGCGTATCGAAATAACCTTGTCGGCATGCAACCCGGGCATGATCCCGGAGATGACTGGCCCCCTGCGGGTCAAACGGATGATGAAGTCCTCGGTGCGGTGCCCGCCTAAAGCGCTATCATCCTTAATTTTCAAAGTTTCTGTGATGACCTTAAACGGTATGGACTGATCCCCTTCGAGATAGTGGCCCGGGCTGGTGGGGTCCAGAGTTTCTACATACAGATCCTGGGTGTCAGAATAGGCATTGGTCACACCGAGGGCAATGTGACTGGTCCGGCCGACAACCATCCCACCTGTGCCCGGAATGGTGACGCCGACCGCCCGGATTTGTGGGGTGATCAGGCCGCAGGGATACCAGGGGCCCGGCAATATGGTTGTCTCCAGGTGGGGGTCATTGGCAAGCACGGGCTTGCCGCCGGCCGAAAGATTCGTATCGACGACCCAGTTGTTGCTTCCCAGCCGCAATGAACCGGCATCCAGATAGGACAGCAGCGTTTTGTCAAGCGCCGCGCCGAGGTTGGCAGCCGCTATAGCCGGTTTTTGCAGATTTGCGCCTGCACCGGGCACATCGTCCGGATTGATGTTGAGAGGAAATATTTCTGCTGCTTTTACGGTGCCCAGTTTCTCGACCAGCATCTGGGCAATCATCTCAGCCTCGATATTGCCCGCGCTGTTCCAGCCCATATAATATAAAATCGTCAGGGAGTCTGCGATGCTCCACTTTGAGGGCTGTATCCCGGCCAGTTTGAATTCCAGGTGATGCTCTTGCGGTCGGGTTTCAATATAGGCATTCACGCCGTCCACGTATTTCTGGAAATACATGCGGGTTCGGTCGTCGAGCAATTGGACATGCCGGGCGGCGTTGCGAGCGAAGCCCAATGTGCGCATGCGGATGTCCAGATCCTTTGCTTTACCCCCGTCCAGCTCGCTGATGCGCCCGGATGCAAACAGCTTGGTCAGCTCCATTTGAAACAGCCGGTCCTGCGCGGTCACAAACCCCTGGGCCATCAAAAGATCTTCCATATTGGCGGCGTAAATATAGGCCATGCCTTTTTCATCGCGATGGACCGTTACCGGTTCATTCAGACCCGGCAAATCCAGGTTCCCGCTTTTGGTATAGCGGTTAAACGGTGAAGCGCCAAATGGATTAATCACGATCAGAGCGGCAATGATGACCCCGACGATGAGAACCAGCAGCAGCCCCAGCAATCTTTTAAACCACTTCATAACCGTCCTTTCTGATGAGAATGGATTGCCAGCATGTCAATCGCAACCTCTGCACGATAGAAGTATTAAATCTGCTTGCCGGGCATTGTCAAATAATTTTGAAACAATGGGTCCATAAAATATGGGCCGGAAGTGATGTTAAAGAAATACAGTTTGATAAAATCAAATTTTAGCTTATATTAGAAGATATATTTTTTTAGATTCAATCGTTTTCAATCGGGCACACAGATGACCGACGGATCATTGATCCGCCAATTCTATAAGCACCTTTTTCCCCAACCAGAAACGCATTAGGGATTTTACCATGCCGTCTGCAAAGGGCATGATTGTTTTGATGGGATCCGGTGAGCTGACCGCCACCATGGTGGAGGTTCACAAAGAATTGCTGGGACGTCTGGCGTCCGCACCCAGAGCCGTCTTCCTGGATACCCCGGCGGGGTTTCAGTTAAATGTTGACCAGATCTCAGAAAAAGCCCGGGATTACTTCCAGTCCCACGTTCAGCAAACCCTTGAAATCGCTTCTTTTAAATCAAATGATACCATTTCCCCGTTCGATGCCGAGCAGGCCTATCAGAGCCTGCGGGCGGCCGATTATGTTTTAATCGGCCCCGGCAGCCCGACCTATGCGGTGCGCCAGTGGCAACCCTCCTCCATTCCCAAGATCCTGACCGACCGCATTGAGGGCGGTGGATGCCTGGTGGCTGCCAGCGCAGCCGCTCTGACCGTCGGCCGTTTTACCCTTCCGGTCTATGAAATTTACAAAGTCGGCCAGCAATTGCACTGGGTGGACGGTATGGACCTGCTCAAAAATTTTGGGTTTAATCTGGTCGTGGTGCCGCACTGGAATAACGCCGAAGGGGGTAATCATGACACGCGCTTTTGCTTTATGGGTAAACCGCGTTTCGAGCAACTGGTGGCTGCTTTGCCGCCGGACGTTTCCATTTTCGGTCTGGATGAGCATACGGCCTGTATCCTTGATTTTGAAAGCAATCAGGCGGTCATCAAGGGCATCGGCCGGGTGACCTTACAGCGTTCGGGGCAGCAGATGGTTTACGATAGCGGTGAGCGGTTTTCGCTCGACGTGCTGCGGGGCACAGATGATGGCGGCCGCTGGCAGCAGGCGTCCGAAGCGTCTCAAGAATCACAGCCAGCCGCGGCAGACGATGGCGATGCCTTCTGGGGCCACATTTATCAGCTGGAAAGCGATTTCCACGACGGACTCAAAACCCACGCGGCCCAAAAAACCACCAACGCCCTGCTTGAGCTGGACCGAACCATATGGCAAGCACAGCAGGACCTGGAAAATGCAGAGTCGGTTATTCAGGCCCGCGACACCCTGCGCGAGATGATTGCGATTCTGGGCACCCGGCTGGCAGCGTTACCGCGCAGCCAGACCGATTGTCTGGCGCCGGTCGTAGAGCAATTGCTGCAGGTCAGAGAAGCGTTTAGGCAACGCAAGCAATTTGAGGAAGCAGATGCCATCCGCGACTGCCTGCAACGTGCCAATATCATCATCGAAGACGACAAAGCGGGCTCTCGCTGGCGGTTATTATCATAGTCAAGCCTTTAGGCTTGAGGTTCTGGGTTCAAAGGTTCAAGGTTCAGAGGCTAACAAATAGAGCTGCTGGCCCTTGGCTTCTATCAACTGACTTCCAACTCCATACCAGAAGCAAGAAGCGAGTAGCCAGCAACAAAGAACTGGCAACCTGAATATTGACGATTACTAAAGTTTAACTTGACGATTATGTTGAATCATCCCCCCATATCGATACTGGCGATTAAGGCAAAAGACAGCCCTGCGCTGGATTCTTTTTTTGTGTATCTGCAATCCATGGCGCATGTCAAACTGGCTCTTGAAATGGCGACCCCGGCAGATTTGAGCCCTTACGATGTGGTGATCAGCATAGGCACCAGCGCGGGCGACGAGAAAGCCGCAGGCCTCGAGCAGTTCGTTGCCGCCGGAGGCGGCTGGCTGAAGCTGGTACACCGATCCACCCGGTCATTGCCTGAAATTTTTGGTGTCCAGCCCGGTCAGGTCGGGCCGGACGCCGAATTACGGGTGTTATTTGATGATCCTAATCATCCCCTGGCGCAGCGCCTGCCCGATGCCGTCTATCTGGAAGGCTTATATCATCCTTTGAAGACGACTGCCGATGACAGCGAGCTGATATTATATGCCGACTGGCATTACGGGCATTCCCCGGTATTGGTCGCGCGCCGGGTCGAAGAAGGGAAGGTCGCCTGCACAACCCTGCAGGCATACCGCCACCCTGCTTTGCAGCAAATTCTCTACCGGCTTGTCCGCTATCTGGCAGGCTCCCGGGATAGCCGTGAAATGCTGGGTATCGGCATTTTGGGCTATGCACCATCGGTGGGCAAAATCCACGGCCTGGGTGCCGAAAACACCAGCGGTCTGGAATTACGCGCGGCCTGCGATTTGAGCCCCGGACGACTGGACCGGGCGCAGCAGGATTTTCCGCACCTAAAGACGTATGCGGCCGCCGATGCCTTTGCAGCAGATGCCGGTATTGACCTGGTGATCATTGCCACCCCTCCCAACACCCATGCCAAGTTTGCCGTTGAGATGATGGCCGCCGGCAAGCATGTCGTCTGTGAGAAGCCGCTGGCCTTAACGCGCCGGGAAACCGATGCCATGCTTGAAATGGCTGACAAACAGGGCGTGCATTTAAGCTGTCATCAAAACCGGCGCTGGGATGTTGATTATCTGGCCATCCGGCAGGCCTTGCGGGAAGGGTTGATCGGAGAGTTGTTTTATATGGAAACCTTTGTGGGCGGATATCATCATCCCTGCGGATACTGGCATTCGCACGACGCGGTTTCCGGTGGCCTGACTTATGATTGGGGCGCGCATTATCTGGATTGGATCGTGAGCCTGATTCCGGAGCCCATCCATACGGTCATGAGCACCCGTCACAAGAGAGTCTGGCACGATGTCACCAACGCAGATCAGGAACGTATTCAGCTTCGTTTTGCCGGCGGGCAGGAAGCTGAATTCATGCATTCCGATATTGCCGTGCTGCGCAAGCCCAAATGGTATCTGCTGGGGACCAAGGGGGCAATTAGCGGCCAATGGCAGGATGTGGTCGAATATCAGCCCGATCCGGACGTCTATTTTGAGCAGCACGACATTCCGGCCACCGAAATGCCGCCTGATTTAACGCTCTACCGCCGTCATGCCTCGGATCAAATCGTTACCCAGAAGCTTGCCGTGCCCGCGCGCAGCCATTTTGGTTTCCACCGCAACATCGCCGATCACCTGCTGAGCGGTGAGCCTATTACAGCGCCGCTGGCGGATTCGGTGCGGGTGGTGGCCATCCTGGAAGCAGCTGCCAGGTCGGCCGCCAGAGGCGGCACTCCGGAGGTGCTGGATGGCTGAAGCAGTCAAATGGGGGGTCATGGGAAACGCTACCATTGCCCGCAAGTGTGTGATTCCCGCGATCCGCAAATCCGGCAATGGTGACATCGTTGCCCTGGCAACGCGCGCTCCGGCTCAGGCGAAACAGGTCGTGGCTGACAATCATATAGAGCATGTTTACGACAGCTATGAGGCATTGCTGCTTGACCCGCAAGTCGATCTTGTTTATATTCCGCTCCCTAACCATCTTCACCATCCCTGGACAATAAAAGCCCTGAAGGCCGGCAAACACGTGCTGTGTGAAAAGCCTTTGGCATGCAATGCTGCCGAGGCGAGGGAGATGGCGGCAGCAGCCAAAGACGCCGGGCGCCTGCTGATGGAGGCATTTATGTATCGCTTTCATCCCCGCAGCCGGCGCATCAAGCAACTGGTGGCCGAGGGTGCTATTGGTACGCCCCGCTTGGTAAGATCCACCTTTTGTTTCCGGATGGCCGATTCGGAGTGGAACGATCCGCCCAATGTCCGCCTCAATCCGGAAATGGGTGGCGGTGCGTTGCTGGATGTCGGCTGCTACAGCGTCAGTGTGGCGCGCTGGTTGTTAAGGGCCGAACCGTCGCAGGTTCAGGCCCAGGCCGAATATGATCCGGGCGGTGTCGATGTGCATATGGCCGGCAGCCTGGGTTTCTCCGGCAATGGCCTGGCTTCTTTTGAAGCCAGCTTCATCACGGCTTTGCAGCAAACTTACTGCATAGCCGGCTCGGATGGTGTTATCGAACTGCCCCACAATGCATTCGTGCCCTGGGAGAATGAGGCGGTTTTTTATGTGCGCGGCCGGGATCAGGAGACGGGTCAAAAACACAGTGTCCCGGGCGCAGATGAATATCAGCTAATGGTCGAGCACTTTGCGGATGCGGTCATGGGGCGGACCGAGCTCAGGTTTTCGATCGCAGACAGTATTGAAAATATGCGGGTGCTGGATGCGCTGACCCGGGCAGCTAAAACCGGCACAACGGTAAAGCTGTAGTATAGAGGTTCAAGGTTCAAACGTTCAAAGGTTCAGGGTTTCGGGATGCTCGTTGCGGTACTGGTTTTCTATCAGCCAGTCGCCCGAAGCCAGTTGCCAGTAGTTTGAACTTTGATTTAAGAACCTCTGAACGCTGAACCCTGAACCATGGAACCGAGTGACTGACACCTGATAGAAACTCCTGAAACCTAATGTTTGTAAAACGCCCGAAATGTTGATGCCTGTGAAAAAGACATACACCGCAACCGAAGAAACTTTTGATTCCGTTACCGAGCTCTGGCAGGACAGCGCCAACCGTCTGAATTGGGATTGCCTGTTTGTATTGCCCGGGTGGCTTAAGGCCTGGTGGCAGGCATTCGGTAGCGGTCGCACACCCTATTTGTGTTCGATTCGAAGGCGCGGCGAATTGATCGGAATGGCACCTTTGATGGTTGAGGACCAAACGGCCCGCCTGATGGGGGATACGGACGTCTGCGACTTTCAGGATGTGGTGGTTGTTCCCGGCCGGGAAAAAGCCTTTTTTGACACTCTTTTTGACCACCTCAAAACGCAGGGGATCCGTCAGCTGGATCTGCAAGCCGTGCGCTCGGATTCAACGCTTTACCGCCACCTGGCGCCGGCGACCACGGATCAACATTATGCGGTCGACTGCCAATCGTTGGATGCCACCATGGTGCTGGATCTGCCGGCCTCCTGGGACGCTTATTTACTGCAGCTGACCGGCAAGCAACGGCACGAAGTCAGGCGCAAATTCAGGCGGCTGGAAGAGGCTGGCCGGGTAGCGTTGCGTACGGTCGATGATGTTACAGAGGTCAGCAGCGAAATGGACGCGTTCTTAACGCTCTTTAAAAAGAATCGAACGGACAAGGCACGATTTATGACCGATCAGATGGCCTCTTTTTTTCAAGCGCTGGCGATTGAACTGGCTTCTGCCCGCACCCTCAGGCTTTTTTCTCTATTGCTCGATGACGCGGTTGTCGCAGCTGTCATGTACTTTGATCATGATGAGACTTTCCATTTATATAATAATGGTTATGATGAGAGGTATCATGCTTTGAGCGTGGGGTTGCTCAGCAAACTTTTTACGCTTAAAGAAAGTATTCAACTGGGTAAAAAAAGGTATGATTTTCTGAAAGGAACTGAAGATTACAAACATCGACTGGGGGGCAAGCGCATCCCGCTTTACAGCTGCCGGGTTAGCCTGGCTTAATCTGTACGGCCGGATTATGTGACTTCAGGAGAGCAGATTCAAGGAAGGAATTCGATTTGAGACCAGATCAGTTGCAACTGGCGATGTTCAGCATCCATTCCAGCCCGATCGGTGAACTGGGGACCAAAAACACCGGTGGTATGAGCGTTTATATCCGGGAACTGGCCCGCGAGCTGGGAAACCGCGGTCACCGGGTCGACATCTATACTAAATTGAATGGCTCCGGACACGATCAGATTATCGATTTATATGAAAACGTGCGTTTAATTCATCTGAGCGCCGGCAACAATGGCCATGTTCAAAAGCTGACGCTGTATTATTATCTGGCTGATTTTTTGCGGGCCCTGGAAAAATTCAAAGACCAGCAGGATCTGCGTTACGATTTGATCCACAGCCATTACTGGTTATCCGGGCGGCTGGGCAACTGGGTGCAGGAGCGCTGGAATATCCCGCACATCGTCATGTTTCATACGCTGGGTGTGGTTAAAAACATTGTGGGGCTGGCAGAGCAGGAACCGGATTTGCGTCTGGCCACCGAACGGAAACTGGTTAAGTCCAGCCAGCGCATTCTGGCGCCAACCCCTGTTGAAAAGCAAAACCTGATAAAATTTTATCATGCCGCCGGCGATAAGATCGGCGTGGTCCCCTGTGGTGTCAATCTCGATCTCTTTCAACCCCAGGATAAACGCGCGGCGCGAAAGATGCTGGGCCTGGATGAAAATATGCCCACTGCTTTATATGTTGGCCGTTTTGACCCGATCAAAGGCATCGATCGATTGCTCAAAGCAATCGCCCACCTGCGGCGTCAGCATGGTGTGCAACTGCTGATTATCGGCGGTGACGGCCCTGAAACCGATGAATTCCAGAACTTACGGCAACTGGTACGAGAGCTGGGTGTTGAGGATTCGGTGACTTTTGTCGGCCGGATCGAACAAAACCGGCTGCCGCCGTATTACAGCGCCGCCGATACGCTGGTGATACCGTCTTACTATGAAAGTTTTGGGTTGGTGGGTCTGGAATCCCTGGCGTGCGGCACACCGGTGGTTTCGACCCCGGTCGGCGCCATGAGCGCAATCCTGCAAAACGGCCAAGTCGGGGCGCTGGTAGATAACGCCGGACCCGTCCCGCTGGCTGAGGGCATTGCCTCCATTTTTGCCAAACAGCAGGCCGGCGAGTTTTCGGCTGAAAAAGTACGTGCTTCGGTCTGTCAATTCGGCTGGCAACATGTCGCCGCGGACATTATTGATGAATATGCGGTAGTTTTTAATAGATTGTCACCCCACGAATTGCCAAAGGCCTCGGCCCGGGCTTCATGCCATTAACGTTGTGCGCATGTTGACAGTAGCCGTCTGCCGACCATCCCTCATTCAAAATGATATCGCAAAGCTGCAAAATAACTCCTTGCGACGGGTCGCTGCCGACCGATCGAAAGCCATGAAGGTCCCGCAATCTGAAGCGGCCTTTTTAACAGTTTAACGGTAACCGTATAGATGAGCCATGAATTCATCCACTGAAACAGCGTTTCCCCAAGCATCAGACGCCGGGTCTGAACCGACGGAGAATTATCTGAATTTACCCGATGGGCGCATTCACTATTTGGACTGGGGCGGCAACGGACTGCCGGCCCATTTTTTACATGGAAACGGTTTTTGTGCGGGCACCTATACGCCTTTTATTCGATATCTTATCGATGATTTTCACATCCTGGCCAGCGACGTGCGGGGTCACGGCAGATCCGATCAGCCCGGCGTTGATCGCATCCGCCATTGGGATATTTTTGCCGAGGATCTGAAAAATCTCATCGAGCAAAAAATGCCTGCCCCGGTTATCGGCATCGGCCATTCACTGGGGGCCGTCACCACCTATATTGCAGCCGCTCAATACCCGCATCTGTTCAGCGCGATCATTTTAATCGACCCGGTTATTTTGCCGCACCGGCTGCTGTGGTTGCTCGCGGCATTGAAACTGCTGGGCCTGAAGGGCATTTTACCTTTGGCAAAAATGGCGCGCCGCCGCCGCCGACAGTTTAAAGGCAAGCAGGAGGCCTTGCGGCTTTTTGCCGCCGGTCGGGGAATTTTTAAAAACTGGTCCAAAGAATTTGTGCAGGCCTATCTGGAATGCGGGCTGCTTGAAAAAGATGAAAAAACAGCGGTTTTAAATTGCGATCCGGAGCTTGAAGCCCAGATTTTTGAATCCATCCCGCTGAATGTATGGCGCTATGCCAAAAAGATCCATTGTCCCGTGCTGGCCATTCGTGGCGCATTATCCGATATTTTTGCAGCTGATGCGGCCGAACGGTTAAAGGGCCGTATCGCCGACTATGAATTGCAGACCGTACCCCACTCGGGCCACTTCCCGCCAATGGAAAAACCACAGGAAAGCGCCCATCTCATTTTAGATTTTATCAATCGCAAGCTAGATAAGCGCTAAAAATCCATCCAAAGCCGGCAAATTTTTTGCGGTGTCGATTCACCCATTTTCCCTAATGTCTGAATTTGCTTCATTTGATGACAATCGCTTATTTTAATATTGACATATCAAAGGGTTCTTGCGATTGTTAGTACGATTTCGAGCAATCCGAACGGCTGCGACCCGCTTCTCCGGAAGCGGGACCCATACCTGTTGCCATATTCTTTCGGGTGTACCCGCATCATCGCGCCGGGAGCCACACAACCGAAGGTCGGGCAAATAGCCGATTCGCTTTTCCTGCTGAGGAGGGATCTGAATTTAAATTGATGCTCGCCGGTGAGCATTTTGATGTGGGGCAACCCCAAACAATATGCTTGTTGTCGAGCGCCTGAATCTGATGACGGTAGTAGAGGCTATCCTGCCATGGATATGAAAAGGCACTATTATGAAGATGTGCAGCTGTTTACCTCCGGTGTGATCGTCTTCTGGTTTGGTGCTTTCCTTGTTTTTCTGATCCTGCTTCCTTTTCTGTTTAAAAATTATTATGTCTATGTGGCCAATTATATGGCCATCAACGTGATTGTGGTCATCGGTCTTAATCTTCTGGTGGGCTATACCGGCCAGATTTCTCTCGGTCATGCGGGATTTTTTGCCATTGGCGCTTACGGCACCGTTGTTTTGATGAGCAAGGCCAGTTTTCCGTTTATTGTTGCGCTGCCGACTGCTGCCCTGGTGGCGGCTCTTTTCGGGTTCTTGCTGGGCTTACCGGCCCTGCGGCTGGAAGGCCCTTATCTGGCCATTGCCACCCTGGGCTTCGGGCTAACCATCACCCAGATTATAGGCCGCATCGAATTTTTCGGCGGTCGACAGGGACTGCATGCCCCTGAACTGACCATCGGCCCCTGGCATCTGGATACCGATATCGATTTTTACTATCTGTTGATAACCCTGACGGTGCTGCTGGCGGTAGCCGCCCGCAATCTGATCAAAACCCGGGTCGGCAGGGCATTTATTGCCATTCGGGATGCCGACATTGCGGCTGAAACCATGGGGGTCAATCTGGTTATGTATAAAACCCTGGCCTTTGCGGTAAGCGCATTTTATGCCGGGATTGCCGGTGGCCTGTACGCCTTTGTGCTGCGCTTTATTGAACCGGAAATATTTACCCTTTTAATGTCGATTATGTTTCTGGCCATGGTGATTGTCGGCGGCCTGGGCTCCATCATGGGCTCGATTGCCGGAGCCTGCCTGCTCAGCTGGATGGATCTTCAGCTGCGCAACATCCTGAGTATCCCTTATGTGGGTCAATGGCTGGAAGCATTGTCGCAAAGCTATTTTTCGATTACCGGCATTTCCAATATTCAGTATATTGTTTTTGGCCTGATCCTGGTTTTGATCATCTTGTTTGAACCGCTGGGTATCTTCGGGATCTGGATCCGGACCAAGAAATACTGGAAGACGTGGCCATTCTAAATGATTGTTAGATAAGCCTCACGCAAAGACGCCAAGGCGCAAAGACAAGTTTTAATAAGATATCTTTTCTTTGCGGACTTTGCGGTTTTGCGTGCGAATCATGCGCAGGTTCTATGATCGACTTTTTACAGATGATTGCCAGCGGGATTGCGGTTGGCAGCACATACGCCCTGATGGGCATTGCCATGGTCATTATTTACAAGACCTCGGAGGTGCCCAACTTTGCCCAGGGTGAAATGGCACTGATTTCATCCTTTTTTGCCTTTATGCTGCTGGACCAGTATGGTTTGCCCTATCACCTGGCATTTCCGGCGGCATTGATCTTTTCCATATTGCTGGGATTTATTTTGGAGTTCAGCATTTTGCGGCGCGCCAAAGAGCCCAATATTCTGGGGTTGATCGTCATTACGATCGGAATTGAAATGATCCTGCTGGGACTGGTTTCCTGGAAGTTTGGTGCCGATCCCAAAAGCATGCCTTTTCCGATATCGCCCTGGGAAAGCATGGAGATTGGAGCGGTGTTTATCAGCTGGCTGGAATTGTTGACCCTGATCGTGGCGTTGATCATCATGGTGATTCTGTTTGTCTTTTTGCGGTATTCAAAACTGGGTGTGGCCATGAAAGCGACCCAGCAAAATAACGTGGCGGCACGGATTATGGGCATTCGCACCAATCGAATCATGATGATCACCTGGGGAATTTCATCGTTTGTGGGTTGTGTGGCCGGTCTGTTG
>Ga0209567_10000860_pt1 | contig 16330 bp, 14 predicted proteins | sample COG_12_FD_184756 | JGI IMG/M metagenome (GOLD analysis project Ga0209567, IMG submission 184756) | Pelagic marine sediment microbial communities from the LTER site Helgoland, North Sea, for post-phytoplankton bloom and carbon turnover... | ecosystem: Environmental > Aquatic > Marine > Neritic...
AGAACCCTGGGGGTGCTACGGCGTAAAAAATAGACTCAGTATCTTTTTTTGGGGATCTTCAGACCTCAATCTGAATGGGTCTTCAAAATTACCTGACACGCCTTTAGGTTGGCCGGTTGAGCCCGTTAAGCCCGTTGAAATCGGAAACATGTCTGATCATATTTTTTACCGGCTAACCGGCCAACGGGCAAAGCGGCTCAACCTTTTTTTCTAAAATAGACCACCAGACTCTTTCCCAAAATAGGATTCAGCAATTTATCAATCCAGGCCACCAGATGCGGTTGTTTGATGATATCCCAGGTCAGAAAACGATGGTAGAGGTTCACCGTGGCCAGATCGGATCGATCCGGCCCCAGCAGACATTTCAACCACCAATAGGGGGTATGCAGGCTGTGGGCATAGTGGCTGTACCAGCATTCCGTGCCGAAACTCTCGAGCAAGGCAATGAGGTTTTTTTTGCGGTATATGCGGATATGGCCATTATCTGTTTGTGTGTACGCTGTTGAAAGGGCCCAGCAGATGCGCTCGGGCCAGAAACGCGGTACGCTGACAGCCAGGTTGTGCCCCGATTTTAAGACCCGGATGATCTCGCCGGCTGCCTGGTGATCGTCGGCAATGTGCTCCAACACTTCTGCGCAAATGACCAGATCAAAATAATTGTCATCAAACGGCAACGCACTGATATCGGCCATCGTCAGGCCCCACCCGCCGCCGCCGTTTTGGCCCCATTTGTCATGCAATTGCAGCCGTTGTTTGGCCGCGCTGAGCTCGGTTGCGCTCAAATCGACGCCAATAGCCATTACCTTTTCAAAGCCATAAGCAGCACAGGTATGCCGGCCCGATCCGCAGCCGATGTCCAGAATGCGGTAACCCTTTCTGATCCCCAGTTTTTTTAAATCAACGGTGACCACGAATTGCCTCCCGATACACGTTGACGGTTCTCTGGGCGGCCTTCATCCAGGTAAAATGTTGCTGAACCCTCTGATAACCGGCACGGCTCAATTTTTGAGCCAGGTGCGGCTGTTGCAATATATTTAGAATTGCATCGGCCAGCGCATGATGGTCGGCCGGTGGCACCAGAATTCCGGCATCCCCGACAACCTCCGGCAGGGCTCCGCCGGTTGTGCTGATAACCGGCACGCCACAGGCCATGGCTTCCCCAACGGGTAACCCAAAGCCTTCATACACGGACGGAATAACCGCAGCTGTTGCTTTTGCATATAAACGTACGAAGCGGTCGTTAGAAATCCGACCGGTGTATGTGATCAGATCTCCGATGCCAAGCTGCTGAATCAATCGGCGGCTATGTCCATTTTTATGGGCTGATCCGACAATCGTAAGCTTGACCGGTTGAGCCCTCGCAACCTTTGAAATCGCCCGCAGCAGGTAATAAAGTCCTTTCAAGGGCATATCGGCACTGTTGGTTACGATGAGCCGGTTTGTTTCTCGGGCAATGCTTGGTATCGGATAAAACAGATCGGTGCGAATGCCGTTGGGTACCACTCTGAATCGGCCGGGCGATATATGAAAATCGTGCGCGATATCGTTGCGGGCTGTTTTGGATACGGTGATGATGTGGGAAAGTTTCCTTGAGACGCGTTTTTGCATGCCGCAAAACGAATACCAGCGCCATTGCTGTATTTTTCGCCAGATGTTTGCAGCAGATCGAATCGCTATTTTGCGATCAATGGTGATCGGATGATGGATGGTGGCGACAGTGGGCAGCCAGTCTTTGATGGTCAGCAAGCCATAAGATAACCCCTGGTTATCGTGGACAATATCATATCGATGACGTTTGCTGCGCAGGAATCGACGGGCGCGCAAACCAAATGTAAACGGTTCGGGGAAGCCCATGCTCGAAACCCCAATCCACTCCATGAAGTTGATCGGCTGACTCAATTCTTTTAAGGAAGGCATTCTGAACAAATTGTCCGGATTGTAGAGATCCAGCGACGGGATTTGATAGCAGGCAATATCTGCATCCAGCTGCGGTTCAGGTGGTCCGACAACAACATCTACCTGATGCCCCAGGTCTTTGAGGGCGCGACTGAGGTTTTTTATATAGACGCCCTGTCCACCGCAATGCGGATTACAGCGGTAGCTTAAAAGGCAAATTTTAAGAGGTCTGGATGTATCGTTAACCGTATTCATAATCAGCATATAGTTGTCATCGCATTTTTCGGAAATCGCCCTCAGCCAGGCGCTCTGTTATTGAATATCGAATAGTGAATATTGAAAATTAATGGATGTCGCTGCGCTCCGTCGTTCTTATCAATTGGTTTTTTATAATTGATTCGCCGGAGGCGAACTGAAAATATTCAATATTTAATCTGAATTCTACCGCTGTTTTCTGGCATGAATTCACCGATATGGCAATACCGACCGCTAAGGCCTCGTAATTCGGCGGCTAAAGTTTTTGCGTAAAATGTCGATATCAATTTCAGCGGTTTTGGCAGCCGCCTATGGAAATAACTTATTGAAATTGAAAAAATAAACCAATATCACCGCCATTCGGCGCCAGCAGATACAAGCCCATGGATAGCCACAATAAAGAGACCATTCTGTTTGTTGATGACGAAGAAAGTATATTAAGCGTATCCAGTGAATACTTTCAACGTAAAGGCTATCAGACCCGCACCGCCAGCACGGGAGCCGAAGCGCTTAAAATTCTCGCCAATGAGACCATCGACTGCTGCTTTACCGATATTAACATGCCTAAAATGAACGGGCTTGAACTGGCCGAAAGAATTAGAAACCACGATAATACCATGCCGGTAATTGTTATGACCGGTTATCCTTCCCTGGAAAACACCATCCAGACGATTAAAAACGGGGTTGTTGATTTTTTAATCAAGCCGGTCAATCTGAAACAGATGGAACTGAGCGTGCAACGCGTAATGCAGCAGCGCAAAATGTTTGTCGAAAATGTTCTTTTGAAAAAAGAGGTTGAAAGCAAGCAGCGCCTTGAAAAGTTAAACCGGGAGTTAATGGTCAAAGTCAAAGAGCTCAACACCCTCAACAAAATAATGAGCCAATTTACCGCGATCGGTTCCACCAATGATGTGTTCAAAAAAGCGGTGGATATCGCCTGCACGATATCGCATGCGGATATGACCGGATTTTACGTGATCAATGATGCGGTTAAGGAACCGATCCAGGTATCGTCTTCGGCTAAATCCACTGCTTGCGGCATAAAACCAGTGGCAGACGCTGCCGGTACCATCGAGCCGATGCCGACTGGAAAAAATAATCCCCTGGTAAATTCAAAACTCATCATGGAGGTCGTCTCGGATCAGATTCCCTTGCTGATTTCTCAAAATTCGGCCAGAAATGGATTGCCGGCCGAAATAAAATCCGCCATGATGGTACCGCTGAAAATCAGGAACGAAGTTTTTGGCGTTCTAACGGCTATCGTGCATCAAGGTGCAAAGCATTTCAGCGAAAAAGATTTGTATTATTTATCCTTTTTGGCCCAGAGTGCCGCACAGGCCATCGAGAACCTGGTGCTATATGAAAATATCTATGAAAATCTTTTTGCCACCCTTTACGCCTTTGTTAAAGCAGTGGAAGCCAGAGACTTATATACCCAGCAGCATTCAAGCCGGGTTACCGGGCTGTCCATCGTTCTGGGCCAACAACTCGGATGCTCTAAAGAGGAACTGGACACCCTTAATTTTGCCGGGCATCTGCATGATATCGGTAAAATTGGCATCCGCGATGACATCCTTTTAAAGCCCGGCAGATTGACCGCGGCAGAATTCGAAAAAATCAAGGATCATCCGGTCATCGGTGCCAATATTTTAGAGCAGCTGGGTTTGTGGGAAAAAGAACGGCAGATTATCCGCTGCCACCACGAGCGATTTGACGGCACCGGCTATCCAGACGGCATCAAACAAGACGATATTCCGTTTTTGGCCCGCATCTTATCGGTGGCTGATGTTTACGATGCCATGGCCTCCGATCGCGCCTATCGCAAAAAAATGGAAGATGATGTCATTCTCAAAATAATCAATGAAGGCAAAGGTTCTCAGTTTGATCCGGATGTTGTCGCCGCATTTAATCACGCATATGCAGACGGCAAAATAACTCAGTATATGAAGACCGGTGAAATCAATTGATCCCGTCACCCATTCTTACCTTTTGGCGATACCTCCCTTCGATCAGCAGGCACCCGAAACCTAGATTATAATGGGGTTGTGAAAACCGCTTCACATGCCACCAAATCGCACGCCGAAAAAAAAGCGGGATAGCCATTTAGCTAAACCGCTTTTTTTGTTATACTGTAATCTGGTCGGGGCGAGAGGATTTGAACCTCCGACCCCTTGAACCCCATTCAAGTGCGCTACCAGACTGCGCTACGCCCCGACACAGGCGTTAATCATTAGCACCCGGTTGAAGATATGTCAATAAGGTTCAAAGGTTGAAAGGTTCAGGGTTCCAAGGTTCTGGCTAGTGGCTACTGGCAGCTGGTCACTGGCTTCTTGCAACCCGAAACGCGGAACACGTAACCCGCAACTCTCAAACCCCGAACCTCTGAACCCAGAACCCGGAACCGCATACATGAAAATGAATCCATCAAACCAAACACCCACTCGCCCCCCCCGATTGAAACCCGGAGACACCATCGGAATCGTGGCGCCGGCCGGCGCTTTTGATCACGAGATTTTGGCGCAAGGTTTGTGCGCTTTACAATCGATGGGCTTTCTGACCCGGGTTCCCGAGGAAATATTTGACAAGAGCGGTTATCTGGCCGGTTCTGATGCGCAACGTGCCCGGCTGGTCAATCAGCTTTTTGAAGACCCGGACGTTCAGGCCATTGTGTGCGCACGGGGCGGATTCGGTTGTTTGCGCATACTGCCTCTGGTTGATTTTGATATCATCAGCGCCCATCCCAAGGTTTTCGTCGGCTTCAGTGATATTACGGCTCTACTCGCAGCCATCACCTGCCGCAGTGGACTGGTCACATTTCACGGCCCCATGGTGACCCCCCTTGCAACAGCGCCCGAGTTGACACGCCGCAGCTTAGCGGCCGCAATTGCATCCGCTACGCCATTGAAGATTTCTCCTGCTGCTGGAATTGTTCTTCAGGCAGGCCGGGCAAAGGCGCCGGTCATCGGCGGCAACCTCAACACGCTATGCCACCTGCTTGGAACGCCCTTCGAAACCGAATATAAAAATCACATCTTACTGCTGGAAGATCGAGGCGAAGCACCATACCGCATCGACCGCATGCTATCTCAAATGAAACTGGCTGGATGTTTTGAAGACATTGCCGGTATCATTCTGGGCAGTTTTGAAGACTGCGGAAATCTGGATGACATATACCGGATATTCAAGGATTGTTTCCAGGACATTCAGATACCGATTCTGGCTGGTTTTGATGTCGGTCATGGAAAACAAAACCTGACCATTCCAATTGGCATGACGGCGACTCTGGATACCGATCAGCAGCTTCTGTCGTTTGCGCAACCGGCAACGATGGGTTAGCTGTCAGTCGTCCGTGGGTAGTTGTAATGGGGTTTCAGGCAATAGTGTTCAGGTGTCAGGTTTCAGATGTCAGCAAACAGATGACAGAAAGCGGAACCTAATGATTGCGGATTATTAAGTCCTGCCAGAAGCCAGCAGCAGAAGCCAGGGGCCAGTGGCCAGAAGCCAGATAGAAGAAACAGAAACAAAATGGATATGAAAGCCGTTGACAGATTGATGAAGCAAGCCGTGACTGAGGGGATATTTCCCGGCGCAGTTTTGCTGGTATCAGCTGAGACCAAAGTTATATTTTTGAGGGCATACGGGCTGGCACATCTTTACGAAAAGGTGCCGGTAACAACCGATACCATTTTCGATCTGGCATCTTTGACCAAGCCGCTGGCGACAACGTTGGCAGTGATGCATCTTGTGCAAAACCGCCACATTTCGGTGGAAGACACTCTGGGCAAATTGCTTCCCGATTTACAGGATGGCGATAAAGCCCGGATCAGACTCGAGCATTTACTTTATCACATATCGGGCCTTCCGGACTACCAACCCTACTATCAGAGGTTAAGTAAAATTCCGATGGATTTGCGCCGCGCTGCTCTGCGTCAATTTTTGGTAGCCGAGCCGCTCACCCAACCCTGTGGTGAAAAAGTACTTTACAGTGATCTGGGATTCATGATTCTGGCCTGGGTGGTTGAGCATGTTGCCGCCCGGCGACTGGATCATTTCGTCGTTGATGAAATTTATCAGCCCCTGGGATTAGGACACCTCGTTTTCAATGCCCATAACGCTGCTGATCTGCAGGGGTCTTTCGCCGCCACTGAACACTGTTCGTGGCGCCGTGAAACTATAGTCGGTCGGGTTCATGATGAAAATGCATTTGTGGTTGGCGGGGTTGAAGGTCACGCAGGACTCTTTGGAACCGCAGGTGATGTTCACAGACTTTTACTGGAACTGCTTGGCACGTATCATGGGCAGATACACGGTGGTTTATTCAATCAAGAGTTGTTGCATCACTTTTTCAAGCGCTTGCCCGAGACCGACAAGGCGATGGGGTTTGATATGCCGCTTTTGGAAGGTGCCAGTTGCGGCCGGCGTTTTTCACTGAACAGCGTCGGACATCTGGGATTTACCGGAACCTCTTTTTGGATGGATTTAGAACGTTCTGCCATTGTCGTATTGTTGACCAATCGCGTGCACCCCACCCGTGAAAATGAACGCATTAAAGCGTTCAGGCCCCGTTTGCACGACACGGTCATAGGTGCAATAGAAGCATAAATTTTTTAATGATTATTTTTGCTTGTCATGCTACAATACATGTGTTTTACCATCCATTTAATTTTTTTGTACTTTCTTTAAAATGAGGCTTTTTTGAATGAACTTATTTTTCGATAAGATCTTAGGCGTGTTTTCAGACGACCTGGCGATTGATTTAGGCACTGCCAACACACTTGTTTACGTAAAAGGAAAAGGTATTGTATTAAGCGAGCCTTCGGTGGTGGCCGTCAGCACCGGGAATCGATCGCGCAACCGTGTTCTGGCCGTCGGATCTGAAGCCAAAAACATGCTCGGTAAAACGCCCGGTAACATCCTCGCCATCCGCCCGATGCGTGACGGCGTTATTGCTGATTTTGAAGTGACTGAAGCTATGTTGCGGCATTTTATTCACAAGGTGCACAACCGGCGAACTTTCGTGCGGCCACGCATCATTATTGCCGTGCCCTCCGGCATAACACAGGTTGAAAAACGCGCTGTCAGAGAATCGGCCGAATCCGCTGGCGCTCGCGAGGTTTTTTTGATCGAAGAGCCCATGGCAGCCGCTATTGGAGCAGGCCTTCCGATCACCGAGCCGACCTGTAATATGGTGGTGGACATCGGCGGTGGCACGACCGAAGTCGCCGTTATTTCGCTGAAGGGGATTGTTTACAGTCGTTCGGTTCGCGTGGCCGGCGATAAAATGGACGCAGCCATTATCCAGTATATCAAACGTAAATATAATCTTCTGATCGGTGAGCGCTCAGCCGAAATGATAAAAACATCAATTGGCAATGCCTACCCGGATTCCCAGAGCCTGGAAACCATAGAAGTCAAAGGCCGTGACCTGGCCTCTGGAATTCCGAAGATCTTATCAATAGATTCGGAAGAGATCCGAATTGCCATTTCTGAACAAATTGATGCTATTGTCGAAACGGTGAAAATTGCGCTCGAACAGACACCGCCCGAATTATCCGCCGATATTGTTGATCGCGGAATTATTCTGACCGGAGGGGGAGCACTGCTGAAGAATCTGGATAAACTTATCCGAGAGGAAACCAGTTTGCCGGTTACGGTCACCGACGACCCCTTATCCACTGTGGCGCTGGGCTCAGGAAAAGCCCTCGACAATCTTGAGATCCTCAAGGAAGTTGTGGTCAGCTGAGTTTATATTGCGTTGATAGAGTGAACGAAGCGTTATGTTCTCCAAAAAGATGGTTCTGATCGTTGGCGTTATCATTCTGATAACGGTCAATGTCATCCTCCTTTCATTTTCCAGCAAAAGCCAATCAACCTTTGGACTAGGTCGAGTGGGCCTTTCATTGGTATCACCTTTTCAGGAGCTGGTTACGCGTTCAATCCGTTTTGCGCGTGACATCTGGGAACATTATTTCTTTCTGGTATCCGTTGCCCATGAAAATAAAAACCTAAAAAAGTCGTTGAATCAGTTTGTTGGAAAAAGCAATCAATGGCACGAGATGGATCTGGCCAATTCTCGCCTGAGGAATCTCCTGAATTTTCAAAAAGCACCGACCAATAAAGTCGTAGCCGCCGAAGTTATCGGAAAGGATCCTTCCGGCTGGTTTAAAACGATTATTATTGACAAAGGCAAATCCGATGGCCTGCAGAAGGGATTACCGGTGGTTTTGCCCACCGGAATCGTCGGCCAGGTTATTGAAGCAGCCGGCCATTATTCCAAAGTCATGCTGGTCATCGATCGCAACAGTGCAGTCGATGCCCTGGTGCAACGCTCGCGGGCACGGGGAATCATCAAGGGTGAATCCGCAGATCAATGCCGATTTGAATTTGTTTTGCGCAAACATGACGTTCAAATCGACGACACCGTCATTGCTTCCGGATTGGACGGTGTCTATCCCAAAGGGTTACGTATCGGCCGCGTTGCGGATATCAGTCAACGCAACTCGGACATCTTTTATGAAATTACTGTGGCGCCCTTCGTCGATTATGAAAAATTGGAAGAGGTTCTGGTTATTTTACCTCCGCAAAAACAGAATATTGCGAGTCAACAATGAGATACGGCTTTTACATCAGCATCAGCCTCTTTTTGTTAATCCTGCAGACCACCATTTTGCCATACATACCCGTGGTGCAGGGCATGTATGACCTGCTGATTCCCTTTGTGATCTTCATCAGCATCTGCCTGCCCATCCGCGAAAGCCTGCCTTTCGCTTTAGCGCTTGGTTTGATCATGGATAATCTTTCCGGAAGCCCGTTCGGATTGTATCTGACCTTCTATTTGTGGCTGTTTATCAGTGTGCGCTTTATCATTAAATTTCTGCGGGTGAGCAACAAATTTTTTTTATCGGTGGTTGTGATTTTTGCTGTTTTAGTCGAAAATATTTTGATGATCGCCATTTTTACCTTTTTCGGGCCGGTGAGGCAACTGCCGGTAGATGCCTTTGTGGTTGTCACCCAACAGTTTTTGTGGGCTTTGGCGACGGGCCCCGTATTTCTGCTGTCACTGCTGGCCCTGGCCAAAAGATTGAACATCCAATGGGATGGTGCTGCCCAGCCGCCAAACGCTTATGGATAAGTACTTAAAAACAGCAGATACCGATTGGTACAAACAACGCATCACCGGCGTGATCGTATGCGCCCTGGCGGCCTTTGTGGTGTTGTTTATTCGGTTGATTTTTTTGCAGGTCATCATGGGCAATGAGTACCGGCATTTATCTTTAAACAACAGCATTCGACTGCAGAGTATCGATCCGCCCCGCGGCCGGCTGTATGATCGCAAGGGGGATGTGCTGGTCGACAACCGACCTTCCTTTGACGTCAATATTACCCTAAAAGATGCCGAGCCGTTGAAGCCTACCCTTGAGAAACTGGCTTTACATCTAGCAACACCGGCAGACGCGTTATGGTCTCGAATAAAGCAGACGCGAGATCGATCGGCGTACAGCCCCTTATTGCTCCAACAGGATGTGGGGCGCAATACCCTGGCCTCGATTGAGGTCAATAAAATCGATTTGCCGGGGGTTTCAGTTGATGTCAACCTGCGGCGCCATTATCTTCGTGAACGCCAGGCAGCTCATTTGGTCGGCTATCTGAGTGAAATCAGCCCGACTGAGCTTAAAAGCGGCTCTTTTCCGGACTGTCGCAGCGGGGACCTGATCGGCAAGTTTGGCGCTGAAAAGGTTTATGAAAATTTATTGCGGGGCAAGCGGGGAGGGCGCCAGGTTGAAGTCAATGCAAATGGTCTGGTGGTCAGAATTTTGAAAACCGTTGAAGCCGAACCGGGGCACAATGTTTATTTGACCATCGATCAAAATTTGCAGCTACGCACCGAAGTGCTTTTGGATGGCGTGGTCGGCGCTGCCGTTGCCATCGAGCCGTCATCTGGAAAAATTTTAGCCCTGGCCAGCAGCCCTTCTTTTGATCAAAATTCATTTGTCGGCGGCATCACCCGCGAGCAATGGGATTCTTTGATTTCCAATCCCTTCAGACCGATGTCGAACCGGGCCATTCAGGGCGAATACCCTCCCGGATCCACCTATAAAATCATTACAGCCCTTGCCGGGCTGCAGGAAGGCATTATCAATGATCGCAGCGTCTATCATTGTCCGGGGTATTATCGATTCGGCAACCGAAGTTATCGTTGCTGGAAAAGAGGGGGGCACGGTAAGGTTGATATTGTCAAGGCTGTGGAAGAATCCTGTGATGTCTTTTTTTATCAGGTCGGTCAAGGTCTGGGTGTGGATCGTCTGGCCTGGTATGCGAAGGCTTTTGGCCTGGGATCGCCCACCGGCGTAAGTCTGGATCATGAAGCCAATGGTCTGATTCCCACGGCAGCCTGGAAAAAAAGGCGCACTGGTGTGCCGTGGCAGAAAGGTGAAACGCTGTCGATTGCCATCGGTCAGGGATTCAACCTGGCTACACCCATTCAGATGGCTGTTGTGGCTGCCGCGGTGGCCAATGGCGGTCATCGATATCAACCTCAGATTGTGGACAATATTAAGACCGTGGACGGGCAGCTCCTGCAACAAAATGAACCCAAACTGATAGGAAAGCTACCGGTTAGCCCCGCCCACCTAGAGCTTGTCAAGCTGGGATTGTGGAAAGTGGTTAATTCAGAAAACGGAACGGCGCGGGGCAGTCGACTGTCAGATATCGATATAAGCGGTAAAACCGGTACCTCCCAGGTAATCAGTCGCAAAGACAACGAATCCATGGCTGAAGAAGACATGCCTGTCCATTTGAGATCGCATGCCTGGTTTATCGCCTACGCGCCCTCTGAAAATCCGGCGATCGCGGTTGCGGTTGTTATAGAGCATGGCGAACACGGCTCCGGTGCTGCCGCGCCGATCGCCAAAGAGATGATCAAAACGTTTTTGCGTCAGCCGCCGGCTGATACCCAGATGGCCACGCAAAAGGAGGCGAATAACCCCGGCGAAGATGGATAGGCCGCTGGCTTTTAATCAGGTTTCAGGTGTCAGGATTAAAGGGCTGAAACCGCATGTCAATCACCGATAATCGGCAAGTGTAGGGGCGGGGTTTATCCCCGCCCGCAAGTTCATATATGATAAGAGATCAGGCGGGCGTAAAGCCCGCCCCTACGAGACCAATTTCCCTGCAAACTGTAGGAGCGGGGTTTATCCCCGCCCGGAAACCAGGAGCCAGCAAGCGTAGACGGGAACGAAACGATAATGTTTGATCGCAGATTGGTACAATATTTTGATTGGGGTTTGATGGGCCTGGCCCTTTTGATCGGGTGTGTCGGGCTGCTTACGCTGTACAGTGCGGTAACCACCGAGACGCCGACCCCCCAAAAAGTGCTGTTCTACAAACAACTTCTGTGGTTTTCTGTCGGGCTGTTCGCCATGGTGACCACTTTTTTGTTTAATTATAAAATTTTGGATCGCTGGGCCCAACCGATTTACTTTGCCTGTATTGCATTGCTACTTGCAGTTTTGTTTATCGGGAAATATGTCGGTGGATCGCGTCGCTGGTTAATACTGGGGCCTGTGTCGCTGCAGCCATCTGAACTGGTAAAAATTGCCGTCATCATTGCCCTGGCGCGCTATTATTCCAGGGATGCCAAAACAAGCGGATACACCCTGAGGGAATTGGTGCGCCCTTTGATGATTATTATGCTGCCGGTCGTATTAATCGGCATGCAACCAGACCTGGGTACGGCGGGCCTGGTAGTGCTCATAGCCGGTTCCATCACGGTTTTTGTTAAAATTGAAAGACGCTCATTCATATATCTGATTGGATCCGGAGCCATAGTGGTTCCGCTCATATGGTTTTTTTTAAAGGATTATCAAAAGCAGCGGATTCTCACCTTTTTGGATCCGGATCGAGACCCGCTGGGCGCCGGCTATCATATTATTCAGTCGAAAATTGCGATTGGTTCCGGAATGCTCGGTGGCAAAGGATATTTAAAAGGAACCCAGAACGCGCTTTCATTTTTACCGGAGGAGCACACCGATTTTATTTTTTCAGTTTTAGCCGAAGAATGGGGATTTCTGGGATCGGTTACGCTGATTTTGCTATTTTTGATTTTGATCATTTGGGGCTTGAATGTGGCGCATGCCTGTCGCGAGCCCTTCGGGACCATTTTGGCGGTTGGCGTTACGGCCATGATTTTCTGGCAGGCACTGATCAATATCGGTATGTCCATGGGGCTATTGCCGGTGGTCGGGGTGCCGCTGCCCTTTGTCAGTTATGGAGGATCCTCGGTATTAACCACCGCCATCAGTATCGGCTTGCTGCTCAATGTCAGTATGCGGCGGTTTATGCTTGACTGAAGGGTGCTACATCTGATCCCGTAATAGGCCCGGCATCCGGTTTGGGCCCCAAGACCGCCTGCCGGCTAGACCTGATGGTATGCAGCCCCGGGTTCATGACAGGCACGGGGCCGGGAGTTGCGGGCGGGCGGTAGGGGCGACCGATGAAAGATGACTAAAAGATCGGATCCATATCCATCAAACCGGGTGGGCTTTTTAACGGAAACTGCGCAATGAAAACCAAAACAGGCACCCTAAAATAGTCGGCAGTTCCCCCTCAAATTCCTTCCCCCTCAGAGCCTTCCAAAGGCCGCTAAAATTTGCAAAAAATCCTTTGACAACTCCTTGGGCTGGATGTTATAGACCGCCCGAGCCAAACCATCCTTTTGTCATTAATCAAACTAATTCGCCCAGTTGTGAAAAAAAATCGTCGACGGAGGGTTACTAAATGAGGATTTTCGGTCGAAACCGCAAATTTTGTACTATCTTTTTGCTAACCTTGGTCAACATGTTGTTTTTAACAGCTTCTTTGGCCCTGGGATCATCGGAAGAATCCGGCGGGGGCGGGATTACCGTTATGCCGGATTGGACTGTTGCCATTCAAATAGTCAATTTTCTCCTCATTCTGTGGATATTAAACCGCATGTTATACCGTCCGATTCGCAATGTTTTGCGGCAAAGAAAAGAAAAAATGGACAGCCTTGAGCTCAACATCCAAACTTACAATGATGACGCCGAGGAAAAAGACAAGGCCTTTGCGGCCGGCATCAAAGAGGCGCGCGCCAAAGGTCTGAAAGAAAAAGAGGCCATGTTGCAGGATGCTGCTGAAGAAGAAAAAAAGATCATCGCCAAGGTCAATGAAAAAGCCCAGGCGGAATTGGCAGATATCCGTCAGAAAATTTCTCAGGAAGCCCAGACGGCGAAATCTGCCTTGCAAACTAGAGTAGTTGAATTCGCGGATGATATTTGCCAGAAAATATTAGGAAGGACGGTTCAATGAAATTAAGGAACATACTGCCCGGCGTTTTGATGGTTTTCTTATGCCTGGTTGCTGGAACTGCAATAGCGGCGTCCGGAAAAGGCTGGGTCGCGGCTGATACTTATCGGGTCATGAATTTTGTGGTGTTGCTGGTTGTCCTCATTCTGGTATTACGCAAGCCGATTTCTCAAGCCTTAAGTTCGCGTATTAAAACCATCAAAGAACAGTTGGAGAGTTTAGAGACGCAAAAAGATGAAGCTGAAAAAAAACTGGCACAATACAATGAGAAATTATCTCAGTTGGAAAGTGAAGCTGAAAAGATTGTTCAGGGCTATATTCAGCAGGGCAATGAAGCCAAGGCTAAAATTTTAAAAGAAGCCGAGGCAACGGCAGAAAAGCTGCAGCACCAGGCGAAACGCAACATTGAACATGAGTTTGACAAAGCCAGACAGGAGCTGCAAAAGGAAGTGGTCGGAAAATCTCTGGCCCAAGCCGAAGAGATGCTCAGACAGACAATCACCGACGAAGATCAGGATAAACTTGTAAACGAATATTTAGATAAGGTGGTGGCATAATGAAAAATCTGGTTGTTGCCCGGCGCTATGCCAAGGCGCTATTGCTGATCAGCAAAGAGGATGGGCAAACCGATGTCTATCAAAAGGAACTCAGTGGATTTGCTCAGCTCATGGAAACCGATGGGGCGCTGAATCAAGCGGTTACCAACCCGCTTTACGAGGCCTTTGCCCGCCGCAATGTTTTGCAGACGGTTATCGATAAATTGGATATTTCCGGTACGATGAAATCATTTTTGCTATTGCTGTTTGATAAAGGCAGAATGAGTTTTATCGGCGCGATTGACGATCTTTATCAAAAGATGGCCGATGAGCTTAGCGGCATTGGCCGGGCCAGCGTGGTTTCGGCTACCGATCTTTCTGCAGAGACAGTAGAGCGGATTCGGGCGGCGTTATCCCAAAAAACCAATATGGACATTGTATTGCAGGTTGAAAAAGATCCCGAGTTGATTGGCGGCATTGTTACCAAAATCGGGGATCTTGTCTGGGATGGCAGCATCAAGACGCAATTATCCAATATGAGAGAAACTTTAAAAAGGGGCGAGGGTGTCTAATGGAATTAAAAGCTGAAGAAATAAGTCAGATTATCAAAGAGCAAATTACGGATTACGACAAAAAAGTTGAGCTCAGTGAGACCGGTACGGTGTTATCGGTGGGGGATGGCATTGCCAGGATTTATGGGCTTGAAAATGTAATGGCGTTGGAAATGGTGGAATTTTCCGGGGGAATTTACGGGCTGGCGCTGAATCTCGAGGGAGATAATGTCGGTACGGCCATTATGGGCGAGGATGTCCACATCAAAGAAGGCGACATTGTCAAACGCACCGGCCGTATTGCAGAAGTGCCGGTTGGCGAGGCGGTTTTGGGGCGCGTAGTGGATGGTGTCGGTGATCCGATTGACGGCAAGGGCGCAATTGAGGCCCAAGAATTCCGAAGGGTTGAAATGGTGGCCCCGGGTGTTATCGCTCGAAAAAGCGTGCATGAACCCTGCTACACGGGCCTCAAAGCGGTTGACGCCATGACACCGGTTGGAAGAGGACAGCGCGAACTCATTATTGGTGACCGCCAGATCGGTAAAACCGCCTGCGCCATTGACGCCATTCTTGCCCAGAAGGATACTGATATCTACTGCATCTACGTGGCTTGCGGGCAGAAGAAGTCCACCGTGGCCCAGGTGCATGCCGTATTGGAAAAACACGGCGCCATGGAATACAGCACGATCGTATCGGCCTGCGCCAGTGATCCCGCCACGCAGCAATTTATCGCACCGTATGCGGGTTGTGCCATGGGCGAATATTTCCGAGACAACAAGCAGCATGCCCTGATTATTTATGATGACCTGTCCAAACAGGCCGCCGCCTATCGCCAGGTGTCATTGCTCCTGCGACGACCTCCCGGACGCGAAGCCTATCCAGGCGATATTTTCTACAATCACTCCCGTCTGCTCGAGCGGGCCGCCAAGCTCAATGATGAGTTGGGGGCCGGTTCCTTAACCGCCCTGCCGATTATCGAAACCCAGGCCGGTGACGTTTCTGCCTATATCCCAACCAACGTGATTTCAATTACCGACGGCCAAATCTACCTGGAGCCGGGGCTGTTTTTCGCCGGTGTGCGCCCGGCCATCAACGTTGGCCTTTCGGTATCCCGCGTCGGCGGTTCCGCTCAGGTAAAGGCCATGAAGCAGGTCGCCGGTACCTTGCGGCTGGATCTGGCGCAGTATCGTGAGCTGGAAGCATTTGCCGCTTTCGGCAGCGATTTGGATAAGGCCACCCAGCGGCAGCTCACCCGTGGGGCCCGATTGGTTGAAATTTTAAAACAACCTCAATATCAACCTCTGCCGATGCAAAAGCAGGTGACGATTCTTTTTGCCGGTACCAAGGGTTTTCTCGACGATTATCCGATCGATGTATTGGCTAAATATGAAGCCGGTCTGTATCCGTTTATTGAAGATCGTTATCCGGAGATATTTAAGGAGCTGGCCGAAAATCAGGAATTCAGCGAGGATCTCGAAACCAAGCTGAAACAGGCTCTGGAAGCCTACGATGAGGAATTTAAAGATACGATTAAGTAGTTATTTGTTACCCGTTATCAGTTAATAGTTCTAAAATGGGCCTAAATAACGAATAACCAATAACGAATAACGTTTATTGCAAAGGCTGATTGCATGGCGACATTAAAAGATATCCAGTTAAAGATTTCAGCGGTAAAAAAGACCCGACAGATTACCAAAGCCATGAATATGGTGGCCGCCTCGAGACTGCGCGGGGCCCAGAGCGGCATGGAAGACTTCCGCCCCTTTG
>Ga0209567_10000863_pt1 | contig 16325 bp, 6 predicted proteins | sample COG_12_FD_184756 | JGI IMG/M metagenome (GOLD analysis project Ga0209567, IMG submission 184756) | Pelagic marine sediment microbial communities from the LTER site Helgoland, North Sea, for post-phytoplankton bloom and carbon turnover... | ecosystem: Environmental > Aquatic > Marine > Neritic...
ACGAGTCGCGCGCTCCCGTCTGCGAGCAGCGCGCGCCCTGCGAGCGAGAGGTCGCGATCGAGCCAGGTGTGCAGCAAGACGCCGCCGTACGGCTCGACACCGAGCTGTCCGTAACCCACCTGCTTCAGCTCCGGGTTGGGCTTGACTCGAAGGTTCGGTGAATCGGTGTGTGCGCCGACCAGGTGAAAGCCCGCCTCGTGGGTCGGCGCGCTGCCCATGTGAAACGCAGCGATCGAGCCGCCGCCCCGGACGACGTACACCTTATCGCCGGGATTGATGTGCCAAGGCTCTGTTTCCTCGAGGGCGCGATACCCGTGCTCGTCCAACCGGCTGACGGTTTCGGCGACCGCATGAAACGGTGTGGGAGAGGCGTCGATGTACTCGAGGAGGTCTTGAACTGGCACGTAGCTCCTTTACTTGGCCAGCGAGCGTACGCCGGCCCGGTGCACTTTACCCGGTAGCTCGCGCCCTACAATGGCCTCGGCGACCTGGCCCGCCTGCCACAATTTTTCGAGGTCGATTCCGGTTTCGATCCCCATCCCGTCCAGGGCGTAGACCAGGTCTTCGGTCGCGAGGTTGCCGGCCGCGCCCGGCGCATAAGGACAACCTCCGAGCCCCGCCACCGAGGCGTCGAACGTCGTGATTCCCGATTGCAGGCCGACGAGAACATTGGCGAGCGCGGTCCCGCGCGTGTCGTGGAGGTGCAGCGCGATCTGTTCGACGGGAAGCTCAGCGATGAAGAGATCCAAGATCTGCTGAGTCTGGACTGGAGTGCCCACGCCGATCGTGTCACCGAGCGAAACCTGATAGCAGCCGGCGCCCAGTAGGTGCTTCGCGAGCCCGAGACCTCGCTGCGGGTCGACGTCGCCCTCGTAGGGGCAACCCCACATTGTCGAAACGTACCCGCGAACTTTCAGCCCATGCGTCACCGCGGGCCCGATGACCGGCTCGAAGGCCTTGAGCGTCTGCGCGATCGTCTTGTTGACGTTCTTTGAGTTGTGCGTCTCGCTCGCGCTCACGAAGACCGCGATCTCGTCGACCTTGGCGGCCAGGGCGCGTTCGAGGCCACGCTCATTGGGGCACAGGCCAGCATAGGTGACGCCGGGCCGGCGCTCGATCATCCGGCACACCTCATCCGCGTCGGCCATTTGAGGGACCCACCTCGACGCGACGAAGCTTCCGACCTCGATTCGGCTGATACCCGCATCAACCAGCGCATCGACGAGCCTGACCTTCGCGTGGGTCGCTACCTGAGCGCTTTCGTTCTGCAGCCCGTCTCTCGGGGACACCTCGTACACGGACACGCGGGCGGGGAGCTTTGAAGCAGGCGCCATATCCTTGATCTAGCCGCAGATGCCTAGCCCCGGAAGCAGTTTTGGTAGATACTCCGCCCGCGATGGGGACCTTGACGGCTTTGATGCTTACCGCGCCCTTGTTCGGCATGAGCCTGCATATCGATGCTTCGATGCTTGAAGCACCCGCTGTCCTGGTGGACCCGGGCGTCGTTTTGGCCGTCGAAGTGTCTACTGAGCTCGAGGAACCGAAGGAACCAACCACCGCCGAGCTCATCAAGAAGCGCAACAAGATCAAGAAGGTCCACAAGTGGTTCGGTATCAGCACCTGGTCGCTGATGACCCTGTCGGTCGTGTCGGGCTTCATTCAGTTCCACAACCAGTACGGCTGGTGGCAGAGCCAGGCGACCAATCCCTGTGTCCAGGGCAGTGCGATCTTCACGCAAGATGCGTGCAGCGGCGTGCCGATCGCCCATGCGACCCTGATCGCGGTCACGTCCGCCGCCTATTTCACGACCTTTGGGCTCTCCTTCGCCATGCCTGACCCGCTCGGGGTCAGTGAGGGGAACAGCGATTTCGCGCGGAAGCTGCGCACCCACAAGGTGCTTCGCTGGGTCACCTTTGCGGGGATGATCGCCCAGATCGGCCTCGGCATCGCCTCGGCTAATTCCGAATGGTTCGGCCTCGATCGGGCCAACGACTACAAGGCCCTTCGGGGGCTCGCGACCGCCCACCTGGCCGTCAGCCTGGTCACCTATGGCGCCATGACCTGGGCCGGCGCCATCATGGTCTTCTGAGAGCGATCTCACCAACCTCAGCGTTCGCTCGGATTTCTTGGAATTCAGGGCTTGCCGTTCCAATCTCGTGACCGCTAACATCTAAGGCGCCTGCGCAATGGGGAGCTTAGGTCGCAGGATCCTTTTGCTTTTGGGGGTTTCATGAGATCACCGAAGGGTGCAAAAATCCTTCCGAGTCAGCGAGCAGGATCACAGATGTCTGAGCTGACGGTGGCGAACTACCTCGGGCTCTTGCTGGAGAACCCGTATGACACTCAGCTCGTCGATGGTTTGCGGGGTCTGCTCAAGAGCCCGGAGCCGGCAAATGACGGGCAAGACCCGCTTCGTTTGATCGAGGCAGCACGTGGCGGGCACGAGCGTCGCGGGGAGTTCCTGGCCGCTTCCTGGCTGATGGAGCTCGAGTCGGAGCTGGTGAGCGATGACCCCGATTTCCAGAAGGTGCTCGTTAAGGAGCTCGGGCGCGTGCGGCGCGAGGAGCTCATGGACGACCGGGGAGCCCTCGACGCGTACGAGAGGCTCGGCGGACTCGATTCCGATGACCCGGAAGTCGCGCAAGCGGTCGACCAGATTCAGCAGGTCGAAGAGAAGTGGGCCGAGCTCGCGCGCCGCTTCATCGAAGAGGCTCGCGATGCCGCAGACCCCCGGCTCAAGACCTCGTTGCTGACCCGCGCCGCATCGTTGATGTGGCAGTACGGCGGCGATGCGACCGTCGAGGAAACCGACGCGATCTTCGACGAGGCACTAGCGGCCGATCCTTCGCACATGGCCACTGCCCGTCAGTATGCACTGAGCCTTCGTGCGCGTGACCGATGGGAAGACGTCGTGTCGGTGTTTATTCGCGCGGCTAAGGCGGCACGCACGCGCGAGGAGAAAGCGAGCGCCTGGTTGCAGGCCGCGCGCGTACTGCGGCGCTCGATTGAAGACGCCGAGGGCGCGGCGGATGCGTATCGCAAGGTCTTGACGTTCTCGCCGACCGACGAAGAAGCGCTCGGCGCCCTGGTCCAGCATTTCACCGAGCTCGAGGCCTGGGACGATCTAGCCGAGATGTACGAGAGCGCGCTTCGATCCAGGCAGAAGCTGGAGGCTGAAAAGGGCATGCTGCTCCAGCTCGCGATGGTTCATTGGCGCTTTCGCGAGGACCCGGAGTCCGCTGAGCCTTTCTTTGCTCGCCTGCGCAAGATCGACGCGGCTCATCCTGGCGTGTTGGATTTCTATCGCACGCAGATCGGGGACGAGGACGCAGACGGCCGTTTGCTCACGATTCTCGGCGACGCGCTTCGCACTACGACTGACTCCGATCGCCAACTGGTATTGGCACGGGAGCTCGGACATCGGGCGCAGAAGGCGGACCGGCCGGAGCGCGCCCTGGAAGCGTGGAAGCTCGTCGAGCGGCTGGCGCCCGGCGATCTCGACGCGCGGGCCGCCCTTCAGCAATTGTACCAACACAGCGGCAAGTGGAATGCCTTGTCCGAGTCGATTCGAGGTGAGATCGAAGCACTGTCGACCGACTCCAAGGAAGAGAAGCTGCGGCTGCTCCGCGATCTGATTCCGATCTACCGTGATGCGCTTCAACTCGATTCCATGCTCATCCAGGTGTACAGCGAGATCCAGGCGCTGTCTCCGTACGACCCAGAAGCGTTGAACTCTTTGGCGCAGCTCTACGAAGGGGCTGGACGGTGGAACGAGCTCATTCACGTTCTCGATCGCCAGGCCGAGATCGCCGCCGAACCCGACGAGAAGGTGGAGCTGTACCTGCGTATCGCGGGACTCTGGACCGAGCGATTTGGAAATTTGAATCAGGCGACGGAGCCGCTCGAGCGCGTCATCCGTTTGCAGCCGGACCACGTCGCAGCACTGGCGGAGTTGAAGGACATCTACACGAAGAAGCGTAAGTGGGATGCCTTGTACGGGGTGCTCGGTCGTGAGGCTGAGCTCGCGAGTGATCCTGCGGCTCGCCTCGAGAAGAAAATCGAAATGGCGGAGCTCTGCACGGAGCGTCTCCATCAGAACGCCGCTGCGATAAGGCTCTGGAAAGAGATTCTGGCCGAGGCGCCGGAAACGGTGTCGGCGCTCGATACGCTCGAGAATCTGGCCGAGCGCGAGAAAGACTGGGAGACGCTAGCGGACGTCCTCACGACCCGCGCCGAGGTTGCGGTGAGCGATTCCGACCAGCTCGAGCAACTCCAACGCCTCGGGGTCGTTTTCATGGAGCGGCTCGCGCGTCCTGCCGACGCCATCGAGGTGTGGGAACGCGTACTCGAGCTCGACTCGGGCAACAGTCGAGTTCGGCGAATGCTGAAGGACGCATACGTCGCCGCGCGTGATTGGGAATCTCTAGAGGCGCTTCATCGCGAGAGCGACGACTGGGCCGGCTTTGCCGAAGTGGTCGGCCAGGCCGCGGAGCGAGCCGAGGAGCCCGAGTTGATCGTGCAGCTCAGCCTCCGTACGGCGCAGGTGTACCGCGAGCACCTCGGCGAGCCGCATCGCGCGGCCAGGTATGACGAGCGCGCGATTGCCGCTGATCCCAGCAACGTCGAGGCGGCAACGGGGCTTTTGCCGATCTACGAGAGGGACCACAAGTGGCCGGAGTACGCCCGCATGCTCGAGATCATCGTGACCGGCTCCGGCCGGGACGAGGACATCGACGTGCGGCTGAAGCGGGTGGCGTCCCTGCGCAGCGTCTACCTGGACCGGCTTCGTGATCCGGAGTCGTCGCTCGGCTGGGCGACCCGGGGGTACCTGCTGGCGCCCTCTGATCCCGACGTCGTCGCGGGGCTCGAGGAGTCTGCAGAGGCGGCGGGCGCGTATGCAGATCTCGTGGCGCTCTTCCGCGACCGTGTGGACAACGCGTCCATTCCGGGCGCCGAGCGGCTGGATTTGCAGCGGCGAATCGCCGCCATTGCTGGCGAACGGCTCGGGGAATCCGAGGAATCGATTCGGCAGCTCGAGGCGATCCTCGAGGTGGAGCCCGACGACGCCGAAGCGATGGCCGTGCTTGATCGGCTGTATCGGGCGGAGCGCCGATTCGCAGACTTGCGTTCGCTCTATCAGCGCCGCCTTCAGGGCGTGACCGACCCGGCCGAGGAGTGGGTTCTCCTCAACGAGGTGGCCCAGGTCGAAGAGGAGCAGCTCGGCGACCTTCCTGCGGCCGCCGAGCGCCATTGGAAGATCCTCGAGAGCAACCCGCACGATGTGGACGCGCTGCGCGCCGTCGAGCGTCTTTCGCAGCAGCTCAAGCAGTGGGATCGACTCGACGCCGCCCTCGAACGCCGACTGCAGTCGAAGGTGGGGGACGACGATCGGCTTGCGGTCTACCTGCAGCTTGCGGACCTGCGGCGCATCTATCTCGAGGACGCCCCCGGTGCACTCGAGTGTTACCGCAGTGCGCTGGCGCTCGACGGCCGGAACGAGGTCGCCATCGCGGGTCTCGAAGCGCTGTCTGCCGAGGGCGATGGTGTCGGCGTCGAAGCGATCGATCTCCTCGAACCTGCCTACGCGAAGCGCGGCCACTTCGAGAAGCTCGCGGGGCTCCTGCGAGGCCGGCTCGAGCAAACCGAAGACGCGGACGAACGTCGAACACTCCAGCTGCGCCTGGCGGACCTTGCCGCTTCGGAGCTCGGCGACGCGATGGGGGCCTACACGGCGCTCGAGTCGGCGTTCATCGACAACCCGAACGACTTGGACATCCTCGACCGTCTGGGAGGCGTGGCGGAGGCTGCGAGCCAGCACGAGGCCTTGGCCAAGGCGTTGGTGCTCGTGATCGACGCCGGCGATGTGCACGACGAGGTAGAGCTGGCGCTCTGTCGGCGTGCCGCGGAGCTGCACGACGTGGTCTTGGGCCTTCCTGAAGACGCAGCGCGCCTTCACCGCCGCGTCCTAGAAGCCGAGCCCGGCGATGCCGTCGCGTTCGCGGCGTTGAAGCAGCTGTACACCAAGCATGAGCAATGGGACGATCTTCGGGCGCTCTATCAGCAGCGCATCGAGGCCACCACCGACGCGGGCGCTAAGCTCGATTTGCTGCTGCAGCTGTGCTTCCTCTTCGAGGAGATCCTCGACGAGCCCAAGCACGCGATTTCGAGTTACGAGCAGGCTCTCGAGCTCGACCCGACGCATACGCCATCGCGGCGCGCGCTGCAGCGCCTGTATGGGCGCCTCAAGCGCTGGCCGGAGCTTGCAGAGCTGCTTCGCCGTGATCTGGACGAGGCGACGGGCCAAGAGGCGGTCGATCTCGCCTACGAGCTCGCGACCATTTACGAGACGCGTTTGGAGCGCGTCCCGGATGCGGTCGACCACTACGAGCTCGTGTTGGAGTCGAGCCCAACGCACCTCCGCGCGCAGGAGGGCCTCGAACGGCTCATGGAGAACCGCGAGGAGCGGCAGCGCGTCGCCTCGATCCTGCAGCCGATTTTCGAGTCGCAAGGCGCATGGGGCGAGCTCGCCAAAGTGTTGGAGGTCCAGCTGGAGGACCTCACCGATCCGGCCTCTCGTGCGGCCCACCTGAGCCGTATCGGCGAGCTGAGCGAGACCAGGCTTCATGACGACGAGATCGCGTTCGACGCGTACGCGCGAGCGGTGCGTGAGGATGTTGCCGATGGCAGTGCGCGCTCGGACTTGGCGCGGCTCGCGTCGAAGCTCGGCCGCCACAGGCAACGCGCCGAGCTTCTCGATGGGGGACTCGCTACGGTGGGCGACGACTTCGTCAAGACCGAGCTCCTCTTGGAGTTGGCCGAGCTTTGGGACGTGTCCGAGCCGGAGCCCGAGCACGCGGAGCGAATCTACCAGCAGCTCGTTCGGTTCGAGCGCGACAATCCGGAGATCGTCCTGAGAGCCTCCCGCGCCCTCGAGCGTCTTCACCTTGCGGCCGGAGACCACGGCCCGCTGGCACAAGACCTACGCCGTCAGATTCAGTTCGAGGACGACGAGACGCGGCGTGATGAGCTCTTGTCGAGGCTCGCGGATCTGCTCGAAACCACGCTGCGCGATCCCGAGAGTGCCATCGAAGTTCACCAGGAGCGCCTGGAGCTCGATCCCGCCGATGCCGATGCTCTGTCGTCCCTCGAGCGGCTCTACGAGCAACGTGGGCGTTGGCAACCGCTGGTCGAAGTCATCGAGAGGCGTGCGGAGCTGGCGGGTGACGAGCAGGAGCAGCTGGTGCTCTGCCGGCGCGTCGGCGAGATCTTCGAAGAGAAGCTGGGAAGCATCGAGAGTGCGATCGCCGCCTATCGCGACGTCGTTTCGCGCTTTGGTTCGGACGAAGCGACCTTGGGCGCGCTGACGCGCCTCTATCGTCAGACCGAGCGCTGGCACGAGCTCCTCGAGATCACCGAGATTCGAGCCGCGGACGCCGAGGATCCGGACCAGCGCGTGGCGTTTCGATTCCAAGCGGCCGAGCTGATGCGCAACCAAACCGGGGAGACCGAGCGGGCCTTCGAGGTGTATCGCGAGCTTCTCGCAACAGTGCCGGGGCACGGTCCAACGATGGCGGCTCTCGAAGAACTGGCCGCCGGGTCGAACGCGCTTCTTCGCGTCGCGGCCGCAAACAAGCTCCTCGACGAGTTCCAGAACGACGGCCGCTACGCCGATCAAGTCCGCATGCTCGAGATCATCGCCTCAGGCGACGATCCGAGTGAACGCGTTCGTTCGCTGATGCGTGCTGCAGAGATCAGCGAGCTCGGAACCGAAGAGATGGATGCTGCCTTTGCGTTTGCCGGGCGCGCACTTCGCGAGGGGGTCGACCTCGATGACTTCGAGAGGGTGCTCGGGGACTACGAACGCTATGCCGAAGCCACCGGACAGTTCTCGGCGCAGGTCGAGACGCTCGGGACGATCGCCGGAGAGCTCCTCGACGCCGACTTGCGTACCCAGGTGCGCATGCGGGCCGCGAGCGTGGCTCAGGAGCGCCTCGAGGACTCGGATCTCGCGAAGGCGCAGTACCAGAGCGTGCTCGAGGAGCAGCCGGACCATCGCGCGGCGCTCGATGCGCTGCTGTTGCTCGTGGAGAATTCGGGCGCGACGCGCGAGCTCGTCGACCTTCTACGGCGAAAAGGAGAGCTGTCCGAGGACCGCGAAGAACGTGCGGCGCTCCTGGTGCGTCAGGCGCACCTTTACCAGGCCGAGCTCGACGACCCGGAGTCCGCGATCGAGGCTCTGGATCGGGCGCTTGGCGAGAGCGACCACCCGCTGGCCTATGAAGGTCTCGAGCGCCTCTATCGTCGAACCAGGCAATGGGACGAGTTGGCAACGCTCTACGAACGGGAGATCGATCAACGCATCGGAGATCCCGCCGCGGTTCGCTACGAGCTCGGGGAGCTTTGCCTGCGGCGTCTCAACGAGCCGTGGCGCGGGCTTGATCAGTTTCGCGAGGCACTGAGCCAAAACCCCGAGCACGAGCCAACCGTGCGGGTGCTGGAGACGCTCATCGAACAGTCCGAGTACAGGAGCGCGGCCGCCGAGTTGCTCGAGCCCTTGTACCTGCGCCGCATGGAATGGCCCAAGGTCACCCAGATTCTCGAAGCGCGCCTCGATGGCGAAGACAACCCCACGCAACGGCTCGAGCTGCTGCGCCATCTCGGCGACGTGCAGGAGTCGCATCTCGAAGACCTCGACGGGGCGCTCGAGACATACGGCCGGCTCTTCGCCGAAGATCCGCACGACCCTCAAAGCCGGGAGACCCTGACCCGCCTCGCGCGTTCGCTCGGTCGCTGGGATCGCCTGGCGGCGATCTTCGACAAGACGCTTCGGGCGGTCGAAGTGGACGACGCCGACACCGCCGTTCTCGCGCTGACCACCGCGAAGCTTTACGACGAGCGATTGGAGGACCTCGACCGTGCGGGGTACTTCTTCCAGCGCGCGCTCACGTTCGACCCGAGCAACAGGGAGGCCGGCCAAGCGCTGGCGTCGGTGTACACCCGCAGCCTCAAGTGGCACGCGCTCCTCGATCTGGATCGCGAGCGGGAGAGCTTTGCCGACACCGATCGCGAGCGGGTTGCCGTCCTGCACGAAATCGGGCGGGTCGAGGTCGATGAGCTCGAGCACCCCGAGGCTGGCGTGCTCACCTACCGTCGCATCCTCGAGATCGACCCGGTCGATGCAGAGGCGGTGACTCGCCTCGACCAGCTTCTCGAAGACGCCGAGCGCTGGGACGAGCTCGGTGCGCATATCGAATTCCAGATCGACAACGCGTCCGATGCGCGTGCCGCCGTTGCGCTTCGCCAGCGCCTGGGCTTGTTGACGGAGGCTGAGCTGCAGAGCCCGGCGCAGGCCCTCGACATCTTCGAGGACCTGCTCGCCGATCAACACGACTACAGCCCGGCGCTGGGGGCGGTGTCGCGTCTCGTCGAAGATCCGGACCACGGCCCGCGTGCCGTTCAGATCCTCGAGCCGATTCATCGGGAGAGCGGCGACTGGCAGGCGCTGGTCCGAATCCTCGATGCCAAGGCGAGGCAGGCCGCGGACGCCTTCGAGCGGGCCGAAACTTGGCGGGAGGTAGCGCGCCTGCATGAAGAGCGCGGCGGTAACGCCGAGAAGGCGTTCGACGCTTTTAGTGAAGCCCTGGTCGCGGAGCCGGTCGACGAGGCCACGCGCTCCGAGGTCGACCGCTTGGCGCGTGCGCTTGGCAGTTGGGAGGCCTACATCGAGACCTTCGAGCGGGCTGCCGCGGCGACGGACGAGCCGCCGCTTCGAGGCTCGTTCCTGAGGAGCGTTGCCGAAACCCAGGACCGCGAGCTCGGGGATCCCCGGGCCTCCATCAAGACTTTCGGCAGGGTTCTCGAGGCCGATCCCGATGCGGAGGGAACCCTCGACGACTTGGAGGGTCTCCAGGTCATGGTGGGTGATTGGGAAGGACTTGCGAGGGTTTACGAGCAAAAGCTCGATCGCGCTCACGATCCTGAGATGCGCGCCGAGCTCCTCGGCCGACTCGGCGGGATCTGGGAGGAACAGCTCTCGAATTCGGAGCGGGCGGTTTCGTACTATCAGCAGGCCGCGGGCGAGAAGCCAGACGACCTGGCTGCGTACGTTGCCCTTGATCGCCTCTTCGCCTCGGCCAACGACTCGGAGCGGCTGGCCGATGTACTCGAGCGCCGAATGGAGCTCGAGGAGGATCCCGAGGTTCGGGTCGAGGTGGGCATGCGGCTCGCGGAGCTGTACGAAGCTCAGCTCGGCCGGCCCGACGCCGCCTGTGATGCATTGCGTGCCGTCGCCGAGGCGGACCCCGAGCACGGCGGCGCCCTGCAGGGCTTGAGCCGTCTTTATGAGCGGCAGGGCCAGTGGCAGGAGCTCGTCGAGGTGCTGCAGCGTCGGACAGACGCGGCGGCAAGCGAGTCCGAGCGGGTAGAGCTCACCCACCAACTCGGCAACATCATGGAGCGGGAGCTCGACGACGAGCTGAGCGCCATTGCGGTGTACGGCCAGATTCTCCGGATCGATTCCTCCCACGAGGCCTCGGTGCAGGCACTGCTTCGCATCACCAAGCTCGCTGACTATCGCGAAGACGCGGCTGCGGTGCTCGAGCCTTATCTCCGGACGCAGGAGCGCTGGAGCGACCTCGCGACGCTGCTCCGGCTGCGCGCCGATGCGATGACCGACCCGCACGAAAAGGCGGAGCAGCTGGTCGCTCTGGCGGAGGTGCACGAGCAGGGGCGCAAGGATCCGAACGCGGCCCTCGATGCCCTGCTGCAGTCGATCGGCGAGCGGCCCGATGACGACGAGATTCTCGATCGTGCAGAGGTTCTTGCTGCGAGCCTGCAGCGGTGGCCGGAATTGGTCGAGGTCGTGTTCGCGGAAGCGGGAGCGAGCCTCGACGCGGATCGGGGCGCGGTCCTGTATCAACGTGTCGCGCGGATCAGTGAGGATGAGCTCAGGGATCTCAGCAGGGCGATCGATGCTCACGAGCGAGCGCTGTCGTTGCTGGGCGACGATCAATCGACACTCGAGGCCCTGGATCGGCTTCTTCAGGAGACCGAGCAATGGGACCGGCTGCACGAGGTCATCTCCCGCCGCTTGGATTTGCGGGATGCCGACCGACCGACGCTCTTCCTCAGGCAAGGTCGGCTTCGCGCCAGCCACCTCGGTGACTTCGAGGGCGCGCTCGGCGCATACCAAAAGGCGATGGAGCAGGATCCTGGCCGCGACGACGCGCTAGCAGCGGTGCGAAGCCTCGCGCAGAAACCACAGGTCGCCGGAAGCGCGCTCGACTTGCTCGAGGAGTACTACCGGGGCGCCGGTGACCTCGAAGAGGTGGTGCGGCTCTACCAGCAGCGGGTCGAGCTGACGCCGGCCGATGCCGATCGCGTGGCTCTTCTGATAGAGGCCGCGTCGATTTGGGAGAACGACATTGGCCGTCCGGAGGAAGCGCTCGCAGCGATGCGGGATGCGGTGCGGACCGATCCGCGTGACCGCTCGCTCCTCGATTCGCTCGAACGTCTTGCTGACTTGTCCGGGCGATGGGCCGATCTCGATGGATTGGTCGACGAGATCGCGGCGCAAGGAGATCTCGACCGGCGTGAGCTGTACGAGCTGCGCCTTCGCTCGGCAGGCTGGTACCGAGATCATCTGTCCAATATGAGCCGCGCCGAGCACGCGCTCACCGAGGCCCTGCAACTCGACCCGGAGCCACTCGAGGCGCACGCACAGCGCGTGGCGCTCATTCGGGCGCAGGGACGGACCGCGGACCTGGTGAGCGGGCTTCGCGCCTGGGCGGACGTCGAGCCGGACGCCGACCAGCGAATCGCGCTTTTGCGAGAGGCTGCCGAGCTGGCGCATCAGGAGCTTTCCCAGTCCGAGTTGGCCGCGGATTGCTACCAAGAGCTGATCGCGATCGATCGGAACGACGTCGGCGCCCTCCGCGCTCTGTGCGACATCCGCCGGTCGCAGTCTCGATGGAATGAGGTCGTCGGCTTGCTGGAGCGGCAATTGGAAGTCGTGGCAGGAGACGAGCGTGCGCCCGTGGCGCAGGCGGTCGGTCAGGTCTACCGAGATCATCTGAACGACCCGCGGGCCGCGATACGGGCCTACGAAGCCGCCCTGGAGCTCGACGAAAACGACCCGGTCACGATGAACGCGCTCGAAGCGCTGTATCAAGACAATGACCGGCTCGAAGCGCTTCGCGCGCTGCTCGAGCGTCGCGCCGACTCGTCTGCCGATGACGACCGAACGGCGCTTCAGCTCCGGCTCGCACAGCTCTACGAGCACTCGTTCCGTGACCAGACGGCCGCCATCGACATGTTCCGGCAGGTGCTGAGCCGGGATCCCGACAACGAGGTTGCGAACGCCGAGCTCGACCGGCTGTTCGAGGCGACTGGGGCCTGGGATGACCTCATCGTGCTGCTCTTGTCGAAGGTCGGCCAGGCATCCGACGAGGCACAACGCGGCCTTCTCGAGCGCGTCGCCCAGGTGCAGGACAGCCAGCGCGGTGATGCGGATGCCGCGATTCAGATCTACGAGCGCATCAACTCGGACCTCGGAGCCGACGAGCGCTCCCTTCGGGCGCTCGCGGATCTCTATGAGCGCAAGGAAAGCTGGACCAAGGTCACCGACACGCTCGAACGGCTCTCCGGCCGTCTGGACGGTCCGGCAGCGATCGATCTGTCGCATCGCGTTGCGGACCTTTGGGAGCAGCAGCTCGGTGACTCCGGGCAGGCAGGCCGGGTGCTTCGCGGGGCCTATGACCGATTCCCGCAGGATGCCCCGACGCGCGACCGGCTCAAGGCGCACTACGAGGCTGAAGGAAACTACCGCGAGCTGGCCGAGGTCTTGGACGCCGAGCTTCAGGCCGCGGCCTCGGACGGCGATCGCTTGGCGCTTCTGCGTACGATTTCGGATGTCTATCGCGATCAGCTCGACGATCCGGGGATGGCGGCGAGCTATCTCGAGCGGGCTGTCGAGCTCGGGAGCGATGACCGGGGTGCATTGGTGCCGCTCTGCGACCTGTACATTGCAGCCGGCCGGCAGCAAGACGCCGTTCCGATCCTACGACGCGTCATCGAGAGCTTCGGACGGCAGCGGAGCAAAGAGCTCGCGACGCATCACCATCGTCTCGGCCAGGCTCTGGCAGCGATCGGCGACGCGGCCGGTGCGCTCGCTGCGTACGATGCGGCCTTCAAGATCGACCTCACCAACGTTGCGATCCTTCGGGATCTCGGCAAGCTCACACACGCCAACGGTGACCTAGACCGCGCGCAGAAGAGCTTCCGTGCACTTCTATTGCAGAAGTTGGAGCCGGAATCGGGGATTCAGAAGGCTGACGTCTACTACTACCTCGGTGACATCGCCGCGAAGCAGGGCGACGCGCGCAAGGCGATCACGATGCTGGAGAGGGCGCTTGCCGAAGACGCCAGCCACGCGCAGGCTGCGGAGCTCCTCGCTCAGTTGAAGGGTTGAGTCATGGCGGCAGGAAAGGTCTCTATCGACGGTCGAGTCGTCGATGGCGGCGAAGCGCGCGTGTCGGTGTTCGACCGCGGGTTCCTCTACGGGGATAGCGTGTTCGAGGTGTTTCGAACGTACGGCGGCGTGCCGTTCGCCCAGCGGGAACACCTGGAGCGGCTCGAGCGCTCAGCGGACCGCTTGATGATCCCTATGCCGGTTTCGCTCGAGACGCTCTCGTCCGAGGTGGGCGCGACGCTAGACGCAGCCGGCGAGGGTGAGTGGTACGTTCGTGTCGTGATCACGCGCGGGACTGGGCCGCTGACCTACGACCCTTCGACCGCTACGGAGCCGCTCCGCGTGATCATCGCCGCGCCCGTCTCGGTACCTTCTGCCGATCAGTACGAGCGAGGCATCGCGGTGACCTTGCTTCACGCCTCGCGTCCAACCGACGACGAACGCGCGTCCGGCGCCAAGGCATCCAACTACCTGGCCAACCTGCTTGCGGTCTACGAGGCGAAGCAGAAGGGGGCGCAAGAAGCGCTCGTGCTCGGGCGCCAGGGACAGATCCTCGAAGGCGCGTCGAGCAATCTCTTCATCGTGAAGGACGGCAAGGTACGCACACCGGAGGCACAGCCGGGGGTCCTCATCGGAATCACTCGGGCCACGGTGCTCGCAGCGGCGGCCGCCGAGGGGATCGAGGTCGAGGAGGCCGAGGTGACGCCCGAAGGCCTCTACGGCGCCGACGAGGCCTTCATCACCAGCAGCATCCGCGAGGTGATGCCCGTCGTGCTGGCCGACGGGCGGACGATCGGCTCTGGGGCCCCCGGTCCCGTGACGAAACGGCTCCACAGGGGCTATCTTCGGGCTGTGGCCGAGGCCACCGGGGTGGGGGTTTGACCGCCAGGCTCTTGCCCACTAAAGCAGGCCGCTAGGACGATTTCGATGTCAGATACCAGCAAGACAGAGGCGCGGCGGCAGAGGAAGAATGCCGCTCAGGGTAGGGACCGGAAAAAGAAGCTCGCGAAGCTCGGGACGACCCCGAAGTTCCCGATCCATCCCGACAAGGCGCCTGAGACCAAGGCCTGAGACGAAGCCCCGTGCGCGGCGTGTAGCGTCGGTTTCACGGGGCGGGGTCAATGAAGGGTGTGCGATTCGCCGTCGTGCTCCACGATCGGAACACCCGTGTCCGCGACCACGTCTGCGGCCGGGGCTGGCTGCGATGGTGGGGGAGGCGGAGGCTCGCTAGCGGCCGCCACGGCTTCTAGTTGCTCGCGGTACGCCATCTGCTCGAGTTTCAGGTGGTGATAGCGGCGCCGCCGGCGGTACGCGAACACGACGAGGATCGCGGCTGCGACCCAGATCGTGGATCCGGCGAAGAGCGCGGGCAGGATTCGGTACCTCGTCCGGAGGCTTTCCCGCCATTGCCGCTCGAGGCCGACGCGCGTCCAGCCGTAGGCAGTCGCGAGGGCGGTGTCGAAGGTATCGCCGTCGCGGAGCGACTGAACCAGACGGTGGAAACGGCGCTCATCGTTGTTGGAGCGGCGCAGGAACCCGACGACATCGGCGCTCTGGGCGTAGGCGATGTTCACTTCATGTGGGTGGTCGGGGAAATGCTTGTCGAGCTCCGAGAGCCGTAGCATCGATCGCTGGGCGGCTGCTCGGAGAAGGGACTCCATGCGCGGAAGCAAGCGGACCTCGGATTGATGGATCGCGACGCCCTCGTTGAACCAGCGAGGCATGGGGTTGCCGAGTACCGCCCGGTAGAGTGCGACGTGGGAGAGCTCGTGGACGAGCACGACCTCGAGGTCCGGCGGCTCCCAGGTTTGCGGCGCAGACATCGTGAGGAGAATCACCCCCCAGCGCGAGTAGGCGACGCCGGTCGCATAGTCCGGCGGAGGGTGCCCGATGGGAGCCATCGCCCGCATCTCCCGCGGGTTTCGCGCAACGCGAATGACGAGCTCGTCATCGATGACCTCGCCGAAGTCACTCACGACCTTGGCCCAGTGATCGTCGAAGCCCTCGATCAGCTCCGCAACGCGGCCACGCTCCGACTCCGGAAACGTCCAGGTGACCTCGCCGATGGTTTCGGTTTCATACCCATCGAGCGGCGAGGGCAGCGCGAATTCAGGCGTCTCCTGAGCGGCTGCGCCGACCGAAGTTACGGTCATCGCGATCGCACAAAGAACTGCCGTGAAAAAAGCTAGCTGGGGTCTACTCTTCACCGGGTCTAAATCTTAGCAGCGGCGGCTCCGGCTCGTTAGTGCGACGTCGATCAATGATGAGGTAGGTTACACCTGCGGCGAGGAGCACCCCGGCCACCAAATAGGGCCATGCCTTCTTCATCCTGCGTTTTGCCCTAGATTCGTCGGCCGGCTGCTCGGGTGCGTTCACCTTCTGAGCTGCCGCCGGTGGGGGCGGCGGAGGCGGCTGGGACCAGCGTAGCTGCGCCTGCGCTGCGCGGCTCTCGATGAAGGCAACCCGTTGCGCCGACGTGCTCGTGTCGAATTCGAGGGCTCCCTCGTAGAACTGTGCGGCGCTGACGTCGAAGACTTCGAGCAAGATCGAGCCTTGTCGATGCACGACGACCAGCGCGTCTGCACCAGCAATGATCCCGATGCGTTTGTACGATGCGAGGTCATTGCGAGGGTCGAGTCCAAGGCCGCGGCGCGCAGCACGCAGATTCTCGAGCCCGTCTACTCCAGTGGCCGGATCGCCGCGCATCGCACTGCGGAGCGCAGGGTCACTGGGGACGCGCAGCCCGGAGGTGGTGGCTTCGGTTTCGACGAAGGCGGCCGTATTGCGAAGGGTCTCGTCGGGATCACCGGCGACGACGAAGCCGATCTTGGGGGGAGGGGCTGGGGGGGTGTCAGTG
>Ga0209567_10000864_pt1 | contig 16310 bp, 17 predicted proteins | sample COG_12_FD_184756 | JGI IMG/M metagenome (GOLD analysis project Ga0209567, IMG submission 184756) | Pelagic marine sediment microbial communities from the LTER site Helgoland, North Sea, for post-phytoplankton bloom and carbon turnover... | ecosystem: Environmental > Aquatic > Marine > Neritic...
ATTGAGGATTTCTATTCAAAACTGCGTGTTAAGCTACATTACCCTCTATATCAGAAAACAAGTTTTTTACTTCGCGTCCTTAGCGTCCTTCAAGGTGAATTGTGGAACAAGAGAGGGTGCCCTGGGGCACGCGGTTAGGCTCTACAAGGCCCGAATGACCCACTAGATCAGGGGAAGAGCCAACTTTTTGTGCTCTTTGTAGTCACTTACGCGCATGAGTAAGCGAATGAGGCAGTACACTAGCTGGTGGCGGGTAAAGACAGGGTGCGGGTATCTGCCAGCTTCTTGCGTTCCGGCAACAGCGGCCCCAGTCTGCGGATGACCTGTTCAGCCGTGGCACGGTGTGAGGTCAGCTTGCCGCCGTAGATGCTCAATACCCGAGGACATTTTGCTTCATCGATATGCAGCAGCGTATCGCGGGAACGGTTAAAGGCCGCGTCTTCGCTTTTGGGTAAAACACGCAGACCTGCAAATGCTGCCATGACCTGTGGGCGGTCAAGCGTGTTTTCAAAGTAGTGGTTGTAGACGGCCAGCAGGTAACGGATGTCTTCTTCCCGTGGCTGTACAGCGGACGGATCGCCGCTGAATAGGGATTCTGTGGTACCCAGCAGAATATTGTCTTGCCACGGCATGACAAAAACCGCGCGCTGGTCCTGCGGCGCCTCCAGATAGTACATGCCCTGCTGCAGTGTGCCCGGAATGACCAGATGGGTTCCCTGCACCAGGTCAATTGCCAGCGTTTCGGGAGCCGGTTCGACACGCTTTAAAATCGAGTTGACCCAGGGGCCGCCGGCATTGACCAGCGCGCGGGCGCGGATTTCCTTGTCGACACCCTGTTCACGGTAAAAAACACAGCACCGCTGGTGGCTGCATGCTGCGCGCTGGAAGGTGCATTCAAACTGAACCTCGGCGCCGAGTGACTGGGCGGATGACAGCACAGCGAGAGTGAGTTTGACATCGTCGGTCTGGCCGTCGTAGTAACGCAACACGGTATTCAGACTGTTGGTGCGCAGGCCGTCGAGTTGGTGCCACCCGGACTTTGCTACCTGTCTAAAAGCTTTGCCGCCCAGCAGGGTATAAAGGCTCAGGCCCAGGCGGATTTTCCAGGGGCGACGCTGTGTATCCTTGTAAACGGGGATATGAAAAGGTGTCAGGTGGACCAGGTGGGGCGCATTTTTTAACAGTCGTCTGCGTTCCCGCAGGCATTCGCGAACCAGGCTGATCTGGCCGCTTTCGAGGTAGCGTAAGCCGCCATGGACCAGTTTTGACGATTTGCTCGATGTGGCTGTCGCCGCCTGGTCATACTGTTCCAGCACCAGGGTGCGATAACCGGCGGCAGCGGCAGCCTGTGCAACGGCAGCGCCATGAATGCCCGCTCCGATGATAACCAGATCATATCGCATGCGGACACGCTTTTCTGGCAAGTGCAGGATCTTGCAGCATGCTACCGATAGCGCGGGTTTCAATCAGCTCAATGCCGCGCGCAGCCCACTGCAGGGCAAGCGCAGGGTCGCTGATGTCGTACAGCATCCACTGCCATGTGCCTGGCCAGGGTGTTTGCTGTTGCGGGATTTTGCGTTCGTTGCAAATCAGGAATTGAGGGTTTAACTGATTCGCACGGTTGAAAAGCTCCTGATCATAAGCGTCCAGTACCCAGCCGATGTCTATCGAGTCCCTTTGTCTGGCATAGCTCAACGCCTGGTGGCTGTAAGAAATCAGAACGCACTGGCTGTGACACGGGTTCAGTTTTTCCAGTAAGGCATCCATGACCCTTTCCAGGCCCCATTGATCGAGGCTTTCCTGCTTGATTTCGACCATGGCGCGTGCCTTCGGAAAAGCGGACAGCTTCAGCAGGACGGTGTCGAGATCGGAAACCGGCAGCGGCGCGTAGCGGTCTCCAAGACGAGCGGGTTCATGGACGCTGATGTCCATTAACTGTTCGGTATTAATGTCGAATACGCATACTGGTGTATCGGCGGTGCGCTTGAAGTCAGTATCGTGCAGCAGTACGAACCGCCCGTCGGCACACATCTGCAGATCAAATTCGATCCAGCAGGCGCCGGCTTTCAGAGCAGCTTCCAGACCCAGCCAGGTATTCTCCGGATAAGCGTGCGTATAACCGCGGTGGGCAACCAGGCGGGGTATGTGTTCTTCATTCATTGTCGCTGGTCTCAATGTATTCCCGGAGTTTTTCAATGAACTGTGAGTAACGTGTTGTCAAACCTGTATCGGACAGGGGTTCAAAAAGTTGTGTTTTTCCTGTCTGGCGCCAGTTCTCCGGCCGACCGGCGGCCAGCCAGGCGATACCCCGCGCGCTGGCTTCGGCGTCTTCGGCGCGTTCTACAGGAAGGCCGCTCAGATTGGCCAGTTTCTGGCATAAAGGCTTTATCCGTGACAGGCCGCCACTGACAGTCAAACGCAGGATCGCCTGTTGTTTTCGTATCTGCTCGAGATTGTATTTCACCAGGAACAAGATGCTTTCTGCCACAGCCACCGCTTTTTCGGCGTCGCTGTATTGATGGAGATCCTGAACAAATTTTGGCGCCAGTCCCTGTTTCCACCAGGGTGAGCCAAGCCCCCCCACCGTATTCAGGAAAAGTGGTGGTTTGGCAATCTGTTCAAGCCACACGCCAAGTCGGGACTGAATATTTTGCGCTGACGTTTGCGCAATTAACCACTGCAATGCATTGCCGGCACCGTTGACGGTGCCTTCCACAAGGTACTGGCAGCGGTGTTGATCACTGTCGGCAATGCTGGACAGTAAATTCGGCACCGCGCTGTTCCTTGGCTGTCCGGCAAGGATAAAGGCGCCACTACCCAGGTTAACGCGGGCGGTGCCGGCATCGGGTTCGCCTGATGCGAACCAGGCCGCGTTCTGGTCGCCGCACACAGCGCCAATGGGAATGCCATAGTGTGCCAGCGTTCCATAATTGTGCCGTACGGGCAGGCAGGCCGGTAAGTTATCAATCGGTACGTCGAACCAGTCGCTCAGTTGTCGGGACCAGTTCAGGGTATGGATATCAAACAGCTGCATGCGCTGTGCATTGCTGTGATCCACCGCGCAGCACCCGGCCCCTGTTATTTTATAAAGCAGGAAACTCACCAGTGGCCCGAGTTTTATGCCCGGGTCGTTTCCCAGTAACTGGTGCAGCCAGTGCAATTTGCTCGCACCATAATGGGCCGATAGCGGCAGCCCCGATAGCTTGTGGATTGCGGAAGCCCGGCTGCGCAAGGTCTCGAGCTGAGGCTCACCGCGGCTATCCTGCCAGTTGATGGCTGCTGACACCGGCGTACCGTTGCCTTGCCAGGCAAGCACCGTGGAGCGTTGGCTGCTAATGCCACAGGCACGCACAGCAGCCCGTTGATTGGCTGTCAGGCTGTGCAGCGCCTCCTGTATGGCAGCCTGCACGGAGGCCGCAATCTCACCGGCATCCTGTTCGACCCAACCCGGTCGGGGGCGTGCAAGAGCTACAGCGTGCAGGCTTTGTGAGGCGACTTGTCCGCTTGTGTCCAGAACCAGCGCACGACTCGCGTGAGTGCCCTGGTCAACGGCGAGTATGTAATCCATTGTCCAGTTAAGATAACCTTTACGGCTTGAAGCCAAAAGGCCTCAGGCGTAAAAAGTCCAAAACAGACCGGAAAATAGGGAGGGATACCATGACAGCAGGTTTTGAGTTGCATACCAGGCTGGCGGCAGATTGCATCCGGGTGGGGCGGTTACCGATAAGCATGCTGTTGCTGATGAATGACGCGCGTTATCCCTGGTTCATTCTGGTACCGCAGAGACGCGGGGTTACCGAGATATTCCAGCTGCCGGAAGCCGATCAGTGTCAGCTGTGGCGGGAATCAGCATGTCTGGCACGGAATCTGACGCAAAGTTTTCATGCCGACAAAATCAACATCGGGGCCCTGGGTAATCTGGTGCCCCAGTTACACATACACCACATTGCTCGTTTTACCAGCGATCCGGCCTGGCCCGGTCCGGTGTGGGGGCATAGTGAACCCGTGCCCTACGAGAAACACGGTATTACCGAGCGCGTGGGTATGGCCTGTGACTGGTTCGGGGATGAACTGGAAGTTCTTTAGGGCTGCGCAGGCATAAAAGTTCGCTAGTCGTGACCGCGTCCGGTATTGTCAGCACAGAGCACCACAACAGTGTGTAGCAGCGGGCTGTAAAGTAAATATCCGGCGTACATCGGGGTATTGTGGCGGATTTTTTCGTACCCGCAGCTGCTTAATCTGGTTGATTGGGGTTCGGGTGTTCTATATTGTTCGCTGCTGAGGATGAACCAACTGATAATATTATTTCCGGCACGAACACTGAACAGCGCCTGGCCCGGCGCAAGCAGATTGAGAAATCAGTGCTATTCTTTTTTTAGTGGGCCTGTTTGATCGACGGCAGATCACAAGAATCGAGGAGGATACTTCATGGTACCATCAGATACACAGTCCGGCTTTCCGCATGCCCCGGAAGATTGGGATGAAAACACCGCTCTGGATATCGCCCGTGAAGACGGGCTGGAATTGAGTGAGGACCACTGGGAGAGCCTGCGTGCCTTGCAGGAGTACTGCGCCCGCCACGACTGCAACAAATACAGCGTGCGCGAACTTCATGACGCGCTGGATGAGAAGTTTCATGGGAAGGGGGGTTACAAGTTCCTGTATCGCTTGTTCCCGGGAGGCCCGATCGCCCAGGGTTGCCGGCTTGCCGGGCTTGAGCCGCCAGCAGGCGCGGTAGATAAAGGGTTTGGCAGCGTCGTTTAGGATAGAAGCTGTTTTTTGATGCCGTTGTGATCGGGCTGAGGCACTGCCCGGCCCGGCAGTATTCTGTGAACTGCTTCCCGTCCGTGTTGTTGCAGGAAACCGGGCATTACATCCCCAACCTGGAGATCGCTACAGGCTGCTGGTGACGGGCCGTATCGTTTGTCAGCATTCGGCCCCCTCTTCGAGCCTGCCAGGCTTGTTTCATGGCGTTCGTGTGCAGCGAGGGATGTCCGCCTGTAACCGTGGTGGCCGGCATACCTCCAGAGGAGGTGGATCAGGCGCGCAGTCTCCGGGGTGTCACCCGGCGCGCCAAATGTCAGGATCTGGCAGATCCTGAGTCTGCTCCCAATTCGATACCCTCACATGCCGGACGTGCCAGCAGCTGTGCCCGGAGCGGCGGGTGTTATTGGTGCCTGCTTCTTTTTGCCGGCAGCCAATATTTCAAAAACGGTATCGTTTGTCCCACAATAGACGGACCGTTCGGAAAAGTTGATCTCAGTGCGCTTATATCGCCCAAAATCCATACTCCGTCTGTTGCTGGTAGGATTCGTGCTGGTAATTCTGCCTCTGATAGTGGCATTGGTCCATGCCACCTACTCGGTGGATCAACTGGTTGTCCAGGGACAGCGTGCCCTGTTTGCGACGGTGCGTGCAACCCAAAACAGTCAGGTGCTGGTCGAGTCCATTAGCGATATGGAGCGAAATGCACGCCAGTATAAGGTGCTGGGTGATATAACCCTGCTGGGGGTGTATCAGGAAAATCATCAGCTATTTCTGGATACCATAACTCGCTTGACTGCACTTAACCTTCCTCAGCAGCAGCGGCGACGCCTGGATCAGGTTATTGAAGTCGAAGACGGTATCAACGATGCGCTGATTAGTTTTCCGTACGATACGCCCGAAATAGCGGCTGCTGTGGATGAATTTGTCGGGCTGGCCCGTGATGCCCGCAACATACTGACCGATAACCGCAAACTGGTGGAACGGGAGGTTGACCGACTGGAAGTCAATGGCGCTGAGGTCCAGCGTAGCCTGGTGGTGCAGGCAATGGCATTGGTCCCGGGCGCGCTGATACTGGCGGCTATCTTTACCCTGTTGATAACCAGGCCAATCCGTCAAATGGACCGTGCCATCCGCCGCCTGGGAGATGGTGATTTTTCCAAACCCGCAGAGATTGTGGGGCCGAGCGATCTGGAGCAGCTGGGTGAACGGCTTGACTGGATGCGGACCCGCTTGTTGGAAGTGGAACAGGAGAAAAACCGCTTTCTGCACCATATTTCCCACGAACTGAAAACGCCGCTGACCGCAATTCGTGAAGGCGCGGAACTCCTGAACGAAAGGGTGGTTGGTCCTCTGAATGCGCAACAATCTGAAATTGCAGCTATTTTACGCGACAACACCGTTCAATTGCAGAAGCTGATTGAAAATCTATTGGACTTCAACATTGCCAGTTCGCGCGCTTCCCAACTGCACGTAGAGCGGATCTCCCTGAACCATCTTATAGAGTCCGTGCTGGCAGACCACAAAGTCGCCGTACTGGCCCGTCAACTGGTGCTGGATGTGGCTTTGCAGCCGGTGCAAATGGACGGAGACCGTGCAAAACTGCAGACGCTGGTGGACAATCTGCTTTCCAATGCCATCAAGTTCTCTCCGGAGCAGGGGCGGCTGAGGGTGCGTCTTGACCAACAGAACGGGCAGGCTGTTGTCGAAGTGGCGGATGCCGGCCCTGGTATTCCAGAACCGGAGCGGCGGCGTATTTTTGACGCATTTTACCAGGGAACCTATTCAGACAACGGCCATGTGCGGGGTACCGGTCTGGGGTTGGCTATTGCAAGGGAATATGCACAGGCGCACGGTGGGTATATAGAAGTCATCGACAGTGAAGATCGGGGAGCTTGTTTGAGGGTGGTGTTGCCAATGGAATTACCCGGGGTGAAGAGTGCGTATTAGGCTGATATTTATAACTATTCTTCTGTTGAGCGCTTGTCAGCCAGTGACCGTTCACCACAACGAAGGGGTAGTGCCGATCGCGCTGAGAGTGGACGATGCGGCATACTGGCTGGAGGAATGGCACTGGATCTCCGGCTTACCCGAGGTCCAGCAACGGGAGATTCTGGCAAACAGGGAGCGTGAATTCCAGCAATCGGCCACTCCCCGCAACCGCCTGCGCCTGGCCCTGTTGCTGGCGGAAGGCCCCGGATCTGTTCGTGACCAGAGACGCGCGTTAGAATTACTGGAAGGGATGGATATGGATCAGGCCAGTGACAGTGGCAAGGCGTTGTCGGCGCTGTTGCAGCAAGTCATCGCAGAGCACGACTGGTTCGATGATAAAATAGACCGCATGAGCGCCAATTTGGAGGAATCCGAGACACGCGTTGAAGAGTTGGAACGCCAGTTGCAAGAGCTGACAACCATTGAGCAGAATATTCAGCAACGTGAAATACCGCAATAGTCGGAGGGAGTGGCAATGAGTGCTTGTCGTTATCGGGTTATGGTAGTTGACGATGATCCGGCCTTACTGCGGCTGCTGTCCATGCGTCTGTCGGTCGTGGGCTACGAAGTTGCTGCCGTGGAAAGCGGTGAGAAGGCGATCGCGCAGATCCCTACCTTCCAACCTCACTTGGTAATCACGGACTTACGCATGGATGGCATGGATGGCATGGCGTTGTTTGACATGATCCGTCGACGCAGTCCGGCGCTTCCGGTGATCATTCTCACTGCCCACGGATCCATTCCCGATGCTGTACACGCGACCAGTCGTGGGGTGTTTGGTTATCTGACCAAGCCCTTTGACAGCAAGGATTTGTTGGAGCAGGTGACACGCGCCTTGCGGGTCACCGGCGAGCAACACGGACGCCGTGAAGATGAAGCTGTCGCAGAATGGCGTCAGGATATTGTGACGCGCAGTCCGCTGATGGAAGACCTGCTGGGTCAGGCGCGTCTGGTGGCATCCAGTGAGGCCAGTGTATTCATTCACGGCCAGAGTGGCACGGGTAAGGAAGTGCTGGCACGTGCCATTCACTCCGCCAGCCCACGTGCAGACGGCGAATTTGTCGCTGTGAACTGTAGTGCCATCCCGGAATCACTGTTTGAGTCTGAATTTTTTGGTCACGCCAAGGGCTCTTTTACCGGCGCAACGCGGGATCACAAGGGACTGTTTCAGGCCGCTGATGGCGGCACCCTGTTTCTGGATGAAATCGGTGATATGCCGATGAGCTTCCAGGTTAAGTTGTTGCGCGCTATCCAGGAACGGAGCGTTCGACCCGTGGGTTCCACCCGGGCGGTGCCAGTTGATGTACGGATTATTTCCGCGACACACTGTGATCTGGATGAATTGCGCAAAGACGGAAGCTTTCGCGAAGACCTGTATTACAGGCTCAATGTGGTGGCCCTGGATATCCCCTCCCTGATCGATCGCCGCGAAGATATTCCCCTGCTCGCCAATCATTTTCTGGGCAGTCTGGACGATGCGGCGAAGAAGTCGGTGAAAGGTTTTGCGCCTGATGCCATGGAGGTGCTGCTATCGGCGCCCTGGCCGGGTAATGTACGCCAGCTTTTTAATGTCGTCGAACAGGCGGTCGCATTCACAACGACTTCGTTGATTCCGGCCAGTCTGGTGCAGCGCGCACTACGCGACGAGGCCAATGCTGAAATGCCGGCTTTTGCCGATGCAAGATCCCATTTTGAGCGTGAATATCTGACGCAGCTGCTGCAGATCACCAACGGTAATGTCAGTCAGGCAGCCCGTATCGCCAAGCGTAACCGTACCGAGTTCTACAAGCTGCTGCACAAGCATCATCTTAATCCCTCGCAGTTCAAGGGAAGTCGCGCGTCTTGAACTGTCGCCATATGGCGACAAAGTAACTCGCTGTAAATAAATTATTTTATTTGTTGGGCCGTAAATATTGTCGCCAGAGAGTGACGGTTTTGCCTTGTGTACGGTTCCGGTAGGCACGGCTGCCAGTCAGAAAAGCCTCCAACTGCAGGCTTTTTACCGAAGTTGTGCTTGATGGCACATCCTTTGCTGCATAAATATTCAATTGATCATGGGTGAAGAAAAATGAAAAATCCCGGGCGGGTTCTTGTGGTCTTGGCTTTAGTGGTACCACAGAGTTTCGCGGATTCTCCGGTTTCAGTGGATGCGCAAGGTTTTGTCGCATTCCATGATATCGACAGCGATCACAATGGTTATGTGAGCCGCGTCGAGGCACGCTCGGTGGTAGTTATCGAGAATGCATTTAATTCAGCAGATGCTAACAGAGATGGTTTGCTGGATAGTGGTGAATATAAGTCGGTACGATCGGTCAGGAAGGCCAAATAGTTTTTCGTGCTGATGTAGTACGTCCGGACCCTGCGCTGGTTGAGGTGGGATCGATTCCTCCAGGCTGCAGAAATGCGCTTTGGAAACATGCTTCCCTCCCGTTATGGGATATTACGCGGCCACCCCCGGCCGCGTTTTTTTTTGTGACTTTTGTACCCGTCGGGATGCAAATAAGGGCGTGCATCGGTAAGCTAGTGAACTAGGAACTAGTCAGATGTCATGGGGTCTTTACAGGGGGTAAGCTTGTCACGGTATTTTTGGCCGGTTCGTGTTTATTATGAAGATACAGATAGTGGTGGTGTAGTATATTACGCCAATTATCTTAAATTTATGGAGCGGGCCCGTACTGAGCGTCTGCGAACGGCGGGTTTCGAGCAGGATCAGTTGCGCCAGGATCGGGGGATCTTGTTTACCGTGCATTCAGTCCAGGTCGACTTCAAGCGACCGGCAGTATTTAACGACGCACTCGAAGTTAGCGCAGAGATAAGCGAACAACGACGTGCGAGCCTCACATTTTTCCAGGAAATCCGCCGCGCCGGCGAGAAGGCTGTGCTGTGTAGCGGGCACATTCGCATCGCCTGTGTTGATGCGCAATCCTTTAAAGCGATCGCTATCCCTGATTTTATTCGTTCGGAGTTGATGAGTGTCTGCTGATTTATCTTTTTTTAGTCTGATTACCGGTGCCAGCGTGGTTGTGCAGCTGGTGATGCTGTTACTGCTGTCGGTCTCGGTCATGTCGTGGACCATGATATTCCGCAAGCGCAGCGCTCTGGTCGAGGCGCGCGTCGACGCGGATCAGTTCGAGGACAACTTCTGGTCGGGTGGGGATCTGGCTACGCTCTACCACAAGGTTGCCGGCCGTAGTGATGAATTGCGTGGTCTGTCGAATATTTTCGTGGCCGGGTTCAAGGAATTCACGCGCTTGCGCAAACGCAGTGGCAGTGATCCCATGGCCGTCCTCGAAGGCGCGCAACGCAGCATGCGTGTGGCCCTGTCGCGGGAAATGGACGATCTGGAAACACACCTGTCCTTTCTCGCGACGGTAGGTTCGACCAGCCCCTATGTTGGCCTGTTCGGTACGGTATGGGGCATTATGAACGCATTTCGCGGCCTGGGTAACGCGCATCAGGCAACGCTGGCGATGGTGGCGCCAGGTATCGCAGAAGCGCTGATTGCGACAGCAATGGGGCTGTTTGCAGCGATCCCGGCGGTGATCGCCTACAATCGCTATTCCAACGACGTTGAACGCCTGGAAAATCGTTACGACAATTTCCTCGAAGAGTTCTCCAGTATTCTGCAACGTCAGGCGCACGATTAGTTAACCCGGTATGGCCAGACAACGCAGCCGCAAACGCCCGATGTCCGAGATCAATGTGGTGCCCTACATTGATGTCATGTTGGTGATGCTGGTTATTTTTATGATTACTGCCCCCTTGCTGAACCAGGGTGTCGACGTCGATTTGCCACAGGCCGATGCCGAACCGATGGACGATACCCAGCAGGACCCTGTGGTGCTGACTGTTGACGCCGAGGGGCGCTATTTCCTGAACGTTGGTGGGAATCCCGAGCAGGAAATCGATGCCGAAACCCTGCTGTTGCGGACAGCGGCTGTGTTGCGTCAGCGTCCACGGGCACTTGTGCTGGTGCGCGGTGATTCCAGTGTGGACTATGGGCTGGTGGTCGCTGCCATGTCTCTGCTGCAGCAGGCCGGTGCTGCCAAGGTTGGCCTGGTTACCGAGCCTTCAGGGGAGGGCGGGTAAATCCACAGTCTGTTACGATTGTTGCGGGAGAAGCCGCGGCCGTTTTTCTATGCTGTGCTGGTGCACATACTGCTGCTGGCGGTGCTGGTGTTCAGCCTGGATTGGAAAGCGATGGTGAAACCTGGTGGAGAGCGCAAAAGAGCGCCGGTACAGGCCGTTGTGGTGGACGCCAGTAAGCTGGATTCCGAAATCCAGCGCCAGAAACAGCTGGTGGAAAAGAAACAGCTGGAGGAGCAGGAAAAGCTCAAGCGCCTTGAGCAGCGCGCCGCGGAGGCGGAGCAAAAGCGTAAACAGGAAGAAGAACGTATCACCGAGCTGAAGCGTAAGCAGGAACAGGAAGTCAGTCGCAAAAAGCAAGAGGCAAAAAAACAAGCCGAAGCGAAGAAAAAGGCTGAGGCGAAGAAAAAGGCTGAGGCGAAGAAAAAGGCTGAAGCGGAGAAAAAGCGCAAGGCGGAACTGGCGGCAAAGAAAAAAGTCGAGGAAGAGAAAAAGCGTAAGGCGGAGGCCGAGCGCAAGCGCAAGGAGGAAGAAAAACGCAAGGCTGAAGCAGAACGCAAGCGCAAGCAAGAGGAAGCGCAGCGCAAGGCAGCCGAGCAGGAAATGCAGGCCCGGCTGGCAGCCGAGCAGGAGCGCATGGCAGCGCAGCGGCAAAGTGTCATGCAGCGTATGATTAACGAGTATGTGCTGTACATTCGGGAGAAGGTGCAAAGAAGCTGGATACGTCCACCAGGCTCCGCGTCGACGTTATCCTGCACCGTGGAAGTGCGCCTGATTCCAGGCGGAGAGGTTATTGACGCACAGATCGTGCGTAGTAGTGGAAATCCTGCTTTCGATCGCTCGGTGGAATCGGCGGTATTCAAGGCATCGCCTTTACCGGTTCCATCCGATAGCGAAGTCATGGAACAATTCCGTTCATTACGATTTGAATTCAAACCAGGTTAAACATGAAAACAATTTGGATCACTCTACTCGGCGTTTGTCTTTACCTCCCAGGTTGGCTGCAGGCGGCGCTGACCATCGAAATCACGCAGGGTGTTGAGGGCGCGGTGCCGATTGCCGTGGTGCCGTTTGATACCGCGAACAATCGTCAGCCACCGCCACAGGATGTTGCCGGGATTATCGCTGCGGACCTGGCCCGCAGCGGGCGGTTCGCGCCAGTGCCCGAGCAGAATCTGATTGCCCGGCCGGTGGAAACCAGCCAGGTGCGTTTTCAGGACTGGCGGACGCTGGGTGTCGAAAATCTGGTAATCGGCAAAGTGGAGACCGTCGCCGACAATGAGTACAGCGTCCAGTTCCGTTTGTTTGACGTACTTCGCGGACGCCAGATAACCGGTTACAGCATGCCGGCAAAGTCTGAGCAGTTGCGCTATGTGGCACACCGCATCAGCGATATTATCTATGAGGAACTGACCGGTGAGCCGGGTGCGTTTGCAACCCACATTGCCTATGTAATTTCGGAATCAAAAAACGGCAAGAAGGAGTACCAGCTGCAGCTGGCTGACAGTGATGGCTACAATCCGAAAACGTTGTTAACCTCGCGGCAGCCGCTGATGTCACCGTCCTGGTCGCCGGACGGCCGTCAACTGGCCTATGTGTCGTTCGAGAAAAAAGGTCGTGCAGCGATATTCGTACAGGCTATTCACACAGGCAAACGGCAGGAAATTGTGTCTTTTGAGGGTATCAACGGTGCGCCTTCCTGGTCGCCGGATGGCCGCAGCATGGCCGTAACTCTGTCGCGCGACGGTAATCCGGAAATCTACAGCTTGCGCCTGAGCGATAAAAAGCTGAAACGCCTTACCTCCGGCGCTGCAATTGATACCGAACCTGTGTGGTCGCCAGACGGCAGTAGCATCGTGTTCACATCGGATCGCGGTGGCAGTCCGCAGTTGTATCGTATGCCAGCCCAGGGTGGGCGTGCACGACGCATCACTTTTGAAGGCAATTACAACGCCAGTGCAGATTTTTCTGTTGATGGGAAAAGTCTTGCGCTGGTGCACGGTCAGGGCGGGCGCTACCAGATAGCCGTGCTGGATCTGGACAGCGGTCTGCTGCGGGTGCTGAGTGACGGGCGTCTGGATGAATCACCCAGTTTCGCACCCAATGGCAGCATGATTATTTATGCCACAGAAACCGGGCACCGCGGTGTACTTGCGGCTGTTTCCAGCGACGGGCGTTTTCACCAGCAATTCAGTTTACGTGAGGGTAATGTGCGGGAACCGGTCTGGTCACCGTTTGTAGGTCGTAAATAAAGAAGAGGTCATAGGCCGGCGCAGGACGTCGGCAGTGCCGGCTTCAGTTGAATTTGAAACCTGATCAGGTAAAGGAGAGAAAATATGAAATTTATACAGGCAGTCGCGCTCGTATTGTCAATTGGATGGCTGGCGGCTTGCAGTTCAACCGGTGACAAAAAAACGGCTGATGCAGCGGTTGTTGAGGATCGCGGTAGTGAAGCCGGCATCGATGCCGCTGCTGTTGATGCAACGGCTTCCGCCGTTGGCGGATACAGTGATCTGACGATTGAATCTCTCACCGATCCCAGCAGTCCAATGTCACAGCGCGTGATCTATTTTGAATTCGACAGCAGTGAGGTGGCGGAACAGGATCGGGAATTTGTCGCGGCTCATGCGGCTATTCTGGCAGCAAACCCGAACCTGAAGGTGTCTATCGAAGGTCACGGTGATGAGCGTGGATCGCGTGAATACAACATCGGGCTGGGCGAAAAGCGCGCTCAGTCGGTGCGTCGTATGATGGAATTTCAGGGGGTTTTGACTTCCCAGATGACAACGGTCAGCTACGGTGAGGAAAAATTGGCCGTTGAAGGCCACGACGAATCGGCCTGGAGCATGAACCGGCGTGTGGAACTGGTCTATGTGGCTTACTAAAACAGCGCTGGCGGTTTGCCTGCTGGTGTATGGTTCGACGGCATCGGCGGTCAGCAAGGGCGAGCTGGAAACCAGGATTCAGCAGCTGGAGCGCAGACTGGACAGTCGCAGCCTGGTTAGTCTGATGGAGCAGGTTTCTGCGCTGCAGCGCGAGGTACAGCAACTGCGCGGTGATATCGAGGTACAGACGCACAGTATGGAGAATCTGCAGAAACGCCAGCGCGATCTGTATCTTGATATAGACCGGCGCCTGCACCGTCTGGAAGCCGGCGGTGTGCAGGGTCAGGTAGGTGTGCCCGGGACTGCAGCTGTGGTTCCAAAGCGGCTGGGCGGTGCAACAACACCACCGGTGGCGCCGTTTGCACCCCCGGGGAGCTCCACTTCAACCACCGCAGGCAGTGCCGCCGCATCAGCTGCACTGAATCCGGCAGAGCAGCGTAAGGATTACGATGGTGCGCTGGAGCAGCTGAAGGAAGGCCGTTATACGGAGGCCTCGTCGGCTTTTCAGGCGTTTCTGAAAAAATACCCGGGCAGCAGCTATGCCGATAATGCCCAGTACTGGTTGGGTGAAGTCTACTACGTTACGCGAAAGTTTCAGCCGGCGCTCAGCGAGTTTGGCAAGGTGGTCGACGGATATCCCGACAGTACCAAGATAGCCGATGCAAAACTCAAAATCGGTTACATTCAGTACGAGCTCAAAGACTGGGGAAAAGCACGGGAGATGCTCGCCCAGGTGGTGCAGGCTTATCCCGGCACCACCACCGCCAGACTGGCGCAGGAGCGCCTCGATCGCATGAAGCGGGAGGGGCATTAGATAATCGGGTATGCCGCAATGGTACTTACTTAAGCGCCCAGCTGTCCCGCCCCGATCGAACAGCGTTGAATTTAGCCACGGAATACACGGAAATCACGGAACTAAACGATAAGAATTTTCCGTGTTTTCCGTGGCTATTTACATGACGTTAGTTTAACTAAGTACCATTCGGGTATACCGCTGATGGCCGCCTATCTGGGTGATCCTTTCAGCCAATCCCGACAGGTTTAGCAAGCATCGAATGCATAGTGTTACCATAACGCTATGGAACCCGTGGTGCGCGAGGTGCCGGCTGCTGTCAGCGAGCGCCTGAGAATCAGCGAAATCTTTCTTTCCCTGCAGGGCGAATCGACACTGGTGGGCTTGCCCACGGTGTTCGTACGCCTGACCGGTTGCCCGTTACGCTGTCAGTACTGTGATACCGAATATGCGTTCCGGGGCGGTCAATACATGGAAGCCAACGCGGTGGTCGCCAGCGTCGCTGCTTACCAGGTACGGCATGTGACTGTGACTGGCGGTGAGCCGCTGGCGCAGCCCGCCTGTCTGACCTTGTTGTCGCGTCTGTGTGATGCCGGTTACCAGGTTTCTCTGGAAACCAGCGGGGCGCTGGATGTCAGTCAGGTGGATACCCGCGTCATGAAGGTCATGGATTTGAAAACACCCGCTTCCGGGGAGCTGAACAAGAACCGCTATCAGAATCTGGACTGCCTGACTCCCCGTGATCAGGTGAAGTTTGTTATCTGCGATCGTGCCGACTATGACTGGGCGCGACAGATACTCGATGAATACCACTTGCCCGGGCGTTGTGAAGTGCTGTTCTCTCCCAGTGCCGGCCAACAGAATGCCAGCCGACTGGCTGACTGGCTGCTCGAAGATCGCCTCCCGGTTCGTTTCCAGATTCAGTTGCACAAAATACTCTGGGGTAATGAGCCTGGACGCTAAAGCCGTGGTTCTGCTCTCCGGTGGTCTGGATTCGGCAACCGCACTGGCAATAGCGCGGAGTGAGGGATACCACTGCTATGCGTTGAGCCTGGATTACGGTCAGCGCCATCGTGCCGAGCTGGTTGCGGCACGACGGGTTGCTGAATCACTGCGGACAGTGGAGCACAAGATAATCCCGCTCGATCTGAGCAGCATTGGTGGCTCCGCCTTGACGGATTCCGCCATCGAAGTCCCCGATCACCCCGGTGACGGCATTCCGGTCACCTATGTCCCTGCTCGCAATACCATTTTTCTTTCACTGGCGCTGGGCTGGGCGGAAGTGCTCGGCGCTTGGGACCTGTTCATTGGTGTCAATGCCGTGGACTATTCCGGTTATCCGGATTGCCGGCCGGAATATATCGAAGCCTTTCAAGGTCTCTGTCAACTCGCCACCCGTGCCGGCGTCGAGGGTGGATCTTTTAAGGTGCGCGCACCGCTCATTGAATTGAGCAAAGCGGCCATCATTCAAACCGGCAATCGTCTGGGTGTGGATTATGGATTGACCGTATCCTGCTACACGGCCGATGAAGCCGGTCGGGCCTGCGGCAGATGTGATTCCTGCCGGTTGCGCGCTCGTGGGTTTGCCGAAGCAGGGGTCGAAGACCCGACCTGTTACCGGGATTAACGCCTGTTGCCGAAAGCGTTGCGCCGGCTGCAGGCGCCATAGGGTTTTCCAGACTGGTCAGAGACTTGTCATTTTTTGCTGGTTCGGTATCATGCCCGCCTCTCATACGGGTCGTTAGCTCAGCTGGTAGAGCAGTTGGCTTTTAACCAATTGGTCATAGGTT
>Ga0209567_10000865_pt1 | contig 16301 bp, 16 predicted proteins | sample COG_12_FD_184756 | JGI IMG/M metagenome (GOLD analysis project Ga0209567, IMG submission 184756) | Pelagic marine sediment microbial communities from the LTER site Helgoland, North Sea, for post-phytoplankton bloom and carbon turnover... | ecosystem: Environmental > Aquatic > Marine > Neritic...
CGTCGGCCATTGACTCTGCCCGGTTACCAGCTCGGCGACGACAAGGGGGATAGACGCAAGAAACGCCGCCCCGGCGATCGCCGTGAAGAAGGCCATTGGAGATACCTGCGGCCGCTTGACCAACCCCACGGCATATCCAGCGTAGAGCAGGCAGGCGAGCACCATCAGCGCGTCGCCCCGGCCGATGATCATGGAGGCCATTCGCTCGAAACTCCCCTCCAACGCAACGAAGCCGACCCCCAGCATGGTCAGTACGACGCCGGCGATCTGCAGCGGTGCCACCGGGGTCCGATAGGCGAAATACGCGCCGATGATTACGAACACGGGGATCGAGCCCTGGATGATGCCGATATTTATCGCCTTGGTGTAGTGCGCCGCGACGTAGAACAATGCATTGAAAACGGTAAAGCCCAGTCCGCCCATGGTGCCGATGAACAACAGGTTCTGCTTCAGTACCGGCCAGTCCTCTCTGATATACCGATTGGCGAAGAGAGCAATCAGGAGCAGCACTCCAAGCCATCTCAAGGTGACCAGGAGCATGGGCGAGATCTCGCCCACGGCGAGCCGCCCGAACACGGCATTGCCGCCCCAGCACAGCGCGGTCATGGTGAGCAGCAGATAGGCTCGAGGATTTGCCACTGCGGGTTGGTGCCTCATCAATGGATAGTAGCGTCGTACACTCCTGTTTCGCTAGACTGGCGCGCTCTGATCAATTTTGTGACCCATTGCTCATGACGACAATTCTATGGCTCAGGGCGGAGACCAAGCCCCAGGAAGCCCGCAGCGCGATTGCGCCGGACCATGCCCGATCACTCATAGCCCACGGTTTCGAGGTCCGGGTGGAACGATCGCGCCAGCGCGCCATCCCGGATGAGAGCTACGCGGCGGCAGGCTGCATACTGGTCCAAGCCGGCAGCTGGGTCCTGGCGCCGAATGATGCTTTCATTATTGGAGTCAAGGACTTACCTAATGATGCTCAGCCATTACATCACCGTCATATCTACTTCGGCCACGCTTACAAGGAACAGCAGGGATGGCAATCGCTGTTGCGCCGGTTCAAGGACGGAAACGGCAAACTATACGATATCGAGTATCTGGTCGACGGTTCGGGCAGACGCGTGGCCGCATTTGGATACTGGGCCGGTTTTACCGGCTGTGCCGTCGGCGTCAAGGTTTGGACAGGCCAACAGCTTGGACGCGACCCGGTAGTACCTTCGATCCTACCCTACCCGGGACAGGACCAACTGCTCGATGAAATGGAACGGGAACTTGCCGAAGCTACGGCGGCAGTCGGTCGCAAGCCGGACGTGATCATAGTCGGAGCCGCGGGCCGGGTGGGAACGGGCGCGGGTGATCTCGCGGAGGGTATGGGACTGGAAGTTACCCGCTGGGACATCGAGGAGACCGCGCGCGGCGGCCCCTTCGAAGAAATCCTCGAGCACGATCTGTTTGTGAACTGCGTGTTGGTCGACCGCAAGATCGCGCCTTTCGTTACCATGGAAACGCTGACCAAAGGGGACCGGCGCCTGTCCGTTATTTCGGATGTCAGCTGCGATCCAGGCGAATATAATCCCGTCCCCGTATACAGCAAAGCCACCACGTTTACCGATCCCGCGATTCGCGTCATAGATTCGCCGCCGCTGGATGTAACGGCCATAGATCATTTGCCATCGATGCTGCCGGTGGAAGCAACCGAAGATTTCGGTAACCAGCTGCTTCCCCACCTGCTCGAGTTAGGCACCGATCCCAAGGGAGTATGGCGGCGCGCGCTCGACGTGTTCCAAGAAAAAACGCTCAACATGAAACCATCAAAAAGTTGACCCGGAGGATTGACTATGCAAACCGTACACTGGCTCGGTACTGGACTTTCAACCGTTCCGGGCATCCGCAGACTGGCGCAGGGCGATTTGCCCCTGGTGTTGTGGAACCGAACGGTCAACAAGGCCGAACAAGCCGTCTCGGGAATCGACCAACAAGTTGGCATCAGACAACTCGATCTGGATGCGCTGACCGACGAGGTTCAGGCGGGGGATATCCTGGTATCCATGCTGCCGGGCGACTGGCACGTCAGGATCGCAGAGTTAGCGCTGTCGAAAGATGCGCATTTCGTATCCAGTTCTTACATCTCACCGGAAATGCAGGCACTCGACGGCCGCGCCCGGGAAAAGGGATTGTGCCTGGTCAATGAGGTTGGTCTCGACCCGGGCATTGATCACCTGATGGCTCATTCTCTGGTCCATGATTACCGGAACTCGAGCGCTTACTCACCGGACAACCAGGTCTTCTTTCGCTCCTACTGCGGCGGCTTTCCCAGCATCCCCAACGATTTCCGGTACAAATTCAGCTGGTCACCGTTGGGCGTGCTGAAGGCGCTCCGGTCGCCCTCTCGCAGTATTCGGGATGGTGAAACGGTCGACGTCCAGCGTCCCTGGCATGCGATCGACGACTACGTGGCCAGTCTGCCCGGCGGCCGCAAGGAGGCGTTCGAGGCGTACCCGAATCGAGACGCCGTTCCCTTCATCGCCGCGTATGGGTTCGACCCGAGCTGGGACGTTCGGGAATTCGTCCGCGGTACGCTGCGCCTGAGCGGGTGGGCGGATGCATGGAACGATATATTCGAGGAAATCGAAACCCTGCATGGCGCCGCCGGTGATAAGCGGCTTCAAGAGATGAGTGACGAACTCTGGCATAGTCAGGCCTACGATCCCGATGAACCCGATCGAGTCGTGCTCTGCGTGGAACTCGAAGCCAGGGCCCACGGGCGCCCTGTCTGGCACCAGAGCTTTGCCATCGACGCGCTGGGTAACGAGAACGGTACGGCAATGGCAAGACTGGTCTCCCTTACGGTCAGCCTGGCAATCGAAGCGGTCGCGGCGGGAAAAATCCCACCCGGAGTATCGGCGGCACCGGCCGACGAGGATATCGTGAAGGACTGGTTCTCCACACTGCAAGGGCTGGGTGAGCGAGTAGAGAGGATCGATCACCTGGCCTAGAGCGATCTGAACTTAACGGCAAAGCCCAGTCTAATGCCACTAATAAGGGCATCCCTGGAGGTCCCGTACCGAACCATGGCAAATCCCGCCTTTTTTGCGAAAGCAGCATCATATTGCGCGTTTCCGGAACAATTGCACCCCGTATGCCGGGAATACCTTAACCTGTTCATGGCCGGGGAGACCTCGGTTCACACGCCGGCTTATGCGTGCAACATGGTCGATTCCTCCCTCATCCCCATGGTGGAGTGCCTGCTCGACACCTACGCGCACGGTGTCCTGATGATTCCGTTCATTCAGTAGGCTCTGCCTCAAAATGCATCTTGTCGCCCGATGCAAATCAACGCTGATCTGAGCCTGAGAGTTTCCGAGGACAGCTGTTCCCTGCCCTGGCTGTCCACGAGGCAAACGCCACCGTATAGATCAAATGGTGCTCACAGGCTGGTTTCAGAAAGGAGTGGTACGGCGGCGTAATTGCCCGAACGCCATCAATAAATTTTGTAGATCGGGTGGCCGTTCGCTAACCAGTCATACATGTGGCCCTGGAGATCCAGAACGACGCTAAACCCGTTCTGCTTCATCAGCATACCCACGAAATGCGCCCTTGGCCCGACCTCGCAATAGACAACGATCTCCTTGTTGCGGAACGGCATGAGTTCTTGCGCGCGGGTTGCAAGATCGGAAACGGGGATGTTTACCGCGCCTGGTATGTGTCCCCGCGCAAATTCCTCCGGCGTCCGCACATCGAGGATAAACGGCGCATTTCCGTTTTCTATTCGATCGATCAGCGCCCGGGACGTGATGGTGTCCCCGGCAAACACCGGTGCGGAAACGTATAGCAGGAGAAAACAGGTCGTGACAAGCGGGCCGGCTTTAGCGCAATTTTTCACTGAGATTGATTCTGCTTTACCAGACGTTCACGGTGAAAAATATACAATCCGGCAAATATAATCAACGACGCACCCATCAGTGTCCAGCGATCCGGAATTTCGTCGAACAGGATATAACCAGACAACACTGCCCAGACCAGGGTAGTGTAGTTGAAAGGGGCGACGACGGACGCCTGCGCGCGCTGAAAACCGCGGATAAAGCAAAGGTGGCCGACGCATCCCGCAAGCCCCAGACCCACGAACAAAGGCCATTGAGGGGCAGGAACGGGCTGCCAGTTGAACGGGACCAGCAGCGACATGACAAGCGCACCGACCAGGCCGGTATAGAACAGCGACGTCATCGACCCGTCGTGCACCCGAACGCCGCGTGTAAAAATCTGATACAGAGCGTGTGACAGCGCTGCCGCGATCAGAAACACCATACTCCACTCCATCTCGATTATGCCCGGACGCACCACTACCATAGCCCCAGCGAAGCCGAGCGCGATCCCCACCCAGCGCCGCATGCCCACCCTTTCACCGAGCATCGGAATCGCAAGAACTGTGACGAATATCGGAGATAGAAACATTAGAGTTGTTGCGGTGGCCAGCGGCAGGAACTGAAGCCCGGTAAAGAACAGGGATGTGGTCGCCAGCATCAGGCAGGAACGCCATATCTGAAACTTGATCGACCTGCTTTTAACCTGCGCCGCTCGCTTTTTTCCCAGTAAGGCCGTAACGATAATAATGTGAAAGAAAAATCGCGCCCACACCACCTGGACCAGGGGGTATTCCTGCATCAGGTATTTCGCCAGGGTGTCAAGACTGACGAACCACAGCATGGCGAACATCACCCAGATTACTCCCGCCAGGGGCTTGTCCGGGGCATCCTGCGGCGAGGGCTGCATCGGTCTAGCGGCGCGGGCCCACCGGCTGGTCAGGCCAAGGAATCGATTTCAGCAATCGGGCAACTACATCATGCATGTCATGTTCAACGTATCGCCCTGTTCGGCCCCAATCTTCATCGGCGACAAGACTTAAGTTTTCCAGCGGCGGCATCCAGTGCGGGTCCGGGATATCTGTTCAATTGGGATGCGCGTGTGTATTCTACCGTTAAATAAAATCGATAAACACATTAGCTAAATTATATATCCAATTGTTTTTGCTCTGTTTTTATAGAAGTGATTACGCTGCAATCCGCTCTTTAGGCAACGCTGCAGCGGATGTCCACCGCCGGGATTGCGGAGTGCCCGCTTGAAGATACTGGTAATCAGGTTGAAGCAAATCGGCGATGCGCTGATCTCCCTACCGGTGTGCAAAAGTCTCCGATCCACACTGCCGGACGCGCAGATCGACTATCTGGTCTATGAGCACATCGCGCCGCTCTTCCTTCATCATCCGGCCGTTGACAACGTGTTGACCATTTCTCCTGAAGAACGCAGGAACCGGTGGAAGTACTTTCTCAAGATGCGCGACATACGCAAGGCGCGCTACGACCTCGTAATCGACCTGCTGACCGTTCCCGTTACCGCGTTGATGACCCGGTATTCCGCCGCACCGCTCCAGTTGGGTTTCGACAAGGGCAAATGGCGATCGAAGCTGTACAAGACATCGGTACCTCATCCCGGAGCAGGAGGCAGTCTCGATGCCAAGCTGTCAATCCTCACGGGACTGCCGTTCGACGTGAACCGGGTGCGCAGTTTCGAAATCGTTTTGAAGGAAGAGGAATTGAGCGATATGAGAGCGAGAATGGCAGCGCACAACCTGTCACCGGATAAGCCCACCCTGCTGTTTTCCCCGATCAGCCGTCTGGGTTCAAAGAATTGGCCGGGAGATTTTTTCATAGAACTGATCAATCATTGCCTGTCGCATTTCGATGTCCAAGGGATCATGATCTGGGGCCCCGGCGAACGGGAAGATGTCCTTTCACTCGCCCGCAGGATCAATCTTCCCACGCGGCTATCAACTTCGATCGAAACCCGAAGCTTGCGCGAGCTGGCGGCACTGTCGCGACTGTGCACCCTGTTCATAGGCAATGACAGCGGCCCCCGACACGTCGCCGAAGCGAGCGGTATCCCCACGTTTACCATCTTCTCCCCGCCCATCAGCAAATTCGCTTGGATTCCGCACAGGGGACCCAGGCATCGGGGAGTCGACATGTGCGACGCGCTCTATATCGATGAGCAGACTTGGCATAAGCAAGTGGCTGAATTCCGGCAAAATCAGGATTCCTTCTATCGCAAAATCACGCCCGAAATCGTAATCGAGAGGCTGCAACCCATGCTCGCAGAACTGATAACGGGGCATTCAACATGACCATCGGTGTGGGCGGTTCAACGACGCAAGAGGAACTTGCGGGGCTTCGGAATATGGCCGCGGATGCGGTCGATATCGGAATACAGGAGTTCGAGAACCGCCTCGACCGGGCACGCGATCTGATGAAGCGCGAGGGCCTACACTGCATCTACGTCAATGCCGGCACCAACCTGTATTATTTTACCGGCACCCGATGGCACCCGAGTGAACGAATGGTCGGAGTTCTGATCCCGCAGACTGGCGACATTACCTACATTGCACCCGCGTTCGAACGAGACACGCTGCGCGACTTCATGCGTATCGAGGGCGATGTCCGGTGCTGGCAAGAGCACGACAGCCCTTATGCGTTGCTGCATGAGGTCGTGGCGGAGCAGGGCATCACGTCGGCAGCGCTTGGCATTGATGAATCCACGCCCTTCTTCATGTACGACGGTATCCGCACAGCCAGCCCCTCGATGCGATTCCGCAGCGCCCAGCCGGTCACGCAGGGCTGCAGGATGTTGAAATCGCGGCCAGAGATTGCGCTCCTCCAACGCGCCAAGGACATGACAATGGAGGTCCACAAAGCTGCCGCACGGGTCCTGAAGCGGGGCGTTACCACAACGGAAGTCAACGAATTCATCGACCAGGCACATAGAACAGTTGGTGCGCCCGAGGGATCCAGTTTCTGCATCGTGCTCTTCGGGGAAGCGACGGCCTACCCCCATGGCGTAAAACACCCGCAGGTACTCGAATTTGGCGATATGGTGCTGATAGACACGGGCTGCCGGTTACACGGCTACAATTCCGATATCACCCGCTCATACGTGTTCGGTAAGCCAAGCGCAAGACAAAGAACGATATGGGATATTGAAAAGGGGGCCCAGGCCGAGGCCTTCGGCGCCGCAAAACCAGGCGCGCCCTGCTCGGCCGTCGATCTGGCTGCGAGGACTTTTCTGGAGCGCCATGGCTTCGGGCCGGAATACGAGCTTCCCGGGCTTTCCCACCGGACCGGGCACGGCGTGGGACTGGATATCCATGAAGGTCCTTACCTGGTCCGCAACGACACCACGCCCCTGCAAGCCGGAATGTGCTTTAGCAACGAGCCGATGATCTGTATACCGGGTGAATTCGGCATTCGGCACGAGGATCACTTCTACATGACCCACGACGGACCCGAGTGGTTCACCCAACCCGCCCGTTCCATAGATAATCCGTTCGGCTGACGCCCACCGGCTCTACTGACGTTGTTAATTATCAATATTTTCAGCAAGTTACGTTATCCTGCTTTGATTGACCTACATCAAGGCGGCACCCGGGCTAACTTGATTTAATTACGCGAGCCTGCGGTGAGATCATCGCCCAAGGCCTAGATCATAGTCACCGCTCTTCTGACAGGAGGATCAAGAATGACAGACAACGAGAGCCAATCCTCGAGTGCCAACCCGACCAACCCCTCCGACGAAAAGTACGAGCGCATCCCGGGGATGCAATCGTTACTGGACAATCCTTTCCTGCTCCTTTTCATCGGCGTCGCGATGCCCACGGTTTTTTACCTCATCTGGGGCATCATGGAAATCGTAACTTTGCCTGTCGCACCATAGTTGAACACAGACTAGGAGGTTTTCTATGACTTCATATATGCCCCCGGCCGAACGCATTTGGTGGAAAATGCCAGTGGGCCGGCAAGAATTGGTATGGATCGCCATATCACTGGTCTGGTGTTTGATCATGTTTCTGATGATGCCGTACTGGCATATCTACGGTAAACAAAACCCGGCAACTGAGGCCTATCAAACGACGCCGGCGAAATTCGGTGCCAGGGTCCAGGAGATGGTCGAACAATATCAAATCAGGGAAGAATCAGGGATTCCCGTGGTCAAGCCCCCTGCCGGAAGTGACATCTATATGCTGGGCCGGCTCTGGCAATGGTATCCAATCTTCGAGCTGGAGAAGGACCAAAGCTATCGACTGCATTTGTCCTCCATGGACTGGCAGCACGGTTTCTCGCTGCAGCCGATCAACGTCAATCTGCAAGTCGTGCCTGGGTATGAAATGGTATTGCAGATAACACCCGATCAAGCGGGCGAATATGGTGTTGTCTGCAATGAATACTGTGGTATTGGCCACCATCTGATGGTCGGCAGAATCTACGTCGAGGAGTAAATAGCCATGGCAGAATTTCGTACATGTCCGGATTCCGGATTCTATTTTCACAAGTCTGCCGAAAGCCTGATGAAGGTGAATGCGGTGCTTGGGGTCGTCTTCCTTCTGGTAGCCGGTGTCCTGGCCGTGGGAGTAGTGCTGACTCGCTGGCAGGAGGTGCATCTGCTGTCCGCTGAGGCGTTCTACATGGGCCTCACTGCGCATGGCATCAACGCACTCATCTTCTGGATCATTTTCTTCGAGATGGCGATCCTTCATTTCGCCTCCTCTACGCTGCTCAGGTGCCGTCTGGCGACGCCTGCCTGGGCGTGGATTGGATTCATCCTGATGGTCATCGGCGCGGTCATGAATAACGTGGCCGTATTTCAAGGCAACTCGAGCGTGATGATGACGTCTTACGCGCCGATGCAAGCGGCTCCGCACTTCTATCTCGGACTCATCCTGTTTGCGGTTGGTGCGCTGCTGCAGGTATTCGTCTTCTTTGGCACCCTGGTGGTTGCCTACCAGGAGAAAACTTACGAAGGCTCTGTTCCGCTGGTTACCTTTGGTGCGATAACGGCGGCCATCATCGCCGTGTTCACCATCGCGTCCGGTGCGATCATATTGATCCCCACATTCCTGTGGTCGATCGGTTATATCAGCCACATAGACGCCGAGATGTATCGGATCGTGTGGTGGGGCCTGGGACATTCATCCCAGCAGGTCAACGTTGCAGCACACGTGTCGGTCTGGTACCTGCTCGCCGGAGTCCTTTTCGGCGCACGACCCATGTCGGAGAAAGTCAGCCGCATGGCATTTCTGCTTTACATCTTATTCCTGCAGCTGGCTTGCGCTCACCACATCCTGGTTGATCCCGGGGTCAGTACGGAGTGGAGAATATTCAACACCAGCTACGCGATGTATCTGGCCGTACTGGCCAGCATGATCCATGGCCTGACCGTTCCGGGTTCAATCGAGGTCGCGCAGCGCAAAAAAGGCCTGACCAACGGGATATTCGAATGGCTACGTAAGGCGCCCTGGGACAATCCGGTTTTTTCCGGTATGTTCATTTCGCTACTGGTTTTCGGGTTCATTGGCGGCATCACCGGCGTCGTAATGGGAACGTTGCAGATCAACCTGATCATCCACAACACCATATATGTTCCCGCACACTTCCACGCAACGGTGGCCGTTGGAACCACGCTGGCGTTCATGGCGCTGACCTATCTGCTCATACCCGTCCTTTTCCGGCGTGAGATGATATTTCCCAAACTCGCCAAGCTGCAGCCTTACATCTTTGGCGGCGGCATGACCATCCTGATCCTGTTCATGCTCGGCGCCGGAACACTTGGCGTGTCCCGCCGGCACTGGGATATGGATTTCACCGGAGCGGCGCTCGGCTTCGAATATCCCGGCATGGCCTATACGCTGATGGCTATCGCCGCGATAGGCGGGCTTTTGGCCATTGTTGGCGGCGCGATCTACCTGCTCGTAGCGGTAGGATCGTTGCTGTTCGGGAAAAAACTGGAGCCGTCGGCCGGCTTCCTGCAAAGCTTCCTGGGTAAATCACTCGCCGCATCCGTGTACAACACCAACCGTCCGGAGACGCTGCCGATGGCACCGAAGCTGAGCGTGGAGGAACACGGTTCGAGTGGCTTCGAGGCACCGGGCACTTTTGCGCTGGCGATGGTACTTCTGGTTTCGTTTGTGGTTTATTACTTCATAAACTGGAAGTACCTGGCTTCCGTCTGGCCGCTGGGCTGAGCAACGATATCGGAGCGGGTTGTATTTCGACCCGCTCCGGCAGCTCAGATCAGAATCACTATGCGAAGGTTTCTCGAAAAATGGTTAAGCAGTTAGTTGATCTGTTCAAGGTTCGCATAGGCATTTTAATGTCCATCACCGCAGTAGTGGCAATTGCGGTGACACCCGGCCGCCCTGTGGCCGTGTGGGAATCGGCAGTTCTCTTTCTTTCAGTGTTGCTGGCTTCCAGCAGTGCCGGCGCCTTCAACCAGTACTTCGAGACGGATCTTGATTCGCGCATGCGGCGAACTCGAAATCGACCGTTCGTGACGGGTTCTTTTGCCCACAATACCTGGTGGCTCCTGCCGATCGCCCTCCTTCTCGTCGTTGGCGTCGGTGCCGCCGCTCTCATGCTGAACAACATGGCGGGTTTGTACGTATTTCTCGGTGCATTCTTCTATGCCGTGGTATACACGATCTGGCTAAAACGCCGCACCTGGTTGAACATCGTCATCGGGGGTGCGGCGGGCAGCTTCGCGGTATTGGCGGGAGCGGCGGTGGTTGATCCACAGCTTGGCCCGGTTCCGATGCTCCTTGCGATGGTGCTTTTTCTGTGGACACCGCCCCACTTCTGGAGCCTTGCGATCGCCCAGCGAGATGAATATGCGGCGGCCGGGGTACCGATGTTGCCCGTGGTGGTTGGCGACCAGAGCGCCGCCAACGCGGTATTGTGGAATACGACCGCGCTGGTCGTCTGCTCGATACTGCCTTTTTTCTTTGGCCTGGGGTGGATCTACTTGGCTGGTGCGCTCGCTGGCGGAGCATATTTTATCTACCGTAGCGTTCAACTCGCTAGAAATCCATGCCGAAAAACCGCAATGAAAAGCTTTTTTGCTTCCCTGATTCAGCTGGTGGCCCTGCTGATCTTTGCAGTATTGGATGTGATCTAATCCCTTTGGAAACCTCTTATCGATCAACAATTGTGTGAGTCGTTCCGATCAAGATCGGCGCGACGGCGCGCCTCCTACAGTAGGAGCGGCGCCCTCGCCGCGATCAATCAGCCTCATTAGGTGGTCTTAGGGAATTCCAACGAAGATGATAACTGTACTCAGTGTTAGGCGGTGGTCGGTTATTGTGGTCATGACCCTGGCCCTCGTATTCCCCGGGATGGCAGCCGGTGAATCCAGACCGAACACCAGGGAGTCCATCGGACAATTCCAGTACAAGACCGCGCTTAGTGCAAGCCAGAACGCCATCGGCAAAGAGGTCTCGGATCACCGACTGACGAATGCATCCGGCGAAGCGTTGTCATTCGTTGATCTCAAAGGCAAACCTCTGGTATTGAGCCTGATTTACACTAGTTGTTACGCGATCTGTCCGATTACCATAAGACACCTTTCGAAGGTTATAGAAAAAGCGAGGGATGCGCTGGGTACGAGTAGTTTTTCGGTTGCCGTGCTCGGATTCGATGCCAGGTTCGACAGTCCACAGGCGATGAAGCAATTCGCGCAAAAGCAGGGGGTCGATGACGCCGGTTGGCATTTGCTCAGTGCCGACGAGATAACCGTCGATAAACTTGCGGACGAACTTGGCTTCGAGTTTTTTACTTCCCCCAACGGTTTCGATCATATCGTCCAGGCGACCATCATAGATGCTGATGGGAAAATTTACAGGCAGGTCTACGGAGAGACATTCGAGACCCCGCAGCTGATCGAACCCCTGATGGACCTGGTTCTCGGCCGGCCTAAGCCAAACCAGTCCTTTGTGGACGAACTGATCGACAAGGTCAGATTATTCTGTACGGCGTACGATCCGGCCAGCGATTCATACAGTTTCGATTATTCCCTGTTCATTGGCATGTTGATCGGTGGCATAATCATTATGCTGGCAGCAGGCTTCATAATTCGTGAATACCGGCACGGCAAACGCCGCCCCACGATTTAATTACCCCTAACTTCACGTACAGCCTCGTTTACACGTTTTCAAAACTACACTCCATCAGGAATCCGTACTTGACCAAGATCAACCCGATCAAGCTGGGCTACCGTTTGCTCGAAGGGTGGTTCAACTTCTCGTTCGGTCCCTCGTGGAATCCGCTCTACAATCTTGGCACATTGACCTTTTTCTTTTTCTGGGTGGTGTTGGTCAGCGGGCTGTATCTGTTCATCTTCTTCGACACCAGTATCGCTGGCGCATACAAATCGGTCGAGTACATCAGCCACGAACAATGGTACATGGCCGGCGTCATGCGCAGCATGCACAGATATGCTTCTGATGCCGCCGTCATCACCATTATTTTGCACATGTTCCGGGAATTTTCGCTGGACCGCTACAGGGGTTTCCGCTGGTTTTCCTGGATCACCGGGGTGCCAACGCTGTGGTTCGTGATCACCCTTGGCATCACCGGTTATTGGCTGGTGTGGGATGAACTGGCGCTCTACTTGGCGGTACTATCGTCGGAACTGGCCGACGCCCTGCCCTTTGTGTCGGGTTCCATGGCACGCAACTTCCTCGACGGGCAGCTAACCGACAGGTTCTTTACACTAATGGGCTTTCTCCATCTGCTGGGACAGCCGATTCTCCTGGTGTTCGCAGTATGGATTCACGTCAAACGGCTGTCCTACGTGGAAATCAACGCACCGCGAGGCCTCGCCATAGGAAGTTTTCTCGCGTTGCTGGCGCTGTCCCTGATCGCCCCGGTGGAGAGCCATGGCCCGGCCAACCTTTCGCAGGTACCCAGGGTGCTGCACCTAGACTGGTTTTACCTCAACGTGTACCCGCTGCTGGATTATTACACCGCCCGCCAAACCTGGATGATCACCCTGGGGACCACGTTCCTACTGATGCTCCTGCCGTGGCTGCCGCCAAAGAAAACCGGAAAACCAGCCGTGGTTCACCTCGACCACTGCAACGGCTGCGGACAGTGTGCGGACGACTGTCCGTTCGATGCGATCGACGTCCGTGCCAGGACGGATGGAGCGCGCTGGGCGCACGAGGTCGTGGTCCAGCCTAATCAGTGCGCCGCCTGCGGCATCTGCCTGGGCTCCTGTCCTGCTTCTAATCCGTTCCGGCAGAAGCACGAGCCGCTGGTCACCGGAATAGACATGCCGGAGTTATCCGCGAATCAACTCAGAGCCGAGACCGACCGTGTGCTTTCCAATCTCAAAGCGGACACCAAGATTCTGGTCTTCGGCTGTGACAACACGTTCGATGTATCGGCGCTGGAGTCCGACAATTCCGCGGTGGTGAAGGTGTATTGTATCGGCATGCTGCCTTCCACCCTGATGGAATACGCGCTGAAAAAAGGAACCGACGGCATCTTCATAACCGGCTGCCGCACCGGCGATTGTTACTTTCGCTATGGCAATGTCTGGCTGGACAAAAGGTTCGAAGGCAGCCGTAAACCGAGACTGCGCGCACGCGCCGACCGGAGGCGTATCATGGTCTCCCGAGGCGCGGAAATCGACGGCGCCAGAATAAGAAAATCGTTAGCCGATTTCCGCAGCGCGATTGCCGGGCTGAACGCATCGGATCACGACCCGCCCCGTTTGGACACTGACCGAGATACCCAGGATGCCGGAATCTAACCCGCACATTGCACCAAGACGGATCAACGTCGGTTACCTCCTGCTGCAGGCGGTCAACTACGCGGTGTTCATGGCCATCGTCTGGTACTTTTCATTCAGCCCACCCTATCGGCAGCTCGCCGAGAACAGCGCGGTTGTCACATTGGCTTTCGGGCACGCCTCGAAGCGGGTTTCCGAATGCAGCGTGCTCACCCAGGAAGAGCTCGACAAACTGGCTCCGAATATGCGCAAACCCATGGACTGCCCGCGCCAGCGCTCGCCGGTAACCATCGAACTGCGCCTCAATGGCGAGCTCGCCGCCCGGGAAGTCCTCCGGCCTCCCGGCCTCTACCAGGACCAGAGCATCGATGTGTACCGGAACATCAAGGTGCCTAAGGGACAACACCATCTTTCGGTCTGGATGAACGACGATTCAAACGTGGACGGCCCCACTTTCGAGTTCGAAAAGACCGTGAATTTGTTGCCTGCACAACGTCTCGTGTTATCTTTCGATCCGGATAAAAACGGGTTTTCTGTCAATTGATAAGGGCGTTTCCTCCGGCCCAACACAGCCGGTACGAATATCTGAACGCCTACGTGCTCGACATGCCGGAGGCCAGTGTCCGCCGGTTGAGCACCGGTTGGCTGCTGCTTGCCCTGGGCTCACTTGTAGTCGGCGGTCTTCTGACCGTGGTGATAGTGCTGTCGCGCACACCATTCCTTCAGGACATCTTTCCGTGGACGGATATCTTCCACACCGCCCTCGTCGTGCACGTGGACATGACCGTACTGGTTTGGTTCTTGGCCATGGCCGGTGTGTTCTGGAACCTCAACAGCAAGGTCCTGGGTCACCGATTCGGTTGGCTGGCCCTGTTATTGTGCATCGTTGGGACAACGATCCTGACTCTCTCGCCATTTATTGGTGTCGGTGGGCCGATGATGACCAACTATATACCGATACTGTCAGACCCGTTTTTTTTTACGGGATTGATTGTTTTCGGTCTGGGTTTTTTGATCCTGGTGATCCGCGGACTGCTGTGTTCGAGACCAATCGGGGCGCTGGTGAGCGGGCAGGGCGCGCTCCGGTTCGGGTTGTATTCAGCACTTATATCGGCTTTTGTTTCCATCGGCGCGCTGTTCGCTTCTTACATTCGCCTGCCGGATACGATCGAGGGCGAACGCTACTTCGAACTCCTTTTCTGGGGAAGCGGCCACACGTTGCAGTTCGTCCATGTCCAGCTCATGCTTGTGTCCTGGCTGTGGCTAGCTACCGTGTCCGGAATCACCTCCAGATTGACACCGCGGGTCGTTTTATTTCTGTTTATTATCGGACTCACGCCCGCGCTGCTGACTCCGATGGCTTATCGCTTCGATATCGAGTCGGGAGATCACATTCAAACCATGACTTGGTTGATGCAGTACGGGGGAGGCCTGGCCGCACTGCCTATCGGTCTCATCATCCTGTTCAATCTGGTCAATTCCTATCAAAACGAAACAGGCCTGAGTGCGGAAAGATCCTCGCTGCTGTCGTCGATGATACTGTTCGGCGTGGGCGGCGTGATCGGGTTCATGATTCAGGGCAGCGATGTGACGGTTCCAGCGCACTATCATGGCTCCATTGTTGCCGTCACGCTGGCATATATGGGTGTGACTTACCACATCCTGCCTCTACTCGGATTCAGACGGCCCCGGGGCCGGATGGTGGTCCTGCAACCCTGGTTTTACGGATCGGGCCAATTGCTCCATGTCATTGGCCTGGCATGGTCAGGTGGTTACGGTGTTCAGAGAAAGACCGCGGGCGAGTCACAGGCACTGGACGGCATAGAGAAAATCGCCGGAATGGGGTTGATGGGGCTTGGCGGTCTGGTCGCCGTTATCGGCGGCATCCTCTTCCTGGTCATCGTGTATCGGGCGATGACGACCACCCGCGCCAACTAGTCAATTTTTTCCTGGCTACGCGCACTTCAGGTATCCACGTCATCGCGGCATACGCCGGAATGACTGTAGCAGTCTAGTTATCTGCGCTTTCCTGCTGCGGCGTGTCCGCACCACGGTTGGACCCGTCTTTCTGATTCAAATATTGGATAGCGTTGAACGAAACCACCGAGAGTACGAAGATGATCACGAAAAACAACATGGAACGATTCTGCAATCGCTCACCGCGTTTTCTTTCTATCAGATTGACTATCCAGTCCGAGAACACGTAGAGCGCTATCGCCGCCAGCGTAAAGTAAACCATTTCCATACGTTGTGGCTCCGCGGGATTCGCTCTTTACGTGCCGGGGTACATGTGAAATGCCATGAAATAGATGACAACCCCCGTTACGGAGACATACAGCCATATCGGCAGCGTCCACCTCGCTATCCGCCGATGCCGGGAGGTCTTTCCCCTGATCGCGAATCCCGCCGTAACCAGGGCCATGGGGAACAGAAACGCTGCCAGTATCACATGGGTTGCCAGGACTGAAAAATAGATCGGTCGAACGACCCCGGCACCCGCGAAAGGTATGTTGCCGATCTTTGCATGGTAATAAAGATAGAACACCATGAAGATGGTGGACACCACGAGAGCGCTGACCATACAGGCCCTGTGTACCGAGCGGTTCCCTTTTCGAATGAAAAGGTATCCAGTGACCACCAACAATGCCGCCGTGGTGTTGAGCACTGCCAGGAACGGTGGGATAACCTGTATG
>Ga0209567_10000867_pt1 | contig 16268 bp, 14 predicted proteins | sample COG_12_FD_184756 | JGI IMG/M metagenome (GOLD analysis project Ga0209567, IMG submission 184756) | Pelagic marine sediment microbial communities from the LTER site Helgoland, North Sea, for post-phytoplankton bloom and carbon turnover... | ecosystem: Environmental > Aquatic > Marine > Neritic...
GCCTGACGCAGTGACCCCGGAGCGGCAGGAAGCGACCTCGCTTTCGCTCGAGTCCGACGTGGATAGCCCGGACGTCATGGTCGAAGCACGGGAGCTGGCGGGCTACCTGGAGCTAGCGATCGCGAAGCTGCGTCCGGAGTATCGGACCGCCATCCTGCTGCGTCACGTGGAGGGCCGTCCGTACGAAGAAATCTCGGACATCATGGGTGTGCCGCTGGGCACGGTGAAGACATACATCTTCCGCGCCCGGCGCGAGCTGCGGGACCTCCTCGAGGATCGCTGGGAAGACGGAGACGAAGACTGAAACTCCCCTGCGGCTCGCCGCGTAAGGCAGAGGGAATGAAGGAGTCAAAACCGATATGAATGCGAACGATCAGGGACGGACGAGGCACCTGCAGGCGGAAGAGCTTGAGTCGCTGGCTATTCCCGGCGACCACGAGCTTCCGGCGCGCAGCTCTGCGCATGCGGCGGAATGTGTTCGCTGCCGGCGCGATGTCGAAGAGTTGCAGGCCCTGCATGCCCTGCTCCAAGCGCTGGCGCCCTTGCAGCCCGTAGTCGGGTTTTCCGACCGGGTGATGCGGAGCGTCCGGCTGCCTCTTCCCTGGCGGGTCCGGGTCCTCCAGGCGGTACGGAGGCACCAGGTCGCCACGGCGACGGCCTTCGTCGGCGCGGCAGCTGCGATCGGGGTGGGCCTGACGTGGATCGCGCGGTATCCGGAACTGACTCCCATGACGGTCGCGGCCTTCCTCATCCAGCGCTCCACGGCCCTGCTGTGGGGCGGCGTGATGGAGGTCGGCTGCTTCGTGTACGGTTCGGGGATCGTGGAGGCGACACAGGGAATCGTGGGACACCTCACATTGCTCACGGCTTTCGTGGCCGTGGCGACCATCACGCTCGTCGGGCTGGCCTCCCTGCGGATCATGCTTTCACTGATGGACATTGACCCCGCTCTCGTGTCGAGCCATTGGCGGCTCAGGCGGAGGGTGCGGGGATGAACGGCAACGCACGGACCAGGAGTTCGAGAACGATGCGACACGGGTGGATGACGGCGGTGGCGGTGGCTTTCCTGTGGCCGGCCGGGGCCGGGTTGATGGCCCAGGAGCAGGGCGTGACCGGCAGCACGGTTTCGCTCGCGGCCGGGGCGGCGAGCCTGGAATTGGCGCTCGCGGATGGCGAGGCACGGGTCATTTCGCTGCGTGAGGGGGAGGTCCTCATCGACGGAGAGGTCCGGGGCAGCTACGAGCCCGGTGGGACTCTAGACAGTTCGTGGCGGTCGTTACTGACCAGCCCGGCCCTGTTCGAGGGCCCGGGCCTGGCCGATCGCCTGGCCGGTTGGATGCCGGATGTCAGCGGCGACGCGGAAGTGGCCTCGGGAACCGCCCTTGAGTCCTTGTTCGACCGGCTGGCGGAAAGCTCGAACCGAACGGCAGCGGCGGCGGTCATCCCCCAATCGGCGACCATCGATCTCTCCGGCGGCGGGCAGGTGGCCATCGCGCCGGGGAGAATCACCTCCCTCGGGGAACTGACGCGCGGCGTGGAACTCCTGAGCCGTCAGCTGCAGGTCCTTGGCGGCCAGGTGGCCGGCCTGGAAGAAAATCTCGCGCTGGTCGTACACGATGACTACACCGTGGGCGCCAACCAACTGGTGGAGGGCAGCCTCGCGCTCCTATCCGGGGAGCTGGACCTTGAAGGCACCGTGGACGGTGACGTACTGGTGCTCGATGGGACGCTCACTCTTTCCCGGTCAGCAAACGTAACCGGCGATATCCTGCAGGTGGGCGGCGATGTGATCGACGCCGGCGGACGGGTCTCGGGAGAGATGGTATCGCTCCTGGCCGGCGAGCTCGGCGACCTGGTCTCCGACTTCGAGGTCGACCTGGCGGACGAGATCGACCGTCCCGTCCGGGTCAACGTGCGCTCGAATCAGCGAGGATTCTTCGGCTCAATCGGCCACAACATCGGACACGCGATCGGCGGAGTCATGGCCTCGGTCGTGTGGCTCCTGGCCCTCGCGGTCCTCGGATTCGTCGTGGTGTACTTCTTCCGCTCGCGCCTGGAGGTGGCGGCAGCGGTGGTTCGAATGGACACCGTGCGATCGTTCGGCGTCGGGCTGGCGGGCCAGCTCCTGGTCCTGCCCATTCTGCTCCTGCTCGTCGTGGGGATCGTCACATGGCTGGTCATCCCGGTGTACGCCCTCGCCGTGGCCCTGGCGATCCCGGCCGGCTACCTGGCGGTGGCGCACGCGGTCGGGGAGGGCGTCCAGGAACAGCGTTTCGACTGGATGGACCGGTTCAACCTCAGGCGAGGCAGCTCCTATCATTACGTGTTCATCGGGCTCTTCTTCCTGCTCGCGCCGTTCGCGATCGCGTCGGTGCTCTACCTGCTCGGCGGGATGCTGGGATTCGTGCGGGGTCTGATGTTCTTCGCGGCCACCGTCCTGACCTGGGCGGCGGTGACGACCGGGTTTGGCGCCATCATCATCACGCGTGGAGGAGGCCGGAAGGGTCGCGCATCGCAGGCCGACTTCGACGACCTGTTCTCGACGCCCGATTCATTCGAGTCCGAGTCCGAGGGTGAAGCCAGTGCTTAGGCCGAGTCTCGTAGTTGCTTTGATGCTTGCGACGGCCACGCCGCTCGCGGCGCAGGAAGCGGACTGGACTGAGGTCCGGGCCCGGCGGCAGGCCGGCGACATCGAGTCGGTGACCGTGGACGTGGAGTACGTCGCGGGAGAACTCCGGGTCGCACCGGCCAACGACGGGCTGCTGTACGACACTCACCTCAAGTACGACGCGGCGCGCATGCGGCCGGAGCGCAACTGGTCGGTGGACGGGAATGCCGCCCGCCTGGACCTGAGCTTCGAGGGCCTGGGCGACGACGGCGACATGGACATCGAGTTCGAGGGCGACGAGAACGGTTTCCTGGAGCTCGGCTTGAGCCAGGCGGTCCCCACGGATCTTCGGATAAGGGTGGGAGCGGCCCTCAGCGAAGTGGACCTCGGGGGAGTCCCGCTGACCCGACTCGTCTACCAGACCGGCGCTTCCGAAACTGACCTTCGGTTCGGAACGCCCAACTCACTGCGGATGGAGCACCTGGAGTTCGCTGTCGGGGCGGCAGAGTTCTCTGCGACGGAGCTCGGGAACGCCCGGTTTGATGAAATGGAGTTCACCGGCGGCGTCGGGGACATCACGCTGGACTTCACCGGCGATTGGTCGAAGGACGCGTCGGCGGCGATCAAAATGGGACTTGGCAGTCTTACCCTGGTCTTTCCCGAGGATCTTGGCGTGAGGATCACCAAGAAGGGCTTCCTCGCCTCGCTCGACGCTCCGGGGTTCACGAAGGTGGACGGCAGTTGGCAGTCGCCTGGCTGGGATTCCGCGACGCACCACCTGGAGATCCAACTCGTGTCAGCCCTCGGGAGCATCGAGGTGCGTCAGGCGGACTGAGGCTCAGTCCCGGTGCGTCCTCACCCTCACCCGATCGCCGCGGCCGGCTGACAGCCTCTCCGAGGCGTTTCCGTTTCGAACGGAGATCTCCAGCGTCCCACCGGATCCGATGAGGGCCAGCAGCTCCCCGCTCTCGGCCGCACCGTAGTGGGTCCGCAGACCGGACACTTCTTCGCCACCGACTTCCACCAGGGCTGTGGGGCTCACCCACGCGCCGGGAATGTCCGTGATGAGGTTGCCGAACCGGTCCACGTGGGCAACGTGTCCCCGCACAGCGGCGCCGAGCCTTTCTGGCGCGGGGAAGTCCAGGCGGACGAGTTCTGACGTGTCGACGGGACCGCCCACCTGCTCCGGCGCGCCACCACACGCGAGCCACGCCGCGGCCGGCGCGAACAGGTCTCTGCCGTGGAAGGTGACGCTCGCGGGAGCGAGTCCCAACGATCCGGCGTCCACCACTCGAGCACCCGCGGATTCCCCGGGGATGGCCCTCGAAATCAGGCCGTTGTCCGGCCCGACGAACCAGCGGCCGCCGTGCTCGACCACCAACGCCCGCCGGTCGCCGCCGACACCGGGATCGACGACCACGAGGTGCACCGTACCCGCGGGGAAGCGCTCCCAAACTCGCCCCAACACCCAGGCAGCGCCCCAGACGTTTCCGGGATCGATGTCATGGGTGATGTCTATGAGTCGGGCCGTCGGGCAGCGTTCGAGCAGCACGCCCTTCATTTCGCCCACGTATCCGTCCCGTGTCCCGAAGTCGGTGATCAGGGTCACGATGGCCATGCTGTCTCCCAGCTTTGCGGTTCGATTAGACGACGCGGTCCACCCAGCGGCCGCGCCGCCAGATCCACAGGGCCGCAATTCCCCTGGCCACGGTTGTACCGCTGATCGTCCACCAGATGCCCGCCAGGCCCAATGGCCGGATGAGCAGCGGGGCGAGTGGCAGCCGGAGCAGCGTCAAAACGCTGGAAGGTATCCAGGGAATCAGCGAGTATCCGGCCCCTTCCATTCCCATCTGAAGAACGATCTCGAGGGCCATGAACACCTGAGCCACGGCCACGATCCGCAGGTAGCTCGTGCCGGCCGCGATGACTTCGGGATCGGCCGTAAAGATGCTCATCAGCTGGGCCGGGATGAGCAGGAACGCCAGTCCGACGACCCCCGTCAGCGCGACGGCGTATCCGGTCGCGACCCGTCCCGAGAGCACGGCCCGCTCCTTCGATCCGGCACCGAGGTTTTGACCGACCGCGGTGGCCGCCGCCAGGCCGAAGCCGATGCACGTCATGTAGCTCAGCGACTCGATCTTGTGTCCGACGCCCAGGGCGGCGAGCGCCCCCGTGCCGAATTGGCTCGTGAACCGGGTCAGGATGATGTACACGAACGAGAACAGGGCTCCGCCCGCGGCCACCGGGAATCCGATCCACGCCATCTGGAGAATCGGACGCACGGAGGGCACGGCCCTCGTCACCAGGCCACGCTGGACCATCCACCGATATCCCACGAAGCACCCGGCGGCCCGCGTCACCAGCGTCGCCAGGGCCGCGCCCTGGATCCCCATCCTCGGGAAGGGGCCGATCCCGAGGATGAGGAGCGGATCGAGGATGGTGTTGAGGCCCAGGGATACGGCCAGCAGGACCAGGGGTGTGCGTGTGTCACCAGCGGACCTGAACGCGGCCTCCATCACGAAGTACGTGAATACGATGGGAGCGCCGGCCAGGTAGACGGCCAGGTAACTGGCTCCCTGCACCGTGACATCCGGCGGCGTGGCCATGAGGGAGAACAACGGCGTCAGCGTGAGGAGTCCTGCGAGACCGAGAAGGACCGAGAGGCCGACGGCCAGCCAGAAGGCTCGATAGACGGCGATCGCCGCCTCCCGTGGCTTACGCTCGCCGTGCCTGCGGCTGGCCACTGCCGTGAGCCCGACGGCTGACAGCTCCGCCATCGACAGCATCATCCAGACGGTGAAGCCGGCCGTGCTGACACCCGCCAGGGCGGCCGGACCGAGGCCCCGACCCACCCAGAAGGTGTCCACCACGTTGAACAGGCCCTGCAGGAGAGTCGCACCCACCGCAGGCCCCGCGAGACGCAGGACCGATCGCCGGACGGAGCCGGCGGTGAGGTCGACGCGCGAGCTATCGCTCAGGAGACTTCCGGGCTCCCGGCAATGGCCCCGACGCGGGCCTCCACGACATCCGCGATCGACTGGAGGGCCTGCCCCTCGGGAGCGTCCGGACGCCCGATCACCGTTGGCGTGCCCCGATCACCCTCCTGGCGGACCGCCAGGCCGAGCGGCACCGCGCCGAGGAACGGCAGGCCGAGCGACGCAGCCAGTCCTTCACCACCACCGGACCCGAACAGGTCGTGCGTCGAGCCGCAGTCGGGACAGACGAATCCTCGCATGTTCTCGACGATTCCGAGGACCGGCACGTCCACGCTCTCGAACATCTTGATGCCCTTCAGAACCCCTGTTACCGAGACATCCTGCGGGGTGCTCACCATCACGGCACCGTCCACCTTAACCAGCTGGACCAGTGACAACTGCGCGTCACCCGTACCCGGCGGAAGGTCGACGATCAGGTAGTCCAGCTCGCCCCACACCACCTGGTGCAGGAACTGCCGGACGATTCCCATGATGATCGGTCCACGCCAGACTGCTGGAGTTTCGTCGTCCACCAGGAACCCGAGGCTCATCAGCTTCACGCCGTGTGCCTCCACCGGTACCACCTGGTCGTCCTGGATTCGGGGCCTTTCGGTGGCGCCGAACATCGTCGGGATGTCCGGGCCGTAGATGTCCGCGTCGAGAAGGCCGACCCGATACCCCTTCCTGGCCCATGCGGCCGCCAGGTTCGTGGATACGGTGGACTTTCCGACCCCTCCCTTGCCGGAGCTGACGGCAACGACGTGGCGGATGCCCTCGAGCGGCTCGGCCTCGGAGGGATGCCTTGAGGCTTCCTCCTGGCTCACCTGCCCCGCGGACCGGGGCGTCGCTCCGGCGGCCGCAGGGCCCTTGGGGCCCATGACCGGAAGCGATCGCTTCGCCTTGCCGGGCTCGCGAGGTTTCGGAGCCGCCGGTACCGTGCCATCGGGCGGAGGCGTGGCCGCCGTCGCCGTCCTCACCTGCACATCGGTGACCCCCTCGACGCCCGAGAGCACGAGGCGGACCGTCTCCGCGAGAGAAGGATCGTCGACGGGCCGCAGTCCGAGAAGTACCGATACGGCTCCCGCTTCGTCCACCTGCACATTCCCAACGAGGCCGAGGCCCGTGATGTCGGATTCCTCCCCCGCCGGCTTCACCCGCCTGAGGGCTGATTCGACACGATCTCTAATGGACTGCACATCCATGATTCGGATATCCGTTTCTGTTCGGGTCGGACGCTGCGGAGTCCGGTCCCCGGCCTGCCCGGCGACCTGGCGATGTGGTCAGACGGATTCGACCGACTCGACCGATCGGACCTCCGGCACCTGCATTCGCAGACGCTGCTCGATGCCGGCCTTCAGGGTGAGCATCGACATCGGACAGGCGTAGCACGCTCCGACCATGCGGATGCGGACGACGCCGTCCAAATCGTCGAATCCCACCAGTTCGATGTCCCCACCGTCCGCTCGAATGGCGGGCCGGATCGAATCGAGGACTTCCTCGATCCGCTCCCTCGCGGAGGCGTTCCGGGTGGCGGCGCTGCTCTCGTTCATCGGCACTTCAGTGTTAAATCCATCGGCCCCACGGGCCGGTCGACGAATTGCTCCGGAAGCTATTCCCAGCATAAAACACCGTCAACGACTCCGGGTTTCCGTCTGAGCCTCAACGAACCGTCGCACGATCTTCTCGCCGTGCTCGCGTCCGTTCTGTATGAAGATCTTGTTCGCATCGAATCCGGCTGCCAGCACACCGGCGATGTACACCCCCGGGACGTCGGTTTCCATGCTGGCCGGATCGTGGCTCGGAATCCCGGTGGTGGGATCGAGCTGCACTCCGAGACCCCGCAGGAGGCCCGGATCGGGCCGAAACCCGGTCATCGCGAGCACAAAGTCGTTTTCCAGCCGGCGTTCGGACTCGTCCTCGAGGTCCCGCAGGAGGACCCTGCGCGGCTCGATCTCCTCCACCCGGTGCTTCCACAATGCCGAGATCTCGTTCGCCTCGATCCGGTTCCGGATGTCCGGCAGCACCCACGGCTTCACGCCCCGGTCGAATCCGTCGAACAGGTGGACCATGGTGACGCGCGCCCCGGCGCGCCACGTCGTCAACGCGGCTTCGACCGCCGAATTCCCGCCACCGACCACGAGGACGTCCTGGTCGAAATACAGGTGCGGATCCCTGAAGTAGTGCGTGACCTTCGGGAGGTCCTCACCCGGCACTTCGAGCAGGTTCGGGGTGTCGAAGTAGCCCGTGGCCACCACGACCGCGTCCGCCCGGTACGACCGCAGCGCCCCGGTGAGGTGACGGGCCTCGACGTGGAACGACCCGTTCGATCGCTCCACCGACTCTACCGTTTCGTACTGCCTGACGTCGAGATCGAAGTGCGTGGTCACCCGGCGATAGTACTTGAGCGCCTCGGACCGGGTGGGGTTGTCGCGGGCCACCACGAAGGGCACGTCCTCGACCTCGAGATGATCGGCGGTGCTGAAGAAGGTCATGCCTATCGGATAGCGCTCGATGGAGCTGACGATCGGCCCCTTGTCCACCAGGGTGCACTCCACTCCCGCTCGCCGCGCGGCTGCTCCGACCGCGAGGCCGCACGGACCTGCCCCAACGACCAGAATCCGGCCCGTCTCCTGCTCCATCATTCGGATTCGTTCACTCTTGCCGCCACGATCCGAATTTGCCGGACCGACCGGCGAACGAAACGCTCTCGCTCGAGCGGAACTTCCACTAGCTCGCCCGAACGCCATCGGTCATTCAGATCGCGATAGTGACGACTGAAAGGGTTCCCGCTCTGACCGGTGGGGATGAGGAAGCGTCCGGTCGGGCCATCAGGTCCCAGCTCCGCGATGAACCGCTCTGACGGTCCGTATTCACTGAGCCACGGGGGCGACCAGGACGTCGAGTCGAGGGCTTCCCACTTCCGGTAGTCGTCCGGGCGCACCGTGTTCGGCCCTCCCGGTGACGGATACGGACCCACGGAGAACCCGAACAGGCGCTGGATCCACCGGTTCCTACCCATCGGATGCGCGTGTCGCTCCCTGTGGAGCTCGCCCCAGGTCGCCTGACCGACAGCCTCGAGGGCGTCTCGCATGGCTCGCGTGGACAGCTCGTCCAGGGTCTCCCGCTGCGGAGTGCGGACGTCGTCGATCCAGGGGTTTGAATCGCCCTCATCGAGAACGGCGACGAACGCCTTGGTGGGGAAGAACCCCCATTCCGGGCCTTCCGCGTATTCGTCGGCCGCGATCAACGACCGGAGCCGATACAGCCACGAGTAGAACAGGGGAGCGCCGAGCGATTCTGTGTCCACCCGCCCGTCCCATTCCTCCAGCCGGGCGGCTTCCGCCTCCAGCCCCATCCGGTTCACCGTCGCGACGGCCAGCCCGCGGTACCGGTCTCCCAGCAGACTGTGCGTATCGTGCTGCAACTCGTAGACCGCCTCGACGCTCCAATCACGGCGCGAGCCGAGCCTGTCGGAGATCCGTGCCGCCCTGAACGGCGCCGCGTAGTCCGTGCTGATGGCCGTACCGAGATCGACCGCCTGCAGGTTGTTGGCGCTGGCGAAGAACCCGGCCGCCGGATCGAAACCCGACGGATGCATTGCGGGCGGCCAGGTCCCGCGGAATCCTCCGCCCATGGTCGCGGCATCGGCCGGGACCGATCCGTCCCACTCTCCACGCACGGGTACTCGCCCCGCGAGCCGGTAGCCGATGCGCCCTTCGACCGATGCAAATACCACGTTCTGGTGGGGCTGAGAGAAGCCGCGCACGGCCCGATCGAATTCGGCCAGGCTCCCGGCTCGGTTCATGCCCCACAGGCCTGTGCTCCGGGAATCCGAGGTGGAGGCGGTCCACACGGCAGAGATGTCCGCGCCCAGCCCGGGCAGCGCGTCGCTGATGACAGGGCCGCGGACGGTTTCCCGTACCCTGATCACCTCTGGTCCGGCCCCCCTGACCTGCAATGTTTCCGCGCGGACGGTGTACTCGATCCACTTTCCCCGGTCCAGGTATCGAAGCCCGTCCCCGGACGAGCTCTCCACCGCGAAGTCCATGTCGTCGACCATGCCATTGGTGTAGCCCCAGGCCACGGAACGGTTGTGGCCGACGACGATCCCCGGCACTCCCGGTAGTGTGAAACCAACCGCATGGTAGTCCGCCGAGTCAGCGTGCAACGCAGCCAGGTACCAGATCGACGGAGCCCGCAGCGACAGGTGCATGTCGTTGGCAAGGATGGGACTCCCGGACGCGGTTCGGCGACCCGAGATCACCCAGGCGTTGGAGGCCGAACGGGCCGAGACCGACTCGAGGAGTTCAAACGCCCGCCAGGTGGCCGGGCCCGCTCCTGGAACCGATCCGATACCGGCCACACCCGTCTCCACGACCGAGGGACCGGCTTCCCCGTTCACGGGGATTGCTGGAGGCGACGTTCGCACACCGGCCGGTAACGGCACCGGATCCGCCAGGATCGTCGGCCCCCACGCCGGATACGGTCGAGACAGGATAGCCGCCTTTTCCGGCTCCATGTGCCGCGACGCCCAGAACCGGGAGAGATCGCGGCGCCAGTGCGAGAGGTCGAGGCTCATGACCATCCCGACAGCGAGCGTCGAAACGGGATCCCAGGGCTCCGGCTTGAAACGCAGGAGGGAGAACTCCGGCGGGAGCGGCTTGCGAAGGTCATCCAGCCTCGCGTTCACGCCCACTGCGTAGGCCTGCAGTCGTTCCCACTCCTCCGGGTCGAGGTTCGCGACCGCGTCCTCGGCAGCGCCCCACAGGTCGAGCGTGCGTAGCAACCGGTCGGTTTCCACGAGATCGGGCCCGAACAGCTCGGCCAGATGGCCTGCCGCCACCCGGCGGAAGAACTCCATCTGCCACAGGCGATCGGTGGCGTGAAGGTAGCCCAGGGCTCGCAGCATGTCGGTCGCACGTCCGGCCTTCACGTACGGAATGCCAAACGTGTCCACCTGCACGTCCACCCTCTGGAGGATGCCCGGGACGCGGACACTTCCGCGCGTCGGGAGAGCCGATCCAGCCAGCCGGAACCAGCCGATGGTGACCAGGACACCCGCGATGCACAGTAGAGCGCATGCGCCGATGGCCAGCCTGCGGTACGAACGGTGGCGGCTCATTCCCGCTCGGAGGGAGAAACACCTTCGGCGCCGATGGGATCGGCCGTGCCGTGCCCGCTCCCGACGCGTTCCGCTTCAGCAAACGTGTAGAACAGCGAGTGATAGGCCTGGCCATCCCTGCGAAGCAGGCGCCTGGCGCACATCCGGTCCAAAAGCCGGCCACAGTCGCACGGCTCCATTCCCAGCACCGGAGCGAGATCGTCGGGGAGCGCATGACCGGCATCGCACACGGCCAGCCAGAGCCGCGAGGCCACCGGCTCGACCTCACCGATCAGGAACGGCTCTCCCCCAGGCCCCAGGGCCGCCGCGGCGAGTCCCCGGCGCCGTAGTGCCGAATCCATCGGGTCCACGTGGTGCTGCGCAACGCCCCGGAATACGAAGAAGTGCTGAGATTCGGCGGACTCCTCGTCTACCGCTCGCAAGACCAACTTCGCCACCACCTCGTCGGCGCAACTGAAATCGATAACCGCCACGTCGCCGAAATCGAGGACCGTCAGCGAAGTGGCTCCGAGTTCAGCGACGAGCCCCTCGATGGACAGCCGAACGGCGCGCCCGGTGTGGCGTGTAACCAGGTTTCGTTGGTACAGGCTGGCCACGGCGATATCGGGCATCGGAGACGATTGTCCCTGGGTCACCATCGTTACTCGTTCTCCACGTGTGCGGGCATGACCACAAGTATCTGTGCTCCGGGGAAAATCTCAAGACCCGTGAGCATGGGAGCCAGGTCTCCCCACTCCTGGGTAGGAGACGCGATCATCGCGTCTCCACTGCGGATCGCCAGTTCGCCGTCCCAGCGATCCACCTGTCTGCGGATCGCCTGCAGACCCTGTCCGCGCCCCGGATCGCGGTGCCGGGACTCGCCGTGAAGCAGGGCCCGCTCCAGGGCCATGCCCGCCGACCAGCGCTCGCCATGCCTGCGGGAGTGCTCGGCCGACAGCGAACCCTCGAATCCGATGCCCACATCCATCACGGCGAGCATTACGACGTCACGCCCCAGTCGCTCCCTGTAGTGGTACGTCTGAGCGCATACCCAACCGTCGGCCTCCGCGTGCTCGATGATGTTCTGGCACACCTCGGACAGGAGAACGCTGAACTGTATGACCGACGGTCTCGCGTAGTGGAGCTTGTTCAGGAGGATGGTCGCCGCCCGTTCGCGCACCCGCTCCACCACCGTGTGCACGTCGTGGTGCGATCGGATCGGCGTGATCTCGAGCAGCGCGTCGGACGATCCGTGTGCGCGGGCGGGGACCGGCTCCAGGTCGTACACGTCGGGCGCCACGTGCCAGAAGTCCATGCGCTCCCAGTAGCCGCGAACGTCGCGGTTGTCCGGCGCCTCGATGCTCGGGGCGAATCCCGTCCGCTCCCGAGCCACGCGGCCCGCCGCCAGGAGTCCGATCAAGCCGTACGGCGAGGTCCAGCGTACGTGCTTCGCGTTGAACACCACGCGCGCCACCTCATCCTGCGTGACCTGGCTCAGCGACCGGATGAGTACCTCGAAGCCCTTGTGGTCCAGGACGTCGGGCACCTCGATGACGCGGCTCATTCGATCTCGTTCACCTCTGGATGTTCGCCATTCGCATGTCCGACACTCAACAGAAACTCAGCCAGACCAGCGGTGCCATGCCTGGCAGCGGTCGCCGCCGCCAGCCGGTTGGCCTTCTGGACCGACTCCTGTAGCTCCGAGCCCGCGAGAAGCGACGCGAAGCAGGTGATCCCCCAGACGTCACCACAACCGGTAGGATCCGTGCTCCCGGCCGGGGCGATCGTCTCCACCGGGGCCGAACCGGCGGCGTCAGCCTGTGTCGCCGGCGACCAGGAAGTGCCCGGCCGGGCCATCCACTCGGCGCCTGCCGAGCCGCGGGTCAGGAACACGGCCTTCGGTCCGTCGGCCAGCAGGTCCCGCATTCGATCACCGCGACTTCCCCCGACCTGCGACAGGGTCTCGATCTCGTCTTCGTTGACCTGCACCAGGTCGAACGCCCGGAGCCAGGAGGCCCTGTCCTCGAGGGGGCGAGGTTCGCGAACGCCTCCGTCCCCAACGCCGAGAATCAGCGAGTGGACGTCGCACCAAGTCGGTCCCTCGAACTGGCGCTCCAGGATCCCCGCGGACTCGAGATCCAGTTCCCAGCCCGATATAAAGTTGACGTACAGCGCGTCGCACGACAGGGCCACCCGCTCGATCTCGGCAGCGGACCAGCCCGGCACCCCTCCGGTCAGCCGCTCACAGCGGCGCGACCGGTCGTGGTAGAACAGGCTGACCCGGTTGTTCGCCTCCGGTACCGTGTGTACGAAATCGATCGACGAAACGCCTTCCACCGTCTCCAGCAACCGATCCGCCGACTCGCGAAGATCGGCCCCGATCTTGACGATGGGTACCAGGCTCCAGCCCGGCGGCGCGACGGCGCCCCACGCCGCGAGAGAGTATGCGATTCCGCCCCAATCGTTGACCGCTGCCTCTCCGCCCGGACCATGAATCGTGTCCCAGACCAGGGTCCCTACGACTCCGAGGCGTGGCACGGATCAGTTCCCGGACCGTTCGATCCGGAACATGTAGGCAGCGCCTATCACTCCGGCCATTCCTCCGAGCGAACTGCTCACGATCTGGCAGCTTTCCTCGGCGTGGCGGAAGGCCCTGCGACGAATCTGGGCCCGCAGTGGCTCGAACAGGTGCTCGCCCGCCCGCGTGACCCCGCCCGAGATAACGACCATCCCCGGATTCAGGATGTTGATCAGGTTCGCCAGGCCGGCGCCCAGGAACTTCGCCGTCTCACGCATGACTTCCTTGGCGTACAGGTCCCCTGCCACGATGGCTTCGTACACTGTTTCGGCCGTAACCCGACTCAGGTCGTCGTTCACGAGGGATGGCAGCAGGCTGGTCTCGCCCGTCTCGAGGCCCTCGATTGCTCGCGCCGCGATGGCCGGCCCCGAGGCGTACGCCTCCAGGCAACCGTAGTTGCCGCACTTGCACTTACGCCCCGTCGAGTCGATGGTCATGTGCCCCACCTCCCCGGCCACGTCGGCCGCTCCGTGAAACACGCGACCGTTGAGCACAATTCCTCCGCCGATGCCTGTACCGAGGGTGACGCCGATCAGCGTCTGCACGCCCTGCCCGGCCCCCATCCACCACTCGCCGATCGTGGCGCAGTTGGCGTCGTTGTCCAGCTCCGCTCCGAGGCCGATGGAGTTCGAGATCAGGTCCCGCAGAGGGAAGTTCCTCCAACCGAGATTCGGTGTCTCTATGACCGTGCCGGTCTTACGGTCGAGCGGGCCCGGCGAGCCGAGCCCGATACCGATGAACCCGTCCTCGGGGATGCCTTCTTCACGCGCGGCGTCGCTCATGCAGCCCCGGATCATCTCCACCATGCGGTCCACGACGAACTTGGCTCCGTGGTCGGAGTTCGTGGGCATCGAGCGCATGCCCAGTACCGTGCCGCCCTCATACGGCACCACACCGACCTTGATGGAAGTGCCACCTAGATCCACGCCTACGATGTATTTCTTGTCAGTCACTGGTTCTGCTCCCGTCCAGGAGTTCCGCAACCGCCTGCTCCACTTCGTCCACCGAGATCAGCCACATGCACTCGTTTCGAGCCTCCGTCAGTTCCGTGCCCGCTCCCCTACGTGGGCACCGGTTCCTGACGCAGGGAACGCACGGCAAGTCGAATCGTCCGATCAGCCGCACCCGGGCGCCAAGAGGCCGCGTCTGCAGAATATCCGCTGGTCCTTCCAGTGCCACCACCGGTGTACCCAGGGCCGCCGCAAGATGCATGGGCCCCGTGTCGTTGGTCACTAGCACGTCGCATCCGGCCAGCACCTCGGCGAGTCCCGCTAGGTCGGTACGGCCGCCCAGGTCCTCGCAGACGCCGAACGCCGCGCCGGCCGAGGCCACGACCCCGGTCAACACCTCCTCCCCCGCACCACCGAGGACCAGGACCCGTCGACCGGCGGAAGCCATCCGCTGCGCGAGCGCCGAGAACCGGCCGGCAGGCCATCGCCGAGCCTCCGCGTTGGATCCCGGAAACAGCGCCACGATCCCCGACTCCCCTCCCCTTCTCGGACGCTCCGCGCCCTCCGGAAGGCGGAGAACCGGCGCCGGAGGATCTCCCTCCGTGTCTGCACCGACGAGGGCCATGAACTCGTGCACCCTGTGTCCCTCGAGCAGTGGTCCGCGCGGCACCGAATCCGTCAGCAAGGGAGCCCGCCAGCCACCGCCCGTGCCCCGCCGGCTCCGGAGCCCCCCCACTCGGAACATCAGGGCGCTCGACGTTGAGGGCGTCAGGAGAACGCCTCGTCGCGCCCCGGTGCCCCGTATCTGTCGTCCGCCCGCCCGGACGCCATGGCGGTCCCTTATCCGTAGCTTCTCGACGTCCAGCCCGGCCATGTCGAGAATCGGCTCCAACCCGGCCATGAACTGCACGAAGAGGCGACGTCCCGCCTGTCCCTCGACCGACGCCGAATGATGCAGGGCCGGGAGGGCCAGGATCAACTCGCCCAGGTGGTTCGGTGCCCGGACGACGAGGCCGCCGGCCCCGTCAGTCACCGACCTGGAGGACGGCCAGGAACGCTTCCTGCGGAATCTCCACGGATCCCACCTGTTTCATCCGCCGCTTCCCTTCCTTCTGCTTCTCGAGGAGCTTTCGCTTTCGCGTGATGTCGCCCCCGTAGCACTTCGCCGTCACGTTCTTGCGGAGGGCCTTCACGTTCGTGCGAGAGATCACATCGCGGCCGATCGCAGCCTGGATCGCAACGTCGAACAGCTGCCGCGGAATGAGCTCCTTCAATTTGCTCGCCATCTTGCGCCCGTATTCGTACGACTCGTCCCGGTGCACGATCACGCTGAGCGCGTCGACGGGCTCGCCGTTCAGCATGATGTCCAGCTTCACCAGGTCGGAGACCCGGTAGCCCGCCATCTCGTAGTCCAGGGCCGCGTATCCGCGCGACACGGACTTCAACTTGTCGTAGAAGTCCAGGACGATCTCCGCCAGCGGAATGTCGTACCGGAGTTCGACCCGATTCGTATCAAGGTATTCCATGGTCAGGTACTCGCCGCGGCGGTCGTGACAAAGCTTCTGGATTCCGCCGATGTACTCGGCCGGAGAAACCACGTGAACCCGGACGTACGGTTCCTCCACCGACTCGATCCTGCCTCGCTCCGGCATCTTGCTCGGGTTCTCGACCGAGAACTTCTCGCCGCTCGTGAGCGTGCCGTGATACTCCACGTTGGGAATCGTGGTCACCAGGTCGAGATCGAACTCACGCTCCAGGCGTTCCTGTACGATCTCCATGTGCAGAAGGCCCAGGAAACCGCATCGGAAGCCAAACCCCAGCGCAGTGGAGGTCTCGGGTTCCCAATGCAGGCTGGCATCGCTCAACTGGAGCTTGGCGAGGGCATCGCGCAGCTCCTCGAACTGGTCCGTGTCGGTCGGGTATAGGCCGGCGAACACGACCGGCTTGGCTTCCTGGTAACCGGGGAGAAGCTCGGGCGCCCGGTCAGCGGCATCGAACAGGGTGTCTCCGACTCGCGTATCCGAGATCTTCTTGATCTGGGCCGTCATGTAGCCGA
>Ga0209567_10000871_pt1 | contig 16223 bp, 15 predicted proteins | sample COG_12_FD_184756 | JGI IMG/M metagenome (GOLD analysis project Ga0209567, IMG submission 184756) | Pelagic marine sediment microbial communities from the LTER site Helgoland, North Sea, for post-phytoplankton bloom and carbon turnover... | ecosystem: Environmental > Aquatic > Marine > Neritic...
GGGTGCCAGCGCCAGTGTCCGTGCCAGCGCCAGTGTCAGCGTCCGCGCTGGCGTGCCTGATTGTCACAGGTGCCAACAGCGCATTGGACACCAAGCGCCTCTAGGAAGAGTCTGAGAAGCTGACGGGCGTGCGTTACGCGTTCGGTTGAGTCGCGGGGCTTGCGTACAGGAACCAGCCTCGTACGTTCCTGCTCGGAGGGCGGATGCGCGATTTCGATGGGAAAGTTGCGGTTGTTACAGGAGCCGGGCACGGCATCGGGCGTGAAACGGCGCTCGCCCTGGCGAGCAAGCGGTGCCGGCTTGCGATTTGCGATGTGAACGAGGCCGCGCTCGAAGGTGTGCGCCACGAGCTCGAGGTGGGCGGCGCAACCGTCACCGCGCATCGGGTCGACGTCTCCGACAAGGCGCAGATGGAGGCATTCGCGTCTGACGTCGTGGATGCACACGGTGCGGCCAACATCCTCATCAACAACGCGGGCGTGACAGTCTACGCGTCCTTTGAAGAGCACAGCGTCGAGGACCTGGAGTGGATTCTCGGCGTAAACCTCTGGGGCGTCATCTACGGCTGCAAGTTCTTCCTGCCGCACCTCAAGGCCGCCGGTGAGGGGCACATCGTCAACCTGTCCAGCGTGTTCGGCATCATCGCGCCACCGCTTCAAACCAGTTACGTCGCAACCAAGTTCGCCGTTCGAGGCTTCAGCGAATCGTTGAGGGCGGAGCTTGCTGATGCCAATGTGGGCGTCACCTCCGTTCACCCCGGGGCGATCAAGACCAACATCATTCAGAACGCTCGCCTGGTCACCGATTCCCACGAAGAGCTTCGGAAAACGACGCAACAGCTCTTCGACCGGCTCGGGACCACGCCGGACGTCGTCGCCGCGCGGGTCGTCAAAGCCATCGAGTACAACTCGCCGCGGGTGTTGATCACCAAAGAAGCCCGCGTGGCGGACGCGCTCAAGCGCTTGATGCCGGCAACGACCGACGGCATCGTGGCCCGCGTGTTCAAGCGCCTCTAATCCTCGGAACCGTGGCCGGCATTCAACGCGAACGTTTCGAAGATTTCAACGTGCTCCACCGCGAACCAAGCGGCGAGGAAGACGTCACGGTCCACTTCGCTCACGCGACGGGGTTCAACGCAGAGACATATCGTAGCCTTGCGGACCGACTCGATCTGTCGCTCGAGCTCTACATGATGGATGCTCGCGGGCACGGGAAGTCCGAGGCGCCCGCAGACCCGAGGAAGCTCCGTTCCTGGCGTCCGTTCGGCGACGACTTGGAGCGTTTCGTCGAAACCTTGGACCAGCCCGTCGTGCTCGCCGGTCATTCGATGGGGGCGACGGTGAGCATGGCGCTGGCGGCCGCGCGGCCCGAGTTGGTTCAAGGGCTGGTGCTGCTCGATCCGGTCATCATGCCACCGCGCCGTATTCCGATCGCCGCGGTGACACGGACCTTGGGTGTATCGGACCGCTTGCTCCCCATCGCACAGATGGCCGCGCGCCGGCGCCAGGACTTTGCTTCCAAGCCCGAGGCGGTGGAGAACTATTTGGGCAAGGGCGCCTTTCGAACCTGGCCTCGCGATTGGATCGAAGCGTACGTCGACGGCGGGATGGTCCCGACGGAAGCCGGGACCGTGCGCCTCAGCTGCGATCCAGCCTGGGAGAGCAAGACCTTCGCATCGGCGACGGTGAGCCCATACCGGCTACTGAGAAAGGTCCGCTGCCCGATCACCTTGATCGCCTGCGGGGATCGTGAACCGCCCTTCACGTACGAATCACGCGACGCCTTCATGCGAACCAAGCCGGACACCCGCCTGCTCCTCCTCGAAGACGCGACTCACTTCATCCCGATGGAGCATCCCGATGTCGTGGTCGAGGAGCTCGAGCGTATGGCCCAGCTGGTTCGCTCAAAGCTCGGATAGCTCGCGCTCGAAGCCGCCGGACAAGATCGGAAAACGACACCAGGTCTTCGGGTCGAGGTTCTTGTCGTCGACATGGAACGACGGAGCGTACCGCTCCCTTTTCCATTGATTGCGCGACCAGAGTTGGAAAAAGCGTTTCACCCAGGCACGGAGGGTTTTTTCGTCGTGCTCCGGGAAATCACTCTGCAGAATCTCCAGGCAATCGGCAGGCGGGAGCTTATCCCCGATCGCGAGCCGTTCGATGACGTCGAGCACCGGGTAGGGCATCAGGTCGCCTTCGTCGGTTTGGTCGCTTCCCTTGGGACGGAGCTCCGCGGTGGGGGTCTGCACGTTGACCGCGTGCAGAGCCGGAATTGGCTGCATGCCCTCGGGGCCTTTGGTTTCGAGCCAGCGAAGCCAATGACGAAGGAACGCCTTGTCGATTCCGGCGATTGGGCTGAGGCCCCCACAGGTGTCGCCGTCCATCGTTGCGTAACCGACCGCGGCCTCGGAGCGATTGCTCGTCGATAGAAGCAAGGCGCCGCGCATGTTGGCCAGCATCCAAACGCTTGGACCGCGGGCACGGGCTTGGATGTTTTGCAGTGTGATGTCGTCCTGCTCCCAAGTCAGCGGGCGCTCCACGGCATCGGAAATCAAACGTTCGTACGCGTCGACGATGTGCTGCACATCGAGGATGTAGAACGTGGCGCCGATCGCTTCTGCCACTGCGGTTGCCGCGTCGCGCGTGACCTCGCTGCTGTTGTCTGTTGGTTGGTAAGCACAGCACAGGAGCTTTCGGACCCAGTCGCGGGCGCTCGGTTCGGCGTTGAGGCCGATCTTCTCCGCAAATCGTTTCGCACCAAGCGCCGCGAGCGCGCGGTCGACCATCAGCGCGACCAGACACGCCGCCGCTGCCGAGTCCGCGCCTCCGCTGATGCTCAAGACGAAGCCGCGCGAACGGCTCTTTCGGAGATAGTCGAAGAGGGCCAGCGTGAGCGCGCGCATGAATTCCTCTTCCTTGTGCTCGGCGCTGGCCTCCCATTTGGGCGAGCTCGGCTCGGTGCGTTCCATCCGGGCGCGCGGAAACTCGAAATCCACGCTGATCTTCTTGACTCCCGGGTCGCTGCGGTCCGCCTGAAAGCTCGTCGTTCGGACCTGCTCGGTTCGGGAGGCCTCGACGTCGATGACCGCCGTCGTGAGCACCGAATCATCGAAGGTCAGCCGCGGAGCGCGCGCGAGAAGCTTGCCGTTTTGGGCGATATAGCAACCGCCGTCGTAGATGACCCGGCCCGCTTCGTTCCCGAGAAGGTTAGAGTAGAGGTAGCTCACCGCCATCGAACGCGAACCTTCGAGCACCAGGCGTTCGCGCACCTCGTGCTTGCCGAACGCGAAGTGGCTTGCGCTCGGATTCACGATGATGTCCATCGCGTGGCCGTCGAGCGCGCCCCGCCGTTGCGCGACCCAGGCGTCCTCACAGATCTCGAAGCCGATGCGCACACCTGAGAAATCGAAGAACACGTCGCCGAACGGACAGCTCTCTCCATCGCGCTCGAGCTCCACCACTTGGTGGTTGGGCCAGGGCTTGAACCAGCGCGGCTCGTAGTGAAGCCCTTCGCCGGCGAGGTGCTCCTTGGCAGCAAAGCCTGCAATGCGACCGTCCGCGACCACGCATGCCGTGTTGTAGAGACCGCCCCTTCGGCGAACGGGCATTCCAACGCTTACGACCATCCCTTTGGTTTGGGGCACCAGCTCCATCAGCATCGACCAGGCTCGTTTCGCGACGTCGGGCCCGAGGAAGGCGTCCTCGCAGCCGTAGCCCGTCGTACAAAGCTCGGGGAGCACGAGCAGGCTCACCCCTTCGGCCTGCGCCTGCCGCAGCACGGCCTCGATGCGCCGCTGGTTGCCGGCCCAGTCGAGTGGCGTCTGATTCAACGACGCGGTCGCGACCTTGATCGGGATCATGCATCATCTCTAGCACCGCCCGGGCGCCGGGAGCCTCTTTGACGATTGACTGGGCAGGGGCCCCGGCGTATGGTGATTTCAATCATCGTCATTTTCTGCCAAGTCGAGTAATGTATGGCCTTTCATCAAGCGCCCCCAAGCCTTGGAAATCAATACGATTCCGACTCGCTTCTCCGCGAGTACCTGGAGCGGACCCTCCCAGCAGAGCTCTTGGAGCGCTTCGAGCCGGAGTACCGGGAGCTCGGCGAGCTCAACGGCGGCCAGCTCTTTCGGCTCTCGCTCGCCGATCTCGAAAACGAGCCGGTGCACAAGGTCTGGGACGCCTGGGGTAATCGGATCGACGAGGTCGAAGTCACCGAGGTCTGGAAGCGTGCACAGGTCATCTGCGCTGAGCATGGTCTAGTCGCCGCCGGTTACGACGCCGAGCTCGGCCCGTACGCCCGCATCCACCAGCACATTTTGAACTACGTCGCGCAAGCCTCGCTCGACACCTACAACTGCCCGCTTGCGATGACCGACGGTGCTGCGCGCACGCTCCTCGATTCGGGGAATCAAGAGCTCATCGATCACGCGCTTCCGCGTCTCTTGTCGCGAGATCCGGAAACCATGTGGACTTCGGGTCAATGGATGACCGAGCAAATCGGTGGCTCCGATGTCGCGCAGACCGAAACGGTCGCACGGCGTGACGGCGACCGCTGGCGGCTCTACGGCACCAAGTGGTTCACGTCCGCGACAACCGCCGACATGGCGCTCACGCTCGCACGGCCGCAAGGAAACCCGCCCGGCGGCCGGGGCTTGGCAATGTTCTACCTCGAGCTTCGCGACAAAGACGGGAAGCTCCAGAACCTCCACATCAACCGGCTCAAAGACAAGTTCGGGACGCGCAAGCTGCCGACTGCAGAGCTCACACTGGACGGAGTCGAGGCGATTCCCGTGGCCGGGCTCGATAGCGGCGTGCGCAACATCACGCCGATGTTGAACGTCACACGCACCTGGAACGCAGTGGCTGCGGTTCTTGGCATGCAGCGCGCCGTCGCGCTCACCCGCGACTACGCGAGCAAGCGCGAAGCATTTGGAGCGCCCCTCATCGACAAACCGCTACACGTCGACACGATGGCGGAAATGATCGCCGAGACGCAGGGCGCATTCCTGCTGGCGTTTCGCGTGGTCGAGCTCCTCGGCCGGATCGAATCGGGCGCGGCGACCTCGGCAGAGCAGTCGCTGAGCCGACTGCTGACCCCGATCGGAAAGCTCACGACCGGAAAGCAGGCCGTCGCCGTGGCCTCCGAGGCGCTGGAATCATTTGGCGGCGCCGGTTACGTCAACGACACCGGCCTTCCCAAGCTCCTCGCCGACGCGCAGGTGCTTCCGATCTGGGAGGGTACGACAAACGTCTTGTCTCTCGACGCGCTCCGGGCGCTCAAGCAAGATGGAGTCTGGGAAGCGTTCGTCGGCGAGATTCGCGCGCGTCCCGAAGCCGCGACCGACCCGCGTCTACAGGGCGCTGTCGAGCAGAGCCAAACCGCCGTTCAGCATGCGGGTCGATGGCTGCAGGAAACCCTCTCGGACCGCGACCAGCTCGAATCCGGCGCACGCCGTTTCGCGATGACCCTCGGCCGAGCGACCGAGCTCGCGCTTCTCGCAGATCACGCGCAGTGGTGTCTCGAGCAAGGGAAGGGTGAGCGCGCATTGGCCGCAGCGCGCCGCTTTGCGCGCTCGCGCGTCGACCTGATCGAAGACGAGGACACGCTGGCCGAGGCCCGGTCGATGATTTGAGACGCTATCGGCTTCCGGGGTCGTCGAATGAGTTTTCAGGCGCGATAGGGGCTCGACTCGTCCATGTAAATGGCCAAATAGCCCTTCAGCAGCGTCTTCATCTCGACAATGATGCGATTGGTCATTTCCGGGTCGTCCTCGGAGAGCGCCCAGTCCTGCAAAGAATTCGCCGCCTGAATCGCGGCCCGGGTGACGAGCTGGATCCGGTCGGCCGGGATCACCGCCTGCAGGGCGGGATGAAACGCGAGCATCGCGGCGACGCGTTCGTTCGACTCGTCGGTGATCGCGCGAAACTCCGGTGTCGGACGAATGCTGAGCAGTAACTGCAGGTAACCGGGCTGGGACGCGTAACCCCGCATCGTTGCGTCAATCGCGCGATCGATCGCTTGATCCCAGGGCAAAACACCAAAATCCTCGGCGATCAAGCTTGCAGTCTTCAGGTCGACTTGCTCCATCACGCGTCGCGCAAGCTCGGCGAGCACCGACAGTTTGTTTGGGAAGTACTGATAGACCGAGCCGATCGGCACGCCGGCTTTGTCCGCGATTCCCGCGGTGGTGATCTTATCGACAGGCGTGTCGACGAGAAGCGCCGAGGTCGCATCGAGAATGCGCTCCACTCGATCGCGGGAGCGCTCCTGACTGGGTTTCCTCCTCGGAGTCAACGGATCGGTTTTGCTATTTGTCATCGTCGGGCCGCGCCCTGAGGCCGCATTTACCGGAAAAACCAAGGAATGACTAGCCCCTGCTCATTTTCGCACCTAGATCGAACCCGCGATTGCGGGCTACACTGGGAATCCACCGATTCCTTTTCATGAGCTCTCCATCCACAACCAACGGTCACCCTGCAGCCGGCGTTTCGCGCACGGACGAAGAACCGGAGCATCCGTCCACGGAGATCGATCTGGACGCGCCGGAGCAGTACCTCAATCGAGAGCTGACCTGGATCGCTTTCGTGAAGCGCGTCCTGCACGAAGCCGAGGACAGCCGAACCCCGCTCCTCGAGCGAGTGAAGTTCTTGGCAATCACGAGCTCGATCCTCGACGAGTTCTTCATGAAGCGCATCGGTGGCCTCAAGCAACAGGTCGCGGCGGGCGTTCACAAGCTCACGGTCGATGGCCGCACTCCGATACAACAGATTCAAGAGTCCCACGAGCTCATTCGACCGCTCAACATCGAGCAGCAGGGCCTATGGGTCCAGCTTCGAACGAAGCTCGGTGAGATCGGGGTCAACGTAGCGTCGTACGGATCGCTGTCGGATGCGGATCGGCGCTGGCTGCGCGATGACTACCTGGACAACATCTTTCCGCTCGTCACGCCGCAGGCGATGGATCCAGCGCATCCGTTTCCGTTCGTTTCCAACCTGTCGCTGAACCTGCTGGTGTCGCTTCACTACCCAAACGACCCTGCGCCCCTGATGGCCCGGGTGAAGGTGCCGATGGGGGCCGGCGTGCCGCGCTTCATCCAGGTTCGCGACTCCATGATCTTCGTGCCGCTCGAAGAAGTCATGGCAAACAACCTCGACCTCCTGTTTCCCGGGATGGAGATCGATCGCACAGAGCTGTTCCGCGTGACCCGCAATGCCGACGTCGAAAGCGACGAGGACAAAGCGGACGACTTGCTCGCGCTGATCGAATCGGAGCTCCAAGAGCGCAAGTTTGCGCCCATCGTTCGGCTCGAAGTCGCGCGCGGGATGGAAGTGACGCACCGCGGCCGCTTGGCGGCGGAGCTCGGGCTCGACGAGCAAGCTGACGTCTTCGAGGTCGACGGCTTCCTGGGGCTCGGCGACTTGTTTCAGCTGGCAGTCCTCGACATCCCGGAGCATCGGGATTCGGATCATCGACCGGTGGACCCGCCGACGCTGGTCGGACGAAGTAACATTTTTCACGCGATCCGCGAGCAGGAAGCGTTTCTGTTGCACCATCCCTACGAGGCGTTTGGCACCTCGGTGGAGCGGTTCCTGCGCGAAGCGAGCGAGGACCCAAAGGTTCGCGCGATCAAGATGACGCTCTACCGCACCTCGTCGAAGTCGCGCGTCATCCAGCATCTCATCAATGCGGCGCTCAATGGCAAGCAGGTCGCGGTGGTCGTCGAGCTCAAAGCCCGCTTCGACGAGGAAGCGAACATCAACTGGGCGAGCAAGCTCGAACAGGCAGGTATTCACGTGACCTACGGGGTCGTCGGGTTGAAGACGCACTGCAAGATCATTCTCGTCGTCCGTCGCGACCACGACGGACTGCGCCGCTACGTGCACCTCGGCACCGGCAACTACCACGAGGAGACGGCAAAGCTCTACTCCGACATCGGGCTTCTCACTTGCGACACCGGTATAGGCCGCGACTCGACCGAGCTGTTCAACTATCTGACGACCGGTTACAAGCCGAGCCGTAGCTACAAGAAGCTATTGCCCGCGCCGAAGCTTCTCAAGCCCGCGCTCCTCAAGAAAATCCGGCGAGAGATCCGACGCGTGAGCGAGGGGCAGAAGGCTCTCATTCAGCTCAAGACCAACGCGCTCGAAGACGTCGACATCACGCGAGCGCTCTACGAAGCGTCGCAGGCGGGGGTGCACGTCGACTTGATCGTGCGCGATTCCTGCCGCTTGCGTCCGGGTGTGCCCGGTCTTTCAGACAACATTCGGGTCGTCAGCATCGTGGGCCGCTTCCTCGAGCACTCTCGAATTTACTATTTTCACAACGGCGGCCAGGATGAGTACTACATCGGCTCAGCGGATTGCATGACGCGGAACTTAGTGAGCCGGGTCGAAGTCCTGACGCCGGTAGAGCCCGACGCACTGCAAGCGGAGCTGCGAACGATTCTCGACGTTCTGATCAACGACCAGCGAAGCGCCTGGGACATGCTGCCCGATGGAAGCTACGTGCAGCGAAACGGCGACAAGGAAATCGACGGCACGCATCAACAGATGATCAAGTGGGTGGAAGGGCGCTTCGCTGAGGCCAATCGCTTGCGCAAGCGAAGCGCGCGTGGTCCGAGGGGTCTTGCGTCGGCCGATGATTAGCGGGATGCTGCGCGTTCCGGCCCGTCATGCTCTCTAAGCTGCCACTGATTGCGCTGACGCTTGCCACCGTGTTCGTGGCGGCTGCGGCGGGATCGTCGCAACGAGTCTTGACGGCATCTCCCACTTGCGAAGAGCTCACCATCATGGACTTCCTCGCCCGGCTCGACGAGGAACCAAGCCGATACAAGCGAGGCCTCGAAGTCCAGGACCGACGTGACCTGTCGCAGCTTCGGAGAGAGGTCTGCGCGCCTTATGTGGGGTATCGGGTGACGCGCCAACCCACGACGACCTGGTCCAATGGGCGCATCATCGTGCGCGGCTATCTCGAGCTCAACCATCCGAACGGCCGTCGCGCCAAGAGCCGAAGTGGCGAGTGGTTCTACCCGAGCGGCGCAAGGGCGAAAACCGCGCTCGGGCAGTGGGAGTATCCGAACGGGCTGCTCGCACGAACCTCGAAAGGCACTTGGTACACGCGCGAGGGGAAGTACGTCGAGGACCCGGACAAGGTGCGCCTCGAAGCCTGCGAATACCTGGGCAGGCAGCTCTGCCCGCTGGGCAAAGCGGACGAGGACTTGCTTTCGGTGACTGTGATGGGGCTGATCAACAAGACCGCACCGGCCAAAGAAGCGCCAAAGGTCGAAGAACCCAAAGGTGCTTCTGAGAAAAGCAACTAGGGCGCCGCTGTGGTAGAACCGCCGCCCATGGTTGACCCATCGCTTCGAACAGCTTCATCGTCACCCGACCGCCACGCCCTTCTTCGAGCGGCCAAGGCATCCCCCGAGATCGCAGGACAGCACGACAAGGAACGGTGGCTCGCGCTGTACTCCGACGACGCGGTTCTCGAAGACCCTGTGGGCACTCCGGCGTCTCACAAGGGACGGCGGCCGGGCCGTTTGGGTGATGAGCTCGGACGGTTCTACGAGGCGTTCATCGCCGCGAGTGGAATCGAGATGGTGGCGCGTTGGGACATCGTCTCCGACATGCACGTCTTTCGTGCGGTCGACATTCACACGACCAATCTCAAGACGGGGTTGAAGATGAAGGTGCCAGCAAACCTTCTCTACGAAATCATTCCGCGCAACGGCGGCCTTGCGATCCGGCGAATGCAGGCGCACTGGGAGCTCAACCGGATGAGCCGAATTTTGATGGGCGAAGGGGTGTTGGGGATGCGCACCATTGCCGTCATGAACTGGAGCATGCTCCGCGCGTTTGGTCCCAAGTGGCTCATGGCGTACTTCAAGTCGTCGCAGAAGGGCGTCGGCCGCGCAGGCAAGGAGCTCGTCGAGCGGCTTGCAGATCTGGCTGGTCACGACGCGGGCGATGCGTTTGCGCCAGAGGCGACGGTGGAGCTCCCAGGCGGCGCGACCGCTTCGGCCAAGGAATTCCTCGAGGGCTGCACGGCGCTCGAGGTTCACGATCTCCTGGCGTCGGGCAAGACGGTGTCGGGCCTTGCGACCATCGAATGGGGGGCGCGCACGCGAGACGCAGGTTTCGTGGCCGAGCTCGATCCGGCGGGGAACCGGGTGCATCGTCTCCGCTGGTTCTGGGAGGGATGACGATGGGAAAGTCACAATGACAGTAATAGACATCCATGCTCACTTTGAGCCGCGCATGTTCGTGGTCGAGAAGATGCGCGCTCAAATGGCTGCGCACGGGGTCGACAAGGTCGCGCTGATTCCGACCATGAACGACCCGCTGCCCGAGACTCCAGCGGGCTTGTTGAGCTTCTTTCGTCGCCTCATGTGTTCGCCAGCCCACAGCTTGGCCGAGTTGCTGCAACACGCATTCATGAGAGATGGCAATCTCAAGTTGAAAGGCAAGATCTACGAGATCTACAGCAAGCCTGACAACGCGCAGGTCGCGGAGGTGCTGCGAGGTCACCCAGAGTTGTTCGTCGGGTGGATTTTTCTGAACCCTCGGGTCGGGAATGCAGTTGAGGAGCTCGAAGAGTGGCGAGCTGTTCCGGGCTACATAGGCGTCAAACTCCATCCACATTGGCACGGATGGGAGATCGAAGAGGCGGCGCCGATTTTCCGTCGCTGCGAGGAGCTGGGACTACCCGTCTTGATTCACCTCGGGTTTCGCGAAAAGGGCGACTGGCAACAGATCGCTGAACGCTTTCCAAAGCTGCGCGTTCTGTTGGCACACGCCGGCATGCCGCACTTTCAGCGGCTATGGCGGAAGATGGGTGACTATCCCAACCTGCGTATCGACTTGTCGAGCCCCTATCTCGACGAAGCCTTGGCGAGGCGGGCAGTGGCTGCGGTCGGACCCGAGCGCGCGTTGTACGGGACAGACGCCCCCTACGGTTTTCACGACGAGCACGACCCTGACTCCTACCCATACGGGCACATCAAAGGGTGGGTCGAGCGACTCCCGGTGAGCTCGGGCGAAATCGATCGCGTGCTAGGTGTCAACGCCAACGAGTTGCTCGCGCGTCAGCGACAGTGAACGAGCGTCGAAAGGCGCTCCATGCGTGAGCTCGGAATCGTCGCTGCAATCAGTGCGTTGATGTGCCTGCTGAGCGGAGTCTGGTTCACTCCCTGGGAAACGCTCTACTACAACGGGATTTGGGTCGTCGTCGCTGGCTTAGTCTTCGGAGTTCCAACCGGTTTCTTCTATCACGTGCGCCTCTATCAGGTTCTCAAACCGCGAGGGGAGCTGCCGCCAGGCTGGTACTGGAAGCCGCTTCGTTTCAACGCCCGTCTTCGCCGCGAGGAACGCAAAGGCGTCATGGCTTGGTGCTACATCGGCGGCTTTGGATTCGTAGTCATTTGCTTCGGCTTGTTGATGATGGGAGCGGGGGTCTCGATGGCGTTGATCCGCGGCGCGTAGGCGATACTGGGCTGCAAACGCCGGTACACACCGGAACGCGACACGGGTACCCTGCGGACGGGTCGGCTTGGGAGCTAGCGTGGGGGGGGCGAGCCCCGCGTGTGTTGACGTACAGAGTCGGGCGAGCGGGTACCCCGCGACCGAGCACGCCCGTCCCGAGCCGTTCTCCGGTTGTACGGTTTGCCTTCCCTCGAAAACAAAGCTCGCCATCGAAGCGGACCCGTACTTGCGGTTGCATGAGGGGGCGCCCGGGTAGCGTTGGCAGCGGCAGCGGCCGCGTCAGAGTTGTGCGACGGTTTGCAGGGTCGCTTTGGAGCGATTGAGGGTATAGAAGTGGATGCCGGGGGCGCCGTTTGCGAGTAGGGCACGGCATTGCTTTGCGGCGAAGCTCACGCCCGCTTTAAGCGCCGCATCGTCGTTGTCTGCGGCCTCGCCGAGCGCGTTTTCGAGCTCCGCAGGAATGCTGGTGCCAGGCGAGAGGGACGAGATCCGCTGCAGGTTCGCGAGGTTCAGGACGGGCATGATGCCCGGCACGACCGGTACATCGATGCCCGCTGCGCGGGTCTTCTCGACGAAGCTCCAGTACTTCTCGTTGTCGAAGAAGAGCTGCGTGATCAAGAACTCGGCGCCCGCCTCCACCTTGAGCTTGAGATTCCGGATGTCGGCTTCGAGGCTCGACGCCTCATGATGCTTCTCCGGATAGCAAGCGCCGCCCAGACCAAGCGAGAATCGCTCGCGGACGAACGCGGCGAGCTCATAGGCGTGATGAAATCCGCCCTCGACGGGCGTCCAGTCGGTCGCGCCCTTTGGAGGGTCACCCCGGAGAGCGAGGATGTTTTCGATGCCGTTGGCCTGCATGTGGCGAAGCGTCTCTTCGAGCTCCGCCTGCGTGGTGCCGGTGCACACGAGGTGCGCCATCGCGGTCAGCCCGAACCTCTTTTGGAGCTCGATCGCCAGGTCCGCCGTGCGCTCGCGGGTCGTGCCTGCAGCCCCGCAGGTGATGGAGGCGAAGCCCGGCCGGATCGCCTGTAGACGTTCGATCGCCCGAAACAGGGCTTTGCGCCCCGCTTCGTTCTTCGGTGTGAAGAACTCGAGCGAGTAAACCGGGCCGTTGTTGGCCGCGTACAAGTCAGCGATCCGCATAGCGCCCCTCTATACAGGTAAGGGTTGCCTGCGGGCAACACGACAGCCGAGAAGAACCAAGAGGAGCGGCAACAGGCCGAGGTCAGCGACGGCCCCATTCGTGGCGCTGCAACCACCGCCCGTGTCGGGGTCAGCGCCAGCGTCCGTGCCAGGGTCAGTGCCAGCGTCGGCGTCAGTGCCGGCGTCAGGCGGGACACCTCCGGTGGTCAGCACCAAGTCTGCGCACTGGTAGTAGATGTCGTTGCCTGGCGTCTCGTACGGCGGCTTGTCGTACATCACCTGGATGACCTGAAGCGTGCAATTGTCGCAGGTCAGGTTGGGTAGGGTGACGGTTTCGACGTAGTCGCGGTCGCCCTGGCCCTTGTCCATGATGCCGTCGCGCAGCACCGTGTGGTTGGAGTCGAACTCCATCATCGTGGCCGGATCGACGAAATCGTCATCGCCTTCATCGTCGAACGCGATTCGGTAGTGCCCTGGGTGGTCGATGTATTCTTCCCAGCGAACCTCGATCGTCTCGCCGGGTTCGTAATGGGTCACGTTGCCGGTTCGCTCGCCTCCGGCGACCCCGCACGGGCCCGTCTTGAGTACATCCGGCCCGTACCGCGAAGTCGGCGAATCGAGGCCCAAATGGGCGCGCGCTTCCACAGGCGAGAGCGCCACGAGCGTAGTGAAAAGAGCGATGTACGAAAATCGCATGGAAACATCCTAACGTAGCCACCGGCCCCGAGCACGCTTGTGCGCCGACTTGATCGAGACCCCTGCATGAGGCTAAGCAGGCCCCATGATGCGATTCATCATCGTTCTGTCGCTTCTCGCACCCCTGCCGGCCTGTAAACGTTCGAAAATCAACGAAGCAAAATGGAAGACGGCCGGCGCAGAAGCGGTGCTCCCGTTCAAGAAGAGCCTGAAAGCCTCGCTCGTCGCCGGATTGGAAGAAGGGCCCGTTGCAGCCATTTCCGCTTGTCGCGTCGAAGCACCCAAGCTTGCCGAGCAAGCCAGCATCAGCGGGGTTAGAATCGGCCGCGCAAGCCGAAAGCTGCGCAATCCAAGCAATGCCCCCAAGCCTTGGATGCAAGCGACGCTGGAGGTGTACGAAACCGACCCCGAGCGCAGGGAACCGGCCGTCGTCGCGATCGACAAGAACACCATCGGCTACGTCGAGCCGATCTTCGTTCAACCGCTTTGCGTGGCCTGTCACGGTACGGAGCTGGCTCCCGACCTGCAGACAACGCTCGATGAGCTGTACCCGACGGACCAGGCGACCGGCTACGCGGCCGGTGACTTCCGCGGCGTCTTCTGGGCCGAGCTTCCTCGCTGAGAATGAGCTGCTCGCGTCACCCCATCGCGGCGATGCGCTCGGGTTCGATGTAGTAGAGCACTCTGACCTCGCCGGGCTGCCGGAACGGATATTCGTCGACGCCCATGTACTTCTTGGCCATGCGATCGATGTGCGCGTCAGCGCCATCATGGGTGATCTTCGCAACGCGTCCGCGAATCATGAGCGAGCGGTAGGGGTTGTCTGGATCGGTGACCGATATGGCGACTCTAGGGTCTCGCCGCATGTTTCGGTCCTTGAGGCGTCCTTCAGCCGAGTTGACGACGATCGTTGGCCCGTCGGTGTCTACCCACACTGCGCTGGCTTGCGGGCTGCCATCGGACATGAGTGTCGACAGGTGCGCGAAGGCAGGCTTGTCGAGGATGTCGGCATGGGATTCGGGTATCTGTTTCATGGAGCTTCTCCTGCGGCTGGTCCAGTTTCCGCTCTAAGGCTCGACTGCCCAGTGTCCACCGCAGAAGGCAGCCTCGGCCAGAGGGGTCGCCCGATCGATTCACAGTGCGTCTGTAGCACTGCGGTTCTCGCGTGGTAGAGAGACAGCGACCGCCGGCGCCGCGTGGAGAGTGCCCAATTGCAGAGCAACTACGACGTCATCATCATTGGAAGCGGGTTCGGGGGCAGCGTCCCCGCGCTTCGCCTGACGGAGAAGGGCTATCGGGTCGCGGTGGTCGAGCAAGGCAGACGAATCTCTCCGGAAGACATGCGTGCAGCGGATGAAAGCCTTCGCGACCTGGTCTGGTTTCCGCAGCTCGGCTGTCGCGGCTTCTTCGTTCAGCACCCATTCCGGCATGTCGGGATCGTGGGCGGCGTCGGTGTGGGCGGTGGAAGTCTGGTGTACGCGGCCGTGCTCTTGAAGCCGCGCGATTCATTCTTCGCCGATCCGGCTTGGGCGAATCTAGGGGTCGATTGGAAAGCCGATCTCGCCGAACCCTACGACAGGGCCTCACGCATGTTGGGGACGGTGACCAATCCGGACCACGGCAAAATGGACGATTGGCTCCGAGCAACTGCGAAGGCGATGGGTGCTGCGGACAGCTTCGGTCCGGTCGAGCAGGGCATCTATTTTGGCGGTGCCGGCAAGACCGCGGCGGATCCTTTCTTCGACGGCCTGGGTCCCGCGCGAACCGGCTGTACCCGCTGCGGGCGCTGCCTTACCGGGTGTGCGGACGCCGCCAAGAATAGCCTCGACAAGAACTACCTCTACTTGGCCGAAGCCCAGGGGGCGAACGTCCTCCCCGAGCGGAGAGCGGTTTCGATCCGTCCGCTCGAAGGCGGCGGCTACGAGGTGCAAACGGTCAATCCCTTTCGCTCGCGTGAAATGCACGCACCCCTTCGCGCCAAGTACGTCATCGTAGCTGCGGGCGTCGTCGGTACATTGAACCTTCTATTTCGTTGCCGCGACGCGCTCGGGACACTGCCTCGCCTGTCGCGCAAGCTCGGGCAGGTCGTGCGGACCAACAGCGAAGCGATCGTGGCCGCACTTGCCGCGGATCCCGACGAAGATCTCAGCCATGGTGCTGCGATTTCATCACACTTCTACGTGGGCGACCATACGCACATCACGCAGAATCGTTTTCCGCCGGGCTACGAGTTCATGCGCTGGTATCAGGGGCCTTTGGTCGACGGCTCGACGCCGTGGCGCCGCGCGGTGCGAGCGGTCGTCGCCATCATCAGCCGTCCAGGGCGCTCTCTGCGTTCTTGGTTTGCGAAGAACTGGCATCGGCGAGTCGTTGCGCTCACGGTGATGCAAAGCCTCGACAGTCAGATTGCGTTTCGCTTCAAACGAACGTTGCTCTGGCCTTTCAAGCGCCGATTGGTTTCGGACGTCGCGCCCGGGCAAAAAGTGCCGGCCTACATTCCCGAGGCCAATGAGGCCGCTCGGAAGCTGGCCGAGCACATCGGTGGGACGGCGCACAACACCCTTCTCGAAAGCATGGGCAATGCTTCGGTGACCGCGCACATTCTCGGCGGCTGCGCGATCGGATCCGGGCCCGACGACGGCGTGATCGATGTGGATCACCAAGTGTTTGGGCATCCCGGTCTTTTCGTGACCGACGCTGCAGCGATCCCAGCAAACGTCGGGGTCAACCCTTCGCTGACCATCTCGGCCCTGGCCGAACGGTTCAGCGCGCGCTTTCCAGCCAAAGATGACTCCAGCGCGTCTGCCTCTACGGAATGACGATGTTGAACAGGCCGTCCGGCTTGTCGAACAGCCGAAAGAACCCGACCAAGTCCAGACGGCTCCCTTCGATCTTCAGGTC
>Ga0209567_10000872_pt1 | contig 16211 bp, 13 predicted proteins | sample COG_12_FD_184756 | JGI IMG/M metagenome (GOLD analysis project Ga0209567, IMG submission 184756) | Pelagic marine sediment microbial communities from the LTER site Helgoland, North Sea, for post-phytoplankton bloom and carbon turnover... | ecosystem: Environmental > Aquatic > Marine > Neritic...
ACAATATGCCCTTTTTTAAAGCCAACCCCTTTAAATTTTCCCGGGATGATACGCGTAATGTCATGGCCCAGAACCATTCCGACCGCATTTTCAGTTTTGACTTTCTTCATAATACCTTTACACTGTCAATTTCCGATCTGTTGCCCCTGCAGCGATATCGCACCAACGCATAATCATTTGATATGAATGAAGGCCTTATACGATGTCTTCCTTCTCGAATTTACGCTTAATCTTACCGCCTGTTTTTTCAAATTCCGCGATCCATTTTCTCACACGCTGATGACCGTAAGTCACTTTCCATGCCTCTACAATTTGATCAACCGGAATATCCGCATAGGTTCCGTGAAAGGTAATATATTCCATGAATAATTTTTTTTCCGCATTGTAAGGCTGAAATATCGAATCTTCGCGGCCATCGAATTCCAAGGGTGGCACTTTGGCTTTTTGGCAGAGCTCCTTGTTGAAGGCCGGCGTGGCTTTAACCCAGCGTCCGTCCAGATAAAATTCCATAAACCCGTGGTACGAAAAAATATTGGACCCCAGATAATCTATTAATTGCTGGGTTGCAAGATGATTGTGAACATCGGCGAAACCGAGTCGTGTGGGTATGTTGCAGGCTCTGCCCAGAGCACATAACAAGCCGGCCTTGCCGATACAAAAGGACCGGCCTTTTTGCAATACATGACTGGCACGATAATGCTCAGGCCGATAAAACGGAAGATATGGGTCATACCAGATTCCATCGCGGACAGCATAATACAATTTAACAGCTCTGTTGATCGGATGATCATCAGCATCTTCAATAGCTGACATCGCATAATCAATAATTATCTTTGAATCAGCATCGATGATCGCTGTCGGGGAAAGATATTTAGCGAGGTCCATGCGCATCCCTGATCCGTTCATTTGAGAATTCTAAAGGTTGCAAAGCAACATAAGCATGCATTAAAGTCTTGTATAGCAAACGATGTTAGCATGTTTAGGATCTGTCAATAGTTCATAGGCTAAGGAGGTTATCATGTCATCTAAGGTTATGGTTATTATCTCAACAGCGGAAAAGGACAAAGCATTGACCGGGATTCTGTATGCCAAAAACGCCCAAAAGAATAATTGGATCGATGATGTCCGGGTGATTTTCTTCGGTCCTTTTGAAAATCTGGTCTGCGAAGACCAGGACGTCATCCAGGCTGCTTCCGAGTTGTTGGATTACAAAACGCCGATTGCCTGCAAGTTTTTATCCGATAAGTCCGGCGCCAGCAATAAACTTCAGGAACTGGGCTTTAATGTTGAATACGTCGGGGCTTTAATTTCGGATTCAATCAAGGCCGGATATGTTCCTTTAGTCTTTTAGAACTAATATCTGGTTTGCCCGTTGCCGGCCGAAGGTCCTCGTGAAGCGGGATTTAGACCGTTTAGCCGGTTTAAAAAGAATCGTATCGATTTTTCTTTACTTAACCGGTAAACGGGCTAACGGGTAACGGGCTCAACCTATATAATTTTGGCATTTTCTTAGATGCTCCTGATATGTCTTTAAAAGGCTTTTCTGATAAAAGTTGGACAATATCATGATCAAAGAAATTCCAACTGCCGGCATTATCCTGGCGGCCGGAGAATCAAAACGATTCGGCCGCCCCAAACAACTTTTGCGCCTTGAAGACCGGTACCTGATCGAGTGGGTCCTGGATGCGGCCATAAATTCAAAACTCTCCAGCGTTGTTCTCGTCCTGGGCCATGCCCATGACAAAATCCTGCAGGCGCTCGATCAAAAACTGCAGCACACAGAGATTCATATTGAAATCAACCCGGAATTTAAAAAAGGACAAAGCACCTCTCTGCGCGCCGGTTTGTCAAAAGTTAAGGATCATTTCGCTGCCGCCATGTTTTTACTGGCAGACCAGCCCATGCTGAATCCAACAATCATAAACACCCTGCTGGACAGTTTCTGGAGGTCTGATAAAAATATCTGCGTTCCGATTTACAGGGGCCAGAGAAAGAACCCAACCCTGTTTGATCAGCGGTTTTACAAACAGCTGATGGGCATCAGAGGCGACATCGGCGCACGCGAACTGATTGATGAAAATCCGCACAACGTTTTATTCGTTGAAATCGATAATCCATTGTATTTCTCGGACATCGACACGCAACAAGACGTTGAAAATCTAAAAAATCAACTCAATAAAATTACCTGAACCTCCTGTTTAAAAAACACTTCTGTTCAATAAGCATCCCAGAATGATTCCGCCGCAACAGGTTTGTCATAGCCCAAGATATCATCAACCCATATTAAAAACCGATTGAAATTAGGTGATTTTTTTCTGACAAGCAATCGAGAGAAATCATGAATCCTGCCGTGAGGTTTATTAAATGGGCACACCCGGATACAGTTGGCACAATCGGAGCGATTTTTCGCCCAGAAGGCGAAACATCTTTCAGCATTTACATACCACTTTTGCGTTCCGGATTGATTCGAAATATTAGGGCCTTTTATCGTCATCTCTCCTTCCGGTATGGCTCTACTCGGACAGTAGCGGGCGCATTTTTTACACGTGTTGCAGAACTCCTTGACACCAAAAGGCTTATAGGTGTCATAGCTGAGCGGTAGATCCGTAAAAACTTTGCAAAGTCGGATGCGAGGGCCAAATTTTTCATTGATGATAAATCCCAACCGACCCGCTTCGCCAAGTCCGGCTGCCATGGCCAGAGGAACACTCAGAGCGGTATCGTTGCCGCAGGGAATGGCGCGATAGCCCAGGCCCCTTATAAATATAGATAATAAATTGGCAACAAAGGCCATTTTCGAGTAACCCAATCCGACCTCGGCACCCTGTATGGTTGTCGGAGATGTGCGAACTCTATCATAATCCATGGCGACGCCCAAAACGATGGCATTATGGCATCCTTCGGGAAGTTCAATCGGATAATGTTCGCGCGTAATGGTGTTAAATTCATGCGAGTAAACCCAGTTCGGGTGGACCCGACAGATTCCGGTCAGATCTGCGCCAAAATAGCGAGCGACCTTCTTGATGATACGGCTCATCGTTTCAGGCGATTCTTTTATAGGATCACAGGATTCCAAATAAGGTTTAATTTTGACGTTTCCGCCTTCCCAGGCATACAGACCGGAATTACTTCTTGAATTCCCTAAGCCGAAACCCCATTCTAAATTCCAGGCCGCATTTTGAAGGGCATAGTCCATCTGCCGATAGCCTATTTTTTCACGGAATTTTATATCGCGATAGAACCGAAAACCGTGAGGCTTCATTTTCTCATCCCATATGGACCTTTTGAACATTTCGTTTTTCTGATCAAATCGATCCTGAGGAACAGCAAATGGCAATTCGGGTTGATATTCGTCAGCTACCGTTTTCATAGAACTTTACTCCAATGCGAATCTTCAAAATAGGGGTGCGCACGGGTATGGATTCGCTTGTCATCGTCAATCGATCGGCAATTCGCACCCATCAGCGCACAAGATCCGGTATGATCAAAACAATTTGTGGAAAAATAATTAATATGATCGTGCAAACGATACAGGCAAGCAGGAAAAAGGATGCGCTCATGAAAATCGTACCCAGATCAATATCAGGAGCCAGAGCCTTCACCACAAATATGTTGACACCCACCGGCGGTGTGATCGCCCCCATGGTGGTGACCATGGTTATAATGATGGCGAACCAGATGGGATCAAAACCCAGTGCTTTTCCCAGCGGGAAAAAAATGGGGATGGTCAGCACCAAAAATCCAAGGGCATCCACAAAGCAGCCGCCAATTAGATAAATCAACAGTATGATGGCCAGAATGGCATAGGGAGATACTGGCAAAGAAGCCGCAAAGTCAGCCACCATAAAAGGCAGACGCGTGATGGCCAAAAAACGCCCAAAGATCAACGCCCCGGTGACAAGCATAAATGCCATACAGGAAATCTTCAGGGTTTCTTTAAGGGAATTGATCAGGCCCTTTAAGGTCAGTTTGCGGGTAGGAAGCGTTACGATCAGTGTCAGTAAAACACCGGCCGCACCGGCCTCAGTGGGTGTGAAGATGCCGGCATATAAACCGCCGATGACCAGAATAAAAATGGAAATGGCTTCAATAACGCCTGAAAGCGATTTTAGCTTTTCCTTGAAACGGGTCTTGGGTCCTGCCGGCCCGAACCCGGGATTTATTCTGCACAGGATGACAATGGTGAGCACAAATAAAAGACCCAGTAGAATCGCGGGTAGGATACCGCCCAGAAAAAGCTTGATGATGGACTGTTCGGTCTGAAGGCCAATGATAATCAGCAAAACGCTGGGTGGCATCACCGTTCCAAGGGTTCCGCCGGTAACAACCGTACCCGCACTCAAGCGCGTATCATAGTTGTATTTTTTCATTTGCGGTAACGCAATGGCTGCCATGGTGGCCGCTGTGGCCGTATTGGATCCGCAAATGGCTGCAAAAAATTCGTCTGCGGCAATGGTGGCAATCGCCAGCCCGCCGCGCCAGTGGCCTACCCATTTATAAGCCGTATTATACAGCTTTTCGGCGATTCCGGAGTTAAATGCCAGATATCCCATTAATATGAACAGGGGGATAACCGTAAGGCCGTATTTGGAAAAAGTGCCCCAGATATCGGTGCCGACCATCGCAAAAGCGGCCTTGAAAGACACCAGGTAGGCAAAGCCGCAGAAACCCACAACGGCCATGGCAAAACCCACCGGCATACCCAATAAAAACAGAACTAAAAGCAGGATAATAATTCCGAGAATGCCTACAAGTTCAGGGCTCATCGACCGTTCCCCTGGCCTCTAAATATGGATTTAAGCAAGTCCACAAAAAAAGTAAACGCCAGAATTAAACATCCCAGGGCAACGGCGTATGTGAACGGATAATAGACAATCTGCAACGTCTCTGTAACTTCGCCTGTTTCACGGAGTGTGTTCGCATATTTAAAAACCTGCCAGGCCACAATTCCAAAGAAAATCATGCAAATTAGATAATTAACCGTATTCAGGATTTTCTGGGTTTTTTTTGAAAATCGCAGCACCACAATGTCGACGGCTATGTGACTGCCCTTGCGTTGGGCATAGGCCAGCGCAAATGCGGTCACGACCGCACCGAAATATCCCATCAGTTCAAAAGTGCCGCGAAGCGGAAGCCAGAATAAACGGATAATGATGTTGGCACCGGTAATGGAAATCATGGCGATTAGAAACAGACCCCCTATCCATAAAAGGGCCTGGTTAAAGAAATTGCTTATCTTTTCAAGAACCACCATACATCCATCCACAAAGCGGCGAATTGTGCTTAACCTATCGTTTCACCCGCTAATCCGAAGCACCGTTTTTTGCATCCTGCCAATTGAGGCGGGCACCAAGGCCCGCCTCATTTTTTTCTGAGTGCATTCGTTATTTTCTATTTTTAACAACAAGAAAACCGTGACCTTATGTCACTTACCATACCGATCTACTGATTTTTCTTCATAAAGGTTTTTATATCCATCACGATTTCATTTGCGGGGTAGCCTTTCTGCTTGGCACCGGCAATCCAATCAGTCTTAATGGGATCGAGCAGACTGTCCCATTTTGTCTTTTGCTCTTTGGATAGCGTAATGACTTCTACTCCCTGGGTTTTCTTGGACCAATCTATTGCTTCAATAATATGATTGTCCATGTAGTTGCCGGTCCATTCCGAATGTTCGCGGGCCATATCTTCCATTACTTTCTGGACATCTATTGGTAGCGAATTCCATTTGTCCAAATTCATGACCACCGAAAACGGATAGATGACTGCATCGGTTACGGTTACATATTTGCAAATCTCGGCAAATTTAAAATCCTTCATGACTTCAAGAGATGAAAACAGACCCTTGACGACACCTTTTTGCAATGCTTCGGGGGTTGCGGACATCGGCATACCGATCTGGTTGGCACCCCAGGCTTTTAGCGTTTTGGCTGCGCCGCCGGAGGCTCGTAAATCCAGGCCCTTAAGGTCGGCCAACGATCTAACCGGCACCTTGGACATAATGTTGGAAGGACCGGATGTGTACATACATAAAACTTTCACCTTGGAAAATGATTTGGGTTTATATTTGGAATATAAATCCCACAGAGTCAGGCTTGCAACGCGCGCATTGGGAAAACCGAAAGGCAAACTGGTGGCATTGGTTATCACAAAACGCCCCGGTTGATAGGCCATGACGAGTGTACCGATATCCGCCGTACCGGCAATGACGCCATCCATCATATTTTTGGCCCCCAGCAACGTGCCGCCGTGAAAAGCGTCTATCTTCACCTTACCGCCGGTTCGTTTTTCCACTTCTGCGATCCATCTTTCAAGTTGTACTCCCACAAAGGTCTTGGCAGGCGCAAATTGGGCGTAACTTAACTTGATCGGTTCCGCCGCCATCGCAGAGGCCGGTATAAACAAGCTGAAAACCAGTGGCAATGCAATAATCAAAAAAACAACAACGGATAACTGCTTTTTCATTTTCAAGCCCTCCTTTTTAAATTAGGGTTATGATGTCAATTCCAAATGGTCCATATTGCAGGCTACGGCAATTACAACCACAGCATTCTATTCCTCGATGATACAAGCGTCAGCATCATCACTACCAAGTTCCTGACCGCAAGGATCCAGACCCTTTTTTTCCCTGAGGGCCGCCAGAACTCTTTCGGGCGTGATGGGCAAATCCTTGATGCGCACACCAATGGCATCGTAAATGGCATTGGCAATCGCCGGCGCAGTCGGCACACATCCGGGCTCACCAATGCCTTTGGCACCAAAAGGGCCGGCTTCATCGTAGGTTTCAAGAACCGGTGCTTCAATCGGAACGACGTCTTTGGCGGTCAGAATTTTATAGTCCCGGAAATTGGGGTTCATATTTTGCCCTTTTTCAGAAATAACCTGTTCGGTGAGGGCATACCCCACCCCCATCATCACACCGCCATACACCTGGCCTTCCAAGAGCATGGGGTTGATCGCCTTACCGATATCATGCGCGGCAATATATTTAATAATTTTTATCTTGCCGGTTTCTTCGTCTATTTTTACCCGAACACCATGGGTACCGAACGTATATGTCATAGAGGTGTTGCCGCGAAAATCTTTGTCTACGTTTTCGTTGTCCGGATCGTAAAAATATTCTGCCATCAGCATCTGACCGCCCTGGCTGAAATGGGCTTTTCGCAAGAGTTTTCCGATCTCCAATTTTTTTTCGGGATCGTCTTTATGAATGAGGTGACGATTTCGTAGAATAATTTTTTCCAAAGGCGCTTCAAGTTGCTTGGCGCCCAGCTCAAGAATGCGGGCTTTGATCTTGCGTGCGGCGCCCAGCGCCGAATTGCCAGCAACAAAAGTTGTTCGGCTGGCATGCGCACCGACATCCCATGGACAGATATCCGTGTCGCTGTGAATGACATGAATGTCTTCCATTTCCAAGCCGAGCTCTTCGGCCACGATCTGCGCGATAACCGTGTCAGATCCCTGTCCCATATCCGTGGCGCCAGTGAAAAGATCAACCTTGGCAAAATCGTCCATTTTTATAATGGTCCCACAGCCGTCTGACTTGTAGACCCGTGCACCCCCGCCCACATGAATCAGCGATGCCATGCCGATGCCTTCGCTTTCCTTTTTGGGCCGATCCCATTCCAATTTTTCTTTGACCGTATCCATACATTCCGACAGGCCGCAGGTGGTGATGCGCAGTCCCTGGGTGGACACATCTCCGGACTGGTTGGCATTAATGCGGCGAAACTCAGCCGGGTCAATACCGGCAGCTTCGGCCAGCATATCCATCGTACTTTCGACCACAAAGGTTGCCTGAGGATTACCATAACCGCGCATGGCCTGGGCATAAGTGTTGTTGGTATACACACATTTGGCTTCATAGCGAACATTGGGTACGCGATACAGTGTTGTCATGACCATGATCATGACATGTGGTGTGGTGGCACCCCATGAGGTATAGGCCCCATTATCCAGGATCATGGACGCGTCGCGGAAAAGCAGTTTCCCGTTTTTGTCGCATCCTTGGGAGATATAGGCGATGGTCGGCTGCCGGGTGGAGGTTGCAATAAACTCTTCAGCACGATCGAATTCGACCTTCACCGGTCTGCGGGTGTGAAAAGCCAGTAAAATGGCGATATATTCATAGGCATAGGTATCCAGCTTGCTGCCGAAGCCCCCGCCGATGCAAGGTTTGATCACCCGAACCCGGCGCCCCTTCAATCCCATGGTATTTAGGGCCCCGAGGAAGTCCTTCTGGGCCAGTGATGGAATCTGGGTATTGGAATGAATGGTCAGATTATTGGCGGGATCAAATTCGGCGATGGCACCGCTGGTACCCAAACAGCAATGGGTCACCCAGGTGGTGCTGAACCGGTCTTCAACGACATAAGCGGCTTCTTTCCTGGCGGCATCTACGTCTCCATAATGCAACTTCCAGGGCATTTTCAATACGTTGGTTTTGTGCGCCTCATGGATTAATGGCGCTCCTTCTTTCATGGCCGCTTCCGGGTCAAAGATAGCCGGCAAGGCCTCATAAGTCACCTCAATGAGCTTTAATGCCTCCTCAGCTATTTCGGATGAGGTGGCTGCCACCGCCGCGACCTCATCGCGAAAAGAGCAAACTTTTCCCTTCTTTAGCGGCCGATTGTCCTTGTAGACCCCCATGCGGATATCGGGGATATCCTCTCCGGTTAGTACTGCCATAACGCCAGGCAACTCCCGGGCTTTGGACGTATCAATTTTGACAATTTTGGCATGGGCATACTTGCTGTATAAAATTTTACCGTACAGCATCCCAGGCATTTTTAGATCCTGAATATATTGCGCCCGTCCGGTGGCCTTATCGGCGGCATCCAGTTTGGGTACTCTTTTGCCAACTGAACACAAATTCTGCATCAGTTATCTCCTTAATTTATCGAAAATAGAAGTAGTGTAAACTCGTTTTAAAGCCTCAGATTTTGTTCGATGGCTCGGCCCAATTCGTTTCAAAAGTGGAGCGTACACGGTAGTACGCGAGCATTTTGAAACGGATTGTAACACAGCCATCTGGCAAAAGATGGGGTTTTAAAACGAATTTTTATTCTCCGCGATCCCCTTCATCTGACTTAAAAGCCACCACATGCGGCTCATCGTCTTCGAAGCCGCTAACGGCTTTAATCGAGTCCATAATCTGTACATACCCGGTACAACGGCATATATTTCCAGCGATGGACTCTTTGATTTCATCTTCTGATGCATTCGGTGTCTTATCCAACAAGGCTTTGGCCGACATGATCATGCCCGGTGAACAGAAACCGCATTGGATACCCCCATTTTCTACAAAGGACTTTTGAATGGGGTGCAGGGTTCCATCTGCGGCGGCCAATCCTTCAATGGTGGTTAACTGCTTGCCATCGATTTCAGCAGCCAGATACAAACAGGAATTTACGGCTTTGTCATCTACAACGATGGTACAGGCTCCGCATTCACCGCTGCCGCAACCCTCTTTGGTTCCGGTATACCCCAGTTCTTCCCGAATCAGATGCAACAGGGTCCAATGATCTTCGATGGCCATTTTCATTGGATTCCCGTTAAACGTAAATGCTATTTCCCTTGCCATTGAAAAATTCTCCTAGAATTTGATATTGTCGATTAAAATATCAGTTGCAATTCGCAGCAGTTTTTTTCACCACAGAGTTCACAGAGCCCACAGAGAAATTACTTAAGTTTTTAGCTTTAAACAAAGACTTCAGGCTAAATCAAAACTCTGTGTTCTCTGTGTCCTCTGTGGTAAAATTATCTTTATCCGCATTCCGATTTCACACTTCTCATTGCTTCTCTTTGGCGCGTTCAAGCGCTTTGAGTCCCATGCGCTTCACCAGCACACCCACCATTTCCCGCCGGTACCAGGCCACACCGCGAATGCTATCGCGAACCTTTGATTCCTGACCGGCAATACGTCCGGCCTCTGCCAGGGTGCTTGCATGCATGGTTTTTGCCTTTAAGTATTTTTCAGCCTCCAGCGCCCTGAAAGGCGTCGGGGCCGCTACCCCCAGGCAAACTCTAGCCTTGGCGCAGGTCAGCATATCTTTTTCAAGGCTCAATAAAACGCCCGCACCCAGCATCGGCAGCTCCATGGCCTCACGGCGGCCATGTTTGATGTAAGCGCTGCCCGTGCGCGGCAGCGGCGGCGGAATGACAATTTCAGTCAGAATTTCACCGGCTTCGAGATCGCACTGTCCCGGCCCCAGAAAAAAGCGCCTGAGTTCAATTGAGCGCTGACCTTTGGTGCCATAGATGTTGGCTTTAGCATCCAGTGCGATTAACGGAATAGCACCATCAGCTGAGGGTACGGCGTTAACCAGATTACCGCCAATGGTAGCGACATTGCGAATCTGCACGGATCCGATATTTTTAATAGCATCATGGATAATCGGATATCGATGCTGAACCAGCGACGATTCTTCGATGGATCCGTGAGTACAAAAAGCACCGATGTATAACTCGCCTGTTTCCTGATTTAAAAAGGGGCGATCCTGACCGATAATATGCTTTAGTGATATCAGATAATGCGGTGCCAATTTCCCTTCTTTGACTTTCACCAGCACATCCGTACCCCCGGCAATATATTTGGCGCTTTCACCATGCGATACATGCATCGATATGGCTTCATCCAGGGTTTTAGGCGTTAAATAAGTAAACTGTTTCATTAAGATTCCCCTATAACAATTAGAAAATAATTTAAATAATATAAATATCTAAAATTGTAAATGAACGCGCATCCTGTAACACGTTTTTTATCCAATCTTGAGCACGATAGCGGCTGCCGTGTCCCCTGCAGCACATCCTGCAAAAAGCATATAGCCGCCGCCTTTCATGGCCGTTTCTTCGATGCCTTCAATGATCAGACGCCCACCGGTGGGCCCCTGCGGATGGCCGAAAATCAGAGAAGAACCATAGTTGTTCATACCGTCGACATCCACTCCCAGATGGTTGGCCAGGTGGATATCATTGGCTGCAAATGGGTTATGCGTCTTAATAACACTAACGTCCTCGGCACCAATATTGGCCTTTTCCAATGCCATCTGAACGGCCGGAAATACCGCCGCAGCCATAAAAGCCGGTTTCACACGCGCATACCCGTAAGAAATTACCTGGATCTCTATGTTTGAATCGGCACTGAGTTCCTTGGCCTTATCCCGTGTGGTTACGGTGATGCCGCAATTGCCGTCAGCTGGATGGGTCTGGGCGCCGAAAGTGTGAACGCCATCGGGCAGTACCGGTCTTAATTTAGCCAACCCTTCGGCGGTGGTTTCCATAATACCTTCGTCGGCGTCAAACATAATGGTTTTCTTCCTGGACACTTTTACTTCCACCGGAAACATATATCGTTTTTGAAAAGCACGATCATCAGCTAATGCATCCAGATATTGCTCATAGCGGTGGAAAGCCACCGCATCACACTGCTCCCGGGTAATGCCAGCCTCAGCCGCCACGTTCTCGGCTGTTTTAATCATTGCTTCTCCAGCCCAGGGATCCTTATTGAAGTTATCCATTACCCAGTCTTCAGATGTGACCTGCCCGCCAGGCCCTATGGGATTCGGCCAGACGGAATGTGGACCATTTGAGCAGCGGTCAGTCATCAAGCAAAACGGGGCCTGGTAAAGACCCGTCTCTACACCCATGCTCGCCAGGTAAACCGCTACGGTAGATGTTGAACAGGCCTGACTCACTAACAAACCGGGTACGCCCTCGGCCCCCGTAAGCGCAGCGGACCAGGGACCGCCATAAAAGGCATGCGGCTGGTGAACGCTGATGCCCAAAAAAGTATAATCGAATAGTTTGGGATCCCAGCTCTTGTTTCCGATCCAGCGCTTGGCCGTGGCTGCACCCAGCGTAATCGAGTTCTCGTTTGCCAGGGTTCCTTGCCAGCGCGAAAAAGGCGAGCTGTAGTACCCCCCGTAAGGTATAAACGCTTTTTTTAACATCTCAAATTCCTCCTTCTCATTTAAAACTTGAAGTTTATTTAATAAATCACTTAAATCTTAGTTGCATAATGTATTTAATGAAAATTAGGTACTATAGTGGCATTATAAAATAGGATAGTTTTTGCAAGGTCAAGGAAGACGCAGATTTTTATTGGAGGCATACCTGAGAGTATGTCGAGGATAAAAATCTGAGCCTGACACAGAGATTGCGAAAAATAGCCATTTTAAGGTGTCACTATTCGGGACGGTTATCGAAAAACCGTCTAGACTTCCTCTCTGATCTGGGCAATGAGCCATAAGGTACCACTTCGACATCAGCGCTGACCATGATTTTATTTTTTATTTCGGAGCTGACCGTTTGGGCCAGCTCAGGCATACGGGATTGTTCAAAGTCTTCCTTGCATTCTAGCCGAATGGTCATATAGTCTTTACCGTCTTCTTTGCGGTCCAGATGCAGCTGGTATTCACAGCTGGCATCTGCAATCGTGGAAAGCGCCTCATCAATCTGCCCGGGATAGATATTCACGGCTCGAAAAATAATCATATCATCTGATCGTCCTAAAATTCTGTCGTGCATCGGCATAACATTTCCACAGGAACACGCATGATCGATCAGGCGAGTCAGATCACGGGTCCGGTAACGAATGAGCGGAGCGGCTTCCTTGCACAGGGTCGTCACGACCATTTCTCCAATCTCGCCGGGAGCAACCGGTTCCAATGTTATTGGATCCAGAATTTCAAGAATATAATAGTCCGCCCAATAATGAATGCCTTCATGGTGATGACAGTCCAGACCGGTGCCGGGCCCATATAGCTCCGTCATACCGGTAATATCAAACATATCCTCCAGACCCAGCAAATCTTTGATACGCTCTCGCATGGCATCGCTGCTGCGCTCGGAACCGAATATTATTTTTTTAAGTGCTATTTTATCCTTAAGGCCCCGGCGGTTGACTTCTTCAGCCATCAACAAACCCATCGATGCGGTGCAGCACATGACGGTGGACTGCAGGTCCACCAAAAACTGACATTGCATATCCACGTTACCAGGGCCGACCGGAAGCGCCATGGCACCAAATCTTTCGCATCCCAGCTGGAAGCTGGCACCTGCCGTCCAAACCCCGTAACCGACGGCAATCTGTACCCGATCTTCTGAATTCAGACCGGCCATTTGATAGCAACGGGCAAAAAAATGAGTCCAATCGTCGATATCCTTCTGGGAGTAAGCCAAAATTTTGCGTTTGCCGGTGGTACCCGATGACGCGTGGATTCTAACCACTTCTGATTCAGGTACAGAAAGCAGTGGAAATGGATATCCTTCTTTCAGATCATCGGCAGTTATAAAGGGTAGTTTTTGAAGGTCATCCAGGGAATGGATATCTTGCGGCTGAATGCCGGCATTATCGAGTCGTTGGCGATAAAAATCAGAACCCCGGTAAGCGTGCGCAACCGTCCATTGCAAACCGTCTAGCTGATGTTTTTTAAGAGCTTCAATATCTTTAAATGACGGCATGAAGGTTTTCGGCATTCTCTATCTCCGTCAGCTATATATTGTTTGTAGGGGCAGGGTTTATCCCCGCCCGATATAACGGGATATTTTCAATAAGGGCGGGGATAATCCCCGCCCCTACCTATCTTTTATGAGCCGCTTTTTCTCTGCTCTCGCAATTTCTGCGTTTTCGCCAGATCAACCTTCAGCGTGTTTGGATCGATGACCACACCGTAGTCGGCTTGTGCCCGCTCGATACTCACATATTCGTTGCGAACATCCTGTGCGACTGCCTGGGGATCTCTTTTCAGCGCGTCGCCATATCCCCCACCACCGGCGCTGATAAACTGGATAACATCACCGGATGCACATAAAGTCAATCCGCTGGAGTCACCGTCTTGTTCGTTAACGATAAATTGCGCTTTGTTGGCAGCTGTGCCTTTAAACAGACCACCAGGCGGATATCGGTATCTGCCGGCTTGAATCGCAATCGAAGTTGGCGCTTGCGGGGCAAATTCATCGTCCGGAACCCTGATGACAAACTTTCTACCCAGACCGCCACGCATCCGACCGGGACCGCCTGAATCGCATAGCAGACTACGCTCTTCCACAAGAAGGGGCGTGTCGCTTTCGAAAATTTCAACAGGCGTGTTGGCACCGTTGGCCGGGAAAATAGCGCAATGGTGCCCGTCCATATGACTGCTGGCGCCCATTCCGCCACCGCGTATGATCATGGTCAACCAGGGATTACCGTTAAAGCGCTTGCCGTAAAAGATATTGGTTTGAGCGGGCGTGCCGCCGCTTTCGGAAATGATGTTGTCCGGAGTCGCTTTGGCCAAAGCTTTGAATACCATTTCGGTCATGAAATGACCGATTTGCATGCGGGCAGCAACAGCTGCCGGAAAATTGCAATTGACGACACTGCCTTCCGGTGCCGTCATCTTGACCGGGCGGATCGCTCCCTCATTGATCGGTATATCCGGATCAAAGGCACTTTTAACAGCCATAAAAGCATAGGCAAAGGTAAAATTGTAAACCACATTGCCACCCCAATCGACCTGCGGCGACGTCCCCTCAAAATCGATATGAATATCACTGCCTTTGACGGCGACTTTCAGTTTGACATCAATATCTTTTCTCTGGCCGGCACCTTCAATAACACCTTCATAGGGATAGACACCGTCCGGAATTTTGCTGATGGCCGCCCGCATACTGCTTTCGGTTCGATTGATGATTTCATCTGCCAGATCATCAAGTGTATCCAGGCCCTCATCTTTTAGCATTTCGATGACTTTCTGGGCGCACACATGATTGGCGGCAATCTGAGAGCGGATATCCCCATTGACTTCTTCTGGGGTTCTCACATTCCAGCGGATCATGTCCAGCACCGGTTCATTCAGAACGCCGGCATCGTAAAGTTTAATAGGCGGGATAAATAATCCTTCTTCATAAACCTGCCGGTTATCAGAAGCGACTCGACCACCGATGTCCGAATGATGAAAAACACAGGCCGTAAAAGCCACCGGGCGTTCTTTGTAAAAAATGGGGCTCAGTACGCAGACATCATTCAAATGGCCCGCCAGCAACCAGGGATCGTTGACAATAAAAACATCCCCTGGCTGGTATTGTTCCAGCGGGATTGAATTAACGATGGTTTTGACCCCCAGCGCCATTGCCCCGGCCTGACCCGGTGTGCAAAAGGTCCCCTGCACCAGTTCCTGACCCCGGCTGTCGGTAAACATGCAGGTATAATCATGGGCATCGCGCAAAAGGCTTGAAAAAGCGGTGCGGGCGACCGAAGCATCGGCTTCATCGACAATCGAAATGAGCCGGCGCCATAAAATTTCCAGTGTAATCGGATCAAACCGCGTATTCGGATTACCTTTTTTCCTACCATTTTCCTGCATGTTTTACGGGTCTCCTGATGATCAAATGCCTAAAATTTTAGCTAAAGAAAATGAGTTGCCGATATTTCCGCATTCCGCATTCACACTTCCGAATTCATTTCGATCCACACAAAACCATGTTCATCCACAGACGCTTTGGCATCTTCCCCGACAATAATCGTTGACTCCTTTTCTTCGATGATTGCCGGTCCGCTCAGCGATGCCCCGGCAAACAGCTTGAAGCGGTCAAATACCTGATGGGGAATGTAAGCTTTTTGCGTTAACGAAAATGCCTGCCGCTCGCCTTTTAGGCAATCTTGAATTGACTGGGTCGTATTTTGCAAGGGCGGTATGCGAAAAGGCCGCTCCGGCAAACTTGCGCGCACCTTAAACGTGACAAATTCAACCGGCGTTTCAGGATAAGTCCGGCCATACAGCTTTTGATAAGCTTCATCAAAAAGCGCTCTAATTTGCTCTTTTTTCCACTGATCGAACGGTTTGGCATCAATGGCAAGATCCGTTTCAGCGCCTTGTCCGACAAAGCGCATCATCAGGGTGCGTTCAAATTGAATTTTTTGATCTTTTTGGGCTTCTTGCAGGATTGCGGCGCCTTCTTTCTCGAGCGCTGCAAACAGCTTGTCAATTTGTTTGAAATCGGCATCATCCAGAGCAACCCGATGGCTGCGGGTTAGGTCAAAAGCGACCGGCGCCGTAAAAAATCCAAGAGCTGAACCCACACCGGCCAAAGGCGGTACCAGAATGCGTGGTGCACCAATTTTTTTTGCCAGACCGTAGGCGTGGACCGGGCCGGCACCGCCGAACGCAGAGATCGTCACGATTTTCGGATTGCCGCCCTTCTCGGCGATATGGGTTTTGGCTGCCGCT
>Ga0209567_10000874_pt1 | contig 16208 bp, 16 predicted proteins | sample COG_12_FD_184756 | JGI IMG/M metagenome (GOLD analysis project Ga0209567, IMG submission 184756) | Pelagic marine sediment microbial communities from the LTER site Helgoland, North Sea, for post-phytoplankton bloom and carbon turnover... | ecosystem: Environmental > Aquatic > Marine > Neritic...
TAGACAACAAAAAAATCGACTATTGTCTTGGAGAAAGTAGACAAGACTGCAACAACATCGCAAAAGTAATGACAGCTTAGACATGTGAAAAAACCTCTCGTGTGCATTAATATTAACCTGCTTGCATCGGCCACTCGCCTAGACAACAAAAAGCTCTTCTATTGTCTTGGAGAAAGTAGAGCAACACTGAAATAACATCGCAAAATTAATGACAGCTTAGACATGTGAAAAACCTCTCACATGCATTAATATTAATCTGCTTGTATCGGCCACTCGCCTCAAAATTAAAACATGACTATGACGTCACACACTGTTCTTTTCGTACAATATATCACCGAATGTACAGATAAAAGCTTACAGTCCAAAAAGTTTCATCAAACAGTCTATTCGGTGAAATAAGGTATGTCCTCGGTGCTAACGCACCGTGGACATACTTTCGTTTCACCGAATAAACTGTTTTCGGCATTTATCCATTACCGAAATAGTTTGGCTGTTACCTTGGAGAAAATAGAGCAACACTGAAATAACCTCGCAAATTTCACGACAGCTTAGACATGTTAACCTCCGACAGTTTAATCGACATTTCATCATAATCTAACTCGATTGTTTCCCCGCTAATAGGACCTTATGTGTACTAACTGTGCGCTGAGTAATTACGACGTTTTATATAACGCCTGAAGTTGATGATTGCATTAGTGATGCTCATCGACATCTCCTTTGAGGATGCGCTCCATGGCGCTGAAGTATTCCTCCTCTCTGGTTTTGTCACTCAGCCGGGCATAGCGTCGGGTGATCTCTAAATTACTGTGACCCAGCAGCACCCGCAGGCACTCAAGCGGCATTTTGGCATTTAAAAGACCAGTGGCAAAGCTGTGTCGCAGACAGTGCAGGGTGTAGCAGCTGTATTGCAGATCGGTTTTTTGCAGACACCTTTGGAATATCGCACGCGCCGCCTCATAACACAGCGGCGTGTCTTTTTGGCCGTAAAATAAATGCTGCTTGCCTGGATCCCGAACCCTGAGCCAGGCCAACAACGCCTGCTGGGCATCGGTACTGTAGTAAACCGCACGACCCACAGATGTTTTGTCCGACTGATAGATTAAGATTTTTTGCTCATTCAAATCGATATCCTGCAGCTTGCAGTTGAGCAACTCGCCGATGCGCATGCCGGTGCGAAGCAACAGCAGTATCAGCGCACGATCCCGGCGGGCATCGATTACCGAAAGTAATTGAGCTAAGTGCTGGGGGTCGATCGCCCGCGGAAGCCGATCGGGCAGCTTGAGCTTTACTTTGCGCTCCATTAAGCCCCAATCAAAGCCTGTGTACTCAAGGATTAAATAACGCACAAATGCATAAACATTGCGCAACCGAGAGTTGACCGTCGTCAACTTCAGCCCCCGGTCCTGCAGTGCTTCCACAAAAGCCTCGATGTCTTCGCGGCTCAGCTGCTCAAGCACCGTATTGCCGCGGCTGGCAAAAAATGACAAAAATTGCTCCAGCGATGTGGCAGCCTGCCTCAGAGTGTTGGCTTTACAGTTGCGCCGGTATTTGTGACGTATGTATTCTTCAACATAGGACTTACCAAGCAGATCTTGTTTAGATATTTTGTCTAAAACGCGATCGAGCACCTGTTGTCTGGCACAAGATTTTACCGCGGGTGCAACCGGCTGAAGAAAAATTGAGTTTAGATCCGATGGGCGGCTTTGGGAAAGATTGGTTGGATTGAAACTGGTTAATTGATCCCGGTTCATATCTGCCTCCTTTTTCTGGTTTTAATAGAAAAATCAGACAGATAATGCCTCTTAGTCCTCTAAGAATCAATTATCATTTTGTTACGTTTTAATTGAGATAATCTGTATTTGTCCAAATTACAGATATGCGAATTTATAACAACATTCTTATTGTCCTGTAAGCCTTTTACTAGTTAAAGATGGTGTTCTACGTGGCTGCACAGAAAATCAGGGTATCGCCCCTTGGATATGGCTTACAGAACCGGTTTCAAAAACCTCAGGCTGCGCTGCTCAAAAGTTATATTTGTGAGTGTTGAAAAAATGGATAAGTATGGCGGAATCAGTTGGAAATCAAAAAAACGATTGTGAGCGAATTGCGCGATGAGATTAAATAAAATTTAGTTGATGATGGAAAATCAGAAACCGTCAAAAAAATTATTTTTTGCTTAATTGCCTTAATGGATGACACTAAATTAAAAAATTAATTATGACATTATAAAATAAATCAAACAATTAATATATCTTGTTATTTTAAGGGGATATACAAACAATTAGAGTTGAAATTTTTATCATACTTCTATATTATTTAAGGATCATCTCCAAATTAGTTGAAGCAAAGAAAGGGTAAAGATTATGGTTTAAACAGAATGGACATCCGGTAACTCCAAGGTTATAGGTTTAACAACCACGAAAAACACATAACCCAAGGAGGCCTGCGATGTCCGAGTTAACCATAGCATCTTACTTTCCCTTTCGTCGAATAAAAATTATCAATCAAAGCGTTGACCCGGATGCGCTCAAGGCATCAATTGATATAATGCCGCACAGACGCTTTAAACCAGTATGCCATCGATGCGGGCACAAAGCAGATACCGCCCACAGTTGGGTAAAGCGCCGGGTGCGTGATCTTAATTTGGCCACAGCCCAAGTCTGGCTCGATTGCAACTACCGTAGGCTGTTTTGCCCGGTATGCCAGCGGATCAGCACCGAGGGCCTGGAGCTGTTTGATCCGTACATCCGGGTCACCCGGCGCCTGGCATATTACATTTATCAATTGTGCCAGGTGATGACCGTTACCGAAGTGGCCAAGCATCTGAACCTGAACTGGAAAACGGTTAAGGCCATTGATAAACAATTTTTAGAGCAACGCTACACCCAACCTGATTTAAACGGGCTGCGCATATTGGCCGTAGATGAAGTCGCCGTGCGTCGTGGCCACCGGTATCTGACGGTGGTAATGGATTATTTATCCGGCCGCGTGCTGTTTGTCGGCAAAGATCGCAAGGCCGATACATTGATCAGCTTTTTTGATCAAATGAGCCCAAAGCAGCGTCAATCCATACAAGCTGTGGCCATGGACATGTGGGACCCGTTTATCAAAGCAGTTAAAAAAAACTGCCGCAGGCCCAAATTGTATTCGATTTGTTCCATGTCGTTGCTGCCTTTAGCCGGGTGATCGATAAAATACGCAACATCGAGTACCACAAAGCCTCCAAGGACAATAAAGCCGTTTTTAAAGGCGCCAGGTTTTTGTTGCTGAAAAATCGCCGCAATTTACGGTACCAAAGCCAGCGCGATCAGCTCAGTGAGCTGCTCAAACTCAATGAAACCTTAAACACCGTGATGATTTTGAAAGACAAACTCAAACATATCTGGCAGTATCGTTCCCGCACATGGGCCGATAAGGCCATTGATCAATGGTGCGAGCTTGCGCGTTCGATCAAACAGCCATCTTTAACCGCTTTTGCCAATATGCTTGAGCGCCATCGCTATGGCATTGTCAACCACTGCGACTACCCCATTCACACTGGGAAAATCGAAGGAGTTAATAACAAAATCAAAGTTATCAAGCGAAAAGCTTATGGCTTTCATGACCTACGGTACTTTACACTGAAAATATATCAGGCCTTCTCCAACTAATTGGGAGAAGAACCTTATTTAATAACCAGGCCTCTAAACTGTCTGTTCCTTGTCCAGGCAAATCAACATCGAATGATGCGCCAAATTCTCCGAGGAGTGCGCCTACGACTGCCAAGGTTATTTCATCCAATATGGTTAACAAATTCGTCCACCGCCTATCATAGGTCTCTGACCAAACATGATGATCTTTCAAAGCATCAATCAATTGCGCACTTATTCGAATTTGCTCCCCTGACTTTAGAACACTTCCTTCCAAAACATACCGGACACCAAGCTCCCGACCAACTTGGGCTATTTTTATCGGCTTGTCCTTGTAATAAAATGTGGAATTCCTGGAAATGACTAAGAAATAGGGCAACTTGGAAAGTGTTGAAATTATACTTTCGCTGATGCTGTCGCCGATGTATTCCAGTTCTGAATCACCGCTCATATTGTTAAACGGCAATACCGCAATCGAAGGCTTTTCAGATATAGACATGGTTTTTTCGCCAACAGGCACTGGTTCTTTCGAAACCCGACTGTTGTAAAATTGCCAAATTCCTACTGCAATCGCTACTGCAATGATTGCAGCAGCCCCAACAATTATTGGCCTTCGCTGATTAATGGATGGTTTTTTACCTATGGGCTTTCCTGAAGCTGTTACTCTAGGATCCATTAAAACTCGATAGGCACCCACTGGTTTTAAAATGTTTTTTACCGTTTGATCCCCTAAATAATCATATCCGTAAGGCAATTTACTTTCGATATGATCAAAAGCCGTTTTGGAGATGCAGATACCTCCCGGTTCAGCCAATCCTTCCAATCTTGCAGCGATGTTGACTCCGTCACCATAAATACGACCCTCTTCCTGAATGACATCGCCGAGATTAATACCGATACGGAACTGCATTTTACGGTTTTCGGCTAATTCGTCATTGCGGGCTTTTATCTCTTTTTGAACGGCAACCGCACATTGTACAGCATCTACCACACTTACAAACTCAGCGAGTAAATTGTCACCCGGTGAGTCCAACACTTTGCCATTGTGTTGTTGGATAAGGGTGCTAAGCACCTCTCGGTAGGCCTTTAAGGTTCGGACAGTGGCTTCTTCGTCGTCACCCATGAGTCGGCTGTAATCGACAGCATCAGCGCTGAGGATAGCGGTGAGTTTACGCTTAAAACCTTCATCTGCCATAACAGCACCCCCATATTAAGGTTTCAAACTTAGGAACTCATTGTGTGGATCATACGCGAAAATACTGTGTCAGATGAGCAGAAGGATTCAATTCAGTAATTAGAGAACCGCATCAGGTCCGATGGAATAGGAAAATCAGAAATAGATAATATAGATTTATAACCAAATCGATCGTATTTAGTCAATCATTATCGAGGGTTCCGGCAGGTGGTGATACTATGTCAGAAAACCAAATATCACCCTAATACCGCTATATTGATATCACAGGTTTGGGAGCTGATAAGAAATCTGTATTAACTAGAAATAACCAAAACACAATAAAATGAAAAAGCAGGGCCTTCGATGACCCTGCCTAAAGGAATAACAACTAAGATGCGACTATTTTTTAGTTTGAGGTATTTTCTAATGAAATTTCCCTACGCTCATGGAGAGACCCAACTCAGCTGCAATATCAGAATAGTAAGGAGCCAGTCCTGATTTTACCATTCGATTCATGATGATATTAAAGGTTTTGTCCAACATGCTAGGTTCGCTCATAACCGTATCGCTCCTTCTGTTTTTCTAAATTATGCGCAGTTGTCGACAGTGAGTCTTATTCTCGACCAGCAAACTGCCAGTCGGGTATTAGACCCCTCACGTACCTTGGTGGCCGATGGTGACCTCCCCACCGGCCACTATGACAGGTTGGTCGCGTCTCCCGCCCGAATGCTCAAGCATCCTGGGCATTTCCTCGGGGTTTGTTGTTACGTTCACATACTCTACCTCGTAGCCCTTTTTGGCAAAGTCCTCACGGGCCGCCTTGGTATAGGGACAGGTGTCTGTTCCAAAGATTAAAACTTTCTCATTCATTAACGCCTCCTTTCATATAGAATTTTTCCCGAGCAGTATTTACTGTCGCTTGAGCTTACTACACATTTAGGGTGAAAATTGCAAAAGTCATCCAGTTCTTTTTTCAACCCGGCTCTTGCGCATTAGTGTTCGTACTGCCGGAGCCGTCATTGGCAGTTAAGAACAACCACATCCCTCTTCAGTGGATTCCGTCTCCCCTTCCTGCTCTTTTTGGAGTTCAGTATCCTCTTTAGTATCGGCTGTTTTAGGCGGGCAGCACATTTCCATCAAGTTTTTCATCATTGCACCCTTCATGGCGGGAAAATCAGTGGCATCGCCTTGGCCAGGAAAGCACTTGCCCATCTTCTCAAACATCTTTTGAAAATTCTCCGGGTTACAACATTCAAAGTCTGTACCTTTTGCTTTAGCCCCGTTGTCTTTTGTTTCTTCTGTTTCCATTTTAATCTTCCTAATATTTTAGCGTTTTGAAATTTATCATCAATTAATGTAACAATTCTGATGGCTTGGATAAGGTTCTATTTTTCTCCTCGTATTCTTCCTTGTCTATTTCGCCGATAGCATACCGCCTGTCGAGTATATCCTTTGCCGAATCTGAAATTTTTGTGCGGTGACTGTCTTCATCGCGTGAACCAAACCCGCACATCATCTTACCTTTTCTGCCACGCATCATCAAAAAACACACTACGATCATCATCAGCGGAAATATCCACCATAAGGAAAAATTCGAAACTTCTGTAGCATACATACATATCACCTCCTTCTTAACTGCATAGACGGGGCAAAGCCTCAAAAGGATACAGCTTTAGGAAAATTTTTTAAATTTTGTTAAAGTGGATATAGGGTCGGAAACAATTCGCAGACTTTTGGATGACTGTAAGTACGGGCAGGTTTAGTCGGGCTTTTTAGGCATGATTGATATGGATTTGCGGTCACAGGCAAGCGTGCCCTGCTCATTTTGGTAGAAATCACAGCCGTTATCCAGCTCTTTTTTTAAGCCCGCTCTTGCACGGTGGAGTCTTATTTTTACATTTTCAAGGGAGATCTGAAGAATATCGGCAATTTCTTTATTTTTAAATCCCTCGATTTCGCTCAGTATTAAAACCGCTCTATGATCGGGCGAGAGTTTATCGATATATTCCCTTACGCACGCACTCATTTCCTTGCGTATAACATTTTGATCTATAGTTGTCTCTCTTTGACCGTTCCAGACATTTCTGGCTTCAGCATCAGCATTTTTTTCAAACGGGGTATGTTCTGCTGCATATTTAAGTGAAGGGGATCTCAATCGGTCAAAAGCGGCGTTGGTTGCAATCCGATATAACCAGGTGGAAAACTTTGATTCGCCTTTAAACGTTTTCAGATTGCGGCTTACCTTTTCGAAAACTTCCTGGGTAATGTCCTCAGCCTCTTGCGGTCCCATCATGCGGGAAAGATAATTCAGAATTTTCGGCTGAAACTTAACATACACTTCACTGAAATCAGATGCGCTACTCATAGCCACCACATTAATTTATTATTTCTGTTTTGATACTTCCATTTTGAAACTTGCTAGTTGACTAAAATTTTTTACGAAAATTATGGAAAGCCATCACAGCAACCCCGAATCTATTATCATGCTCTATTGAATTCATTTTATTCTCAGAATCACCTGAACTTTAAGCATCACTTCTCTGTATCCAAGAAACTCAACTCCAGTATCCCACATTGTCATCAACCTGTGATTGAGAATATTATAACATTGCCAATTTTACAGATATCAAACGGATATCACAAGAATTTGAGCAATCTGATAGTTGGACTTTGTTGGAGATATCGCGGGTTTTAATTAATCTTTCCAAAAAATTTGGAGTCTACAATAGTTTTCTGAATACGCTCCTGCGTTTTCTAGGGAATGTTTCCCAATTGTTTAGACAAAATCTGAGTTCTTACAGTCTTTTTCTTGCTACTTGGCCTTTACGATCAACCCTTTTTCTGCGGTCTTTACCCGATCTTCTCTCTGGAGAATAATGCATATGTCTATATTTCCGCCTATCAGATTCTGAACGGGTTCCGCCATGATCTGTCAATTTTGACTTCTTTGTTACATATCTCTGTTCTTTGCTAAGCGTACCAATAATACCTTCCAACTTGTTTCTGAATTTTTGGGTAAGTTTTAGATTTTTTGGCAAAACATAACCACAGTATTGGCATCTTTGTGTTCCTTTCAGCGGCAATTTACATCTTGGGCATTTATTTGTTATTGCAAATTTCATTTTGCAAAGCAAAAAATCTTTTTTAATTGATGGGTTTCAAAAATTAGTCCGTTTCAACCAAACAGATACTTGACCACTCGCTTACTCTTATAAAGTTCTTTCGTCTTTCGTATTGTTGCCTTCGCTCTTTACCACTTCTTCTTTCCTTGCCACCATTTTGAAAATAATCTGCGTCATAAACCTGCCGTCTATCTTCGCCAGAGCGACGATCAATATAAGGATCACTTATTCTTGCATCTTTTAAAATCTTTTCATATTCCATTTCGAGTGACCTCAACCTTTATTTTATAAGCGATTTACCGAAAATTGAAATATAAAAAATTTACCTTTGAATTTTCATATGAATGGTTAAGTAATGAGTAGTTACGTTAAGTGCCTTTAAGTCTTCTAGTGCAATTACCTTAAAGCGAATCCCTCCGTCCATACTCTTTTCAATTGCAAATTCCAATTTGAACGTAAATCCTTCCATTTGAAAACTTGGAGGGCTATTGTAGGCTCTTCTCAATGAGGCTTTAACTTTTTTTATAGGTTCAACCAAGCCAAGAGATATTTCTTGAGAGAAGCCAGACGCCCCGGTTGGCTGAAATGAAAAGCTTAGATTATGGAGGGATTTGGAAACTAATGTTTCATTTCTGACTTCATCGCCATAACCAACGATCTTTACAGCTAATGCTCCCTTTTCCGTTTCGGTTGAAACAACATTTAGAGAGACATCAACATTATCTATTTTGAAATTGGGGCTTCCTAATTCAGATATATTTGCTGTTTTGATTTCATTTTTAATTGCAGTTATTATTGCTTCGATTTCAAACTCGGTTGAGTGTGCTACACCGATACGTGATACATTAATGATTAAGAAAAAATATATAGAAAAATATATTACCTTTACAGCCTTTTGTTTAATCATTTTGATATTTAACCTTTTTTCTTCGTCTATCTGCAATTCCACTAGGCCTATCATTCATTGGATATGTATCCAGTTTACGTATAACTTAAGGACCAGAACACCTTTCAGAAAATGAGGCATCCGAAAAAATGCTTGAGGCCCATCAGCGTTATTGTTTAATTTCTCGTTCAATTCTCATATTTTTTTCGTAATATTTTAAAATTAAACACAATATTAGGCAAAATATTCTGTCCCTTTTTACCCATAATATGCAAAAATCATGCAAAATTAATGGGTTAGAGCGTTTTTTAGAACATGGCAATAATTACAAACAATTAGCCGATACGTCTAAAAGGCCAGTAAACTAAATTGTGAAAAAAAGTATCGAAAATTTATATAAAAAATTTCATAATTTTAATTAATTTAGTTGGATGTGAGTTTTTGAAGGAACAAAAAAGATTGGTTAAATCAATGATAACTTACCGGGAATCAAATACCAGCCAATTACTGATATATTGAGATAATCCAAACTTTGGCAATTTTACAGATACCAAATGAGTATCGCAGGATTACCGGTATGAAGTCGCTTTGCGATAACAAATTTAGTTGCATTCAAACTGGATGAGATGGCTTATTCTTCCTGGTTGATAAATTTGCTGCGCTCGATGTGCTTATTTGCTTCGGCTTCGCACTGCCATGCTTATCCTTCTTCCAGAGCCCGGACCTCGTTGGTGCGGATGCGCAGGCGCTCGCTGATTTCAAGAGCAATGTTACGGATCAGTTTGACGGCTATTGACGGGGACTCTTCCTGCAAAAGGCTGAAATCATCCGGTGACAGTACGTAAGTCTCAGAGTCCTCTTCCGCCCGGACATCAGCAGATCGCGGGCTACCGTCTAAAAACGCCAACTCTCCGAAGGTCACCCCGGCACTGTAAGTGATCAGCCGTTTGCTACGATCGCTTTGCGGAAGGTGTATGCGGACTGCGACCAATCCTTTGACCAGCAGGAACAAACGCCGATCGGTATCGCTTTCTTTGACAATCGTGTCGCCTTTGCCGAACGTTGCGGTTGTCAGTTTCCGGGCCAGCGTGTCAATTTCTTGCGCTGTAAAATTCCTGAGAATGTCCATTTGCGCCAGTTGGACTTTGCCCGAGGCGCCGGCCAGATCGATTGATTGCGTAAGCACGTTATCTTCAGCCCATTCGAGGGCGGCATCGGTATCCGGGAAAAACGAATCTTCACCCAGGGCTTTATAGGCACCCATGGCCTTGAGAAAATCAGACAATGAGCGGTTGGCACTCAAATAGCTGATCAGCAGGAATTTACCGGAGGCCGATACTTTTTTACTGATCTGTCCCAGGATTTTGGCACCGGTGCTGTCAATTTCATCGACACGCTTCATATCCAGAATGCAATAGGCATAATCATCGAGCGCGCTCTCAATTTCACGGGCCAGATTATCGGCCGAGCCGAAAAATAATGGTCCGCGCAGTTCATAAACGATGATGTCTTTGCCGCGTTCTTCGAGCAGCTGGTTATTTTTAAGGCTGCGAACTTTTTTCGAACGAATTTGATCGCCGGAATATGTGCGCTTAACAATGGATTTGCCCATTCTGGCGACAAACAAACCAGAGGCGATGGCAATACCGATCAAAACGGCAACAATTAGATTCACGCAAACCGTGATGATCACCACGACCATAGTTACAGCCAGGTTGGCGATAATTCGTTTGCGCTGCTTGCCGGCCCGCGACAGATTGCGGAACAGATCCAGGGTCCAGCGGTCGAACAATCCAATGCCCACCGAAATGATGATGCCGCCAATCACCGTCAACGGAATTTTCCCGATTACGGGGCCCAGGGTAATTACGATCACCAGGATTAACAGCCCGCAAAGCAGGCTCGACAGGCGCGTGCGCCCGCCGGCCCTGTAATTGGCCATGTTATGCAGCTCTGATCCGGCCGAGGGAAGGGCGGAAAAGACGGCGTTCAACATATTGCCAGCACCCTGGCCGATGAGCTCTTTGTTGCTGTTATGGCGCGTACCGGCAATATTATCGGCTGCCAGAGAGCTGAGCAAAGATTCAAGCGCGCCGATAGAGCCCAGCACAAATCCGGTTAGCAGAATACGGGGAAACAAATCGGCCAGATTGATGTTCCACAATATTTTGGAAATCTTGGGCAGGATGTCAGGAAGCGGCCAATGAAAAGAAAAATTTCCGATTACGGGCCCCAGGTCGGCGGCGCCCGTGATTTTTTTAAGGGCGTAAAACAAAGCAGTGCCTACAACCAGCCCGACAAGCGAGGCCGGGACGACTCTAATAAAACGCCGGGCGCAAAAGATCACGCTGATGGTTGTCAGCCCCACCATCAGCGTCAGGGGTTGTACCACGGTGGGGGTGTAAAAAATATCAAACACAGAGACATGACTGCGGGCACCCACCAGTGGCCCCAGCTGTTCGAGGATCAGAATTACGGCAATCCCATTCATAAACCCCGAAACAACCGGGTAGGGGACGTATTTGATCAAATTGCCCAGCCGCAAGACGCCGAACAGCAATTGGATAATGCCGCCGGTTAAAACACACAACGACGCCAGGCCAACAATCAGAATATTTCTGGAAGCCGGGTCCGGAACATGCAGGTTCAGGGTCAGCGGCAGGACAAAAGCGGCCAATATAAGGGACAAGGGCGCCTTGGGGGCTGTGATCTGAATTTGCGTGCCGCCCAGCAGTGAAGCGCAAATGCCGCCTAAAAGGCAGGCGAAAATTCCCAGCAAGGCGGCAAAGGGTAGAAATTCAGGGCCCAGGGGGCCATAAACGATTATGCCGTAACCAATGGAAAGCGGGATGGAGATGATGGCCGCCGAGACAGCGCCGGAAAAATCCCCCTTGATATTTGCAAGGTGCGCCTCCAGATCCATGCCTACATCTCCCGCATCAGGTTGCCCTCACAAAGATAGATCGATGATTTTTAAAGATGGACATCAGAGCCTCTTTTCCTGCCTTATACAGTCATTGATCACTTTCTGGACTTCTTCAGGCCTCAAACGGCTGCCGGTTTTGCGCGGTGAGCCGCCGATGATCGCACTGCCGCCCCAACAATTTTCCTGTGAAAAAAGGCCCTCGACTTTGTTGAGCGCATCGTAAATACGCTCGACAGGAAACATGACAAATGGTGACATTTTGCCGATGGTATAAGCGTATCGATCTTTTCTGCTTTCGACCAGGGCGACATACGCCCTTATTTTTTGAGAGAACAATTTCGTGCGCGCGTACGGCCCTTCCTCATAAATCATCTGCCAACCGGGCCCACCGCCAATTTTCTCGTAGCGGGTGTCCAATTCGATTTTTCGGGCGCGCCCCTCGATGGCCGCATCAATTCGATCGCACACTGCGTGCAGGACCTCCTGCATTGCCTTTTTCGACATGCCGTAGATGCTGCCATCGGCGCGTGCCCGGGTGTACGGTTCATACACCCAGGCCTGGCGGTGAATCTGGGGATTTTCGGGATGGACCGGGTAGGCCCCGGCGGAGGCGTCCAGGATATCTTCAAATAAAATCATTTGAACCAAAAGATTATCAAATCTGAGGCCCTCCAGTTTTCCGGAATTTTTGAGCAGCCAGCAGGACAGGCAAGCATCCTGATCCACATCATTGATGTAGACGCGCGCATGAGGGCGCCCGCTTTTTTGGAAGGTATCCAACAATCCCAGGCGAATGTAATAATAGACCTGGGCGCAGGTGCTGCGGGTGGCAATGCGGGCCACACCTTCATGGTGATTGAAATTGGCATATGGGCCCCGAATTAAAAACCGAGGCGGTCCTTTAACATAGCCATCGAGCGCAATCGAAAAACGTGGCTTGGTCTGAATGAAATCCTCCCATTTGATAACCACGCGCGGTTCTAAATAAACGCGTATCATGGCACGACCCCGTTTGAGTCTGAGGTTGCTGCGATCAGTTTTTAAGCTAAACAGGGAAAAATAGGGGAGACACGGCAACGTCTGGTATATCCATAACGGTTTAGGCTCTGTAGATCAAGCCTTGTCTGCTAGAAGGTTCGGAGTTCAAAGGTTCAGAGGTTCTGGGTTGTTCGAAAATGGATTGCAAATTGGGAAATCTGATTTTATTAACCACAGATTCTCGCAGACGAGCGCAGACGATTTGATTTAAATTAGCCACAGACCCACACGGACACACACAAACCTTTTGGCCGAGCGACCCGCCTTCGCCTGAAAGGCTTCGGCGTGGCAAGCCCTGCTCGGCCAAAAACTGTCATCGCTTCGCGATACAGTTCATTCCTATAACCACTCATCCAGTTAACTTAATTACCAATCAACTAATTAAACCGTAAAGGGAGGGGGACGCCCATACAAAAGGATTCAGAGGTTCTGGGTTAATCAAAAGCAGGCTCAAGGCGTCAGGCACAAGGCTCAAGGCCAAGGAATTCTAACGGATTTCATTTGCCAAATAGAAATGATTCTATGAGCTTTGAGTTAAAAACTAGCACTGAAGTCTTTGCGGGCAAAGCGGGGTACTATTGGCACAGGTTTATTTCAGTTGGTTGTAAAATTGGATAGATTTGAGTTCGGGATAGTCGGCGGTGGAGACGAGGTGGTTGAGGATTTACCGGCTTTTATCAAACACAGATCCGGCTTCGCTCTGGTGAGCTGCGCCGGGACAAGACGCCGTGACAAGTCACCGCGACCGGAAGGGTTGTGGGATCGACAGGCGCGCAGCAGAGCTGCATTCCAGCCTCTTTAATCAGACTGCGCCATTAGCTGCGCAAACAGGGGCGTGTCGATTGTTGCTCAGAAGGGTTTATAACGATCGGTGCTCCGGTTAAGGTTCTGCTGTTAGCGCCATGCATCAATTAACTCTCGATGAAAAAAGATGAGTTTCCATTCACCATCTTTTTTTATCCAGGTGGAAGACCATCGTATTTTGGCCGATACAATAGGGTACTCTTTGTGTTTTCGGCTGATATTGACGCTACCCGAGGCTACGCCGGTGTTGCCAAATACATCGGCTTGCAGAGTCAACATTTGGACATTGTAATATTCGTACTGAGACAAAATTTCTTTCATGCCCTTTTTAGTGCGTTGCTTTTCAATGGTTTTATTGTTGACCAGGTACTTGCTATAGGAGTCAAGGCCAATGGCTTCTGCCTCAATATCGACAAGCGTATCGACATCCCAATGGTTATAGGAACTGGTGTATCTCTCAACTGCTGTCATAAATTCCATTAATTCATCTGCGCTTGCATTTGGAGGGCTCAAGACCAGTGATAGTAACACCAAAAGAATAAATGGAATGAATACAAGTCGTTTCATAATTTCCTCCTTTTGTTGCGGTTATTTAATCATAAACCTCGGCATGGTTAGCTATCGGGACCATTCCAGCGCAAAAGGAAAAAAAGGTTTAACAGACACGCAAAAGCAGTGCTGTATCTCCAATCATGGATTTTCAGACATGATCCAGCCATTGACTGTGCCGGATACAATGCCTTTGGTCCAATCGTGCGCTTGCTGATGAACGCTGCGAAAATTAGATAATTGCACTCAGACAGTCTTAATATAGCGATAGATGGCATATTCAGTTGTGACTCCCGGAATTGAATCGATGCTGGATTGAATTTTTTTTCTGTCCTCGGTTTCAAACCAGGTCTGCCAATCCTCCACCGAAAACCAGGTGCTGATCGTTGCGATCTCGTCTTTATCATCGATAGATTTCAAGTATTCACCTGAAATGTAGCCGGGCTGCTGTGGAACAAGGCGTCTGATGTCCTTAATACAACGGAAAAGCTCTTTTTCCCTTTTCTTGTCTCTGGGGAAATTGCGTTTGATTAAAACTTTAATCGGCATAGCGGCCCTCCCTGGTTAATCTGTTTGCAGGCCCAATCCATAGTATTCATACTCGGCCTCACCGACATAGTAATCCCTGAATTCATCCACATAGGCCTTGCGTTCGTCGCTGTTTTTCCAGGCTTCCCAGGATTCGATATCCTCCCACATCGACACCACCACGATTTGACCTTTATCATTAAGATTTCGCAGATTTTCTGATGTGATATAGCCGGGCTGCTTCATGGCCCCGGTGCGGGTGTTGATTAAAAACCGAGATGCCGCCTTCATGTTGTCTTCTTTAAATTTGCGTTTGATTAAGATTTTGACTGCCATAGGGGTACCCTCCTTTCTAAGTAGAAATTATACAAATTTATTACTCAGGCCTGTTTTAGAAAGGTTATTAGTGGCAGAAGTGGCTTCCGAAATTTTTCAGCAGACGATGGAAAAGTGTTTTCGCGACTCGCTGTTCGAAGTGACAATACGGTGTAATTGAAGGGAATCCGGCTCAGGCCCGATACTGATTAAATAGAAAAGAGGCAGTTAAAAGTCAAGAGAAAAGATTCCTGAGTTCAGAGTCCATAATTCAGGGTCGTGGGTTCAGGGGCCTGGGGCTTCGCTCTACGAGCTACGACGAGACAAGACGACCCCACAGCAGGATTTGCGGATTTGTTTTATGAATGTGTTGACTATTTGAGCAGGTTGAGATGGCCGGTGCTGACAGAGTCAACAACCAGTTTGCCGGTGAGCTTTAATTTTTTCAGGCGGCCTTTTTTAGCGGCCATGAGGATTTCGCGAAGTTCCTCCAGCGTTTGCGGCGGTTTGAGCTCGACCGGCTTTTTGACAAGGGTGATCGATTCGGTCGGACAGCCGGGGACACAGACACCGCAACCCAGACAGCGGTTCCGATCCACCATCGCCGGCTGTTTTTTGGCGGGAACGCGCACAGCATTAACCTGACAGCATTGCTCGCAGGCACCGCATCCCACACAGGTTTCCTGATCCACAGCGGCATAAAAGTTAGAGGCCCAATAATCCAGTGGTTTGGGCAGCGCTTTATGGACCCTTAACATCCCGCAGCAACAACCGCAGCACGAGCAGATGAATTCAGCCTTGCCCGTGTTGGACGGCTGAAGCACCAGGCCCTGTTTTTGATTTTCCTCGATGAGCGCCAGCGCCTCCTGCACGTTAAGCTCTCTGCCCATACTGTTTGCCAGGGCCATGCGGGCCATATTACCGACGGCCAGACAGGTTTCTTTACGCTCCGTTACCTTGCACGTTTTGCCTTCAATTGATTTTTTCTTGCGGCAAATGCACTCGAAGACGGCAAAGGGCGGTGCGGCCTGCTCTAACAGGATCGCAACTTCATCAAAGGTGCTGACATTGTGCTGCGGGTGGATGCTCTTTGCGATGGGGATGGTGCGCATCTGCGGCAGTTTCGTACTTAAAAATGTAAGACCGAAATTTATGTTCGAAGTGTAATCATCGAAATCCTCGATAAACTCGGGGGTTAAGCGGTTGATCTGAAATTCGTACATCCCCACGACAAGGG
>Ga0209567_10000875_pt1 | contig 16198 bp, 16 predicted proteins | sample COG_12_FD_184756 | JGI IMG/M metagenome (GOLD analysis project Ga0209567, IMG submission 184756) | Pelagic marine sediment microbial communities from the LTER site Helgoland, North Sea, for post-phytoplankton bloom and carbon turnover... | ecosystem: Environmental > Aquatic > Marine > Neritic...
ACTCGAGCTCTGCGTATTCCTTACCCGTGGTGAAGCCGAGTGGGAGGCTAACGGCGGCAGCAACGATGATCAGCTGCCAACCCCAGAAATGCATGGCCGATAAGATGTCGGACGCTAAGCGTGCCTTCACCAAGCGCTGCGTCGAGTAGTAGATGCCAGCGAAGAGCATGTTGCCGACGAACGCGAAGATGACCGCGTTGGTGTGCAAGGGCCTCAGGCGGCCGAATGACAAGAATGGGGGCAAGTTCGCCGGCCAGAACGCCAACTGCAGGGCGATGATGATCCCGACCAGCATGCCGACGATGCCGAAAAGCACCGACGCCCACAAGAACTGGCGAACGACCTTGTCGTTATAAACGATCCGCTGGGTTTCCATGCTCGTCCTCTTCCCTCTCCGTCGTTGGGGTCATGGGCTTTTCATCGTCAAGCGGGAGCAGGGCAAGTCGATCGGCCTGATCGAAGGTTCCTTGCCGCACGGTCCACGCGAAGAACGCCACTGCGACGCCAACCAGTAACACGCAAACGAAAATCAGTAAGATCAAGATCTCCATTGGAGCCTCTTCTGTGCCAGCATCATCACGGTGTACGCGAGCGTGATGAGCGAGCTGAGCGGCATTAGCACAGCTGCGACCCAGGGCCGCATCAATCCTGCCATCGCGAGCGATACGGCGACCAAATTGTAAGCGATTGCAAACGCCAGGATGCGGCGCACCACATGCGCGAGCATATCGGAGGCGCGCAAAACTTGCGCCACCGGGTGCAAGCCGGGAGACACGAAATAGAAGTCACATCGTGAGGCCATGAAGGGTCGATTCACTGCGGGCGTGCCCGAGCAGGCGGCCTCTCTCATGGCCACCTGGTCGTTCAGTCCGTCGCCCACGAGCAAGGTCCGTGCCGGCTCGTGCTCTCGGACATAGCCTGCCTTCTGTTCAGGATCGTGACCTCCGATACACACGTCCTCGGGCATGCCGAGACTGACGCCGAGGGCGACCACGCGTGAGGGGGTGTCGCCGCTCAGGATCGCGAGCTGGTATCCGTCGCTCTGCAGCCTGTCGATCTCGGCGCGGGCGCCTGGGCGCAGCTGCTCGTCTGTGCCCAGGGCGGCGAGGATTTCGCCGTCGGCCGAAAACACGACGTCACCATCCTCAGTCGCTCCCGGGGCTGCCCAGCCAGGGGCACCCAGCCTGTATCGCCGCCCGCGATCTTCGGCGCTCGTTCCGTAGCCCGTCTGCTCCTCGACCTCGAGCTCGCTGAAGCGTGCGGCTGGGTGTCCTTCGAGGGCGCGCCGGACCGCCACGCTCTTCGGGTGGGCGCTGCGGGCGGCCATACTGTAGAGGAGGGTGATCTCGTGGGCGGACAGCGTGTCGAGCGCGGCTGGGTTGACGACCTCGAGCATGCCGGTGGTGAGCGTGCCGGTCTTGTCGAAGACGACGCGCGTCATCGTGCGCACACGGTCCAGGAAGTCGCCTACGCGTACAAAGATACCGGCGCGGCGCAATTGCGTGAGCACGAGCTCGTAAGCGAGCGGTGCGGCGATCCCGAACGCGCACGGACAGGTGACGACCAATACCGCCGTACCCACTTCGATGGCCCTGAGTGGCTCTCCCGTTCGCCACCACCAGTAGCTGACGCCGGCGGTGGCGAGCGTGACGACACCGATAACGTAGTATCGTGAGAGCTGAGACCACCAGCGCGTGGCCAAGGGACCATCGCCTTTCGAGGCCGGGTCGCGGCCGAGCAGTCCGACCAAGGACGAAGCGGCGAAGTTGGTGTTCGCGATGCCGGAGAAGGCATGCGTGCCGACGTTGAACGCTCCGGCGGGCACGGCGTCCCCGCTTTCGAAGCGGCGCGGCCGGCTTTCGCCGTCGATCCAGTCGAGAGAGCAACTTGCCGCCTGGTCGAGCACGACGAGCTCCACGGGCACGAGGTCTCCGGGGGCGATCAGCAGCCGGTCCCCCTTCTCCACTCCAATGCAGTGCACGATCCGCACGACCCCGTCTTTGAGCTCGCGCGTGAGCAGGCTTTCGGTCCCGTCGTCCGCCAGAAGCTGCGCGCGATTGCGCTCGAGCATGCGCTGTTGAAGCCAACGGCCTGCCAGCATCAAGGCGACGAACACTGTGAGGGTATCGATGTAGGCCGCATGCCCCGCTGCGAAAAAGAAGGAGTAGGTTGAACCCGTGAAGGCCAGCACGATTCCCAATGCGATCGGAACGTCGAGGTGAAGGACCCGCTTTCGAATCGCCCGCACGGCGGACCCGATGAACACCGAGCCACCGATGAGGACGGCGAGGACGCCCGCGGCATAGCTCAACTGATTGAGGAGCTCGTAGATCGGACCTTCGCGCAGGCCGAGGTAGATTGCAGCGGCGAACAGCATCACGTTGCCCGCCAGGGCCGCGCAGATTCCGACTCGCAACAGCAAGTCGTCGGAAGGCCTCGCGCCCGTGGCTCTGGCGGGGCCCAGCAAGTATCCGAGGTCCTCGACGGAGTCGACCCAGTCCGCGAGGGCGAAGTCAGGCGAGATGCGGAGATCGACCCGGCCGAGCGCTGGATTGATCGACATGACGCCTGCTCGCGCACCGCCGTGTCGCCGGAAAAGCTCCTCGATCAGCCATACGCAAGCGGCGCAGTGAATGCCCTGAATATCCAGGTCGACGCGGGTGACGCCGCCTTCTCCGGCCCGTTCCTCTTCGATCAACTCCAGCCACTTGTGGTCGATTCGGCGGGATTCGAGGTCCGCGGGCGGAAGTCCAGGGCCGCGTCGCAGGTCATAGTAGCGGGTGAGGCCGGCCTTCGTGAGGATTCCATGGACCGCGCGACAACCCCGGCAGCAGTACGGCGCAAAGGCGTCATTGAGCAAAGGTTGCGCACAGTGATCGCAGCGAGACCCCGGAGGCAGAGACTGCGGCCGAGGAACATCGCAATCAGCTGGCTGAGGGGTGGTCACGGCGAGTGGGAATGGTGCTGGTGGGCGTCATGGCCCCCCGAGTCGCCCGCAGGTGCGTGGCACGATGATGTGTCGCCGGTGCGCAGGGCGTGGACAGGCCGAATCACGAACAGGACCGAGCCGAGCGCGAGGACGGCGGCGAGGATCCGCGCCGTACCGGGCCTCGGGCGTCGGGCGAACCGTTCGAAGACCCAGGTTGCCGCCACCAAGCCAACACCGCTCACCACGGCGAACGCGAGCATGCTCAGTGACCCGAGCGCAGTGGAGCCAGTAGACGCGGCGATCAGCACTGCCGCGGCCAGTGCCCCGCACGGAAGCAGGGCGGTGCCGAGGCCCACGAAGAACGGATGGCGCCCTAGTCCCCCAATCGTCCGGGACATGATGGATGGCTTCGGATCACTCTCCTTGGTTCGCAGGGTGACGAGCGGCTGGTGGGGCTGCCGCCACAGACGAACCGCCGCGAGACCGAGACCGAGAGCCAGCGACCAACTCAGCAGCGCGCTGCCCCAGGCATGCGGCAGACTCACCGCGGTCGCGCCGCCGATCGTCCCGGCAACCGCGCCGAGTGCTGAGTAGCTGATGAACCGCCCGAGCTGGTAGCGGCTTTGCCCGGTCGCACCGGGCCGCCCACTGCACGCGTATGCAGCCAGTGGCCCGCACATGGCCGTGCAATGCGGAACCGACGCGAGGCCTGCGGCAGCCCCGGCAATTACGGCCGTCCACATATGCTCTCCCTAGGGTCGAACATGGAATCGGTCACCTCGCAACCGGCACAGCAGGACATCGCGAGTCTACTTATACCCGAATACGCATATATTGCGCCTCGAGCTTCTGGCCGTGCAGAAAATGCGATGGATCGCGTCCCCGCGGGTGCTATTCCCAAGAACCCATGGGCACCGCACAACGCAAAATGGTCCCCCGCGAGCACGGCGCCTACGCGGAGCTTCTGTTCCCAATCGTCACCGTATTTCTCGGTGGCTCGCCAACGACGTCGACCTGGCTCCTGGCCGTTGGCGCCATCGCCGCTTTCCTCGCGAATGAACCACTTCTCGTGTTGTTTGGGCAGCGGGGCACGCGCACGAAGCGTGAGGAGAGCGACCGTGCCAAACGCGCGCTCCTGATATTCGGCCTGGTCGCGCTCGGCACCGGGGTTGCCGGGCTCGTACTCGCACCCGCGGTCGTTCAGTACGCGGTCGTGGTGCCGCTCGTGCTCGGTGCGGCGCTGGTGATGCTGGCGATTCAGGGGCTCGAACGGAGCATGGTGGGCGAAGGGCTTGCAGCGGCAACGCTCTCTTCGATCGCCATTCCCCTTGGACTTTCCGCGGGCTTGGACCTGACCTCCACGCTCGCGGTGGCGCTGATTTGGCTGGTGACCTCCCTTTTGGGGACGGCGGTAGTGCGGCTGACGGTCGCGCGAACCAAAGCCAAGACCGACGAAGAGCTCGCGCGTGTGCGCTTCAAGCGCGCGTTGCTGGTTTTGGTGTCTCTGGCGGTCATCGCCGTCGGGGTGGCGGCGCCGTACGGGTCCCCGGTGGGTCTTTGGGTGCTTGCTGCGGCGGTGCCCGTGGCGGTCGTGGTCCTCGTGATGGCTGCCCTTCAGCCGACCGCCCGCCGGTTGCGTCTCATGGGGTGGAGCCTCGTCGCGGCGAATCTTTGTTCGCTAATAGCGGTGGTCACCACGCTAAAGATCATTCAGGATTTCAATGCGGTGGAACCAACTCTGCCGTTCCCTATGTTCTAGCCCTGTAGCGGACGACTGGGAGAGGAGAAGCTTGTGCTTGCAAAAGACATCATGACCGAAAACCCCGTGACCTCGACCGAGCTCATGTCTGTCGCCGAAGCGCTGGGGCTGCTGTATGAGCTCGATGTCCGGCACCTTCCGGTGGTCCGCGGCCGCGAGCTCGTCGGCATCATCAGCGACCGAGACTTCAGTGAGTTCACAGGGGCTGCGGAGGACGACGTGATCGACGCGGTCGAGAGCGCCCGATCGGCGACTGTTGGCAACTTCATGAACACCAGCCCGGTCAAAGTCGATCCCGAAACCAACATCCGGGACGTCGTCGAGCTAATGCTCTTGCATCGGGTGGGGGCGGTTCCGGTGGCGGACCTCGACACCGGCGACCTGCTCGGCATCGTCAGCTACGTCGATCTACTGCGCGTGCTTCAGGAGACGTTGGAACCGGGCGCGTGAAGCTGATCACATCGCACGAGACCACCGACTTCGACGCCCTGGCATCGTGTGTGGCTCTGCAGAAGCTATTCCCGGGTTCGGTGATCGGACTGAGCGGGGGCTTCGCGCCCAACGTGCATCAGTATCTCACGCTTCATAGTGATCGGTTTCGTACGCAACGTTGTCAAGACCTCGACCTCTCGCAGGTCGACCTGTTGATGGTGACTGACGTTCGACGGCGCGGCCGCTTGGCACACGTTGCAGAGGTGCTCGATCGCGCGGCAACGAACCCGCGAAGCGTGCGCGTTCTGGTTTGGGATCACCATCCATCTGCGCCCGACGATCTGCACGCCGACGAAGAGTACGTGCAACCGGTGGGGTCCGTGACGACGCTCCTGGTGGAGCAGCTTCGAGCGCGCAGTTCCGAGGTCAGTCCCGAAGAAGCCACGTTGTTTTCGCTCGGCATTCATGAGGATACGGGGTCGCTCGTATATGCCCGTTCGAGCTCGAGGGATGCGATGGCGCTCGCCTGGCTGCTGGGGCAGGGAGCGCAACCAGGCCTTCTCCAGCGATTCTTGCGTCCGCCGCTGGACGCCTTGGAGCGGGAGCTGCTCGTGCGCTTGCTCGACACTGTGCGCGATGCCCCACGGTTTGGCCCATCGATTGGCGTCGCCGCCTTGCAGACCGACGAGGTGCCGGCGAGCCTCGCCCGCGTGTCGACGGAGGCGTTTCGCATCTTGCCGCACGATGCGCTGTTCTGTGCGTATCGTTTGTCGAACGGCAAGACACACGTCATTGGACGGGCGCAGGCAAACGCGGTTCCCGTAGGTGCCATCCTTCAAGAGCTCGGCGGCGGCGGGCACGCCGGTGCGGGGTCGGCCACCGTCCACGATGCGTCGCTCGATGAGGTCGTCAGCCGTTTGCACGAAGGGGTGGAGCGCTCCTGTCGTCACCCACAGTTCGTCCGCGACCTCATGTCGAGTCCGGTCCGAACCGTCACGCCCGACATGCCGTTGTCCGAACTGGCGCACTCACTCCGCGAGTGGGGCCACACCGGCGCTCCGGTCGTCGACAACGGCAAGCTGGTCGGCGTGATCTCACGCCGAGACGTCGAACGAGCGCAACGCGAGGGGCGAGGCTCGCTCGCGGTCAAGAGCTGCATGGCACACCGTGTCCAAAGCGTGGGGCCCGACGTGCCACTCGCTGAAGCGCTCGATCAAATGACGACCCACAACGTCGGCCGCCTGCCTGTGCTCGACGGCCCCAGGATCGTCGGTATCCTCTCCCGCGAAGACGTGCTGGGCCATCTTTACGAGGAATCCCCCTGCTAGTAGGGGGATGTCAGAAGGACGGTTCGCTCACCCGTCCGAAGGTGGCGTCGTAGTCGACCCCACAGACCCCTTGGAGCACCAACTTTCCGGTCATCGTGTCCTCAGCCGGGTCCTCGGCTGGGACGAACGTCAGGACGTTGCCCTCCGCTTGGATTCGCATGTCGTCGCCGTCGTCGTCCTCGTACCAGCAGGCGCCCTGCTCATCTTGAACCGAGAGCCACCAGCCACCTTCGAGGTGGAGTTGGTCCCCGCAAAACCGGGCATTGACTCGATACTCATCGACGATGATGTCGATGTCGTTCCCATCTTGCGTGAACGCCCAGTTTTCCGCGCATGACTCGCGCGTGTCGTCCGGAGCGAGGTCCAAACATCCCTCGGTGCGAATGGTCACCGTCCCTTGATTGAACCAGGTTGTGCCGTCCAGGTCGCGGATGGGGGCTTCATCGCAGTCCGGCAAGGTTCCCGTACCGGGAATGAAAGCGATCTCTTCCTTACAGCTCCCCAGTGCGGCCAAGATGCAAATGAATGCCACCCAACGCATGACCGATCCGTACCACGTTTGTTCGACCCGTACCGCTCGAAAACGGGTAGACTTTGCCACCCCGGATGCGGATCAGGATTCGAAAAGGGCTCAATATTCCCGTCGCCGGCGCGCCGGAGCAGCGCATCGGCGACGGCAATGCGGTCGGCTGGGTGGCGTTGGTCCCGAAGGACTACCGGGGGCTGCGGCCGCAACTCATGGTTGAAGCCGGTGACCGCGTTCGCCTCGGGCAGGCTCTCCTCACCGACAAAAGCAACCCAGATGTGCTGTTCACGTCACCGGGATGCGGGGAGGTCGTCGCGATTCATCGCGGCGAGCGGAGGTCCCTGCAATCGGTGGTCATCCGACTCGAGGGCGATGAAGAGGAGACATTCGCCTCGTATGATCGCGCCGCGCTGACGACGCTCGATCGACACCTCGTGCGGGTGGCCTTGCTCGCTTCCGGCCTCTGGACCTCGTTTCGAACCCGTCCGTTCGGCAAGATCCCGAGCAGCGACGCGTCCCCGCACTCGATTTTCATCACCGCCATCGATACCCGCCCGCTCGCCGCAGACCCGCACGTGGTCATTGGCGAACGCACCCAGGAATTCTCTGACGGCGTGGCCGTCGTCAGCCGCCTAACCGATGGACAGGTCTACGTGTGCCAGGCGCCAGGGCCTGAGCTCGACCTGCCCAAGCTCGAGTCGGTGACCCGAGCCACCTTCGAGGGTCCACATCCCGCCGGCCTTCCCGGGACTCATATCCATTTTCTCGATCCGGCGGGGGAGAACAAGTCGGTCTGGCACCTGAGCTACCAGGACGTCATCGCCATCGGCTCGCTGTTCACGACCGGCCGGCTGCTGACCGAACGAATCGTCGCCCTTGGCGGCCCGTTGGTTCGTAGGCCGCGGCTCGTGCGCACCCGCATGGGAGCAAGCACCGAAGACCTCTTGGAGAACGAGGTCGAACCGGCGGAATGCAGAGTGATATCCGGCTCGATTCTGGATGGGCGCCGGGCGGCGGGGCGCGCTCGGTATCTGGGTCCGTACGACCTCCAGATCAGCGTCTTGCGGGAAGACCAAACGCGTCGCTTCCTGAACTGGCTTGCGCCGGGTATCGACAAGTACTCCGCGCTCCGCGCATTTGCTTCCGTCTTGCGCCCCCGAAGCCACCGCTTTCCGCTCACCACATCGCAAAACGGCAGTCCTCGCGCGATGATCCCCATCGGCAACTTCGAGAACGTCATGCCACTCGACATCTTGCCTGCGCCCCTGCTCAAGGCCCTCATCGTTCGCGACACCGAAACGGCGCGCGCGCTCGGCTGCCTCGAGCTCGACGAGGAAGACCTCGCGCTCTGTTCGTTCGTGTGTTGCAGCAAGTATGAGTACGGCGCGTTCCTGAGAGACACCCTCGACCTGATCGAGAAGGACGGCTGATGCGTCCACTTCGAAAATTCCTCGATAAGATCGAACCCAACTTCGCGAAGGGAGGCCGCTTCGAGAGCTATCAGGCGCTCTACGAGATGCTCGATACCCTCTTCTACTCTCCCCCGGACGTGTCACGCCATGCACCGCATGTGCGCGACGCGATCGACCTCAAGCGAGTGATGGGTCTGGTCGTGATCGGCGTGCTGCCATGCGCTTTGGTGGCGATGTGGAGTACGGGATACCACGCGAATTTCATGATCGAGCAGCTAGGCCTATCTGAGCCGACCGATTGGCGGGGGACGCTGATGGCCGCCCTCGGAATCGAGCACGATCCGAGCCACGTCGGCGCCTCCACGTTCTATGGCATGCTCTACTTCCTGCCTATCTATGCGGTGACCTTGTTGGCGGGTGGCCTGTGGGAGATCTTGTTTGCCGGGATTCGCAACCACGAGATCAACGAGGGCTTCTTCGTCACCTCGATCCTCTATGCACTGACGCTACCGGCGACGACTCCCCTTTGGCAGGTCGCGCTCGGCATTTCGTTCGGCGTGGTCATGGCGAAAGAGGTCTTCGGAGGCACGGGCAAGAACTTCATGAATCCGGCCTTGGCCGGCCGGGCGTTCTTGTACTTCGCGTACCCGGTCGAGATGTCGGGCGAGTCGGTGTGGACGCCCCCCGTCGACGTCGTCACGGGCGCGACACCGCTCGCCATTGGTGCCGAGAGCGGCGTGCCCGGAATCCTCGAACAGGGCGTGACTTGGATGGACGCATTTCTGGGTACGGTTCAAGGATCGATAGGCGAAACGTCGACTCTTGCGTGCCTCGTCGGCGGCGTGCTCATCGTGTACACCGGCGTGGCCTCCTGGCGAATCATCGGCGGAGTCATGCTGGGCATGGTGGCGACTGCAATGCTCTTCAATGCGGTCGGCTCCGACACCAATCCGATGTTTGCGATGCCGTGGTACTGGCACCTGGTGCTCGGCGGCTTTGCGTTTGGGATGGTCTTCATGGCTACCGACCCGGTTACGGCCTGCGTCACGAATCCGGGAAGATGGATCTTCGGGTTCCTCGTCGGCCTGATCACGGTCGTGATCCGCGTGGTCAACATCGCATTCCCTGAAGGCATCATGCTCGCGATTCTCTTCACCAATATCTTTGCGCCCACCATCGACCACTTCGTCATTCGGGCCAATATCTCGAGGAGGTTGAGGCGAAGTGTCTGAGCCTGTGAAAAAGTCGGGTCGCAAGACCGACACGGTCGTCGGCACCTTGCTCGTCGCGTTCGTTGTCAGCCTCGTGTGCTCGTCGCTGGTGGCATCGGCAGCCGTCGTGCTGAAGCCGCGGCAAGTCGCCAACGCGATCCTCGACATGCGCCGCAACATCCTCCAGGTAGCGGGGCTCTTGGACCCCGCCCGCGACGTCAACGAGCTGTTTGAAGGCATCGAGCCCCGCGTGGTGGACCTGGAAACCGGGGCATACGTGGACGACATCGACCCAGAGACCTTCGACCCGGCGGAAGCCGCCAAGGACCTCGAGCAGAGCGTCGAAGTGCCCGCTGAAATCGACGTGGCTCGGGTCGGTCGCCGCGCCAAGCATGCGCTCGTGTATCTGGTTCGCCGAGACGGTGAGGTGAGCAAGATCATCCTGCCGGTGTCTGGTTACGGGCTCTGGTCGACCATGGTTGGATTTCTCGCTCTCGAGGCTGACGGCAACACGGTCGCCGACATCACCTTCTATTTGCACGGCGAGACTCCGGGCCTCGGAGACTTCATCGCCAAGCCGGCCTGGCGCGGACTGTGGCGAGGCAAGCGCGCGTTCGACGAGTCGGGGAACCTGAAACTCCAGGTCGTCAAGGGCCGTGTCTCCGCGGACGACCCACTGGTCGACTATCACGTCGATGGGGTTTCTGGGGCGACGCTGACCGGAAATGGGGTCACGAAGATGATGCAGTATTGGCTGAGCGATCACGGCTACGGCCCCTACCTGCGAAACATCCAAGGAGGAGAAGGCACATGAGCTCGGCAGCCAAACGCGCTCTCATCGCCCCGATTGTCGATGACAACCCGGTCACGCTGCACGTCCTCGGGATCTGCTCGGCGCTGGCGGTCACCACGTCGCTTCTGCCTTCCCTCTACATGTGCCTGGCGCTTACCGTGGTAGCGACGCTAGCGAATACCGCCGTCAGCGCGATCCGGCACATCCTCCCCACTAGCATTCGAATCATCGTGCAGATGACGATCATCGCGTCCCTGGTGATCGTCGTCGACGAATCGCTCAAGGCCTTTGCATTCGAGACGAGTCGCGAGCTTTCCGTGTTCGTCGGATTGATCATCACGAACTGCATCGTGCTCGGCCGGACTGAGAGCTTCGCCTCGAAGAACCCTGTCGGGTTGAGCTTCCTCGATGGCATTGGCAACGGCCTCGGCTATAGCGTGATCTTGATTCTCGTCGCCAGCGCGCGCGAGCTCCTCGGTGCGGGCACGCTCCTCGGCTACACCATCCTACCCAACGTCGCCGATGGCGGTTGGTACAACCCAAACGGCATGATGCTCCTGCCGCCAAGCGCGTTCTTCGTCATCGGCCTGATCATCTGGGCCGCGCGAACCTGGAAGCCGGAACAGGTCGAGAAGCCGGAGTTCCGCATCAGCGAAGTTCATCGAACGGAGGCCCTGTGATGGGCAACTACGTCGAGCTCTTCATCAAGGCGGTCTTCGTCGAGAACCTCGCTCTCTCGTTCTTCCTGGGGATGTGCACCTTCCTCGCGGTTTCCAAGCGTATTCAGACGGCGTTCGGTCTCGGTACCGCCGTGATCGTCGTTCAGTTGATCACCGTTCCGACCAACACCTTCCTCTACCACTACGTCCTCGAAGAAGGCGCGCTCGCCTGGGCCGGGCTCCCGGACGTCGACCTCAGCTTCCTGGGCCTGGTCACCTACATCGGTGTCATCGCGGCCATGGTGCAAATCCTCGAGATGGTTCTCGACAGGTATTTCCCGCCTCTGTTCCACGCGCTCGGTATCTACTTGCCGCTGATCACGGTCAATTGCGCCATCCTCGGTGGCACGTTGTTCTCCGTCCAGCGCGACTACACAATGCCGGAGAGCATCGTCTACGGCATCGGAAGCGGTTTCGGGTGGGCATTGGCCTTGGTTGGCCTCGCCGGCATTCGTGAAAAGCTGAAGTACAGCGATGTCCCCGCTGGTCTTCAAGGTCTCGGCATTACGTTCATCATCGTCGGTCTGATGTCTCTCGGCTTCATGGCCTTCGCGGGGATTCAGCTGTAGGAGGCGGCACGGGTCATGGTCCAAATCGTCCTGGCGGTTGCGGTGTTCACGGGAATCGTCGTCCTACTGTCGGCGGTGATCCTCCTCGCGCGCTCGAAGCTCGTCGAAACGGGTGCGGTCGAAATGATCGTCAACGACGACCGCGATTTCCAGGTGCCCGCGGGAGCGAAATTGTTGACGGCACTCTCGAGCGTCGGCCTCTATTTGCCTGGCGGCTGCGGCGGGAAAGGCACGTGCGGCCAGTGTCGCGTGAAGGTGCTGGCCGGTGGTGGCCCCATGCTCCCCACGGAATCCGCGCTGATAGGGCGGAAGGAAGCCGCGGACCACGTTCGCCTCGGCTGTCAGGTCACCGTTCGCGAGGATGTTCGCGTGCGCATCCCGGACGAGGTCTTTGGCGTTCGCAAGTGGGAGTGCAAGCTGCGCTCGAATCGCAATCTCAGCACGTTCATCAAGGAGATCGACCTCGAGCTTCCACCTGGTGAGGAAGTCCCCTTCCGCGCTGGCGGCTACATTCAGGTCGAGTGCCCTCCCTACGAAGCAAAGTTCTCCGACTTCGACATCGGGCCGGAGTTCCGGGACGAATGGGAGCGCAACAACTTTTGGAGATTCCGAGCAGGGACCAAGGTACCCACGATCCGGGCCTATTCGATGGCAAATTACCCGGAGGAGAAGGGCGTCATTCTCCTCAACGTCAGCATCGCGCTTCCTCCCCCGGGCTCTGACGAGAACGTTCCACCGGGTATCGTCTCGTCGTACCTATTCAACTTGAAGCCTGGCGACCCCGTCACCATCGCGGGTCCTTACGGCGAATTCTATGCCAAGGATACCGGCAACGAAATGGTCTTCATTGGAGGTGGCGCGGGTATGGCGCCGCTTCGCTCCCACATTTTCGATCAACTGAAGCGCCTCGGGACCGACCGCAAGATCTCATTCTGGTTTGGCGTGCGGAGCAAGCGCGATCTCATCTATCACGAGGAGTTCACGCGCCTCGCGGCCGAGCATCCCAACTTCAGGTACGTCGTAGCTCTTTCGGAACCGAAGGAGAAGGACGCATGGGACGGCCCCGTGGGTTTCATTCATCAAGTGGCCTACGACGAGTATCTCGCGCAGCACGAGGCGCCGGAGGACTGCGAGTACTACATGTGCGGTCCACCCTTGATGGTTTCGGCCGTTCAGAAGATGCTTACGGACCTCGGCGTGCCCGAGGAGAACGTCATGTTTGACGATTTCGGCGGTTGATCACGATGACTGTGTACTTCCTGAGCTTTGTGGTTTTCGCGCTTGCCCTGGGCGGTTTGAGCATCGGACTGCTTGCGGGGCGCGGTGGCATTCGTGGGACCTGCGGCGGGCTCAACAATCCGGACGGGCAGGGCTGTGGGGCATGCGGCCGCTCAGCAGGCCCCGGGGCCGAATGCCCGAGGAGACGCGCCCAATGACGCTGGTTAAAGAAATACGGGCCCGAGATTTCATGGTCACCAAGCCCGTGCTCTTCACGCGTGACATGGATTTGCTCGATGCCGTGTCTGTCTTGATCGATCGAAGAATCTCAGGTGCACCCGTCGTGGACGAGCGCGGCAATCTCGTCGGCGTTCTCACCGAACGAGATTTCCTGAAGGCAGCGTTGGTCGCGGGCTACCACGGCGAGAGCGGGGGATGCGTTGCGGACTACATGACCCACGAGGTGCAGGCGGTGAACGCAGACGACAGCTTGCTCGATGTTGCCATGGGCTTCGCCGAAACCAAGTATCGGGGCTTCCCCGTCATGGAGGACAATCGCGTCGTAGGGTATGTCACTAGGCGGCAGGTCCTGCGCGCAGTGATCGACACGTTTGGGACGAGCCGGTGACCTAGTCGTCGAGAGCTTTGAGCCCGCGTTGCTCCGCGTCGTCCATGCCGCGTGTAAGGAGTCCGGGGAACAGCCCGATGAAGCGGAGCAACTTCTTTCCTGCCGTGTTGGGAACCAAGATCTCCCGGCGCGGCTCTCGAATGGCGTCCACGATGGCGCCCGCGATCGTTTCCGGTGGCATCGGCTTCTCTGTAAACACGACAACCCCCGCGCGCCGTCGACGCATGTCCTGGAGCATTGGCGTTTCGACCGCACTCGGACATGCGAGGGTCCAATGAATAGGAGCATGACGGTGGTCGAGAGAGCAGCTGTGCGTATAGGCGCGCACCGCGTGCTTGGTCGCGCAGTAGGTTGCGAGGCCGGGTGACGGCGAGAAGGCCCCCATGCTGGCTACGTTGATCACGTGCCCGCGGTTGCGCGCCAGAAAGCGCGGGAGCAGGGTGCGCACACCATTCATGACGCCGATCAGGTTCACCTCGACGGTCAGACGATCGTCTTCGGCGGAGACTTGATCGCAAGGGCCCGGCAAACACACGCCGGCGTTGTTGATCAGCACGTCGATCGGGCCTCCTTGCGTCTCGGCGCTTTCGACTACCCGCTCCCAGGCAGCGAGGTCGCGCACATCGAGCACTGCCGTTTCGATGCCGGGCAGCTCATTGCGCAGCTTGGACAAGCCCTCCTGGTCGATGTCGACTGCGACGACCCGGTGGCCCGTCTCGACACAGAGACGGACGATGGCGGCGCCGATGCCCTTGGCCGCTCCGGTCACCAGAGCTCGTTTAGGCCCATCATTCGTCGGATTTCGGCTCATGCCCATGGCCCCCATTTGTACATCTTGAGCAGCATCCTGTCTGCGAATCGGTCTGGCATCATCCCGAACATCCGGGCGGCCGTCCGCGCGGACTTGGGGACGAAGTATCGGGTCTTCGGGGAGTCTACGGTGGCAGCCTTGACCACCGCCTTGCCGACATCCTCCGGGGGCACCGCGCTCTTGAGCTGGTCGTCGGCGAAGTCGTCGAGATCGGCCATCAGTTGCCGGTAGGGGTTGCTCGGATCGTCTCGCAGGGGTTGCGCGGCCGCTCGGGACTTGTCGAACGTCGGCGTGTCCACGAAGCCGGGCACGATCACGCTCAGCTGGATGTTCCATGGCGAGAGCTCGAGCCGCATGCAGGCGTTCATGGCCTCCATGCCCCCCTTGGTGGCCGCATACGCCGCGGCGAGCGGTGCGCCCACGTACCGAGAGAGCGAGCTGATGTTGATGATACGGCCGCCGCCCTGTTCGCGCATCGTCGGTGTGAGCTCTGCGATCAGCTGCATTCCCGATAACAGATTCACGTCGAACACGTGGCGCATCGCTCTGCGGTCCAGCTGCTCGAGCGCGCAGGGTGGGCTGTACCCAGCGTTGTTGACCAGGACGTCGACCCTGCCGAAGGTGTCGAGCGTCGTCCTCACGAGCGCCGACGTCTCCTCGGCGTCGCTCAGGTCGGTGGGCACGCTCAGCGCTGTGCCGCCTTGCGCCGTGATGTCCGCGGCGAGGCCATCGAGCAAATCCGCCCGGCGCGCGGCGAGCACCACCGAGAAGCCGGCTTTGGCGAGGCAATGCGCCGTGGCCTCTCCGATTCCGGATGACGCGCCTGTGACGATCGCCACCCGCTCCGATTTGTCCTTGTCAGTCATCCGTTCTCCAGGTTTTGCCGGCTATGGGTGCGCGTGCTACTCGACGCAAGCCGCTGGGGCAAAGGCCCCGGCCGCTGCCCAACGCCATGCCTGCTCCCCCCCCGCACCGAACCCGTACAATGCGCGTGCTCAACCGCGTGGGTCCGGTGCTGGCTCCGCGGTGGCCGTCTCTCGGCCCGGACCGCATCGTTCGCGCCGCCGCGCAGGCCGCCAAGTCAGATCAATTCGGTGACGAGAGCTTCCTCGATGCGCTTCCCCGATTTCTCGACGCCGTCGCGCGCGAGGCGGAACTGACCTGGCTTGGCCGGCTGATGTGCCGTCAGTCGCTGCTTGGGTTTCTTCAGAATCGCTTTAGTGTCTACCGGTACCGCGCCGCTCATTCCGAGCTGGCTGGCGTTCCGATCGAGCGCCCCGTTTTCATCGTGGGGTATCCAAGGACGGGGACGACGATTCTCTTCAATCTGCTCGCGCAGGACCCCGCCAATCGCGCGCCTCTCGCTTGGGAGGTGCAGTTTCCCGACCCTCCGCCGGAAAGCGGCACGTTCGCAACCGATGCGCGCATCGCCAAAGCCCGGACCTACTTTGGCCACATGGACACCATGGCGCCGTCGCTTGCCTCCATTCATGAGATCGGCGCGGACCTCCCTCAGGAATGCATGCCGTTTCTCGCGCAAAGCATGCTTGGCCCGCAGTTCAGCGTGAACTTCAATGTACCGAGCTACCAGGCCTGGGTAGACGAGCAGAGCCACGCGCCGGCATACACCTATCACCGGCATTTCCTCGAGCACCTGCAAAGCAAGCACATGAAGGACCGCTGGGTGCTCAAGAGCCCGGTGCACCTACGCACGCTCGATGCACTGCTCACCGAGTACCCCGACGCGCGGATCATTTTCACGCACCGTGACCCAGCGAAAATCGTTCCCTCGCTTGCAAGTCTCATCTACGTGGTTCGTGGACTGGCGAGCGATTCAGTCGATCCCATCGCCCTCGGACCGCA
>Ga0209567_10000876_pt1 | contig 16192 bp, 13 predicted proteins | sample COG_12_FD_184756 | JGI IMG/M metagenome (GOLD analysis project Ga0209567, IMG submission 184756) | Pelagic marine sediment microbial communities from the LTER site Helgoland, North Sea, for post-phytoplankton bloom and carbon turnover... | ecosystem: Environmental > Aquatic > Marine > Neritic...
GTCCACTGCCCCTGTTGTTGCCGGCGATGTCTGCACGGATAGCGCAGCAACATCCAGTTCGAAACACAGGTCGTCGACCTCGACCTGCTCACTGTTGAGTAAAATCAGGGCGCGCTGGATGACGTTATCCAGCTCACGCACATTACCCGGCCAGGGGTGATCCAGTAATGCCTGCTGCGCCTGTTTAGACAGATGAGGAACACTGCCACCTTCCGGGCTGTACTTGCGAATAAGACGACTGGTCAGCGGCAGGATATCGGCTTTACGCTGACACAACGGAGCCAGGTGCAGAGGAAACACATTGAGGCGATAAAACAGGTCTTCACGGAAACGTCCGGCGGCGACTTCTTCGCGCATGTTACGATTGGTCGTTGCCAGTACGCGTACATCCAGCCCGATAACTTCACGGCCACCGAGACGTTCGACTTCACGTTCCTGCAACACGCGCAGCAGCTTGGCCTGCAAACCCAGATCCATTTCAGAAATTTCGTCCAGCAGCAGTGTGCCACCCTGCGCCTGTTCGAACTTGCCTGCGCGTGCCTGGTAGGCGCCGGTAAAGGCGCCCTTCTCGTAACCGAACAGGGAGGCCTCGAGCATATTTTCGGGAATGGCCGCACAGTTGATCGCCACAAACGGTCCATCGGCACGTGCTGAATGGCGATGTATTAACTGTGAAAACACCTCCTTACCGGTGCCGGAATTACCGCTGATCATGACTGTTGCATCTGTTGAAGCGACCCGTCTCGCCAGCGCTGCCAGTTTCCGGGTCGCCTGATCCTCGGCGACAAGCTCGGGATCGTCGTGACAACTGGGCAGATAACGGCCGATCATGTCTATCAGGACTTCAGCATCGAACGGCTTGACCAGATAGTCGGCTGCGCCGTTGTGCATGGATTCCACCGCTTTTTGAATGGTCCCGTAAGCGCTCATTAAAACGACCGGTAATTCAGGAATACTGGCTTTCACCTTCTGCAGCAGGGCATGACCATCCATACCCTTCATCTGGACATCACTGACCACCAGATTGAATGACTGGGCTTCGATCAGTTGCAGGGCTTGCATAGCATTTTCAGCCGACTTAACCCCGAACCCGGCCAGTTCAACAGTTGCGCACAAGGCGTCTCGCAAAGCCGAATCATCTTCAACAATCAGCACTTTGAGTTGACTCATTACAGGTACCTCGGGGTGGCAATGTCTGCCTTTTGTTGATGCTTCAATACACCGCTCGGGAGTTGCTGTTCATCAAGCAGCGGCAGTCGAACGACAAAGCGCGCACCTTTTTGATAGCCAGTATCGAGTTCAATAGTTCCCCGATGTGCAGCGATCACTGCGCGCAGCACCGCCAGCCCCAATCCGGTGCCGCTGGGACGTGTGGTGAAGAAAGGTTCGAAAATCTGTTCCTGCAAGCCATCAGCGACACCCGGCCCGTTGTCCTGCAGCACAATACAAACAGTCTTACCCTGCACCTCGACCTGCCAGTCGAGATGCGCGTCCTGCTCGCAGGCATCCAGTGCATTGCTGGCAAGGTTGGCGAGTACACTGGCCAGGATTTCGCGTTGACCACGAATCGCAATATCCCCGTGGCCGTTGGGCACTGACCAGCGTGCCGCATTTTCATTCAGTTGAGGCAACAGCGACTGCTGTACCTGATCGAGCAAGTCGCAGACCGTTACGGCTTCATCGCCTCCCTGCCCTCCGCGCGCATAGAGCAACATATCGTTCACCATGTGATCGAGATGCCGCAGCCCCACCAGTAGCCGGTCTACAAAGCAGTCATGCTGGTCATGTCGCAGATCGGCCTGCTTGAGCTGGGAGGCATATAACAAGGCGGTGGCCAGAGGCGTGCGCACCTGGTGAGCCAGCCGTGCGGTCATTTCACCCATGCTGGACAGGCGCTGTCCGCGCGAGGCTTCCTGCTGCAGGATACGAATTTCGGAAAGCAGTTTATGCCGTTCAGCACGGGCGGCCGCCAGTTCCCGGGTCAGGCTGATAACCTGTTGCTGTAACACCTGGTAGGAACCGGTGAGCTGTTCAGAGACCTGATTAAACAGCTCAAAGGCGTCCTGCAGTTGTTGTTTGTTGGCAGCCGACTGACTCATGAAAAGGCCTACTCCTGATGCTTATCAACGCGGGCTTTTGTGCCCACAGTTTATTTAGCAAGGAGTATGCCTGGAATGAGTTAGGCTATTAAATCAGAACGTTACGCGAATCGCCAGGATTATGCGTCAAACTACCGGCGCATTACTGGAGCGCTGTAGTCCGTATTTACGCAGTTTTTCAACCAGGGTGGTACGGCGCATGCCCAATCGCTTGGCGGCCTGCGCCACCACACCGTTGGCGTCGTCCAGAGCCTGCCGGATATAACCGACCTCAAGGTTGCTGAGATGCTCTTTAAGATCCAGCCCGCCACGCGGCAGGCGGGGTTCGGACTCAAGCTGGTACTGCATCGGCTGGGCCGAACCAAGCATGTCTTCACTGAGCCGGGCGGTTTCCGCAACAGGTACGTCGGACTGAAACTTTTCAGGTAGATCACCGACGTCAACCACGCCAAACGGGAACAGAATGGCCATGCGTTCGACCAGGTTTGCCAGTTCGCGCACGTTACCGGGCCAGCTGTACTGGCACAGCGACAGAGCGGCTGCCTGAGTGAGACGTACCGAACCGCGTTTTTCATGTTCAATACGGCGGATCAATTCGTTGATCAGCAACGGAATGTCTTCCACGCGGTCACGCAGCGGCGGCATCTCGATGGGAAACACGTTCAAGCGATAGAACAGGTCTTCCCGGAACGTGCCTTCGCTGATGGATTCTTCGAGGTTGCGGTGCGTCGCGGCAATAATGCGCACATCAGCTTCAATGCTCTTGTTACTGCCCACCCGCTCGAATGTGCGTTCCTGCAATACACGCAGCAGTTTTACCTGCATGTTCAGACTCATGTCGCCTATTTCATCGAGGAACAGCGTACCCTTTTCAGCCAGTTCAAAGCGGCCCTGCCGGCTACTGATAGCGCCGGTAAAGGCACCTTTTTCGTGGCCGAACAATTCAGATTCCAGCAAGTCAGCAGGAATCGCGCCACAGTTCACTGGTACGAAAGCCTTGTCGCGGCGGTTGGAATAATAGTGGAGGTTGCGCGCCACCACTTCTTTACCGGTGCCTGATTCGCCCAGAATCAACACGTTGGCGTCCGAATTGGCGACCTGCTGGATCATTTTACGAACCGACTGCACGGCCCGGCTGGTACCCACCAGGCTGCGGAACAGATCCACCGGCCGCTGGTTTGCCCCATCGACCTGGGTTTCGCGATACACCTCGGCCTGATGCAGGGCACTGGTTAACTGGGTGTAGTGAACCGGCATTTCAACCCGCCCGAGAATGCAGGAACTGGGTTCAATGGCTACGGTAAGCTCTTTATTTTTTTCGGATAAGAGAAAAATAGGCAGGTGCTCGTCGAAATCGTGAACTTCTTTGAGAAGATTTTCCAGCGCCCTGTCACTCGTGCAGGTGCCTATCAATACCGCCAGGATATCCTGTGCATCTTCAATACCCGCCTTCCAGCCGCCACAATCGGTAACCAGTTCCGGCTCATAATTGATAAAACGTAAAACCGATTCCAGCTCGCGACCACGATCGGTATCGGCTTCGATAATAAGTACCCTTGGCTCGTTGACTGGCACCTGAGTTTCCCCCATCGACTTGGTTTCCGCCTGAATTTGCTTCTCTTAAAAGTATTAACCGGACAACACCATATGGATAAAGTTAACCATTCCTGAGGGAGAATGTCAAAATTTTGTCGTAAATCCATTTGATGCCGGGCACTCGGCATAACTCTTTGATTATTTGTCGTCTTTAGAGTATTAACAGGCGCGGTGACAGCGCCAAGGACAGCAATCGAGTCCGGTCAGATGGTATACAACCACGTATATTTATGGGGAATTCAGCGTTAGCGGTCGCAGCCGAGATAGGCAGCCGACGCGGTGCGACCCGTTTTATTGGTATGAATTTCGCCTCCGAGTTGGTCCTGGTAGCGCTTGCCCAGATCGGTGATTTCCTGGTTCAGGCGTAGAATCTCCCTTATGGCGGCCGCCACTTCGGTGTCATGCTGTTGCTGTGCCGGTTGCTGAAAACAACACATCACCAGCTCCCTGCGCCTGACTTCAATTTCAGCCACCCGCCCCCACTCATGATCACCCGCTTTTTCCAGCATATCCTTGCTGAGCGACAGTATCTGTTCCAGCTGCCGGCTGCGCTTACTATCCATATCCTTTTCCCTCTTCAGGCCGACGCCCGTCCCTACTGCGGCCTTTCCGTACCGGCAATGGCATCCCAGGCCTCTTTTATCTGTTTCAGCAGATCACTGACTTCGTCGATTATCGTCACATCGTTCTTGAGATTGGCTTCTACCAGGCGCCGCACCATGTAGTCGTAAAGATCTTCCAGATTCTGCGCTATCTCGCCACCCACGTCTTTATCAAGACTGATGCGCAGACCATCAATGATTGAGATAGTCCAGGAGATGTGCTCGGCTTTGGGCCCGAGCCTGCCTTCCTCCATCAGCCCGCGGGCAATATGCATTTTTTCCAGCGCCCCTTCCATCAGCATCTGGATCAATCGATGGGGACTCGCACCTTCCACCATGCTATGCACATTGACCTGTTTATACTGTTTTAACGCTGCTCGCGCACCCGAACGATTCATACTTTGTGCTCCCACCTGCCGGTTCCTTCGATTTAGTTGTTCACCAGTTTATTCACTGGCTCTGGTTTACTGGTTACGGCCATTATCGCTTCCAATCACTGGCAGAGCCGCGAGCTGATTGGTTAAAAATGTACTGGTCGACTGAAGATTACTGACCAGTAAATCCAGCGCGTTAAACTGCCTGAACAAACGCTGCTCAACAATTTCCAGGCGCCGTGCCAAAGCATCCCTGTTGTCGCCAATATCCTTGATCCGGTCATTGATACCGCCCGTTGCCGACTCCAGAACGCCGCTGCTGGCGAGGACATCATCCAACAGCGTATTCACCTGGTTCGCGTAGCCGCGGGAAAAAACAACAATGCCACGATCACCCGTCACACCACCGCTGACAACAATGCCCAAACCTGCTGCATTACCGGTGCCTGTCAGGGTCTGGCCGGAACCGGTGGCCACAGTACCGCCGATGGTGCCTGTTACATCCAGACCGTTGATTGAGGTCGGCGCCGCGCCGAACATGTCCGTCGCACCGTTGCCAGCCGTTATCGAAACCACCGACGCTGATCCGTACTGATTAGAACTGAGTGTCAGTATGCCTGCTGCCTCTGCAACATCTACCGTCACACCGTTATCCTGAAATTCGTCGCTGCCATTCAGTTTCGACTGAATTTCATTTGCCAGACTCGCGGCAGTGTAGACACCTGCGGCCAGCGTCACGGTGGTTGCCACACCATTGGCCGAAACGGAAAGTGTGTCGTTGCTGCCACCGCTAATAGTAAGATTAGCGGCCGCAGAGCCGAGCAGCCGGCCTTGTGTAGCGAGCTGATTGATGTTGACAGCGTATTCGCCACCCCGGGTAGCATCGCTGGAACGGGAGAACTCGATCAGTGAATCTGTCGGACGACCGGCCGCCGCAAACAGGGCGATCACAGCATCAGGATTATCCTTGAGCACGTCGCCCAGCTTGCCGGAGTCTATTGCCAGCGTGCCGTCCTGGCCGTTACGGGTAATACCAATATCAGCAAGTATGGAGAAACCGCTCACGGATCCCACGACGGGTTCAGAAAGCATCCGCCGCAGCTGATTTTCCAGGGTGCGCAACGTCGTATCACCGTTCAGCGCTCCGGCTCGCTCGCTGTCCGGATCGAACGAGGACAAACCATCCATGGTCTGCACCAGCGTATTGTAGCTGTCGACAAATGCCGTGATATCGGCCGTTGTCTTGCTGGCATCCCTGCTCACACTCAGCGTTGAAGTTCCCTGCGCCAGCAGGTTAATGGTAACACCGTCCAGGGTCCTGGTAAGCGTGTTGCCGGCGCTCTGAATATCGATGCCGTTAAGACTAAGACGGGCATCCTGTGCGGCCTGGGTCTGGCTAAGATGATGACTGCTCGCGTTAAACGACAACAGCGACAGGCCGCTGGCGTCCTTATTGTCCGCATCGTCATCGGTGACCGCGATCTCGAGACTGTTGGCCGCTCCCGTATCGCTGGAGGAAAACACCAGGCGGTAGTTGCTGCCATCAAAGATAATCGACGCGTTGACACCGATATCGGCGGCATTCACGGCATCGCGTATGCCTGACAGGCTGCCATCGCTAATCTGCACCGACTGTTCTGCCTTGTCGGGATTCGGCACAAAGGGTGAATCAAACTTGTCTTTTTTAGGATTGTAGTCCGTGGTACCGAATTTGAAGGTCAGCGTACCGGTACCAAGCACATCGGAAAGTGCCGTAAACTGAGCAGCCGGCAGTCCCGAATCAGTCACCAGACTGTGCGCCTCGGCCAGCTGGGTAACCTCGAGCTCAAAACTGCCGGGCGCCGAAGGACCATTGGTGGAAACGCCGGCAACGTCGGCATCGCTGGACTGCGCGGATCTACTCTGAAATCCCGATGCTTGCGTGAGCGAGGAGAGACTGCTCTGAAAGGCGCTGACTGCACCTTTCAGGGTACCTAAACCGCTCAAACGAGCCTGCAGTTCGGCTTCGTTACGGTCCAGCCGCTGGCTGGTTGGCAACCCTTCTGCAGCAACAAGCTGGCTGACGATGCCGTTTACATCGAGTCCGGAACCAAGACCTGGCGCTGTAATAGTGGGCATTTATGAGCCTCGCTTGCTGCTTTGCACGTTAACTTCAACTATCCAGTGCAATTTAGGGGCCAGTCTAGACTTTAACTTGCAACAACAATCCGTCCGGATGACTTGCGGAGCTCAGCTGTTCTTCCAGAAAGCGTGCGCGCTTAATTGCATCTTCACCCGGAATCTGCCGGATCACTTCCTTTGTCTCTGAATCTATGACAGAAACTATGGTTCTGCCCAGATCGTCATCGACCTTGAACTGCAAATCACGCTGCAGGGCCTGCACATAGGAATTGATGTCGCTGACTGCCTTTTCCAGTGCCTGTTCATCTTCCGGCGTTTTGCCAGGCGGCAATTTCTGTTCATGGACTGAAAGATCTTGCCTGTCTGTGCGTGCCTCAGACTCCGCTGCGCGCACTGGATCAGACTCTTTCCCGAAAGAACCGATCGTTGCCCTGGCGGAGGGTGAGACCAAGAAGCCTTCCTGGCGACCGGTAATAAGGGCTGTCACTATCGTGTTATCAGTAGACATGTTGGGGTACCTCAAGTTCGCGAAGTGAAACTGCGCCCGGGTTCCTTCCCGGGCGCATGGTCACAAAGCTTACTGCAGCAGCGACAAGGCCAGCTGCGGCAGACCATTCGCCTGAGCCAGGATTGCGACACCTGCCTGCTGCAGGATCTGGGTCTTGGTCAGGTTAGCGGTTTCGGCTGCAAAATCAGCGTCCAGGATACGACCGCGTGATGCTGTGAGGTTTTCCGAGGTGATGCTCAGGTTGCTGATCACCGCCTCGAAACGGCTCTGCACCGCACCCAGGGTAGCGCGGGCGCCGTTCAATGTACCCAGCGCCGAATCTACAGCTGCAAGCGCAGTGTTGGCACCGGCAACGTCCGCAATCGTCAGCTGATCAATACCAATGGTTGAGGTAGCGAGCGTGTCTGCCAAAGTACCGACAAGTGCTTGCGTACCAACAAAGGCCACGCCGTCAGCCGTTGTGGAGTCCACCGTCAGACTAGCGGATGTTGTAGTCACTGCCTGGGCGAAACCACTCGCGGTTGCAGCAGCGGCCGTGTTTGCTTCAATAGAGATGTTACGGCCATCGGCTGCGGTTACCGTAACAGTACCAGCACCGTCATCGGTCGCACTGATGCCGTCCAAAGCATCAATGGCCGCAGACAGGTTCTGACCCTGCACAGCCACGCTAGCACCAGCGGCAACTGCACCGATATTGACGCCATTAACGATAATCTGATCGGTCACACCGTCGATAGCACCAACCGCGGCAGCACCGCCGGCGGCGTTTGTCGTGGTACCCGCAGTCGCGGTTACGCCGGAGATATTGCTGTTGTTGATGGCCGCGGCCTTGGCCTTGGCACTGGCATCGGCGCTTGCAGATCCGGAATTGTCGTCCAACGATGCGGTCACGTTAGTACCGTTGATGGTGAAATTGCTGCCATCGAAGGCATTTGTGTCAACGGCGGCAGCGCCCGTGGCGCTCGCTGAAAAGGTTTCGCCCAGTGCAGTCAGTCGCGCATTGGCGATAGCATCGACAGTGATGGTCTGCCCGGCATTGGCGCCGACCTGGAACTGCTGTGAAGTAAAGGAACCGTCCAACAGGTTAACACCGTTGAAGGAAGTCTCTCTGGCAACCCGGTCGATCTCCAGCAGCAGCTGGGAGACTTCGTCCTGCAGGGCCTGACGGTCGGAGGCGGAGTTGGTGGCGTTGGCCGACTGCACCGCCAGCTCGCGGATCCGCTGCAGGCTGTCGGTCAGACCGCCCAGCGCACCCTCAGCCGTCTGGGCCAGCGAGATACCGTCGTTGGAGTTACGAATCGCCACGTTCATACCGCGGATCTGGGTGGTGAAGCGTTCGGAAATCGCCAGACCGGCGGCGTCGTCCTTGGCGCTGTTGATACGCAGGCCGGTGGACAGCCGCTCCAGGGAAACATTCAGTTTACTGCCGGATTCGGTCAGGTTACGTTGTGCATTCAGAGATGCAATATTGGTATTGATAGATAATGCCATGGTAAGTACTCCAATGTTTCTAGGCGGAGCCGCGGAACTTAGTCTTCGGGATCGACGCCTGTTTTAATTAGCGGATATACCATTAACCTGGTATTCACCGCTTCCGGTAAGGTTAGCGTTCGTGGGTGATGAAACTTTAGCGCCGATAGTTAAAATTTTGACGGTTTTTATTCCTATAATTTTCAGCATGATAGCCTTATTACACCCCGACAGGACGACAACTCTCAGGCAGAGTCGCCGGAACCGGTGCGAATCGGAATCCCTCCGCGGCAACGATAGAAATTCTTTGCTATACGGCTCCCCTTTGCGCAAAATCCGCGGCCCGGCAGCGCCTGTCACTGACCTTCGTCTATGAATACGAGGACAATTTCGGCTTTACCGACCCACTCAGGCGCGTTACTGGAACAGCTGCCACCGGAAGCACACGTCTGGTTTACCATCCCCGAAAGTATCCGCGACCCTGGAACCCTGGCCGACTGCCTGGCGATGCTGTGCGAACAGGAGCGGGAACGCTACCGGCGTTTTCATTTCCCCGCAGACCGTCACCGCTTCCTGGTTTCACATGCCCTGGTCAGACGCGTTTTATCGCGCTACGTTGACCTGCCACCTGCAGACTGGACATTCCTGAACAGCCGCCACGGAAGGCCCGAGATTTCCAACCCCGGCCTGCCGGCATTACGCTTCAACCTGACCCACACGGACGGACTGGCCGCCTGCGTCGTTACCCTGGCGAGCGAGTGTGGTATCGATGCGGAGAGAATCGTCGCACGGCATAACCCGGCGGGGGTTGCGCAGCGGATGTTCTCCGCCGCTGAGTGCGAACAGATGCAGCGCCTGAGCGCTCGTGAGCAGCTGGAATACTTTTTCCGGCGCTGGACGTTGCGCGAAGCCTATGTCAAGGCCCGGGGCATCGGCATTTCGTTTCCCACCCGAAAATTACAGTTTGCCATCGATGAGAGGGAGAACATCCAGGTGCAGTTTGCAGACGGTATCGATGACACCGGCAGGCACTGGCAGTTCCGCCTGCTGTACCCCACCCCGCAGCATATTGTCGCGCTGGCGCTCGGCCTTGAGGATTCGACTGAAATAAGGATTGTCAGTCGCGAATTCAGCTGGTAGGCGGGCCAGCCTCCGGCCGGCTAGAAGGATTGCTTAACATGCCCTTACAAAATCGTCGGCGGCAGGAATGCCGCCGTCGAGCGTACAGGGAGGTATTCACAGCGTATTTTGTAAGGGCATGTTACGCAATCCACACTGCCCATGTTGGTGCCTGTTGTACGGCGATTTCGCGTGACTATCGTAGGCTAAAGGTAGTTGAACAGGTTCAGATTCTGCACCCGGACAAAAGCCTGCTGCGCGGCCTGTAGTGCAACGCTTTCCTGGCTGAGCCGAGTGGCCGCATCGGCATAATCAAGATCTTCAATAGTGGAACGGGTCTGCTCAAGCTGAAGCAGAAATGATTCATTGATATCCTGCTGGCTCTGTGCCGCGTTGAGTCTGGCGCCCGCCGTCGCACGAAATCCCACCAGCTGCTCAAGGGCGTTATCCAGTTGATCAAGCGTGGTGTCGCTGGGTGCATCGGCCTCCAGATCACTCGCCAGTTTGTACAGGGTACTGAAAACATCCTCGTGGGCCACGGTGCCACTGGCATCCGCAATCTTCATAAACACATCGAGACCCGAGTCGCCGTAGGCAAGCTGACGGGTTGGCCCTACCTGGATCTGGCGCTGGCCCTGATCGCCAGCATAACTGAAATTGCCGACCCCATCGTGACTGAATGGAATATCCTTTGCCTGGAAACCCGCGAACAGATACTCACCCTGCCCATCCTTGCTGTTCGCCACGGCCAGCACCTGGTCTGTTATCTGGCGGACCTCCCTGGCGATAGCGACCCTGTCTTCAGCACTGTTGGTATCATTCAGAGCCTGTACCGCCAGCTCGCGGGCACGCTGCAGGTTGTCGCCGACCGAAGCAAGTACAGTGTCTTCCAGTTCCAGGCGTGACTGCAGGTGCTGAATATTGCGCTGATACTGCTCTGTGACCGCGGCCGACTCCGACAGGCCGAGCAGCTGCGCCGAGCCGGTAGGATCGTCCGCCGGAGTTATCATGCGCTTGCCCGTGGAAAGTTGTTGCTGGGTTCGGAATAACTGTGTCTGCAGATCAAGAATCGAATTGACGCCTTGACGGTGTATCTGCAAGGTACTGATACGCATACTTATCTCCCCAACGCATTAATCAGTGTCTGAAAGGTGGAATCCGCCACCGATATGACTTGGGCTATGGCCTGGTAGGCCTGCTGAAAACGCAACAGGTTAGCGGCCTCTTCATCGAGGTTGACCCCGGAAATTTCGTCGCGTGACTGCTGCGCCTGCGCAAGCAGTGCCCCCTGGATCTCCGCTGTTATCTGTGCGCTTCGCGTCTGAGTTCCCAGTTGGCCAATGAGCTGGCCGTAAGCACCCTGGAAGTTGCTCGTACCCTTCTCCATGGTCTGTGCAGTTTGCAGGCCGGCCAGCAGCAGTGCATTGCCGTTATCGCTTGAACCATTGGCGTTGCCGTTAAATACAAAGCCGTCGCCGTCAGCCGGTGCTCCGGTCACAGTGAAGCTGATACCCGCTACCGTAAAGCTTGCTCCACGGTCGGTCGCCGGATCGTAGGCGAAAGAGCCCACGGCGTCACCTGCGTAATTGTACTGCTGCCCGACGGCATCATAGCTAAAGGTGATGCCGCCCGTTAAAGGCGCGAAGCTGCTGTCAACAGCCTGCAGTTCGAAAGCGGCATTACCAAGGTTGGTTGGCAGTCCGTTGGCATTGCTTGCCTCGCTGACCCGCAGTGGTGAGGCCGCTGCAATCTCCCTTGCATTGTTCACCAACAGGCCGGTAGAAGCGCTGCCCGTACGGGTAGGCTGAATGCGGAACCTGTCACCTGGGAGAGCGCCGGCTGAGACGAAGATGTTAAGACCATCGGCGACAAACGGGTCTGCCGGTGCGCCGGTTCCGCTCATCGCTACGGCCTGGTCGTCACTGACCCGCTTCAGGGTCCATACTGCGCCATCAAAACCAAGAGTATAGTCCTCGGTGGTGAGCGCATCGATATTCGCCGTGTCGAAACTTGCTGACACCGTGGCGCCGCCGGTATTCGCTACGCTGGCTGCGGCCAGTGGCGAACCCACAGTGAAATAGTCGCCACCTATAGCGTTGTCCAGGTCCATGCCCAGCCTGTGCTGCTGGTTGAAATCGACCGCCAGGCTGGTGGCAATACGCCCAAGTGAGTTTTGTGCCGGAGTCAATACCTGATCACGAAAACCCAGGATCGCGCCGAGCTGGCCACCTGTCAGGTTATCGGTAATAACCGCCGTCGCTCCGCCGCTGGCAATCCCTATCTCTGTACGGCTGGGATCAAAGTCATTTTGAACAGTCTGCAAAGGTGAAACAAGAAAGCCGGTGACAAGCGATTGCCCGCTGCCGACAAAAACGTTCAAGGCACCGTCATCCTGCTCCACGGTACGAACGGAAACCAGCTCGGACAGGCGGTTGATCAGCTGATCACGCTTGTCCAGCAGGTCATTGGGCTTCTCACCGCTACTCTGGCCGGCGGCGTCCGCAATGTTTTTGTTGGTATCGGCAATCGCAGAGCTCAGGTCATTGATCTCGGTCACGACATTGCCCAGATTCCCGTTGATCTCTGCGCCTATGGATTCGAGCTGACTGTCCAGGTGCTGGAAGCGAGCGACCAGCGAATCGGACTCAGACAGCAGCAGCTGCCGGGCGGATATTGAAGCCGGGTCATCTGCGACAGTCTGTACGGCGTCAAAGAAACTCTCCAGGCCGGCACTCAGACCCGCATCGGCGTCACCAAGCATGTTGGTCACGCGTTCGGAAAACTGAAACAGGGTCTCGTACTGTGACGTGGAACTGCTGGTTTCGCGCAGGCGATCCACCGCGAACTGGTTAAACAGGCGCTCTACGCCTTCGATCTGCACGCCATTACCGATATAACCCTGGCCGCTGAAACTGGGCGGACGAGTGCCCAGTTCCACGCGCTGGCGGGTATAGCCCTCGGTATTGGCATTACTGATATTGTGGCCGGCCACCGAGATAGAGCGCTGAAACGCCTGTAGACCGGAGACCGCAGTTCCGAGTAATCCTACCGCCATGACATCATCTCCCGCACTCTACTGTGGATCAAGCTGGCAATCGGCATATCAATTCACCTCGTGATCAGCTTAACGGCTCAGGCACAGAATCCTTGACACCGGATAGCGCATCGCGGAGCCGCTCGCCACCCATAATCCTGTTGATTTTTCCTGAATAATCAGGGTCTGTGGCGTATCCCGCCTCAGCCAGCGCACGCGCGAATGACGGTGCATCTGCTGCCCTGTTCAGGGCCTCCCGGTAGCGCGGATTGGTTTTGAGAAAATCGGCATAGTCGGAAAAACTGTCGGCCAGCGAGGCGTAGGCGCGAAACGTCGCGTGCTGCTTGCGCATCAGGCCGTCTTCGAACTCAATGGTTTCTGTTAGCGCACGCTCGCCCTGCCAGCGCGCGTCCGCCTTGATACCGAAAAGATTAAAACTGTTGCTTCCATCCGTGCCGCGAATCACATGTTGCCCCCAACCGGTTTCCAGTGCGGCCTGGGCCAGCAACAGCTCCGGCCGGGTACCCAGGTCACGCGCGGTACGCTGCGCGTGCGGCCAGAGTTCCTTGACAAACGCTTCCGGTGAATCGGGCTTCCAGTCAGGAACAGCATTCACCTTGCCCTCCAGAGGACCTTCTCTTCCGCCTTCGGCGGAATTCACCTTGCCCTCCAGAGGACCTTCTCTTCCGCCTTCGGCGGAATTCACCTTGCCCCCCAGGGTGGTTTCGTGTTGTGAGGGTTTCAGCACGCCAGGGTGAGCGGGGCTGACCGGTACCGCACTATCGCCTGACTCGAACCCGGCCGAGCGACTTAGCTGGCGCACCATCATGTCCGCCAGGCCCAGCCCCTGCCGCTTACTCAAATCGATGGCGATCTGCTTATCGTACATGGACTGGTAGGTCTTGCTGTGCTGGCTGTCCAGCAGCCCTTCACCAAGGTTGGCGTCACGCATACTTTTCAGCATCATCTGGATAAACAGGGCTTCAAACTGACCCGCGACTTCGCGCAGCGTTTCCTCACTGTTATCCCTGGCCTGCGCGCGCAGCTTGGACAGTCCCTGTATATCCGTGTAAACGTCTGTTTGAATGATCGACGGGTTCATCGTTTTTAAATAACCATCAACTCGGCCTTCAGCGCACCCGCCTGTTTCAAAGCCTGGAGTATGGCGACGATATCGGCCGGGGTAGCGCCGACGCGATTGATGCCGTCCACGATAGACTGCAGGGTAATGTCAGGTTTGAGCAGGAAGGTATGGTTATCCTTGAAGCCGACATCGACGTCACTTCTGGCCGTCACCACGGTATCCCCTCTCCTGGAGAACGCGCCAGGCTGGCTCACCTGCTGATCTTCGGTAATAGTCACCACCAGTGTGCCGTGGGAGACAGCCGCCGGCAGGATGCGGACGTTGGCGCCGATAACCACTGTGCCCGTTCTGGAATTAACAACCACCCGCGCTGCGGCTTCACCGGGTTCAACGGTAATATTTTCCACCAATGAGGCAAAGGCAACACGCTGGGAAGCCTCCTTGGGCGCGCTGACGCGGATCGAAACCGCGTCCATCGCGCTGGCAATGCCCGGCCCTACGGTTTCATTAATGGCCACCGCGAGACGGTTTGCCGTGGTGAAGTCCGAGTGATTGAGGTTGAGGGTAATGTAGTCGCCCTGCAGAAACGGGTTATTGACAACACGTTCCACTGTCGCGCCGTTGGGAATGGTACCGACGCTGGGTATATTGACGGTAATACTGGAGCCATCGGAACCCGAGGCATTGAGGCCGCTGACCAGCAGATCGCCCTGTGCCATGCCGTAGACACGGCCGTCAGCGCCTTTCAGCGGCGACATTAACAGGGCTCCGCCGCGCAGGCTCTTGGCATTGCCGATCGAAGACACCGTCACGTCAATAGTCTGTCCGACCTTGGCAAAAGCCGGTAGTCGGGCGTGTATCGAAACGGCAGCGATATTCTTGGTTTGCGGCGTCACGCCCGGTGGCAGGGTGATGCCGAACTGCTTCAACATGTTCTCCAGGCTCTGCACGGTATAGGGTGTCTGACTGGTCTGGTCACCGCTGCCATCCAGCCCCACCACCAGGCCATAACCCACCAGCTGGTTATCACGCACACCCGCCAGGTGGGTCAAATCCTTGATTCTCTCAGCCCATGCCGAACCGGCCAGTGCACACAGCGTCAGGATGAATAACAGTTTACGCATGATTCAATGCCACTCCGCCGTTATTAAAACGGCCATACCGGATGATTGAAGAAACGCGCCAGCCAACCCATTTCGTTGGACTCCGCCAGTACACCCTCGCCGCTGTAGGTAATACGTGCGTCCCCGATCTGGCTTGACAGGACGGTGTTGTTGGTGCCGACATCCTGTGGACGCACGATACCGGAGATCTGGATAAACTCTTCGCCCTGGTTCAGGGTCAGCCACTTCTCACCACGAACCACCAGGTTGCCATTGGGTAATACATCTGAAATGGTGACCGTAATGGCGCCGGTCAGACTGTTACTCTGACTGGAATCCGCTTCACCCTCAAATGAGCGCGCTGCCTCCAGATTCTGCTGGAGGGTATTGTCGCGATTGCTGTCGAGTGGAATGAACCCAGGCAGGTTGAATTGCGGTGAGGCACCGAAAAAGGTCGGATTGGCGATCGCCGTCTCCTGATCCTTGTCTGTTGAGGTCTTGGCGGATTTTGACGCCGATGTGCTCTCCTGCAGTAAAACAGTGATCACATCGCCGATGCGCCGCGCCTTGACGTCCTCGAACAAGCGCACATCGCCCGAGGACTGATAGATCGAGCCACCGACGGGTTCGATACTCGTATAGGCCGGCGGCAGGGTCGGTCGATAATTGTCCCTGGGCGGCGCCTGCGACGCACAACCACTGAACATCGCCACCGCAAGGTACGCCATCATCAGTTTCGATTCAGTCTTCATAGCCGGCCTCATACTCGTCCTGTCCTTACGTCAGCCTTACAGGTTGTTGGTCACGAACTGCAGCATGCGGTCAGTCGTCTGAATCGCCTTTGAGTTCATCTCGTAGGCACGCTGCGTTTCAATCATGTTGACCAGCTCTTCCACCACATTGACGTTGGATGTTTCCAGCGCCCCCTGAATAACCGTGCCCAGGCCATTCAAGCCCGGTGTACCGGTTGACGGTGATCCGCTGGATGCGGTCTCATCGAACAGGTTCTGACCTACCGCCTGCAAACCACCGGGATTGATAAAATCCGCCAGTTGAATGCTGCCCAGCTGGGTCGGTGTTGC
>Ga0209567_10000877_pt1 | contig 16191 bp, 11 predicted proteins | sample COG_12_FD_184756 | JGI IMG/M metagenome (GOLD analysis project Ga0209567, IMG submission 184756) | Pelagic marine sediment microbial communities from the LTER site Helgoland, North Sea, for post-phytoplankton bloom and carbon turnover... | ecosystem: Environmental > Aquatic > Marine > Neritic...
ATGGCTATTGAATTTATGGCGCGCCCGGAGAGATTCGAACTCCCGACCGCCTGGTTCGTAGCCAGGTACTCTATCCAGCTGAGCTACGGGCGCGTTGGAACGCGGGATTATCCATGAGCGGGACTTAAAGTTCAAGGCCGGAAAGTTAAATAACTCGCGCTTACCAGGCAGAAAATCAGAAGGATATTAATCCGTTAGCCTACAGTCCGTTCTCCGGTTCCCAGCAGGGCATACAGATCGTATTATTCAGGAATCCAGTCAAACCGCTCAGTGGGGTGAGATACCCGCAATGACTACTGATGAAATCAAGCAGGTTGTCGTATCCAATATCAGGCAACCGGACTTGAATGAACCGGCATTGTACCTGAACCGGGAGCTTACCTGGCTGAGTTTCAACCAGCGCGTGTTGCGTGAGGCTGAAGACAGCAGAAACCCGTTGCTCGAGCGTCTGAAGTTTCTGGCTATTGTCAATTCGAATCTCGATGAATTCTTCATGAAACGTATCGGTGGTCTGAAGCAGCAACTCGGCGCCGGGGTTGCCAGGCTTACCATTGATGGCCGCACACCGAAGCAGCAGATTGACGAATGTTACGAACAGGTCAGGACGCAGGAGACGCGGCAACACGATACCTTGCACACCATCCTGGCCGACCTGCGCCAGCACGATATCAAGCTGCTGTCCTACGATGAACTGAGCCAGGAAGATGCGACGTACCTCAGGGATTATTACCACGATAACATTTTCCCCCTGCTTACACCGCAGTCGATCGACCCGGCCCATCCGTTTCCCTTCATTTCGAATCTTTCCCTGAACCTGCTGGTGCAGACACGCTTTCCCGGTGAAGCCGGTAAGATGTCGCTGGCGCGTATCAAGGTCCCAACCGGCAATGGTGTGCCGCGATTCCTGCAGTTACCGAAGCGGAATCATTTTGTAGCACTGGAGGACGTCGTCAAAAACAACCTGGACCTGCTGCTGCCCGAAATGGAGATCGCCAGTTGCTACATGTTCCGTCTGACCCGTAACGCCAACACGGAACGTGATGAGGAGAGTGCAGATGACCTGCTTTCGATGATTGAGTCGGAACTGCGTGATCGGCGCTTCGCACCCATTGTCCGCCTGCAGATCCAGGGGGACATGGATGAAACCAGCCGCGGTATGCTGGCGGCGGAGTTCGGCCTGGATGAACAGGCCGATGTATTCAGTGCAGGCGAGGATATGCTCGCTATGCGGGATCTGTTCCAACTCTCTGCAATCGATATAGCCGAATTACACGACGCTCCGCACCACCCGGTCGACCACCCGATGCTGCAGAGCAACCGGAGCATCTTTTATATCATTCGCGACCAGGGACCGTTCCTTCTTCATCACCCGTATGAATCGTTTGCCACCTCAGTGGAACGCTTTCTCAAGGAAGCCAGCCAGGATTCCAAGGTCCGCGCCATTAAAATGACCCTGTACCGGACGTCCAGCGACACCAAGGTCGTGGATTACCTGGTGAGCGCCGCGCGTAATGGAAAACAGGTCGCTGTGGTAGTTGAGCTGAAAGCGCGCTTCGATGAAGCGGCAAACATACGCTGGGCGGCCCGCATGGAAGAGGCCGGCATTCATGTCACCTACGGTGTGGTAGGCCTGAAGACACACTCCAAGATCATCCTGGTGGTGCGCAACGATTACAATGGCTTGAAACGCTACCTGCACATTGGCACCGGTAATTACCACGCCGGCACCGCCCGGCTGTATTCCGATCTCGGCATACTGACCAACGATGAAGATCTTGGCCAGGATGCCGGCGAACTGTTCAACTACCTGACCACCGGCTATACGCCAGACCGCTTCTATCATAAATTGCTGCCTGCACCGAAGGTGTTAAAGCAGAGTCTGTTGGCGCGTATTGAACGCGAACGCAAGCTTCACAGCCTGGAAAAGCCTGGATTGATCCAGTTCAAGATGAATGCGCTTGAAGATGCCGATGTGACGCGCGCACTCTATGCAGCCAGTCGCGATGGCGTACGGGTGAATCTGATCGTACGTGATACCTGCCGCTACCGCCCCGGTATAGCGGGTCTTTCCGACAGCGGGCGGGTCATCAGCATTGTCGGTCGTTTCCTGGAGCACACCCGGATCTATTATTTCCAGAATGGCGGCGACGAAGAATACTTCATCGGTTCGGCAGATGCGATGCAACGCAACCTCGAGTCCCGTGTCGAAGTGGTTACCCCGGTCGAAGACCCGGCGCTTAGATGTGATTTACGCGATATTGTGGACGAGCAGCTCAATGATTATCGCAATGCCTGGGAAATGGATTCAGATGGAAGCTATATGCAGCGCCAACCCCGAACCGCCGAAGAGGAAATCGGTTCGCAACAGCGTCTTGCCGAAAAAGCGCTCAACCGTGCGAAAACCAAGGTACGCTACGGGAAAGGTAAAACCAGGCGGCATATTGTGGGACGTAATCTACGCTGAAGATATCCCCTTCTGGTTCGCACGGCGGGAATGCCCTGAATCCTGTCCGGCAAGACCCGCAAAAATGGACTATAGTGATTTACACAACTGATAAGCTGCTGCTGAGCTTTATGGATGGCTGCGGTCTAACGAGTGACCAGAGGGGGTGGGATGAGAAACCTCTTAGTTTCAGTAGACTTATCCGAAATGAGTGGAGCTGTGGTGGAGCGGGCGGCGTGTATCGCTCAATCCTTTGCCAGCAAACTGTGGCTGATGCACGTGGCTCCATCCAGCAAGTCATCCGCACCCTTTAATCTGGACCGCGATATCCTTCGCGCGCAAGTCGCCAATCAACTGCGCCTGCAACGCCACCAGCTGCAGAATCTGGCCGACCAACTGCGCCGGGACCGTATTCATGTTGTTACCCGCTTCGTCTCGGGCACCGTGAGCACAACCATCCTCGCAGAAGCCGAGCGGATAAGAGCAGAACTCATCATTCTGGGGTCGCACGGCCATGGCAATGTTTACCACGCGCTGTTCGGCGGCGTCGGCCAGAAGGTGATGCGCAAAGCAACCTGCCCGGTGATGTTGGTGCGTCCCCAGCCGACAAAGCTGCCTTGGCACTGGATGCGGCGAGGGCCGGCAGAAAGTCGGGGAACCGCTCAGCACGGCAGTTAACCCCGGGAGCTTGTCCCAGCAGGCTTCCGCTCTCATACGACTTTCCTACTCGAATGGGGAACGCCCCAACTGGTATTCAGGCTGCGGAATTTCATGCGGTTGAATCTGAGCATCCAGGGCTTCTGTAACAGCCGCCACAACGGACCGGAGATACCCAGCCCGCGCAGGACGCGCTGACTGCGTGGCAACAGGGGAGCGGCAAGACCCGGCAAGACCCAATTGCCGGCCTCATGGGCCTGCTGCTGAAGATAGCCGGGCAGGAAGTCAGCCACTTCCGGTTCAATATAGAATGTGGGCATCAGGCCAATGTCTTCGGCTCGAACCCGGCCCTCGGCAATGAGAGAATCCGTGAGCGGTGTGCCCGGATAGAGACGCACACCGGTCATGGCAACCACGGCGGTGGGTTCCATCCGTTGCAATGCCTGGCAGGTGGCGCGAATACTGGCCCTGGTTTCACCCGGCGCACCAAAGATCAGTGTCTGGCATACCTTGAGTCCGGCGTCCATGCAATAGCGGTTCGCCTGCTCGGCCACACCGGCATTGAATGGCTTGGCCAGACGATTGAGCTGCCCGTCATCCACCGCATCGGTACCCAGCTCAATCCCTTCACAACCGGCACGTGCCATCAACTCGGCCTGATGCCGATCGAGTTTGACCGGTGTAGCATAGCAGCTCCAGCGCACCTGCAGCCCGCGGGCCAGGACTGCCTCGCAAAGACTTTCCACATGACCACGCGGGAAGTTCAGTATCGAGTCGACGAAGAAGATCGGGTGCGGGCCATAGTCCTGCATCAGCGCTTCTATCTCATCGACAATATCTGCGGCGGCGCGGGCCCGGAAACGGTTACCTTCCAGCAGGGGGTAGGTGCAATAGCTGCATTTGAAGACACAACCGCGCTTGGTCTGAATATTTCCCATGCCACCACGCCGTATGTAGCGGGGATAGTCGAAGAGATCACGTGCCGGACGATACCCGGTGAACCAGTCTGCAGGCCGCCGCGGGGGATCCAGCCGCATTCCGTTTGACCGGCTGCCATTGTCCTGGTCATTGTTCCGGCCGATGACACCGGGAATGGTGCCAGGATCCCAGCCCAGCGCGAGGGCGTCGATCAACGCCACAAAGCTCTGCTCACCCTCGCCTGCAATACCCCAGTCACCGTCCAGTGCCGCCATGTATTCCCGCGGCATGATCGAAAAACCCGATCCGCCGAGGACCACCGGCGCATCTGTCAGCGCATGCAGGGTAGCCACGACTTCACGGTGTTGCTCAAGGTAGTCCACAGTGCGCGGATAGGCTGCATTATCCACGTTGCGCAGCGAAAGACCGATGATGTCAGGTTGCAGCAGATCGACCTGTTTAGCGAGTTCAGAAAGCGGGTTGTTGCCGAAACACAGATCGGCAACGGCAACCTCGTGTCCCGCATTACGGGCGGCGGCAGCCACACAGGCAAGCCCCAGCGGAAAGATCGGGTCCGGGATATGCTCCCGATTGGCAGAAACCAGTAATATACGCATGGTACAGTCCCTGTTGCTCAGGATTTACCACCAGCGTACCGTTCATACCACGGTAACGGTGGCTCTTCACTTCCTTGCAGACTGCAATATCTCTGACATTAAGCATTGCCCATGGTTCGATTTAGTCAAGCTGGAATCAGTCTTTCATATATCCTGATCTTGTCACTGGTGCTGTCGTTGCATGCCCGTGCACTGGGAGGGCAACCTGACAATGATGGCTGGGCATTTTCCCGTCGCACGGGGGACGTGGACATCTACCTGCGATCGGTCGAGGGGTCCGCGTTCCCGGCACTGCTGGCGCATGCCAGAATCGATGCCCCGGTAAGGGCGATCTATGCCGTCATTTCGGACTATGGTCATTTCCCGGACTTTATCCCCTCTGTGGTTGACAGCCGCACCCTGAAGCAACAGGAATCGACCACCTGGGTGTACCAGCGACTGGGTTTTCCCCTGCTGGTCGCCGACCGGCACTATGTGATCAGGGTAAGCGATACACTGACTCGGGCAGAGGCGGGATACATCAAGGTTGAATGGCATCTGGACAGGGAACAGTCGCACTCACTGCTCCCGGACAGTGCCGTGCTCCCCGATGCTTTCAGCGGAAGCTGGCAACTGACGCAGCGGCAGGATCGCCAGACAACCGATGCAACATATTCAATTCATGTCGAGCCGGGTGGCATGCTGCCGGCCTGGCTGTTTTCGGCTGCCAGTGAGGACTATGTCTTTCAGGTGATAGAGGCTGTACGTCGGGAAGTAAAAGAACACGAAGGCAATATTGATTAACCTGTCTGAAAGCGGATAATCGCCCGCAACCCCGGCTCGTTGTCTTCAAAGAGAAGTGTCGCACCATGCTGACGCGCAATCGCGTCTACCAGACTGAGCCCCAGTCCATTGCCTTCCTTCTGACGAACGCTATCCAACCGGACAAATCGCTGTTTTACGCGATGGCGTTCTTTTTCCGGTATTCCAGGTCCACTGTCCTCGACCACGAGGTCCACTGCCCCATCGCCCGGGATAAGTTCCAGGTAGAGTTTCCCCTCGCGAGGTGTATATTTTACGGCGTTGTCCAGCAGGTTCCCGATAGCCTGTGCCAGCAGATCGCGATGGCCCGGAACAGTAATGGGCGCCCCGGACTCTATACGCAGTGTGAGTCCGGCCTCCTCGGCGACGGGGGTATAGAGTTCGCCCATTTCCCGCACCAGCTTTGACAGGTCCACGGGTAACAGGTCTGCACGAATGGCGCCGGCATTGGCCTGCGCCGTTTGCAGGATGGCATTGAAGGTCCTGATCATGGTGTCGGCATCCCTGATAGTCTGTTCCATGACATCCCGGTATTCCGCCTCATCACGCCGCTCCAGTAATGTGACTTCCATGCGGTTGCGGATGCGGGTTATAGGACTTCTGAGGTCATGTGCCACGTTATCGGTCACTTCCCGCATACCCGCCAGGACCTCTTCGATCCGCTCCAGCATGTTGTTGAGACGCTGTGCCAGCGCATCGAATTCATCATTCCTGCCACTCACGGGAACCCGTTGTGAAAGGTCACCGGCCATGATTTCACTCGCGGCGCTGCCGATGGTATCCATGCGCCGCATAATCGCCCGCCCCATCGTTACACCCATCAGCAGCACAAAGAACACCACTGCCGCCAGGGACTCCAGCAGGTACTCGCTGGCCTCCCGCAAGACATTATCCTGCTCGATAGCGCGAACCAGCAACAGGCGGTTGCCATCCGGGAGTTCCCGCGCAATGGCCGGCAGATAAGCGTCATCCTTATAGAGATTTCCCGGCAGGATATTTTCATCCAGCCAGACATTATGGACGTCACCAGCAAACGATATGGCTGCCTCCTCGTCGGGCCATTTGGTCAGGTTCCCGGCAAGTGGCCGGCCTTCCTTGGTGACCAGCAGATAGAACCGGCCTTCATCGACTGCGTCTTGCGCGTGACCACTTGTCCCTGGTGACGCAGGAAGAATTCCAGCAAGCGGTATTCACGCGGCTGCAAGTGAATCCGCTTCCCGGCCCGCGTCACCTGGTGGGTCTTCAGTTCCAGCACGAGGTCAGCCGCTTCAAGCCGTGTCCGTTCCACTTGTGGATGGGCACGGCGCACCAGCGCCTCGAGCCGTGCCAGCAATTCGGAAAAGGCATAAGGCTTGACCACATAGTCATCACCACCTGCCTTCAACCCGGCCACACGATCATCCACCTCGCCCAGCGCCGACAACACCAGCGCCGGTGTGGCATCGCCACCGGCACGTAACATGGCAATGATGGACAACCCGTCCCGCCCCGGCAGCATTCGGTCCACCACCAGAACGTCATACTCCGCGGTGAGCGCCATGTGCAGACCATCATCGCCGTTATCCGCGTGGTCGACGCTGTAGCCGCTTTCAACAAGCCCCTTGCTCAGATAAGCAGCGGCATCGCCATCGTCTTCTATTAAAAGAATGTGCATATTGTCATTCTATGCCGCTTACCGATGGATAACATTACAACATGGTAATGTTCCGGTAACACTGGTACTAGTACATTAACCCTCATTCCTATAGTGACCTGATACACCCGTTTGAGTAGCTTCAGAATTATATCGGCAGAATTAATGTACAAAATTCTTCACTACAACCCTTTCGTTAACTTGCCTTTTCAGGTCACCCTGCACTTTGCGGGCATGACGCTCCCGGCATCTCTCACCGTAAGCTATTCCACTGAACTGTCGGCCGCAGAAGCAGCAGACATCCCGTTCCAGGATACAGCGGTCGAAAAAGCCCTGGATGAATCACCATCAGTCCGCCTCTATCGTACCCGTGAAGAACAACGCGAAGCAGGCCTGCAACGCCGGATCACACCCTGGCTGACCGTCTCCGGACTGGCGGAAGGCGAAATCCTGTTTGAGGACTTCGACACCAAGGAAGGAACAGCGGATGACAGCGGTCGCGACGATTCCGCCAGCCTGCAACTTGGCTTTATCGTCTCACCCTTCGAATTTGCCCAGCTGGAAGCCATACTCGAGTACGATACCGACAAGGACAAGGTGGAAGCGGACGAAGCGTTTTTGTCTCTCGAAAAGGACCCGTGGGAACTGGCGCTGGGAAAACAGTACACCCCTTTCGGGGTTTATTTCAGTAGCTTTGTCAGCGGACCCCTGGTGGAATTCGGTGAAACCCAGGCCGATGAAGTTGCCACCCTCGCCTACGGACCCAATGACGAATTCGATCTATTACTGACTGCCTACCGTGGCCGGGCCCGCAAACAGGGGAAGAATTCCGGAGAATGGAACTGGAGCCTCGCCACCGAATTCTGGCTGAAGGATGACTGGTCCTTTGGCCTGAGTTATCAATCCAACCTGGCCGACTCCGACAGCCGCCTCCTCGAGGACAACAACGATCGCTATAGCACCCGGGTAGCCGGGATCAGCGGCTATGTGCTCTGGGCTGGAGAAAAGTTCGAAGCAACACTGGAGGCCCTGGCAGCGACCGGGTCGTTCGAGGAACTGGATCCCGATCGCAACAAGCCCTGCGCATGGAACGCCGAGCTGGTTCACTTCTATCCAGGTTCAAATTTTGAAATCGCGTTCCGAATCGAGGGAAGTCGTGAACTTGAAGACGAACCCAGGGTTCAGTTCGGCCCGGCAATCACCTGGCGCACCGGCAAGTATGCCAGCCTCACCCTGGAATACCTGCACGGTGAGTTCGAGGACGAGCTGGCCACAACAGAAAATGACGATCCCTATGATCATGTGGATCGCCTGGGTGCGATTTTGTCCATCGCTTTCTAAAAACTCAGTCACTCAACAGCGGTTAGAAGATAAAAGTTTAATAATCCAGCTGTTTTGCCGAAAACCCAGCAGTCGGGATTAGCGAAAGAGCAAGTCGATGGCAACAAACGTTTGGCTTTGGGCAGTGGCTGGCGCCGTTCTGGGCATCCTTCTGCAAGGGCCGTTTGGTCTGGCGTTTGGAGGTATTGCCGGGTTTCTGCTGGGACGCGCTCGCCTGTTAGGCGATCGACTCACAGCGCTTCAGAAACACCAGGATGCTACAAGCGCAGTATTAGAAACCCGCATTTCCGAACTGGAAGCGCGACTGCAGGAAACGCCGGTTGCTGAGTCTGAACGTTCAGAAACACCGCAAATCCATCCAGAAGCCATCACATCCACACCCGCTGACGAGCCCGCCCAGCCAGCGGACTCCGCCATCCCGGAACACCCGGAACCGGTTCAGGGCCTGGCCGAAGACACAGGACCCGAACGGCTTGCACCACCGCCGTCCGCCACGAAGAAAAACGGCCCTGACATCGGTCAACGCATCCTGGCCTGGTTCACCCGGGGCAATCCTGTCGTTCGCATCGGCATTGTCATCCTGTTTTTCGGCATATCCTTTCTGATCAAGTATGCCGCGGACCGTAACGTCCTGCCCATCGAATTGCGCTTAGCCGGCATTGCACTGGCAGCGGTTGCCGTGCTGATCGTCGGCTGGCGACTGCGCGAACGGCCTGGCACCTATGGACTGGTGCTCCAGGGTGGTGCGGTGGCTGTGCTGTACCTCACCGTGTTTGGCGCCATCAAGCTATACCAGTTACTCCCCGGGGGGCTGGCCTTTGTGCTCATGGTCGCACTGGTTTCCCTGTCCGGCGCACTTGCCGTTTTGCAAAATGCGCGATCGCTGGCACTATTCGGAGCCGCCGGTGGTTTCATCACCCCCATTCTGCTGTCGAGCGGTGGCGGCAGCCACGTCATGCTGTTTTCCTACTATGCACTGCTCAACGCCGGCATACTGGGCATTGCCTGGTTCAAGTCATGGCGCATACTCAATGTACTCGGCTTCGTATTCACCTTTGTGATCAGCGCCGCCTGGGGACACAGCAGTTACCGCCCGGAGTATTTCAGCACGACAGAACCCTTTCTGATTCTGTTTTTCCTTTTTTATGTCACCATCGCCGTGCTGTTTGCACATCGGCAGCCACCTCAACTGAAAGGTTATATCGATGGCAGCCTGGTGTTCGGTGTTCCCCTGGTCGGATTCACGCTGCAAAGTGCACTGGTACACAAGATGGAATGGGGGCTTGCTTACAGCGCCCTGTTTCTGAGCGCTTTCTACATCCTGCTGGCGCGGGCTCTCTGGAAGCGGCAGGTTGAGGGTATGCGGCTGTTAACTGAAGCGTTCCTGGCGCTCGGTGTGGTGTTCGGCAGCCTGGCGGTACCGCTGGCCCTGAATGGACACTGGACCGCAACCACCTGGGCGCTGGAAGGCGCTGCCCTGGTCTGGGTGGGCATTCATCAACACCGGCGCCTGGCGCGCTGGTTCGGTCTGTTGCTGCAGTTTGGCGCCGGCGCCGCATTCATGATCGGCATCGATGCCGGCAAAGCACCGCTCGCTGTCTGGAACGGTGCCTATCTCGGCAGTCTGATGGTCTGCCTGGCCGGCTTGTTTTCAAGCTGGCAGTTGCAACGACACAAGCCGGCGCTGATGAAGTTCGAACTCGAACTGGCGCTGCCGGTATTGGCCTGGGGCCTTATCTGGTGGTTCGGCAGTGGTGTGCGTGAGATTGATCTGTTTATGGCGAACCGGACAGAACCGCAGGCCATACTGGTTTTTGTCTCGCTAAGCGCCCTGCTCGCAGGCTGGCTGGCGCGAACCATCGATTGGCCTTCGATTGGTCTGGTAACCGTCGCCTTACTACCGGTACAGGTACTGACCGCTTTGCACCTGTTTGCCGCGGCCTCGCATACCCATCCCGGCCAATACTGGGGCTGGCTGGCCTGGCCTGTCGCCCTGGCAAGCCAGGTCCGGATCATGCGCAGCGCAACCGGCTTCTGGATTAACGGTCTGACGTCTTTCTGGCACTCGGGCGGTTTGCTATTGCTCATATTTCTTACCACCTGGCAGCTGTCGTGGGTTGTCGATCAGTTCGCCGATGGCGCCCGTGCCTGGCCATTGCTGGTATGGGGACTTGTGCCGGCCCTATGCCTGTTACTGATGATGAAATATGGCCGCCGCCTGCCATGGCCGGTCAGAAATTTCCCCGACGCCTATCTCGGTAGCGGGCTGCTTCCATTAACCGCGTATCTGGCTTTATGGACCCTGTATGGCTGCACCCAGAGTGGCGATCCGGCTCCCCTGTCCTATGTACCCATTGCCAATCCACTCGATCTGGTTCAGGTTCTGTCGATCTATACCCTGATACGCTGGTGGATGAAGCCGGGGGATATCAAGGAATCTTTAGCATCCATACTGGGACCGGCAGTACCCGCCGCAATCGCACTGGTGGCCTTTGCCTGGCTTAACGCACTGGTGGCGCGTACCGTTCATTTCTGGGCGGATGTGCCCTTCACCTGGTCTGCGCTGCATCATTCCATGGTTTATCAGGCATCGGTATCCGTGTTATGGAGTACAACGGCACTGGCTGTTATGGTTTATGCCAGCCGGCAGACACAGCGTATAGTCTGGTTCGCCGGTTGCGCCATCCTGGTTCTGGTGGTCGCCAAGCTGTTCCTGGTGGACCTTTCCAGTTCCGGCACCATTGCACGCATTGTGTCTTTTCTGGCAGTGGGTGGACTCATGCTTGTCATCGGTTATTTTTCACCCCTGCCTCCACGCCCCGCAGCGGAACAGGAAACATGAAAAACTTATTGACCCTGTTAATCCTGACCCTGATGAATATCGGTGCTGCAGCCCAAACCGACCCGGAAGATTTCGCCTTCGGTTACCGGATCGAAACACCGGTCAACGGAGCCATCTACGAACTGGCGTTACCCGCAGCTGTCTACGCAAAAATCATACACGCCGACCTCGGCGACATGGCTGTTTTTAACGCGGCAGGCGAAACCGTCCCGCACGCGTTTCGCCGCGCCATCCAGGCTGATCCCGTGACGCCCGAGCCAGTAAAACTGCGCCTATTTCCCGTGCATGAAAATGAGGCCAGACTCAGTCAACAAATGTCACTGCAACTGAAGACCGATTTCCGCACCGCCCTGATCGAATTGAAGAACGAGCCGGAAACCGGAGCAGAGGCTATTGTCGCTTACATTCTCGATGTCAGTGAATTGAAACAGGCTCCCAGCCAGCTCGCAGTAAACTGGGACAGCACGAGTGACAGTTTTATAACCCGTGTCAGCATCGCGTCCAGCAATGATCTCAACCATTGGCAGCCACGCGTCGATGGCGCCGCGCTGGCTTCGCTGCACTATGCCGGCAACCGGCTCTTGCAGAATCGAATTGATCTACCGGCGCATCAGGACAAGTACCTGAAAATCAGCTGGCCGGCAGGCCGCGACGGGGCTTCAATCACAACCGTGCAGGCCATCTTCCCCGAACAAACCGGTAATCAACCCCAGCTCTGGAACCGTTACAGCGGCAAGCGGGTCGCCAGTGAAGAGCACTCTGCTTTCGAGTATGAAGTCCCCGCCCAACTGCCCATCGAAGCAATCAATCTGTACCTGGAGCAGAAAAACAGCCTGTTGCAAGGCGCCGTGTATTCACGGCAAAGCCCGCAGCACAGCTGGCGCCTACACCACCGCGGCCTGTTTTACCGCCTGGAGTTTCCGCAAGCGGAGTTGATCAACCCGGCCATAGCCGTCACCACAACGACCGACCGTTACTGGCGCATTGAATACCACAGCGAACGCTCCAGCCTCGGCACAGCGGTACCGGCACTGCAACTCGGCTGGAAACCTCACCAGCTGGTATTTCTTGCGCGCGGAGAAGGCCCCTTTACCCTGGCCTATGGCAGCGCCCGCGTCAGCACCAGACAGGCGCCTGTTAACCATTTGCTGGAAAAGCTGAAGCAGGCAATGGAGACTTTACCGATAGAGCAAGCCCGTTTAGGGCAAACCGTCAGCCCGGGTAGTATCGAGGTGCTTTCACCCGTGCCTGCGGCATTGCCCTGGAGAACCTGGTCACTGTGGGCGAGTCTTGTGATCGGCGTGTTTGTGCTGGCACACCTGGCCTGGCGACTTCACCGGCAAATGGGATCAGTAAAGAAATGAGGGGCTGGTCTGGTAGCCAACAAAGAACCCCGCCGGGGCGGGGTTCTGCGTACCGGTTTATCCGATGGGGTCTTGCTCAGGCAGTAACATTAGCCGCCTGCAGGCCCTTAGGACCTTTTTCTATCTCGTAGGTGACCGGCTGGCCTTCGGCCAGAGTTTTGAAACCCGAGCCCTGGATCGCGTTGAAATGTACGAACACGTCATCGCCGCCATCGTCCTGAGAAATAAAACCAAAACCTTTGGCTTCGTTAAACCACTTTACAGTACCTGTAGCCATATCACTTTTTTACCTTGAATTGATTAATCAAATAGAGTGTTGCGTACAGGTAATGAAACGAGGAATTAATGGGGGTAACACGGAGGTGACAACCAAAACTGCCAATAACAAAATCTGTAGCTGGATATACTATAGGGCAATATCTCCGATCATGCCAGAAATATAAACTATATTTCAGTGTGATCAACGCTCAGCCGGTCTGCCGCCACCCTCTTGCTGACTAACGCAGCGCCTTTCGTGCCTGTCTATGGCGAACTCGTAAGTATCAAGGGAAAACGATCACTTAGTCTTGTTCCTGAGCGCAGCCTTCCCTTAAGCGAAAGCATCTTGTTCGCTGTAGCTGGGAATCGTGGAAAAGTGGAATAGTGTGGCGTTGGGCGGGGTACGCGAACCCCTGTTTTTTTGCTCATTAAATCCGCAGGTTACGAGCTTGGCATTTTTTAGCTTGAATCTGATTTTTTATTTTTAAATTTTTCAATTAGTTACAAGGCAATATGGCGTCCCCAAGGGGAGGCCACCTTATCCCCCAGTTACGCACGACGTCTCACGTAATATATTTATGTTAACTTTCTACGAGATACGCTCACAGTTTCTGTGGCACCCGTTTACTGTGACCGATGTTCAACATTCAGTAATACTGACCGCGAGCCCACCTAACGATGTTTCCTTGAATTTCTCCGACATCTCCAGTCCGGTCTGCTTCATGGCGGCAATACAACTGTCCAACGGCATGAAATGATCACCGCTTCCCCGTATTGCCAGAGACGCCGCGGTATAAGCCTTGATTGCACCAAATCCATTGCGCTCGATACAGGGTACCTGTACAAGTCCCTTGACCGGGTCGCAGGTCATGCCCAAGTGGTGTTCAAGGGCAATTTCCGCTGCATTCTCGATTTGTTGCGGCGTACCGTTACGGACCGCACAAAGACCGGCGGCAGCCATCGCAGCGGCGGAGCCGACCTCGCCCTGACAGCCGACCTCGGCACCTGAAATCGAGCTTCTGTGCTTGATGATGCCGCCGATCGCAGCGGCGGTAAGCAGAAACTCCCGGACTTGCTCCTGGGTCCCGCCCTCATGGACAACAAGGTAGTACAGGACCGCCGGGACGACACCAGCGGCGCCGTTGGTCGGTGCCGTGACCACCCGGTGTCCGGCTGCATTTTCTTCATTCACCGCCATGGCGTAGGCACATAACCAGTCGTTAAGGCTCGCCTGGTCGGGATTTGCCTGGAGTTGTTCATGCAGCCTCTTTGCCCGCCTGGCAAGGACAAGGCCACCGGGTAAAACACCCTCCGCCATCAACCCCACTTCAACACAACGCTGCATGGCTTGCCAGACGCTGTCCAAGCCATGATTCAAGGCATCATCGGACAGGTATTCGAGTTCGTTTATGCGTTTCATCGCGGCAATGGACAGTCCGGTGTCAGTGGCCATTTGCAACATCGACCCGGCCGTGTCGAACGGATGACGACAGGAAACAGCGGAATTCATTTTCAGTGGTGCAACCAGCTGTTCGATTTCAGCAAGCGTGCTGATAAAACCACCACCGATCGAGAAGTAGGTTTCTGAAAACAAGACCTCCCCCGATTGTCCTGTCAATTCGAAGATCATCCCGTTCGGATGCGCCGGTAATGGTTCACCGTGGTCAAAGATAATGTGCTTGTCCGGAGAAAATTTCACTGTGTGGCTATCATCAACGGCGATGTAGTGCTCGTTCCAGATCCGGTCAACGACAGCATCGACGTCCTCATCAGCCACACCCTCGGGCGTGTAACCATGCAGGCCTAACGCCACAGCCCGGTCGGTGGCGTGACCTCTTCCCGTAAATGCCAAAGACCCCTTCAGAATGCAACGGATGTGTGTGTCTTGGGTATCTTGATGCACGTCAAGGTATTCCCGCACCCGGTCAACAAATTCTCTGGCAGCAGCCATCGGGCCCATGGTATGCGAACTTGAAGGACCGATCCCGATCTTGAAAAGTTCCAGAACACTGATGAACATTAGCTATTTCTACCCATTTCAATTTCGTGCGGGGCGGCGTTTCTTTCTTTGCCCGCTATTCACCGGTATACATAATAATACTTGACAAATTTAGTCAAGAATATACCCTTCGCAATACTTGACTATATTAGTCAGCTTTAAAGGTATCAAGTGAAGATCAGGCAAGCATGTAATCACAGCTGGCTGAGCTCAATACGGCGCACCAACCCAATTGAGTCCCGCCGTCGAGCACGCCTGGATGCATCAGGAACTTTGCAAATCGGAATCGTGGAGGTTTAACATGAAATTGTCACGCAGAAAGTCTGGCACAATCAGTGGACCCGTTTTCGTGACGCTGAAATACCTTCTTTCAGTATTGTCTATCGTACTCACAACAGCTTTCGTGGTGGCACTTGAAACAAGGGTGTAACCGAACGCGCCCCGAAACCGAAGAATAAGCATACGCCGCCCGCTGCTGCCTACGGTTAATCCGGAGTTGCTGCAGTTACAAACACCGCCTCAGTCAGGTTTGTCAGTTAGTAAGAGGTTTCACAGGAAGGCGCTCGGTATTGAACACATTATTCAACCGCTGAACTACGCCTGGTTACTGCCGGTTGGCGATTGCAATGACAGTCCGGAAAGAAAAAGGGTTAGCTGGTACCAGCTAACCCTTTTTATAGATGGCGTCCCCAAGGGGATTCAGCGACTGTACTAGCCAGTTGTTGATCTACATTAATGGCATTGTAACCGCCTGATCAGGAGCTAGAAAATCAAATATCTGTTTACCGGAACACCCGTTGCCTATTTTGCCTAACGATGCAGGACAATGCATAACTCAATCCCGCAATACTCCCGCACGTCATTTCACGCCAACCAATGCGAAACTACTCCTCGCCCAATCGCTCGAGGACTTTTCAGGACACTTTTTTGTCTTCATGAATGGTAATTCGCCATACACAGTCCCAATACCCGCCGCCAACAGCAGGAGTACCGCGATTTCAGTGAAGATGTCTGGAAACACGCCTATTTAGCTGCCTATCTCACTGCTGGTACGACGACGCAGCCACTTTTCGGCACCCACAACCATGTAGATTGCCAATCCGCCGCTCAGAACCCACGCCCATTCGGTCATGTCCATCGGAGCTGTTCCGAATAGATGATTCATCGCCGGGGAGTAAGTGAACAAGACTTGCAGCAAGACCATTACCGACACACCGATAACCAACCAGCGGTTCGAAAAAACGCCCAGCACGAACATCGAGTATCGCAACGATCGGCAATTGAACAAATAGAAGAGCTCGCCGAAAACGAACATATT
>Ga0209567_10000878_pt1 | contig 16159 bp, 16 predicted proteins | sample COG_12_FD_184756 | JGI IMG/M metagenome (GOLD analysis project Ga0209567, IMG submission 184756) | Pelagic marine sediment microbial communities from the LTER site Helgoland, North Sea, for post-phytoplankton bloom and carbon turnover... | ecosystem: Environmental > Aquatic > Marine > Neritic...
CTTGGCGGCGCATTCGCGCCGGGCTTCGCCCTGCGGGCTCGCGCTACCGCCTCCCGGAGGCGTCCAGTGTCAGTGCGAAGCCCCGTGGTGACGAAGTCACTTTACGGGGTCAGTGCCAGTGTCGGCGCTAGTGTCGGCGCCAGTGCCAGTGCCCGCGTCGGTGTCAGTGTCAGCGCCACTGCCAGCGCCGGTGAGGCGGCCGGTGTTTTTTTTTGTTCGCAATCGGCGCGGCTTGTCTATACTGCGCGTTCACTCACAACGGAGCGTGTTATGGCAAAAGCGGCCACCAAGAAGAAGAGCAGCGCAAAGAAGCGGACGGCGAAGAAATCGGCGTCCAAAAAGACCGTGAAGAGGACCGCCAAGAAGAAGGCGGCCCCCAAGAAGGCCGCCAAGAAGCGCGCAGCGCCCAAGAAGGCCACCACGAAGAAGGCAGCGCCGAAAAAGGCAGCGAAGAAGCGTGCGGCAAAGAAGAGCACGACCGCAGCTGACCTAAAGAAGAAGGCGAAGAAGACTCAAGCCCAGGTCAAGAGGAAGCTCACGAAGGCCAAGAAGGATGCCGGAAAAGAGACGGCGGCTTTGAAGCGCAAGGCCAAGAAGACGAGCACCGACCTCAAGAGGAAGCTCACCAAGGCGAAGAAGACCGCCAGCAAACAAAGCGCCGCCCGCAAGCGGCAGGCCACCAAAGCGATCGCCGATCTCGAAAAGAAGATCGACAAGGCGACCAAACAGCTGAAGGCCAAGACGTCGAAGAAGAAGGCGCCCGCGAAAAAGAAATAGACGCTCGCCTGCAAGAAACCCCGCGCCCGATTCGATACTCGGCGTCGCGGGGTTCTTCTTTTAAGCTGCCACTGAACTGCCACGGTTTTTCGCGGTGTGGGTTGTAAGTATCTGGAAAGAGGACGCCTTTAGAGGGGGAGCATGTCCCCCACATGCGCGGCAGCGCGAGCCCAAAGGGCGAAGCCCGGCGCGAACGCGCCGCCAAGGCCAAGCGAAGCGCCGGGCGCGGCAGGCCCGCTGCTCACTCGCGTGAGAGTGATATTGCAACTACGGGTGGGGGTGGGCGGGCGGTGTAACCAAACCGGGCGGGCGGTGTAATTAAACCAAACCAGCCAACCAGCCCTCCCTCCACCGTCCAAGCCGGCACCCTATACGCCCGGAGTATTGCCCGTCTCGTGCGGCATGCGGTGCCTTGGGCTCTGGAAGTAGTGCATCGGGGAGTACTGCGTGAGGTTGGTCGCGCGGGAGGTGTAGAGGCCGGCATACTGCTCGACTTGGCTACCGAAACTCGACACTTCGTTGCCTGCCTTGAAGACCGAACCCCAAAAGGGGTGAAAGGCTTCGTCCAGCGCGTCGTGCAGTGTCGAACGTTCAGCATCTAGGTCCTTGAGCTGTGCCCGGAGCCGGTCGATCGAGCGCCTGTGGCGGACTCGCTTGGCATCCCACGTTGCCCTCTCGGGTCCCGACTCGTGTTCATTCAGCTTGCGTTCGGCCCGCTTGAGGCGCGCCTGATGCTCGCGGAGATCGTCCTGTACCGCAGCTCGCATCTGCTCGAGCGAATCCGCGCGGTCAAAGCTGACCGCGTGCTCACGGAGGACCCGGAGCTCATCGTCCATTTCCTGGATGATCATGGCGGTGCGCCACGTGGATTCTTTTTTGGCCCGGAGCACGTCGCCGTAGATGTGGTCACCCACGTAGAGCACCTCATCACCGGCAAAGCCAAGTGCCCGCTGGAGATCGACGATGTTGCCGCCGGTGTACACACGTCCGCGCGACGGGTCCCGGCTCTCCTCTTCCCTTTCGGTATCGATGAAGGGCGCCTTCTCCGTGAAAAAAGTCGGCTTCTTTGACGCTGTGCAGACGTAATCGAAGTAGTTCTTCCAACTCGGATACTCGTCGAGCGCGTCGTCCAGCAGATACGACATCATGGCGTCCGTGTACTCAGAGCCCGAATTGGTCAGGAGGAACAAGCGCTTGCCAGCGCTTCGAAGCTTGTGGAGCAGGAGGCCGAGGTCGGGGTCGCGATCGACGTACCGAGGCAAGTCCCCGAGGACCACGTCGAGGATCGAGCCGTCCTGATGGGAGATGTCAGCGCACTCTCGAATGTCAGCGAAGAGCTGCCCGTAGTCGAGCGCGCCCCCGCGCGGCTCCAGGTGCTCGATCACGGCGGCGTACACCGCCACCTCGGACAGCGAGTACAACGTGTCGACCCAGTGGTAGCGTCCAGTACCGGGACGGAGACGCCGAGTATGGTACGCTCGCCGGCGTTCTTCCCGACTGAGCTTCCGAAAACCGTGGTAGGCGGTCTTCACATACCGATAGCGGTCCATCTTCAGCACATTGCCAAGCTTTCGGTCGATCAGGAGGCCGCGGATCGGAAAGTCGGTCCGGTACTTCATCGCTAGAAGCTCTTCGGGGTAGCCCCGGTCGACCAACTTGCTGAGAGTTGCATCGATGCTGAGGCGATCCATCTCCGCCTGGCGATAGATCGCAAGTGTGTAATCCATGTCGAAGCCGACGGCTTTGACTTGGTCGAGCCTCAGGTTGCGGTTGCAGTACACCCTGCGTCCCGCGGGTGGTGGAAAGACGCTCCCCGTGGGGGATTCGAATTCCGGCGTCGGGAACCGCTCCTGCAAGGAGTCGCTCAGTTGTCGGCGGGATAGACGCTGACGCGCTTACCGGTTCGGCCGCGTCGCTCGAACGTCACGACGCCATCAACCTTGGCCCAAAGTGTGTAGTCCTTGCCCACGCCCACGTTTGCGCCGGGGTGAAACGACTGGCCGACCTGGCGAACCAAGATGCTGCCTGCGGGCACGGTCTGCCCACCGAACACCTTGACGCCGCGGTACTGCGGCTTCGAATCGCGGCCGTTGCGGGATGAGCCCTGGCCTTTCTTATGTGCCATGGCGCTCCCTTAGCCTTTCACGTTTTTGATGCGGAGCTCGGTGTATGGCTGCCGGTGACCGCGACGGTTCCGATAGCCCTTCCGGCGCTTCATCTTGAAAACGATGATCTTCTTGGCGAGGTCCTGTGCGACGATCTCGGCCGTGACTTTGGCTCCACCGACATGCGGTTTCCCCACTTCGACCTTCTCGCCGCCGACCATCAGGACATCGATGAACTCCACTTTGGAGCCGACGTCGCCTGCTAGCTTTTCGACGCGAATCGTGTCGCCTTCGGCAACCCGATACTGTTTTCCGCCTGTTTGAATGACCGCGTACATGGTGAATCCATCAGTCCCTGGGTTTCAGGGGCGCGTAGTCTAGGGGTTGCCGCCTTGCCTGCAAGCCAAAACCAGGGTCGCCCCGGGCTCGGGCTAGACATGACGCTAAGAGACTTGAATTACGGGGGAAACTGCCCATGAGGAGCTGGCTTCCGAAGGCTAGGACGCCGCGGATCGAGGATGAGGGCGACCGCCACGACCGAGTACTCGAAGAGCTGCAACCAAACGGGCATGTCCCAGACGCCCTCGGCAACCCACAAGTCGAGAGGCGCGTAGGCGCAAAGCACCACCGCACTCCAGACCAGGCCGGCGAAACCCGAAGCGGCGACCTCGAGCGGAAGCAGCCAGGCGAGGTACCAGGGGTGAACCTGGGGCGAAAGAAGCAGGAGGGCCCAACAGAGCGCACGGGTCGCCTGCATCGGGGGCAGGCGGCGACGCACGACTAGCGCACAGAGACCGAGCAATGCAACCGCCACGACCAAGCGTGCGACGAGGTCCGCTGTGCTCCCGTCGAAGAGCGAACCGCTCAGCTTATCCACCAGGGCAAAGCCGCTTTCGTTACCACGCCACCGGCTCGCAAACTGTCCGGGGCCCGAGGCTGGATCGAAGGGCTGCCGCCACCACACGAGCGGCACGAGGAGCAGAGCGGAAACCACCAGAGTGGCCGCCAAGACCCGTGGACGCCACACGAAAAGCGGTAGCACCACCAAGCCGACGACCTTGAGCCCAACCGCAGCGCAGGCCGCAACTCCCGCTCGCGCGAAGCGATGCTGCGTGAGGGCCCACGCTGCGATGAGCAGCGCTAGACCGCAGAGGATGTCGAAGTGACCGTTGAGCGACGCTTCGCAGAGCAGAAGCGGGTTGAGGCCGAGCGCCAATGACGCCTTGCGTGCCACGGAGAGGCGCGCGACCGCTGCGACCGACAATACGTGGGCGACGAGCGCCAAGAGCTTGACCGACCAAACCTTGCCACCGAGCCCTGCGGCGAGCACGAACAAGGCTTGCGACAGCGGCGGATAGATACTGGCCAGCCCTTTGTTGTTGATGTTTGCCCAGAGATCGTCGCGGAGGCCCGCCACCGCCGGGTCGTCGGGAGCCAGCTGATAAGGATTGAACCCTTCGAGCCAAAGCCGTCCCTCCCACAGGTAGCGATAGAGGTCGTCGGACAGAAGCGGTGGTGCAAGAACGAACGCTCCGCCGAAGGCCAGCGCAGCCCCGATCGCAACCAGATCCACGGTTTGCTTACTCGGCAAGGAACGCGAAAAAGTAAGCGCGCCGGCATATGGAACGAAACACGCCGCCAACCCGGCGACGACGGCGGACGGTGCGCACCCGGACCGCGCTGCAAAGACGATCCCGCAGGCGATGCAACCCTGCGCCGCCACACACAGGATAAAGAGTATGCGGTCCCGGTGGGTCCTCATTGAACGACGAATCGCAAAATGCGAATCCGCTCACCAGGCAGCAAGCTATGGCGGTACTGGCCCGCGATTCGACGCCCCACCCCGACGGAGACCGTCACGTTAGTCGGCCCGCCGCCACTGATGCACTCGCCCCAGTAGTGCAGCTCGACTTGGTAAATCCCGTCGATCGGCCGACTACCGACCCAACGAATGTTTTCGATCTGCGGGTTCGGCATGTCTCCGACGCAGTCGCCTCGTCCTGAGTGGTCCACTCGAGCGCCCGAGGGCGTCGCCGGCCGTTGAAAGCTCAACGTGTCGCCAAGCGGACCCGTGACGTAAAGGTCGATGTCTGCGCCCGTGTCCCACGACGCGGTGACCTGCATGAGGCCGGTCCCGTAGCCGCACCCATCGTCGATCACGCCGTCGCAATCGTCGTCGATCGCATTGCAGGACTCTTCAACTGGATTGGAGCAATCGCGCGGGACCTCTTGCGCCGTCGCGATCGGCACGATCGACACCAAGATGGGCGGCTCGACCAAGTCCGGCAGGTCGTCGGTCTCCGAAACGTCGCGTGCGGTCTCACTCGCAGGTCCGTCGGTGCCTCTCCCCGAGCAGGCAAGCAACAGCATCAAACCGGCGAGGGCGACTCGTCTCGTCATCCGGCAGGCACTATAGCCGAGGTAGCGTACAATGCGGGTGCGATGATGGAGGATCTCGACCAAGCCAAAGGAGCCGTTGCCGAACAGACCGGAAAGGTCGACGTCGCCATGGTCCTCGGATCGGGGCTCGGCGGCTACGCCAACACGTTGGAGGGCGCACATGCAATCCCGTATGGTGAAATCCCTCACATGCCGCTCGCGAGCGTGTCCGGGCACGCCGGTAACCTCGTTACGGGGACGAGGGCGGGCAAGCGAATCGCCGCCATGCAAGGACGGAGCCACCTCTACGAAGGCAACTCGCCCGGTGAGGTCGCGTTTGGTGTCCGATTGATGGCCGCGCTCGGCGCCCAAACCTTGATCGTGACCAACGCAGCCGGTGGGATTTCACCGGGACTCGAGGCCGGTGACCTGATGGCGATCACCGATCAGCTCAACCTGACCGGGACGAGCAGCCTCATCGGCGCGAACGACGAACGGCGAGGCTCGCGATTTCTCGACATGACCGCGGCGTTCGATCCTCAGCTCGTCAATACAGCAAGCGGGGTCGCGGTCGAGCTCGGGTTCGAGCTCAAGCGCGGCGTGTACGCAGGCCTACTGGGGCCTGCCTATGAAACCCCTGCCGAAGTTCGAATGCTCCACACACTCGGAGCCGATGCGGTCGGGATGAGTACCGTGCTCGAGGTGCTCGCTGCGCGTCACATGGGGCTTCGCGTGTTGGGCATCTCGTGTATTTCGAACCTCGCAGCCGGGATCTCCGAGGGTCCACTGAGCCACGAGGAAGTGCAGGAGACCGCAGGCCGTGTTCGGTCGCGGTTCGAATCACTCCTGTCGGGCGTGCTGGAGGCGATGTGATGGACGAACGTGGCTGGGATGCCTTGAAGCGCGCCGCGACGGACGCACGCAGGAACGCATATGCCCCCTACTCGACCTTCACAGTCGGAGCAGCCGTCCAAACCAGGAGCGGAGCGGTGTTCACGGGGTGCAACGTCGAGAATGCGAGCTACGGCGCAACGATTTGTGCGGAGCGCGCAGCACTAGCAGCCGCGGTCGCGGCCGGAGAGCGCGAGCTGATCGCACTCGTGATCGCTTCGGGCGCCAAAAGCCCTACTCCGCCTTGCGGTATCTGCAGGCAATGCTTGGCCGAGCTCGCACCTAGCCTTCAGATACGGAGCTATGCAGGCGACGCGCGCGCGGAGTACGATCTGGCGTCCCTCTTACCCGACGCTTTTGGTCGCGATCAGCTCGACTGATCGCTCAGTCGAGTCCTTGACCGATCTTGCGAAGCTTGGCCTCGACGTCCGCCCGATCTATCGCGTCCCGATCGGCGAACTCGAGATAGCGCCCGTACTGCACGACCGCGTCCTGCCGTTTCTGCTGCGCGTAGTAGATGTCGCCCGCCAGTCGGTGCGCATCTGCAAGCCATCCCTTGCCCTGAGGGGCCTTGTCGCCGAGCGAGGTCGCGGTGCTCAACGACGTAAGCGCCTCTGCGCGCAGTCCTTCGTCGAGCTGCAGGCGCCCCAGGCGGTACCACCAGTACCCGCGCTCCGGACTGCCTGCGACGGCCTTCTCGAAGTCCGCGATCGCCTCCCTCACCTGGCCTAACTGATAATGAGATTCTCCCATCGCGGCCCAAGCATCAGTTCGGCTCGGGTTGAGCTCGATGGCCTTTTGCAGATCGCTCAGGGCGTCACGGACGGTGCCAGCGCGGATCCGAATGCGGGCGCGGAGCCAGTAGGCGTCACCGAGGGTCGGATCGAGCTTCAGTGCGGTGTCGAGCTCTCGTAGCGCTGTCGTCATCTCGTTTGACTCGAGCGCGGCCCAAGCGACGTACATCCGATACAGCCCGCTGTCGGGCTCGAGGCGTGCAGCGCGGACAAAGTGCTGCCGCGCAGGCTCCAACCGGCCCCGCCGGAGCTCGACGCGGCCAAGATAGTGCTCGGCTTCGGCAGAGTACGGCTGGCTGGCAAGGACCTCGCGCAAGAGTGTTTCTCCCTCGTCGAGCTCGCCCGTGAGCATCAGGACGGCGCCAAGACGCGACTTGAGCGAGGCATCGTTTGGAGAATCTTCGAGCGCTCTGCGATAGCTCGTGACCGCCGCATCCATCGCGCCGCTAGCCTCGGCGAGCCGGCCCTTCTCCAGTGGAAGGCCGGGGAACTTCGCATCGAGCTCCTCGACCTTCGCGAGCTGCAGGCCTGCCTCTTCGAGCATTCCCTTGCGCCGATACCCGACGGCGAGCCCGAACTGGGCGGCCGAATCTCGGGGCTCCATCTCGAGCGCTGCCACGAACTGCTTGATCGCATCGTCGATGCGGCCGCGCTGAAGCTCCGCCCAACCCAATAGGCGGCGCACCTCGGCGGTGATCTCGACGTTCTGCTGCGCTTCGACGAGGACCCCAACCGCCTCGCCCGGACGCTTGGTCGAAGTGTAGTGTTGGGCGAGCGCCATGTACGCGCGGAACGACTGTGGCTCCAAGGTGATCGCGTTTCGAAAGCTGCGGACGGCTTCCTTGCTCTTACCCAGAGCCTCGGCGACCTTGCCCTGCCAGAGCTCGACGTCTGCGTTCACCGGCTCGGGGGTCTTGAGATCGGCGAGCAAATTCTTGGCGTCGTCGGCCTTATCCATCGCGAGGAGCGCCTCGGCGCCTCCGAGCTTGGCCTCGACGGTGACTTTGGGCTTCCCGGTAGCGTCCATCTCGGCGCCGGGTCGAATCTCCGACCCGAGGACGGTCTGGAAGCGAGCGTAGGCATCTTGATAGGCGCCTTCCAGCAAAACGAGGCGTGCTGCTCCTAACGCGGCATAGGAATTGCTCGCGTCGAGCTCGATCGCCTTCTCGTACATCTCGCGAGCGGCGCCAAGGCGCCCACGGTGCTCCTCGATCCGGGCGACCAGGGCAAGGGCTTCGGACTTGTCCGCGCGCGAGACCTTCAGCGTAGCGCCTTCGATCGGTGCAAGGCCTGCGGGGGCTTGCAGAAGCTCGTCAGCCTTGTCGATGTCGCCCTCGGCGATGAGCAAGTCTGCGACCGCAATGCGCGCGCCGGCGTGATTCGGGCTTAGCTTCTGCGTGGCTCTGGCGGCTGCCGCGGCCTTGTCACGATCGCCGAGCACACGATAGCCGCGGGCGAGCCCCCATTGCGCGCGGGCGCTGTCGTGCTTCCTCATAGCGCCATCGAACGCATCGACAGCGGCCTGCCCGTCACGAGCTTTGAGCGCGAGCTCACCGGCCACCAGATCGAGATAGACGTCCGTTCGATCCTCTTGGAGGGCCAGGACGATCTCGGAACCGGCGGTGGCTGTATCGGCATTGCGCAATGCATCGGCTGCGAGCGCCACGTGAAGGCGGGGCGCTTCGTCGCCTCTCCGCTGCAAGTGCAAGCGCAGCGAATCGGCGGTGTTTGCGCTCTCGGCCTCCTGGCCATAGCGAACCTGAAAGTATGATTCGTGCAGAAGGCTTCTCGCGACTAGCGAGCGGCTCAAGCTGGCGTCGTCGCGGGCCGCTTCGAGCTGGGCGAGCGCCTGCAGAGTGGCGCCATAGGTATCGGACGATGCGATCATCTCGGCCTGCTCGATCGTCTGCGCCACGAGAACCTCGTCGCCGGAAGCCGGGAGAAACGGCTCGATCAGATGGATTCCGAAGAGGCCGTGCTGGGTGGTTCCAAGATAGAAGCCGGTACCGAGCACCACCGCGATGACCCCTAGAACCGCGATGGCCTGGATCAGCCATGCTGGCCGCTTGATCGAGATCGCTTTGATTTTAATCTTGCGCTTGGGCCCGGCCACCACGTCGACTCCGGCCACGGGATTCGGCATCCGGTGCACGCCGTCCTCGCCGGGAAGCTCGGAGAACTCCAGCCCTTCGGACTCAAGTAGGTCGAGCTCGGCGGAATCGCCGCTGATACTATCTGCACTCGGCATGTCACCCGGAGGCGGCATGCCGGGGGCGCCCAAGGGCGGCGCCGGCACCTTCGGAGGTGCGTCTAGCTCCATCTCGAGATCGAGATCCTCGCCATCGGGAAGGTCGAGCTCGACCGGCCCGCCACCATGAACCCGCTCGGGACCATCGAGATCGAGCTCCATGAAATCGTCGCGGGCGATGGGCAAATCCTTTTGCTCGCTCGCCATCGGCAAGTCGGAGTCGAGCGCAATCGGCGCCGGCACGGCAGACGCAGCCCTTGGCCTAGGGAGGTCGGCGTCCGTGAGCGCCATAGGGAGATCGATCTCCTCGCCCGTTGGCTCGCCCGCTCGTGCTCGTCCACCACGCATCGGGGCGGGCAAGTCGATTTCGCCTCCGCCTGGACCTGAGAGCGGGGCGGGAAGGTCGGTGCCACCCGACGCCTCGAGCGGCGTGGGCAAGTCCATGTCGGCAAACGGATCAAAGCCGGAGGAGTCGGCTTGTGCCTTCGGCGCAGGAAGGTCGGCAACTCCGGGGTCGTCAAAGGGATCGAAGTCGAGCGAGCGGCCACCCTGCTTGGGGGCCGGGAGATCTGCGAGCTCGCCACCACCAAACGGCGCAGGGAGATCGGCAAGCTCGCCCCCGACGGGTGCCGGCAGGTTAGAAGGCGGCGATTTGATCGCCGCTGCCGGCGCGGGCGGCGGTAGATTCGGTCCGATTCCGACCTGCGTGGGCTTACGTCGTGGCGGCTTTATCGACCCCGGCGCGGCGCCGCCACCGCTCTTCGCTGTCGAGCCGTCGCGATGAACCTGAAAGCTCTCGCTGCACTTTGGGCAGCGCATCCGAAGGCCGTCCTCGGGCAAGCGCTGCTCGTCTACGTCGTAAGATGAACCACAAGACGGGCAACTAACGTTGATCATGACCCCTACTGTTCCCCCGGGGATCAAACATAACACGCTTGCCCGCGGTCTCATAAACCCTAGTAGTCGGATTCCGATCGCAGCGGAACGCGGAGGGGATGGGTGTGTATGTCCTACCTTGACGCCTAAGGAGCAGGAGGACTACCTTCCCGTCAATCGTGAAGCGTACCGTTCAGATCGAGATTGCCGGCGCCAGCTATCGCATGTCTTCGGACGCCGACGAAACCTACCTCCAACACCTTGCCGACGTCGTGAACGAACGGGTGCAGGCGCTCGGCCCTAAAGCGGCAAGAGCGGCGACGCCTGCTCAGCTGCTCGCGGTCGTGGCGCTCGGCCTCGCCGAAGACCTCCAAGCGTCCGAGCAACGTCGAGAGAGCCTCGAGGCCAAGACGCGCAGGGTCGTTGACACGGCGATTCGACGGATCGATCAACGGCTGCAAGCGGACGCCGAGCTCACGCAGCAGATCGAGCCGTGAACGCGAACGAGCGGGAGTACGCCGGAACCGAGCTTCGTCATCGCGCCAAACAGGCGCTGCGCGCTCGAATGCGCACCGTGCGCGAGGCGCTTCCCAAGCTGTCGTGTGATGCGCGTTCAGCCGAGATCACGAAACGCCTCTTCGCTCTCGCAGAGCTCGAACGGGCAACGACGATTCTGGCGTTTGCGTCGATTCGCAATGAGGTCCGAACGCGCCCCAGCATGGAAGCAGCGTGGGCAGCAGGAAAGCGCGTGGCGCTGCCGCGGGTCGTCGGAGACGAGCTGCAACTGCACATCGTCGATTCGGAAACCGTGCTCGTGGAAGGAGCTTTCTCCGTGCCGGAGCCGCCGGAGGAAGCCGCGCGGGTGCAGCCCGAGGACATTGATTTCGCACTGGTGCCCGCGTTGGCGGTCGACCCTCGCGGCTACCGAATCGGTTACGGCGGTGGGTACTACGACAAGCTAATCCCTCGGCTCGAGAATGCGCGCACGTGCGCTCTCGCGTACGATTTCCAGTTGATCGCCGAAGTGCCTGAGCTGCCATTCGACGTCGCGGTCGATCTCGTCATCACCGATGAGCGCGTGATTCGCTCCCGATGAGCCGCGGGGCGATCGAGGGTAGCGGTGGTGGTATAGGTGCGGCGTGGTTGCTGATGCCGCACAGCGAAAGCTCGACAAGCTTCCGGCGTCGCCTGGGGTCTATGTCTTTCACGGCGTCGACGGGAAGGTTCTCTACGTCGGCAAAGCGCGAAGCCTGAGAAGCCGCGTTCGGAGCTACTTCCAACCGGGGTCGAGCGACGTGCGTGCGTTCGTCAGCCGGCTCGAGCGCGAGCTGGCGGACGTCGAAACATTCGTCACGCACACCGACAAGGAGGCTGCGCTGCTCGAGAACCAGCTGATCAAGTCGCACCAGCCGAAGTACAACGTGAAGCTTCGTGACGACAAAGAGTACTTGTCGCTGCGGCTCGATGCGAAGAAGCCGTGGCCGAGGCTCGAAGTCGTCCGTCGGCCGAAGCCCGATGGCGCCCAGTACTTCGGTCCCTACCACTCCGCAACGGCAGCGCGCCAGACACTGCGACTGGTGAATCGCTATTTTCAGCTTCGGACTTGCACGGACACGGAGCTCCGACTGCGGTCGCGGCCGTGTCTTCAGTATCAGATCAAGCGGTGCCCGGGGCCATGCGTCTTGGAGGTTGACGAGCAGGAGTACCGCGCGCAGGTGATCAACGTCGCTCGGTTTCTCGACCGACAGCACGATGAGCTCGTGCGCGACCTCGACGGACGAATGAAGAACGCGTCGGGTGAGCTCGAGTACGAGCGGGCCGCGGTCTACCGCGATCAGCTGCGCGCCGTCGAGCGAGCCCGAGAAGAGCAACGTGTCGCCGGCGTGCACAAGTCCGATCAAGACGTGATTGGCTTTCACCGCCAGGGCGACCAAGTCGAAGTGGCCGTGCTGAGCATGCATGGAGGGCGTCTATTCGGTGTGAGGACCCTTCCTCTGCGCCGGGTTGCCGTCCCGAACGACGAGATGCTCGGCGCGTTTCTGAGGCAGCACTACGCTGAACGGCTCTCGCTGCCAGACGAGATTTTGGTGCCCGTGACGATCGAGATGAGCGAAGCGCTCGAAGAGCTGCTGAGCCAGAATCGAAAGCGCCGGGTGCAGATCACGCATCCGAAGCGTGGGGCAAAGGCCAAGTTGCTGGACCTCGCGCAGGAAAATGCAGAGCATGCCTTCGACGAAAAAGAGCGCGCGCGTGAAGACGTCGAGGCGCGCCTCAAGGAGCTTCAGAGACAGCTCCGCCTGTCGGTGCTTCCACGCCGGATCGAGTGCGTCGACATTTCCCATACCGGCGGCGAGGAGACTGTGGCGGTGTTCGTTGCCCTACAAGACGGAGTGCCCGCCAAAGAACGCTACCGAAGCTTTCGTGTGAAGGAGGTGAGCGGGGGCGACGACTATGCTGCGATGTACGAGGTGCTGGTTCGGCGGCTCCGGCGAGGTAAGAGCGAAGAGGAAGGCTGGGAGCTGCCAGACTTGCTGGTCGTCGACGGCGGCAAAGGGCAACTCGGGGTCGCCGTCCGTGCCGCCGAAGACGTCGGGGCACCCGACCTCGAGCTCGCGTCGGTAGCAAAGCCCCGCGTTACCGCGACCGGCGAAGAAGAGGGCGACCGCGTGTTCCTGCCCGGACAAAAGAACGCGATGCCCGTCAGAGGCAACTCAGCACTGTCTTTACTCCTTCTCGCCCGCGACGAAACCCACCGAGCATCCAACACCCTGCGCAAGAAGGTGGGCCGCAAAAGGCGCTTGCGCAGCGAGCTCGACGGGGTCCCCGGCGTAGGCCCGAAGACGCGGGGCAAGCTGTTGCGCAATCTAGGGTCGCTGCGTGAGGTGCTGGCAGCGACCGAAGAGAAATTGATCGAGGCCGGCGCCACGCGACGGCAGGCGCAGGCGATCAAGGAGACGCTAGGGGATCACGCGGAGGTCGCCCCCGAGACGCAGACGGCAGAAGAGACAGCAATCGAAAACGCATTCCAGCCAGATTAGCTCGAACTTGCCCCTGCCCTTGCCCTCCCACCACGCTGGCACTGGCACTGACACTGGCACTGACACTGACACTGGCACTGACACTGACACTGGCACTGACACTGGCACTGGCACTGGCACTGGCACTGGCACTGGCACTGACACTGACACTGACACTGACACTGACACTGACACTGGCGTTTTCCCTCCTTGTCATCGCTTGTCCTTGGTTTGGGGTTTGGCCGCACGGGTGAGGCCAAACCCAAAACCAAGGAGTCGCTCATGGAAAAGAAGAACGTTTACGACAGAGCCCGAAAGGTCGTGCGAGAGCTGGTCCCCATTCTCCACATCGTTCGCGAGCACGACAAATCCCTCGCTGACCAACTCAAGCGAGCCGCACAAAGCGTGGTGTTGAACATCGCGGAGGGGCGCGGGAACGACGCCGGGAACGCACGGGCCCGTTTCTCAACCGCCTGTGGCTCCGCCAAAGAAGTCCGAGCGGCGCTGAACGTCGCAAGCGACTGGGGCTACATCGAGACCGGCATGGCGACCCACCTCGACGAGAAGCTCGACGAGGTGTGCGCCATCACGTGGGTTCTTGGCCGCAGGCTCTAGCGACCTGAAAGCCTCCAGGACATCGCGCAGACTTCATCGAGCGCGGTGTCCATTTGCTGGATTCGCGAGCGCGAGACGTAGCTGTAGGCGACAGCAAGCTGAAGCCCGGCTCGCACCTCCTTGGCCGAGCCGCACGCCGACGAGAACCGAGCCTTAGCCGTCCCCGGGTCATTCCCATCGGCTTCCGCGATATTGAGCACGACGCTGTTCATCGCCCGATGAATCTGGTCGAAGAGCGACTTATCGAGCTTGCGAACGATGGGAAGGAGCTGCCGCAGCCCGCCCGCTGACCCCACTCAGTCGCAAAAAGGAGATCACGATGACTCAGTCACATCACAGGACGCTGACGCTGACGCTGGATGAAAAAGGGGTCAGACCCCTTTTTGAAAGGGTCAATTGGCAACTTGGGAGCAGCTCACGGTGACCTGGGCGACGTGGCCCGCTCGGACAGGGAACCTGACGCTGTTCAGAAGATAGACGCCAGGCCAACCGGTTGGACCTGGAACGCACTCATCAGCCGTTCCGCCGAACTGGACCTGGTACTCGCCGGGGCTGACCTCTAGGAAGCCGCCTCCCCCGGTCGTCGTCGTTGCGGCCAGGTCGAGTCTCCAGGTGGGTTGTCCCGTCGGTCCCTCCTCCACGTAATATGTTTTTGCCGCGAGTTTCCCCGCCGTGGCATCAAAGAGGTCGAACGTCGCCCCTGCAAAAGGGATCCCGATTGAGATCCTCCCCATGTCCCCCAGGGGATAGGGGGACATGGCGTCTTCGTGCAGGCTTTCGAGAGTTGGGTCCGCGCCCATGCCAGACGAGTGCTCCAGCCCGTCTTCTGGGACGACGAGAGGCACGAAGTAGGATCCGTAACCTTCCTTTGTCTGGGTGAAGCTCCTCTCACCGACTGGCAGCCAGAGCGTGGCCTCCCCGTTGGCATTCGTTGTCTTGCAGTTCGCGGTGCCGGTCTCGCAGAGCTCCACACCATCTAAGGGCACTGCGATTCCCGGCCACGACGTAATAGTGGCTCTGACTGGCGCGCCCTGCGGGGTGGTGACCTCAGCACATCCCCCCGTGAGAAGCATCGGTAGCGCTAGGACCCACAACAACCTGGCCAGCAAACGCATCAGGGAGCCTCCGTTTGAATCGGGAGCGAGATGAGCGCGGAATCAGGAGTGGGGCTCGGTAGAGCAGCGGGGCAATCTATACCGCTGTCAGGGTCCATGCAGTTCACACCCATGGTGCACTCCAGTGCCACAGGAAGGCCACGAACGGTCACACGAAGAGCGTTCGGTCCTGTGTCCGCATAGTAGTCCGCTTCGGGCAGGATCCATGTGCCGTCGTTGGGTCCCCCTTCTTGTATGGTGGCCCCGGTGCTTTGATCATCCCAACCAAAGAGGACACTACCCTCAACGGCCGCCGTGTATTGCCCCGTAGCCTTTTGCAGCTGAAGCGGCGCGCCGCGGGTGACACAAAAATCGTTGCGATCGCATTGAGAGCCGGGTCCGGTTTTGTCTTTGCCTGCGCAAACGCCGCCTGGGGCGCAGTCGTTACTGATTGGGAGAAGGATGAAGCGTCCGCATGGATTGGCCGCGCTCACCGGCTCGCAATCGGTGTTTCCTCGGAGGCCGGGAGGATCCGGAGGGTCATCCAGGACGTCGTTTGCAGGATTGCATGCGTTCCTGCCACGGAAGCATACGTACGGGTACTGGATCGGGTCGGGGGTGAGGATCACATCGTCCCCGGTTGCGCCCAAGCGCACGTGAACCGTAGCGCTCAGGTCGACCAGATCGACCTCCTGCACGCCACCGGGCAACTCCTGTGTGCGGTCCAGAAAGCCCTCGTCGAAGAGCGCGATGCCATCGAGGGTTGCGGTGAACGGCTCGCCGCTCTCGATCGGATCGGGGCTGGGGCTCACGGTGAGCTGCCAATCTAGGAGGCTTATGGCGGTGGTCTCGCTGTTCGTGCATGCAACGGTGGGGCCGGGCGCTTCGCCACCCGTGCCGCCTGTTCCGTCATCGATGCTAGCGCACCCTACGGCCGCCCCCATCGGTAGGAACAATACAAAGGCTGTTGCAAGCAAACGCACGGTCAACACCTCCGCTCGCGGTCAAACTCCGAAAGCAGCTCGGGACTCATGACTGCATTCCCCGTGCCAGTGCGTATTGCCGTGTTTTCCGGGTTTCCAAACCGCCAGGACGCGCACCTTTTGCGCCCTGGAAGAGGCGCCCGCGCAACCTGTTCGCCGATCGCCTGGGCGCGTATGGCGGGTCTTCCGGTCTCTGACACTGGCACTGGCGCTGACACTGGCACTGGCGCTGACGCTGGCACTGACCCCGTAAAGTGACTTCGTCACCACGGGGCTTCGCACTGACACTGCACGCCTTCGGCAGGCGGCAGTGCGAGCCCGAAGGGCGAAGCCCGGCGCGAATGCGCCGCCAAGCCCAAGCAAAGCGCAGGGCGCGGAGG
>Ga0209567_10000879_pt1 | contig 16158 bp, 13 predicted proteins | sample COG_12_FD_184756 | JGI IMG/M metagenome (GOLD analysis project Ga0209567, IMG submission 184756) | Pelagic marine sediment microbial communities from the LTER site Helgoland, North Sea, for post-phytoplankton bloom and carbon turnover... | ecosystem: Environmental > Aquatic > Marine > Neritic...
GAAACGCTTGATCAACCGGGTTCGTGGGAAGCAGGGCCCGACGCAATACCTCGGCTGGATCTAGCCCCTCCCGTCGTGCAGACTCTGTCACTCACTTGCGTGAGTCGATCGACATACGGATCTTGTCCTCCCTAGGGTCGGTGGACGCGGACTCCTGGGACCAGCTGGTCGGAGAAGACGACCCGTTCGTCGAGCATGCGTTTCTGTCCTTGCTCGAACAAAGCGGGTCCGTCGGAAGCGGCTCAGGGTGGGAGCCGGCGCATGTGACTGCGTGGCGCGGCAAGCGGTTGGTGGGCGCGCTGCCTCTGTATCTCAAGACCCACAGCTACGGCGAGTACATTTTCGACTGGGGCTGGGCCGACGCGGCTTCTCGCCTGGGTCTCAGCTACTATCCGAAGCTCGTCGCCATGGTGCCGGTGACACCTGTGACGGGACGGCGGTTCCTCTTCGCAGCCAACGAAGATCCAGCCGAGCTCGTATCCAGATTAATCGATGGCTGCCTCGACGTCGCGGAGTCCACGAAGGCGTCGTCCATCCATCTCCTCTTCTTGAGTCCCGAGGAGCAGGATTGGGTTGCCCGCGACGGTCGGCTCATGAAGCGCCTCTCCTTTCAGTTCCACTGGCAGAACACTGGATACGACGCCTTCGACGATTTCGTGAACGACTTCCGGTCGTCCATGCGGAAGAAACTACGAAGAGAGCGCCGTGTGGCCGCAGAAACCAATCTGCAGATCGAAGAGCTTCGGGGTCACGCGCTGAGCGTTGAGGATTGGCGGGCGCTCGAGCGACTCTATCGCGCAACTTGCGGCCGCAAGGGTTCGCATCCTTACTTGACGCCGGAGTTCTTCGAGCTCGCGCCGTCGCTCCTCGATCGGTCTCCGCGCGTCTTTGCCGCGAAGGACGAGGGCCGCATCGTTGCCGCGTCGATCAATTTTGCCAAGGGCGGGCACCTCTACGGGCGCTATTGGGGCGCAACTCAAAGACACGATATGCTTCATTTCGAGCTCTGTTACTATCGCCCCATCGAGCACGCCATCAACCATCGCATGCGCCGCTTCGAGGCGGGTGCCCAGGGTACGCACAAGTTGCGGCGTGGCTTGATGCCGGTCCCGATCCATAGCGCGCACTGGATTCGTCACCCGGTGCTCGGGCAAGCCGTTGCCGACTTCCTCCCGCGCGAAGCCTTTTCGGTGCAACAGCAGATTCGCGAGCTCAGTCACCACGGTCCCTTCCGGCGACCCGATGACGGAGACGTGGTGCGGCCCCGAGCCTCCGGATGACTCTGATCTTCGTCTACATGGGGATGGCACTCGGAGTGTCCTTCCTCTGCTCGATCCTCGAGGCTGCACTCCTCAGCATCACACCGTCGCACCTCGCGAAGCTCGAGCAAGACCGGCCCAAGGTCGGCGCTCGGCTGCGGGCCCTCAAGTCGCACATCGACCGGCCCCTTGCCGCGATCCTGAGTCTCAACACCATCGCGCACACCGTTGGCGCCGCTGGTGTCGGCGCCGAAGCGCAGCGGCTCTGGGGTTCGGAGGTGCTGGCTATCACATCGGCGGTCTTGACCCTCCTGATCCTCTTCCTCTCGGAAATCATCCCCAAGACGCTGGGCGCGATGCATTGGCGCCGCTTGACGGGCTTCATTTCGGCGGTCCTGCCACCGCTGATTCTGTTACTGCTTCCGTTGGTCTGGCTTTCCGAGGCGATCACCGGCTTCATGAAACGTCAGCGCGCCACCGAAAAAGTCTCTCGCGAAGAATTCGCGGCGCTGGCGCGCGTTGGGGAAGAGCAGGGCGTCTTCGACGAATCGGAGATGAGAATCCTTCGGAATCTATTTCGCTTCGGCTCGCTTCGAACGAAAGACATCATGACACCGCGCACGGTGATGTTTTCGCTCGAAGAGAACACGACGGTACGTGATGCGGTCGCCGAGCGTGGCTCCATGATTTTCTCGCGAATCCCGATTTGGAAGGAGAGCCCGGATCAAGTGACCGGCTACGTCTTGAAAGACCAGCTGCTGCTGCGCGCTGCACGCGACGAGCTCGATGTACCCCTTCGTGCCTTTGCGCGAGACGCGTTGATGGTCCCCGATACCATTCCGCTGCCTTCACTCTTCGAGAAGCTCCTCGACAGCCGCGAGCACATTGCGGTGGTCATCGACGAGTATGGGGGCGTCGACGGCGTCGTCACGATGGAAGACGTTCTCGAGACGCTCATTGGGCTCGAGATCGTCGATGAGATGGACTCGGTCAAGGACATGCGGGCGATGGCCCGCGCCAAGTGGGAAGCGCGCGCCAAGCCCATCGAGAGCAATCCTGACGACCCGCCAAAGCTGGTGGGCCCCACCCAGGGCTCATGAGAGCCTCGCTCACCGATGGCAGCGTTCCCAGGTCGAGCCTCGAGCGATGGATCTATGCTCTCAAGCCGGCGAGCTGGCCGAAGCTATTCGTGCCCGCGCTGCTCGGGCAGGTCCTCGGGGCGAGCCCCGCGCAAGGGCTCGACCTCGAGGCGTTCGGTTGGGGGCTCGGCTTCACGGTGCTTGGGCTCGGCTTCATCGTCTTGCTCAACGACTGGGGCGACCGCGACGTGGACGCGATCAAGCGAAGAATGTTCCCCGATGGGTGCTCCCCAAAAACGATTCCGGACCAGATTCTCGATGCGCGCGCAGTCGGGATAGCAGGTGTCCTCTTTGGAGGCGCCACCTTGCTCGTCGCCGCCGGCGCGGAGGTGGCCCTGCAGCGACCGCTTGCGTTCGAAGGAGGGCTCCTGTGCATGTTGGTCTTCGTCGCATATACGCTGCCACCGATCCGTCTGAACTACCGGGGCGGCGGGGAGCTTTTGGAGATGTTCGGCGTCGGCATGGCGCTCCCTCTCTACAACGTCTATCTGCAAGCGGGCGTCATTGCTCCACGAGCCTGGCCTTGGGTCGCGGGGTTCTCCGCGTTGAGCCTTGCTGGCGGGATTGCGAGCGGGCTTTCGGATGAGGAGAGCGATCGCGCTGGCGGAAAGCGCACCTGCGCGTCGACCTACGGGAATGCCGCGGCACGCAGGCTGACCGAAGTGTGTGTTCTACTCGGTGCGGGGATTTGGGTTGCCGCTTCGTTTTTCTGGCCGGATTGGGTCCCGGTGTGGGCCGCCGCACCCGCCGCGGCGATCGTGGTGTGGAACTTCGCTGCGATGCGGAAGGTCAGCAACACCGCTGTCACCAACGCGTTTCAGGCACAGGGCTCGTACAAGCGCTTCCTTCATCGCGCGATTTGGCATAGTACGACGGTGGCCGCCGTGCTTCTATGGCTGCGACCGAGCTTGTCATGACCGCCCACGCAATAGACGACACAAACACCGCTCTGGCGGAAGTGGAGGCGGGGATCCAGCAGAGCCCTCGGGGCCCTCTGAGCCTCGACCCGAGCCGACCGGTTGCTAGCTCGCTGAGCGAAGTCGTCTCCAAGTTGGCCGACGCGCGTCAGTTGCCACACCTGGCAAACGCGGCGTCGGCGGTGGCCAAAGCCCAGCTGCAAAGCTTTCCAGAGAACTTGTTCTGGGATTTCGATTTCTATCTAGCGTCGATCCATCGGCATGCTTCGGTCACGTCGGATTACGCGGACTACCTCCGGAACGTCACGCGTATCACCGTCGGGCTGATGAGGCTGTATGGCCAGCAGTCGGCGATTCGGTTTCGATACGTGCACGACTTCATGTATGGGTTTGATTGGGCGCGATGGGTCCGCCGCGACCCCGGGGCGCGCAAGGGGGTCGAGCCCTTTGGGATCGAATTTCTGCGACAGACCGAAAGCCGCGGCCAGAACATTCTTGCGCTGATTGAGACGGATGACGACTGGTACCCGAGGCTCATCGATGGGGTCTCACGAAATCCGTTTCCATTCTCACGTGAGCCGGAAGACGAGCTGCCTCTCTATCAACTCCTTGCCGAGCGCGCGTGCGTGCCCGTCGAAGCGTGGCTACTCGACGCTCAGCCCGATGCCAGTCGAGATTTCGATGCGCTTCGCGAAGGCGCGGCCGCGTCGCTCGGACTGGACCGCTAGAGCCCCAAGAGCATCGCCAGCATCCAGAGGGCGACCAACAAATTGAGTGCGATGCTCGACCACCACGCGGCGCGGAACGAATCCCGGGCGCGTGCGCCTATCAGCAAAGGCGCTAGTGGCGCGATCGCCACGACGGCTCTAGCTGGCATCGAGACAGAAGGGGTCCAAAGGAACACCCCGAACGCGGCGAACGCAACCCCACCAGAAGCGAAGCGGCGGGCGGACGGCATGCCATGGCGTACGGGCCAGGTCCTCTTATCCGCCCGGGTGTCGTCCTCGACGTCGGGAAGGGCGGTTAGGACGTTGCTGCAGACGCCGAGCAGCGTGGCAGGGCCAATGACCCATCCCGGCGCGAACACCCCCTCGGTTTGGAAGTAGTAGCCGAGAGAAGGGAGCCCGACACCCACCCCGATGCCCTGAAGTAGCTCGCCGCCGCCACGATAGCTCAAACGCACCGGTGCAAAGCTGTAGAGCCACATCAACAAGAGCGCGGCGAGCCCATAAAGAGGAGTCCAGGTGCGCCCGAGGACGGTCAATGTACATGAGTAGAGCAGAAGCGCGATCGCCGCTGCCTGCGCGGCGCGCTCCAGCTGCCGCGGGCTGAGCTTGCCCTCCGGAATCACGCCGGACCCGCCGGAGAGCACCGTTCTTCGCCCGCTGTCCGCTTCGTGGTCCGCAAAGTCGTTCGCGAATATGACGAACAGATGATCCAGCACACCCCAAAACAGCGCCGCCGCGAACCAGAGCCAACTGAAGCGTCCAGTCACGTGCCATGCCGCTGCCTGTCCTAGAAGCAGTGGCACGGCAATATTGATGTGCGCGAGTGGCCGTGAGGCTTGGATCCAGCTCTTCATGCGAGTCACGTCCCTCGATAACACGTTTCGATCCTGCTAGGTGTTCGAGGTGCACGCGCCCACTCGGGAGCCCCTCACGCGGCCAGTTCAGTTCTTCACCGGCAAGGGCGGCGTGGGTAAGTCAACGGTTCTTGGCGCTCTCGCGACTGCGGCAGCGCGACACGGAAAGCGACCACTGATCGTCGAGCTCGGGATTCACACCTCGTCGTCGCACTTGTTTCACAGCCCGGATGTTGGGTACGAGCCGACGGAAGTGGCTCCGGGCGTGCACGCGACACGCGTCCAATTCGAGCCAGCGCTGGTTGACTACATCACGTTCCGGTTGAAGCTCCGGCCCATCGCGAGCTTGGTCGCCAAGAACAGCTGGCTAAGGCGCCTCTTCATGGCCGCCCCCGGAGTGGACGAGATCGTGACGCTGCACCGCGTAGCCCAGCTCGCGGCCGATGACCGATGGGGCCCGATCCTGGTCGACCTCGAATCGACCGGGCACGCCTTGATGTTCTTCGACCTCCCAAGCGTGCTCGAAGTCTTTCTCAAGGATGGCCCCCTCCGCCAAGTGCTCGATAGCGCGACAGGGCTCGTCCGCGACGCGCAACGGTCTGCCGTCCACATCGTCACGGTGCCCGAGCCCCTTGCCGTCAATGAGACGATTCAACTCTATCGGGGGCTTCGTGAACGCGAGGACCTGCACCTCGGCTGTCTGTTCATCAATCGCATTCCGAGGGTTTGGCTCGACGACGAAGAGCAGCGGTTGGTGAAGACCGAGCTCCAAGGCGCCAGCGTCGGCCGGCCGTGGGAGTCCAGTCTTGCGCTTGCGGAGTATCTCACACAGCGTCGGCAGACCGCTGACAAGTGCCTGCGCGGGCTTCGTCGAGACATCGACCTGCCGACGATGGCCTTTGACGCGTACGGCGAGGACAGCTCGGCCATCATCGAGGCGCTAGCCCAAACGATCGAGCAAGAGGAGCTCTGGTGATCGAGCTTGCTGACGATTGCAGGCTTGCTTTTTGTGTCGGAGTCGGCGGGGTGGGCAAGACCACATTCGCGGCGGCGCTGGCGCTCCGGGAGGCGCTGAGGGGAAGGTCGGTCCTCGTGCTGACCGCCGACCCGGCGCGACGATTGGCCGATGCGCTCGGCATCTACGGTCTCCGCGACGTTCCTTCCGACATACCGCTTCCCATCCGAGCGGCCGGCGGTGAGCTACACGCGGCCATGCTCGAGACGAAGGCAAGCGCTGACGAGATCATCCGACGTGCGGCGGACGACGAAGCGAGGGCACGGCGTGTCCTCGATAACCGCATCTACCAAGCGTTCTCCAATACGCTGGCGCGGTCTCATGCCTACGCGGCGATGGAGCGAGTTCACCAGACGGTGCACGACCCACGCTACGACCTCGTCGTCGTCGACACCCCGCCCGCGCAGAGCTCGATCGAGATTCTCGACGCCCCCGCACGCCTCGTGCGCTTCCTCGACCAACGCGTGGTCCGCTGGTTCCTCCAGGCTTCGGACGACGCGCCACAGTTGCGCGGTGGAGCCATCGCGCAGAGGTTGCTTCGAACGGTTGCCGGCGACTCCTTGGTTTCTGCCCTCACCGAGTTCCTGAATGAGATGGCATTTCTCCGAGAGGGTTTCGCGGAACGAGCCAAAGATGTCCGTGACCTGATGCGGTCATCGAGCACCAGCTTCGTGCTGGTTTCATCCGCGGACTCGGTGGGTATCGAGGCGGCCCGGTCGATTGCCGCAGAGGTGGTCGGGCGGGACTTCGAGCTCGCCCACGTGGTTTTCAACCGGGCGTTCGTTCCTGAGATCGGGGGTGCACGTCATGCGCCGGTCACTTATCCTGACCGGCTCGCTGCGCTTGCTCCAAAGCTTGAACGAATGCGCATGCTACTGACCGAAGAAGAGGAGAGGAAGCACTCGAACATGGCGGCGTTCTGCAAGGAGCATAGGGCAGAAGCGTGGTCACTCCCCGAGGCGACTCGTCCGCTTGGCGATACCTCCGCACTGGCCGCGTGGATCGAACAAGGGCGCCCGGTCGGGCCTCTCCCGTAGCGTCGACCCATCCTTTCGTGCAATCCTGCGGTCCACCGAGGGGCTTCATGCAGCACATCATCGAACACGACCTCAGTCCGGAGCTGGCCAAGAAGGCTGCCGAAAAGGCCGCAGAGCACTACACGAAGAAGTGGGAGAAGTACGACGCAAAGACGACTTGGACCAGCGACACTCATGCTGAGATCACGTTTCACGTCAAAGGCGTGAGTGTGGCCGCCACAGTGGACATGCAGCCCGGACGAGCCGTCATCGACATGACGAAGGTCCCGCTTCTCCTCCGGCCATTCAGGAACATGGCGCTCGACGTCGTGCAGAAGACGATGGAGAAGTGGATCGGAAAGGCGAAGGACGGGGAGCTCGACTAGTCGAGCGGCGGTAGGGGGCAGCGACAGCGCCAGCGCCAGTGTCAGCGCCCGCGGCAGTGCCAGCGTCATTGCGGTAGTTGCCGTCACCCCAAGGTGGTGAGACGGCGCAGCGCTTGCGCGCCTCTGCTTTCGAGGACGCAAAAGATGCGCGTCCTGGGCCCCGAAAGTTCGGAAAACCGCCGAATACGCGCTGGCACGGAGAATGCACTCATGGTTACCAGAGCGATCGTGCCATCATGGCCCAAGTCGAGAAACGAAGAGCGCTTCGCGTAGTCGTGGGCATCTCTCTGGCGGCGGCGCTGATCTTCGCGGCGTGGGAGTTCCGCTCGTTCTTGCCCTTCGGCCCCGCTCGGGGCGTGGAAAACCAGGCGTCTGCCGATCGGGAGCCACCCGAGGCGATCGCTCCGAGACCGGTGGCCATCACTGCCCTCGGTCGCATCGAGCCTCGGGATGGCGTGATCCGTATTTCGGGCCCCTCGCGCATTGCGGTGGTGATCGGAGAGCTGCGCGTGGCGGAGGGCGACGTAGTGAAGATCGGAGACGTGCTCGCCGTGCTCGACAGCCACGCGTCGGAACAAGCCGTGGTCGAGCGCACGCGCGCGGAGCTCGGGAATGCCAAGCGCGAGGTCGCACGTAAGCGCAAGCTCCATCGGGAAGGCGCGATTGCAGACACGATCTATGAGGCGGAGCTGCTCGCTCGCGACGTGGCCCGGGCCCAGCTGCGCCATGCTGAGGCCGAGCTCGTTCGCTCGACGGTTCGGGCGCCGGTCGATGGACAGGTGCTCAAGATCCATGCCCGGACCGGCGAGAGGGTCGGCCCGGACGGAATCCTCGAGCTCGGGCGCACCCAGGAGATGTACGCCATCGCCGAGGTGTACGAGACCGACGTGCGGCGCATCAAAGTCGGGCAGCGGGCGCGGGTTTCGAGCCCGGCGCTCGAGGCCCCGATCGAGGGCGTCGTGGAGCGCGTAGGCATGAAGATCGGCAAGCTCGACGCGCTGAGCACCGACCCCGCGGCCCGCACGGATGCGCGGGTGGTCGAAGTCGAGATCCGTCTCGATGACTCGGAGCCCGTCAAGGGCCTTACCAACCTTCAGGTGGAGGTCGCGATCGCGCCCTAGTGGCGCGTTCGCCTGGCTGGCATGCGACGCCCGATCCCACTCGCCTGGCTGCAGCTGGCCCGGGAGCCGCTGCGCCTTACGGTCGTCGTGGCCGGCGTGGCGTTCGCGGTGGTCCTGATCCTGATGCAGCTCGGCTTCCGCGAGGCCCTTTTCGAGAGCTCTGTGCGCTATCACCAAGCGCTCGACTACGACCTGGCATTGCTGAGCCCAAAGATGCAATTCATCGGCCTCCCGCAAAGTTTTTCCCGAAGGCGGCTCTATCAGGTGCGCGGGTACGAAGGCGTGGCCGCGGTGACGCCGGTCTACCTCGGCCTGCACGTTTGGAAGAATCCGGACGACCCCTCGCAGATGCGACTCATCTTCGCGGTGGGGATCGATCCGAGCCGCGACGTCCTCAACGTGCCTGGAATCGGCGAGCACTGGCACCGGGTCAAGCTCGCCGATTTCGTGCTCTATGATCGCGCCTCCCGGCCGGAGTTCGGCTCAGTCGCGGCTCGTTTCGAGGCCGGCGAGAGGGTCATGACGGAGCTGGGCGATCGACGCATCGAGGTGGCCGGGCTGTTCGACCTGGGGACTTCGTTCGGCATCGACGGAAGCGTCATCACCAGCGATCTCAACTTCCTGCGTCTGTTCCCCGACCGGAGCCCTGGGGCGATCGATCTCGGCCTCGTGAAGCTCGAGGCGGGGGTCGACCCCGATGCCCTGCGGGATGCGATCGCGGCGGGGATCCCGCGGGACGTCGAGGTGCTGACCCGGGCCGACTTCATCGCGCGCGAGAAGAACTACTGGAACGAGAACACGCCGATCGGCTTCATTTTCTTGTTTGGTGTCATCATGGGTCTCGTGGTCGGCGGCATCATCGTCTACCAGATCCTCTTCTCGGACGTTTCTGAGCACCTCCGCGAGTACGCGACCCTCAAGGCAATGGGCTACACGAACGCCTACCTCTTCTTCGTCGTTCTGCAGGAGTCGGTCATCCTGGCGTTCCTCGGCTACGTGCCGGGCGTCGTCGTGACCCTCGGCCTCTACGCCGTGAGTGCTGCCGCGACGAGCTTCCCCCTGCGACTGACCGCGGCGCGGGCGATTTTCGTGCTGGTCCTGACGGTGGCGATGTGCTGCATCTCCGGAGCGATGGCGCTCCGAAAGGTGCGGTCGGTCGACCCCGCGGAGGTCTTCTGATGTCCGAGATCGTGCCCGTGCGCTTCTCCGGCGTGAACCACTACTTCGGACGAGGAGCGCTGCGAAAGCAGATCCTGTTCGACGTGTCGGCCGAGATCGAGGCCGGCCAGATCGTCATCATCACCGGCCCCTCGGGCTCCGGAAAGACGACGCTCATCACGCTGATCGGCGCCCTCCGCTCCACCCAGGAGGGAAGTCTCCAGGTGCTCGGCCGCGAGCTGCGGGGTGCTTCGTCGAGAGAGCTCAACGCGGTGCGCAAGGAGATCGGCTTCATCTTCCAGGCTCACAACCTGCTCGACTCGCTCACGGCCAACCAGAATGTCGAGATGTCCGCTTTGATCGACCGAGAAGTGTCTCGGGGCGAGGCGGCGCGTCAGTCGCGCGAGATCCTCGAGCAAGTGGGCCTGGGCGATCGGGTCAATTACTTTCCTCACGAGCTCTCGGGCGGTGAGAAGCAGCGGGTCGCGATCGCCCGGGCCCTGGTGCGGTCGCCGCGGATCATCCTGGCTGACGAGCCGACCGCTTCGCTCGACAAGAACACCGGCCGGTACGCGGTCGATCTGATGCATGACCTCGCGAAGCGCAAAGGCGTGGCCGTGCTCCTCGTGACCCACGACAACCGGATCCTCGACGTGGCGGATCGGATCATCCATCTCGAGGACGGGCGGCTCTCCTCGTTCACGCACGCCGTCATCAAGAACACCCGCCACATGATGCAGATGCTGGTCGAACAGAACCGTCGGGGCGAGCTCTCCCGTCGGGTCCAGAAGATGGGTGTCGAGGACTTCACAGAGATGCTCGAGGGCGTCACCGCAGAGGCAGAGGAGTTCGTACGCGTGATCGACATGAGCAACGATCGGGGCTTCCAGAGCATGCTCGGGCAGGCCCTCGAGGCCTTCACTCTGAAGATCGCCGAGTTCCTGCGGGCCGAAAAAGCCAGTCTGTGGCTGCTCGACGAGGAGCGTGAGGAGTTGTGGTCCAAGGTGTTCAGTGGCGATCGGCGCACGGTGCGGGTTCCGAAACACTCCGGGGTCGTCGGGCGGGTATTCGAGACGGGCCAGCTCGTGAACGTACCCGACGCCTACGAGGAGCCCTCCTTCAACCGCGCCGTGGACGAGGAGACGGGCTTCCGCACCCGCAGCATGCTGGCCGCTCCGCTTCGCGATTCGAACGAGCGCGTATTCGGCGTGGCCGAGCTACTCAACAAGGCCCATGGCGAGGCGTTCGACGCGGAGGACGAGCAGCGCTTCCGCGAGCTCATGGAGTCGATGCAGGTGTTGCTCGAGAGTTGGTGGTGCATGGCTGCGGCGGGAGGCGAGGGGCGGTCTAGTTTAGTTACACCGCCCGCCCACCCCCACCCGTAGTTGGAGTGTCACTCTCACGCGAGTGAGCAGCGTGCCTCCGCGCCCGGCGCTTTGCTTGGGCTTGGCGGCGCATTCGCGCCGGGCTTCGCCCTTCGGGCTCGCGCTACCGCGCATGTCTTGGGGGGGCAGCGAAGCCCCGTGGTGACGAAGTCACTCTACGGGGTGCCGGTGCCGGTGCCAGCGCTAGGCGCTTACAAATTGCTTCAGCGCCGCGTCCCCGTGCACGTTGCGAAGCTTGCGTAGCGCAAGCGCCTGTAGCTGACGGATGCGCTCGCGGCTGAGTCCGAACTCGCGGCCGATCTCGGCCAGGGTGTGCGACTCCTTCTCTCCGATGCCGAAGCGCATGCGGATGATCCGCTGCTCGCGCGGATTCAGGGTCTCGAGCGCCCGGAGCACGGATTTCGAGAGGTCGTCCCCGATTACCGAATCCATTGGCGTTCCCGCCTCGTCGTCGGCGATCAAGTCGCGGAGCTCGCTGTTGCCGTCGTTGCCCACCGGCATTTCGAGCGAAACCGTGTCGCGCGAGATCATCAGGAGATTCGCCACCTGGTCGGTCGGCAGCTTCATGCGCTGCGCGATCTCCGCCGGGGAGGGCTCGCGGCCGAGCTCGCCGGTGAGCTTGCGCGTCATACCGCTCACCTTGGTGAGGAGCTCACAGGCATGAACCGGAATGCGGATCGTTCGGGCTTGGTCGGTCGTGGCACGCGCCATCGACTGACGAATCCACCATGATGCATAAGTCGAAAGCTTGTAACCCCGACGGTAGTCGAACTTGTCGATTGCACGCATCAGGCCCATGTTGCCTTCCTGGATCAGATCCATGAAGGGCAGGCCACGCTTGAGGTACTTCTTCGCAATGGCGACGACGAGCCGGAGGTTGGCTTCCACCATCTCGGCCTTCGCCCGTTCCACATCGGCGTGGGCGGCGGAAATGACCTCGTGTAGCTTGCGAAGTTGATTCGCCGAGAGTCCGGAGTCGGCCTCGGCCTTTTTGCGAGTCGCAGAGCCCTCCTCGCACGACTGCACATACGAATCGAGGGCGCAAAGCACGGCCTCGAAGCTTGCCTCGATGACCGCCTCGCGCACTGCCAGCTCACCGGCCGCGACACGGTCGCGCACCTCGATGATCTCACTCGCATGTAGCTTGTGCTCGACGACCGCATCGAAAATGATCTGACGGCCTTTTTCGATCTGACGCGCGAGCTCTACTTCGCCTTCTCTTGTGAGAAGGCTTACCGCGCCCATCCAATCGAGATAGGTCTGAACCGGCTCCGCGCTGAGAACGTTGGTCTTGTCAGCGGGCTTGGCGGCGCGTCGGCGGTCGCTCTTCCGGTTCTTGCCCTCTTTGACCGTCACTTCGACGCCCGCCGACTCGAGCCGCCGAATGAACTTCCGAACGGTTCCCTGGGTCGCCCCAACCTTCGCGATGACCGCTGATGCTTCGTTGTAGGTGATCCATCCTCGTGCTCTCACGGCATCGATCACTTCATTCATCATTGCTGTATCGACGGACTTTTTTGATGACATTGCTTGTTCTCCGCTGGGTCTAAGCCTGTGGTACCACCCTGCTGGAAAAATAGCAACCATATGATCAAAAAAATACAGTTTCACTGTGAACAGAACATCACTGTTGGGTATCTCACTTTCGACGCTGCCGATTGAATCCTCATTCATTTTCTGGTTGCCCGGGGTTGTCAGCACCCCCTAGGATTGCGTCCGCATGTCCGAACAGCGTTATCCCGTCCTGCGTTCCAAGGCCGATACGAAGTCCGAGACGTACCAAGCCAACCGCGAGGGCAATCTCTCCGCGCTCGAAGAAGTCCACGGGGCGCTCACGAAAGCCAACGGTGGCGGCGGCGAAAAATACGTGAGCCGACATCTCGGGCGCGGCCGCATCCTGCCGCGGCAACGCATCGAAATGCTTCTCGATCGAGACAGCTTCTTCTTGGAGATCGCGCCGCTCGCCGGTCACGCGATGAAAGGCGAGGTGAGCGGCTCGTCGGTGGTCGGTGGCGTCGGGCTCGTCAGCGGCGTGGAGTGTTGTCTCGTTGCCAGTGAGGCGACCGTCAAGGGTGGGGCGATTACCCCGGTCAGCATGCTGAAGACGGGTAGGCTCGCGGAGATCTGCGAGCAGAACCGACTGCCGGGAATCAGCTGCATCGAATCCGCCGGCGCTGACCTTCCGAAACAGGATCAGATCTTCGTTCCCGGAGGTGCCGGATTCCGTCATCTCACGCGCCGCTCCGAACAGAAGATCCCGACCATCTGTCTCGTGTTCGGAAGCTCGACCGCGGGCGGCGCGTACATGCCCGGCATGAGCGACTACGTCGTGATGGTGAAAGAACAGGCTCAGGTCTACTTGGCGGGCCCTCCTCTGGTGAAGATGGCCACCGGCGAAGAGACCGATCACGAGGAGCTCGGCGGCGCCGACATGCACTCCTCGATCAGCGGTGTCTCCGACTACCTCGCCGAAGACGAGATGGACGCGATTCGGCTCGGGCGGGAGATCGTGGCTCACCTCGAATGGCGGAAGCAGGGCCGATTGCGACCTCGCCCAGTAGAAGCGCCGCTCCACGATCCCGAGGAGCTCTTGGGCATCGCGTCCTCGGACGTCCGCGTCCCCTTCGACCAACGCGAGGTGGTCGCTCGCATTGTCGACGGCTCACGCTTCAGCGAGTTCAAACCACTCTACGGCAAGACGATGCTTTGCGGATGGGCCCACATCCACGGCTTCCCCGTCGGAATCTTGGCGAACAACGGCACGATCTTCAGCGACAGCGCCAACAAGGGCGCGCAGTTCATCGAGCTTTGCAATCAAAGCGATATCCCCCTCGTGTATCTGCAGAACACGACCGGTTTCATGGTCGGTAAGCAGTATGAGCAGAACGGCATCATCAAGCATGGCGCCAAGATGATCAACGCGGTGTCCAACAGCACGGTGCCCGCGATCACGATCATGACCGGTTCGAGCTACGGCGCAGGCAACTATGCGATGAGCGGCCGCTCGTACCGCCCCCGTTTCCTCTTCACTTGGCCCAATCACAAGATTGCGGTCATGGGGGGCAAGCAGCTCGCGGGCGTGCTCGACATCATTCAGCGTGACGCCGCCGTGAAGAAGGGCATCGAGATCGAGGAGCAGAAGCTTCAAATCGCCAAGATGATGATCGAAAAGCAGATCGACGATCAGTCTACCGCGCTCTACGCGACCGCGAGGCTGTGGGACGACGGCATCATCGACCCGCGCGACACCCGGACGGTGATCGCGATCAGCCTCTCCGCTGCGTACAACGCGCCCGTCGAGGGGACCACATCATGGGGCGTGTTTCGTCACTAGGGAGCGATCAAGCGTTGACCAACACGATTCAGAAAATCCTGGTTGCCAATCGCGGCGAAATCGCCCGTCGGATCATGCGGACTTGCCGCAAGATGGGGATCGCCACCGTGGCCGTCTACTCCGACGCGGACGCCGACATGCCGTTCGTGGCGGAGGCCGACGAAGCTGTGCGGCTGGGTCCCGCGCCGAGCACGGAGAGCTACCTGCGCATCGACAAGATCCTCGAAGCCGCCGCCTTGACGAACAGTGACGCAATTCATCCAGGATACGGTTTCTTGGCGGAAAACGCGGCCTTCGCAGAAGCCTGTGGCGAAGCCGGCGTAGTCTTCATTGGCCCGACGCCGGACGCGATTCGATCCATGGGCTCCAAGCGCGAAGCCAAGGCCCTGGTCAGCAAGACCGGGGTTCCGGTGATTCCCGGCTACGACGGGTCGAAGCAAGACCCAAAAGTCCTCGCAAACGAGGCGGTCAAAATCGGTTTTCCCGTTTTGCTCAAGGCAAGCGCAGGTGGCGGCGGCAAGGGCATGAAGCTCGTTCGCGAAGAGGCCGAGCTCCCGGACGCGATTGCGTCAGCCACGCGCGAGGCTCAAAGCTCGTTTGGCGACGGCACATTGCTGGTGGAGAAGTACGTCGAGGACCCGCGTCACGTGGAGATCCAGATTCTCGGCGACAGTCACGGCAACTTGATTCATCTCAACGAGCGAGAGTGCTCGATCCAACGCCGGCACCAAAAGATCATCGAAGAGACACCGTCGCCTGCGCTCGACACTGCACTGCGAAACCAGATGGGGGAGGCCGCGGTTTTGTGTGGCAAAGCGATCGGCTACCAGAACGCGGGAACGGTCGAGTTCATCCTCGCGCCGGACCGGAGCTTCTACTTCCTCGAAGTCAACACGCGCCTGCAGGTCGAGCATCCGGTCACCGAATGCGTTACCGGGCTCGATCTCGTCGAAGAGCAGATCCTGGTTGCACAAGGGGAAGCGCTTCGCACGTCACAAGAGGCGGTTGCTTTCGAAGGCGCGGCCATCGAGGTTCGGCTCTACGCTGAAGATCCAGCCGCTAGCTTCCTTCCCCAAAGCGGGAAGGTCGTCGATTGGGATCTGCCGCCCGCAGAAGGGCTGCGAATCGACAGCGGTGTCGAGGCCGGTAGCGAGGTCAGCATCCACTACGATCCGATGCTCGCGAAGATCATCACCTCCGGGGAGAGTCGACCGCTCGCGCTTCAACGGATGCGGCGCGCGCTCCGCTCGCTGAGCGTGCAAGGCGTGACGACCAATCGGGAGTTCTTGCTCCGCGTCCTCGACCACCCTGCGTTCATCGCGGGCGATATCGACACGCACTTCATCGACCGACACCTGAAAGATGAGTTGGGTGATGGCGCTTCCGAATCCGACGAGCGACGTGCAGCGATTGCGGTCGCGCTTGCCGAACAACAACAGCGTGACCGCGAGCGGGTTCTCGTTCCGGGGGTTCCATCAGGGTGGCGAAACAACTACCACACCCCGCAATCGGTCGAATACACCGTGGGTGACCGCGAGATCCGCGTCGACTATCGCCACCTCGGCGACGACCGCTTTGCGATCTGGATCGGAGAGGAAGAGCGCGAGGTTCGCGTGGTCTCTTGGGCGTCACCACGGCTGACCCTCGAAGAGAGCTCGCACCGTTGGCACGCGCGCGTCACCTTCGATGGTGCCTGGAGGTACGTCCATGCTTCCCGCTTCAACGTGGGTCTCTGTCGCAAGCCCCGCTTTCCAGACAAATCGCTGGCCGTTCCCGCCGGCGGGTGTGTGGCGCCCATGCCCGGAAAGATCATCGAGCTCCGCGTTGCTGAGGGCGATGCGGTGCA
>Ga0209567_10000880_pt1 | contig 16152 bp, 14 predicted proteins | sample COG_12_FD_184756 | JGI IMG/M metagenome (GOLD analysis project Ga0209567, IMG submission 184756) | Pelagic marine sediment microbial communities from the LTER site Helgoland, North Sea, for post-phytoplankton bloom and carbon turnover... | ecosystem: Environmental > Aquatic > Marine > Neritic...
CTGAGCGAAGCGATTGCCGCGGCAGGGAGGACTACGGGTGGGGGTGGGCGGGCGGTGTAACTAAACCGGGTGGTGTAATTAAACCAAACCAGGCAGTCAGCCCTCCCACCGCTTGAAGCCATCCATCGTCACTGACGCTGCTTCGCCAGCTCCTCCACGAGTGGCATCAGCTTGTCTCGGCTATTCAGCGTCGGGTCTTCGATGACTTGGTCTAGGAGGGTGCGGAGGATTTCGCCTACTGCGGGGCCGGCGCCGCCCTCTAGGTGCTCGATCACGTCATGGCCGCCGACGGCTAGATCTTGTGTGGTGAGGGCGTTGCCCTCTTCGATTGTCTTGTCGATTCGTCCGCGAAGCTCCTTTAGTGCTTCGAGCTCTTCTTCGACGTGGCGGCCCTTGCCGAGCGCGTCTGCTTCGCCGAGCCGCAGCAATGGCTCCACGTTTTCCGAGCCGACGCGCTTGATGAAGCGGCGCACCGCGGCGTCGGTCCACTCGCTGGTGTAGCAGATCAAGTGGTGCCGGATGAGGCCGGTGATGAGGTCGCGCTCTTGGTTCGAGAAGCGGTAGTCGCGAAGCCATCGCTCGGCCATGTCGGCGCCGATTTTTTCGTGGTGATAGAACGTCCAGTCACCTGTCTTGTCGGACTTTGCACGCGTGCGCGGCTTGGCCACGTCGTGAAGAAGCGCAGCGATGCGTTCGACCGGCTCGCGCTCCGACTCGTCGAGCACGCGCATCGTGTGGTCCCACACGTCGTACGCGTGCCATTGATTCTGCTCGCAACCCACTTGTTCGAGGAGCTCGGGATAGGTCACCCCGAGGATGCCCGTGCGCCGCATCACCTCGAAGGCGCGGGACGGCGTGGGAGCCTTCATCGCCTTCAGCCACTCCTCGCGCACCCGCTCGGGGCTCACCTTCCGGAATGTATCAAGCGCCCCGCGGAACGCTTCTTCGGTGGCTTTGTCCAGCTCGAATTCGAGGGTCGCCACGAACCGCGCGCCGCGCAGGATTCGAAGCCCATCTTCTTGGAAGCGCTCGCTCGGCACACCCACGGCACGCAGTACTTTGTCTCGCATGTCGGCGAGGCCGTGGAACGGATCGACCACCTGCCCGTCGACCGGGTCGTACGCGATGGCGTTCACGGTGAAGTCTCGGCGCGCCAGGTCCCACTCGAGATCCTCGACGAAGACGACGCTGTCCGGGCGCCGTCCGTCGGTATAAGTGCCCTCCCCTCGGAGGGTCGTCACCTCGTAGGCACCGCCCTTCCAAAGCACCGTGACAGTTCCGTGATCGATGCCGGTCGGGATCACTTTGCCGAAGGTTCGCTGGACTTTTTCGGGCAGGGCCGTCGTCGCCACGTCCCAGTCGTTGACCCGCTGCCCCCGGATGGTGTCCCGAACGCAGCCGCCGACCACCCACGCGCGCTCCCCGGCATTGCGAAGCTCCTTACAAATGTCGAGCACCGGCTTCGCGATCTGCTGGCGGAGAATGCGGTCTGGCACGTTGCTTCGATAACCTTAGGAAAGATCAAGCGCAATTGGCCTAGGACGCCAACGGGGCTACACTCAGTACCCTACCTCCTCCTTCCCTACACCTGCCCTCTCCTCCTCTACACCGGCCCTCGCCTCCCCCTACCATCGAATGAGAAGACTCTGGAAGCCCTTGCTTGGTTTGGTCGTCGTACTTGCGGCGTTCACCATTTCCTTTGGTTGGCCGAAGCAAAACGGCCTGCAAATCGACATCGATACCTCGCCGCGGGCCCTGGCCGCGCGCCAGAAGACGCCCTGGGACCTCACCAAGCTCCAGGTGATGAACCGGGTGATTCATCAGGTGAACGACGACTACGTCGATCCCAGCCGAATCGACCACCAGCGAATGATGCTGGCGGGCCTCGACGCGATCCAGAGGGACATCCCGCCTGTCCTCGTGCACTACCAAGACGGGGCCGAGACGCTCAAGGTCCAAGTCAACAGTGAAGAGAGCGAGTTCGCGATCGCAGACGTGTCGAGCCCCTGGGAGCTCGCCGGCCGGTTTCGCGAGGTCTTCGCGTTCTTGCAGGAAGAGCTCAAGAACGAAGAGGACATCGAGCTCAACGAGGTCGAGTACACCGCCGTCAACGGCATGCTCAAGACGCTCGACCCACACACGATCCTGCTCCCACCCCCGCTTTTCAAGGAGATGCAAACCAGCACCCGCGGTGAGTTTGGCGGGCTCGGCATCGTCATCTCCATCCGAGATGGCCATCTCACCATCATCAAACCGATGCCCGGTACGCCAGCCTTCAAGGCGGGTTTGGAACGCAGGGACCGGATCGTCAAAATCAACGACGAGTCGACGCTCAATATGCCTCTTCAAGAGGCCGTCGACCGTCTGCGCGGCAAGCCCGGCTCCAAAGTCACCATCTTCATTCGCCGCCAGAACAAAGCTGGCAAGTGGGGCAATCCGCGCCCCGTGGAGCTCACCCGGGCCAGGATCCACATCGACTCGGTCGAACATCGGATGCTTCGCGACGGCGTCGGCTACATCAAGATCAACAGCTTCCAAGGCAATACCGAAACCGATCTTCGTCGCGCGCTCGCGACGCTCCACAAGAAGCGAATGGTCGGCCTCGTCCTCGACCTCCGGCGCAATCCCGGCGGGCTTCTCGACCAGGCCGTGCAGGTTGCCGACACCTTCCTCGACGATGGCCCCATCGTGACGACGTCCTCGCAGGACCCGCGTGAGCGCACCGAAGAGTACGCCAAGCGCGGTGGCACCGAACCGAGTTACCCGATGGTCGTCTTGATCAACGGCCAGAGCGCGTCTGCAAGCGAAATCGTCGCCGGCGCCCTCAAGAACCACGACCGCGCGCTGATCATCGGCGAACAGAGCTTCGGAAAGGGCTCTGTTCAAGTGCTGTACAAGCTGCAGGACAAGTCGGCGCTGAAGCTCACGGTGGCTCAGTACCTCACACCAGGAGACGTCTCGATCCAGGGTGTCGGCATCGTGCCCGACATCGCCATCAGCCCGATGACGGTCGACAAAGAAAACATGGACCTCAAGGTCGACGAGCTATCGCTCAGGGAGGCCGACCTGGACGCCCACCTCACCCACGCAAGCGCAACGGATTCGCAGCGCGCAGCCGTCGTGATGGGCTACTACCTCAATCCGCAGTTGCGCCAGCGCTTGCTCGAGGCAGAGCCGGACGAAGAGGAAAACGAGGATCAGGAGAATTTTCTGATTCGATTCTCTCGAAATCTGGTGACCAATGCGAAATCGCCCAAGCGGCTTCAGATGCTGCGCGCGTCGCAACCGATCATCGAGCGCGTCCAGAAGCAGGAAACCGAGAAAGTGGTGCGCGACCTCGAGAAGCTCGGAATCGACTGGGGCGTGGGCCGCGACAAGGGCCCCAGCAAGGTTCGTGTCGTGGCCAGGCTGAGCTCGGGCGACAAGCCAGCGCTGGCGGGCGATCCGTTGTCGCTTCGCGTCGACGTGACCAACGAGGGCGAGCACTCGTTGTACCAGCTCCGTGCCACCACCCACAGCGACAACCCTTGGTTCGACCGGCGCGAGTTGGTGTTTGGCGAGCTCGCCTCGGGTGAGACCCGTTCTTGGACGACGACGCTCGGGGGCTGCATCACCGAAGAAGAGAAGCGAGTCTGCCGCATTCCGCGGAGCATGATGGACCGCGCCGACGCGATTCGAGTCGAGTTCGAAGAGGCGCACGGACATGCGCCTGAGCCGGTCGAGGTCCGTACCTTGATCCACGCTCTCGACAAGCCGAGGTTTGCGTATGGCCTGCAAGTGGCCGACAACATCAACGGCAACGGTGATGGCCGGGTGCAGCGTGGCGAGCAGGTGACGGTGTACTTCACCGTGAAGAACGTCAGCAAGGTCGACAGTTTCGAGGTTCAAGCCAACCTTCGGAACAAGAGCGGTGCAGGTGTGCTGCTCCACGACGGACGCTTTCGAAGGGACACATTGCAGGCCGGTGAGGAATGGATTGTTCCATTCTCGTTCCAAGTGCTTTCCGACTTCGCGGAGGAAGAAGCCACGCTCTTGCTGGGCGTCGTCGATACCGAGCTCGGTGCCGCCGCCGGTCAGAAGCTCGAGATTCCGATTGCCGACGAGCCAAGCCCTGTGAAGACGCTACCGGCCAAGCGCGTCGTGAGCTTGAAGCCGGGCACGGACGTTCGCGAATGGCCCGACGGCAGCGCCCCGGTCATCGCTACCGTGCAGGAGCCGCTCCGCTTGCTGCACACCGCAACGAGCGGAGCATTCGCGCGCATCAACCTCGGTGGCGGTCGGCCAGGCTGGGTCGCCACGAGCGCCGTCTCGCCTGCGCAGGGGCAGGTCTCCCAGGAGCCGCCCCTCGCATGGGCAACCGACAAAGCCTCGCCCGAGATCGAAGTCGCGGCTCTCGATAGCTACGTCACGCGGGGTGAGGTCTTCCGGCTGCAGGGTAAGGCGACCGACGCGCAGCGGGTGCGAGACCTATACATCTCCACGAGCGGGCACAAAGTCTACTACGAGTCGAACCAGGGCAGCGCGAATCCCGGGGAGCTCACGTTTGACGCAGAGATTCCAATTCGCCCCGGTATGAACTCCATCATGGTAGTCGCCCGCGAGGACAACAACTCGGTCACGCGGCACTTCTTCATGGTTCGCCGCGACGCCGAGGATGGCTCGCTGATGGAGACGACGAAGTTCGAGGGCGCCCTGCTCGGCAATGGCAACGGCCACTACTAGCGGCAGCCCCTGCTGATCAGTCCACAGAGAAGAAGCCTGCGAAGCGCTCGACGCCGTCCGGAAGGTCGCCCCCCGACCGGATGTGTTTCCACACCAGGGGTGCAAGGGTTTCGACCGCCTTCGCGGTCGCGACTTTGGACTCGAGCCTCTCGACTTTCAGGGCCCTTCGAGATTCGATCTCGATATTGTCGATTTTGCTCTCTTTCCAAGTGATTCGGAGCGCTTCGGCGTCGAGGCCGTGGAGCGATTGTACCAAACAGGCCTCCCCTTCGGTTTCAGTGCCCTCTAGGACTGCGCATCGGTCCACATGGCCGCCTCTGCTCACCAGTGCCGCGAGGCGTCGCCGGAGCCTGGGATCCTCTTCCACCGCGATGAAGGCGATGAGGGCGTCCGTCGGGTCGGCTGCATCCTGGAGAACCGCGTGAATCAGCGCCCTGCGCTCCGGGCCCCTGAGCTCGGTGTACGCGAAGGCGAGGCCGTCGAGAGCGCCGTCGTCGTGGCGAGCCTGATCGAGCAGGCTAGCAAATGAACCCAAACGTGGCCGATCGGTGTCCGCGATGCCTGGGCGGGCCGGTTTCATAGCGCGGCTATACCCCAGAGCTCCCAATCCGACTAGCCCCGCATGATGTAGTTATATGTATTCAGTTTGACTTCATTCACCCACCTGGCTAAAGGAATTCCGTTCAGGAGCAGGCATGCGCGGAACCGAGTTCATCGAGCAGCACGAGAAAATGGTTTACGGCCTCGCCCACCGCCTTCGACGTGAGCTCTCGCTTCGGGGCGATCTCGACGATTTGGTTGCCTTTGGCTTTGGTGGCCTCCTCGAGGCGCGTCACCGCTTCGACCCAGATCGAGGGGTGCGTTTTCAGACCTTCGCTTACCACCGGGTTCGCGGCGCCATGCTCGATGGGGTCCGCAAGATGTCCCAACTGCCTCGGCGGGCGCACGAGCGTCTGCAGCCGGAGAGCCAAAGCAGCCCCACAGCGGTGCCAACCGCCCTCGACAAGGCTTTCTCGCGAATGGGTGCTGGCCTCACCACGGCCACGGTGCTCCAGGGGCGCTTCGGCGACGAAAGCCCGGAGGCGGTTCTCCTCAAGAACGAAAGTGTCGCCAGGCTTCTCCTCGCGCTACCCAGGCTGTCGCCGCGTCAGCGGTTTCTGATTCGTGGGTTCTACTTCGAGGGCCGTTCGATCGACGCGATGGCGCGAGAGCTGGGCATCTCGAAGTCATGGGCCAGCCGTCTTCATACCAACGCGCTCCGAGCGTTGCGTGAGGCCCTCGACGTTGGTTGAGCAAAGTCGGCCGACCAGCCGAAATCCCGGTCTTCTCGGGGGGTTGCGTGCGCATGCCCGTACGCGCTTGCCCTTCAAATGCGTATCGGATTGCGCACTTCAAACGGGGTGTGACGTTTTTCAGGCCAGGTGTGGCAAAAGGCGCTCTTCATTGTAAATTCCAGTGTAAAGCACTCGTCGAAACCTTGGTGTTTCGTCGTTTTCTTCAAGTGGCACGCAAACTGCATGATGCTCGAGCAGGATGGGGGTCCCGAGAACATCAAGCCCGAAGGCTCAAGCGGCGGATAGCCGCGGCGTTCGGATCATCGCGAAGTCGGTCTATCGAGAGCTTCGAAACAGCGGCCACAGCCGCTCGGACATCGTTGCGTTCACCAACGCGGTCCTCGAGCTCGTGACCACAGAGCTTCGCGACGCGCAGGAAGCTGCGGAGTAATCGCTTCGCCGCGCTGCTGACCTCGGTCAAAAGCGCAAACTATTCGCGCTCTTGGCTCCTTGACCCGCACCTAGTGCGCGCTACGTTCCGGGCTCGCTGGCGGCGCATTCGGACAGCGTCGTCGCGCAGAGGGAGTCGAACGAATGGCCACGAAAGTCGGAATCAATGGCTTCGGCCGAATTGGGCGCTGTGTAGCCCGAATCGTTGCCGAGCGCGGAGGGGATGTCGAGATCGTTGGAATCAATGATCTCACCAGCGCGGACATGCTCGCCCATCTTCTCGAGTGGGACTCGGTGCACGGGCACTTCTCCCATCCGGTCAAGGCCGAAGAAGGTGCGCTTTGGATCGGCGACCAACGCATCCCGGTTTCCGCGGAGCGTGATCCATCCAAGCTCAAGTGGAAGGAGCTCGGCGCGGAGGTCGTGCTCGAGTGCACGGGTTTCTTCCGCACCAAGGAAACGGCGTCGGCGCATTTGAAGGCTGGCGCGGAGCGCGTGATCATCAGCGCGCCTGGCAAGGGTGACATCGACGGCACCTTCGTCGTCGGCATCAATAGCGATCAGTTCAATCCTGAAACCGACCGCGTTATCAGCTGTGCATCGTGCACGACCAATTGCCTCGCGCCGCTGGTCAAGGTTCTCAACGACACCTTCGGCATCGTGAAGGGGCATATGGTTACGGTGCACTCGTACACGAACGACCAAGGCCTTCTCGACCAACCGCACTCCGACAAGCGTCGTGCGCGCGCCGCGGCGCTGTCCATGATTCCGACCTCGACCGGTGCCGCCACGGCGATCGGCCTCGTGTTACCTGAGCTCAAGGGCAAGCTCGACGGCACCGCGATTCGCGTGCCTACCGCGAATGTTTCGCTCACCTGCCTCACCGCTCAGGTCGGGCGCAATACCGATCGCGACGAGGTGAATCGCGCGCTCAAGGAAGCGGCGGAAGGCCCTCTCCGCGGCGTGTTCTACTTCGAGGAGCGGCCTCTGGTTTCGCAGGACTTCATGGGGAACCCCCATTCGTCGATCTGCGACGCCGCGCAGACCCAGGTGGTCGGCGGAGACCTCGTCGAGGTGCAGAGCTGGTACGACAACGAGTGGGGCTTCTCGAACCGCATGGTCGACCTCGTGCGGATCGTGTCGAGCGCGGGTTGAGCCCGTGTCCGAGCCGATTCGTTCGATCGAGGACCTGAGCCTCGAAGGCGTTGCCACGTTCATTCGCGTCGACTTCAACGTGCCGTTGAAGAACGGCGAAGTCTCGGACGATACGCGGATTCGCGCTGCCCTCCCGACGATCAGGTACGCGCTCGAACAAGGTGCGCGAGTCGTGTTGGCATCCCACCTGGGTCGACCCAAAGGCAAAGTGGTCCCCGGGCTTTCGCTAGAGCCGGTTGCCGCTCGCTTGGCCGAGCTCCTCGAGGACGGAGAGGTGCGCCTCACCGACGACTGCATTGGAGACGGCGCACGCAAAGTCGTTCAGGACCTTCGCGACGGCCAGATTGCCCTCCTCGAGAACCTTCGCTTCCACGCGGCCGAAAAGGACAACGACGTGGACTTCGCGCGCGAGCTCGGCGGCTCTTGCACCGCTTACGTGAATGACGCGTTCGGTGCGGCGCACCGGGCACACGCATCCGTGAGTGCCCTGCCCCGTCTCATCGAAGAGCGCGCTGCCGGCTTGCTGATGCAACGCGAGCTCCAAGTCCTCGACAAGCTGCGCACCGATGCCCCGCGTCCGTACATCGCGGTGCTTGGGGGCGCGAAGGTGAGCGACAAGATCGCCGTGATGGAAGCCCTGCTCGGCAAGGTCGATGCCCTCCTCGTCGGCGGTGCGATGGCCAACACCTTCTTGGCGGCGCGTGGCTTGGACGTCGGGAGAAGCCTTTGCGAGGGCGACAAGCTCGCGCTGGCTCGAAGCCTGATGGCCATGGCCGAGGAAAGCCAAGTCGACCTCTTGCTTCCGATCGACGTCCGAGTGGGCACATCGGTCGAGTCCGATGAAGCGCAGACGACCGCGGTCGACGCGATTCCAGCCGATGCCATGGCGCTCGACATCGGCCCGGAGACTGAGAGGCTCTTCCGGGACCGTCTCCGTCGCGCCCAAGCGGTGTTTTGGAATGGGCCGATGGGCCTCTTCGAAAACGCGGCCTTCGCGGAGGGCACTTTGGCTGTAGCGCGTGCCGCCGCAGATTGTCCCGGGTTCAGCGTGGTTGGCGGAGGCGATAGCGTGGCGGCGGTGAAACAGGCCGACCTCGCTAGCCGGTTCGACCACGTGTCCACTGGCGGCGGCGCCTCGTTGGAGTATCTAGAGGGCCGCCCTCTACCGGGCGTGGAGGCCCTCGAGCCATGACGAGCCGTAGACCCCTGATCGCGGGTAACTGGAAGTTGCACAACACCATCGCTGAATCTCAGGCACTGGCGGGCGCGATTGCCGCGCACGTTGGCGGCGGGTTGGCCTGCGAGGTCGTCGTGGCTCCGGTCGCGACGTCGCTGAGCGCCGTACGGCAGGCCCTCGAGGGGTCGGCGGTCGGGCTTTCGGCCCAGAACACCCACTGGGAAGATTCGGGCGCGTTCACTGGTGAGCTCAGCCCTGCACTCTTGGTAGATGCGGGCTGTCGCTCCTGCATCGTCGGCCATTCGGAGCGGCGCCAATACTTCGGCGAGACCGACGCGGGCGTCCGCAAGAAAGTCGCCGCGCTCCTCCTCCACAAGGTGGTACCGATCGTCTGCGTTGGTGAGAGCCTCGAGCAGCGGGAGGCCGGACAGACGCTCGACGTCGTGTTGGGCCAAGTCGAAGCGGCAACCGAGGGTCTGGACGCGGTCGCGTTGGCGCCTCTGGTGGTCGCGTACGAGCCGATTTGGGCGATCGGCACCGGTCGCACCGCGACGGCCGAGGACGCGCAAGACGTCCATCGCGCGATTCGTTCCCACCTCGCTGAGCTCAAGGGTAAATCCTGGGCGGATTCGGTCCGGATTCTGTATGGTGGCAGCGTGAAGCCGAGCAACGCGGACGAGCTGCTTGCACAGCCAGATCTGGACGGCGCGCTCGTCGGTGGCGCGTCATTGTCCGCCGACAACTTCATTCCGATTATCGATGCCGGCGTTCGCCGGGCGGAGAGCTGAGTTCATGTATACCTTTGTTTCGATCGTCTATGTTTTCGTGTGCCTGTTCCTCATCCTCGTCGTGCTCCTGCAGTCGGGCAAGGGTGGCGGCCTCGGCTCGGCCTTTGGCGGAGGCGCGAGCCAGCAGATTTTTGGCGGTGCCGGCGCAGGCAATCTCCTCACCCGGCTGACCGCTGGGTTCGCTTTCGCGTTCATGGCGCTTTCGGTGTGGCTGGCGTTCCTTTCGTCCTCGGGTGAGCAGGCACTAGAGCGCGCGGTTCGCGAGCAAACGGCGGCTCAGGAAGCTGCGGCCGAGGCGGATGCCGAAGAGGCCGAAGCTGCGGCTGCCGAAGCGGAGGAAGCCGCCGCTGCCGAGGCCGAGGCGCCCATCGAAGCCGAAGAACCCGCCGAGGCGACGGAGACCTCGACGCCTGACGGCGAGTGACTCGCTAACTCCGAACCGCCGCAATCTCGCTGAGCGCGGCGATGTCGCGTGGAACGACCGGAGCCTGCACTGTGTGAAGAACGCGGGTCAACTCCTGTTGGAGCTCGGCGGCGGTGGGACGGTGCTCTGGGTACGATTGCGTCGCGTGATCGATCACCTCGCACAGTGCATCGGGTGCGCCCGCCATTGATACGCAACTGCGAAGGATCGCCCCCAACGCGAACACGTCTGCTCGCCCGTCCACTGGCTCGCCTCGCTCCTCTTCGGGCGATCGATACGCGTCGAGCTGCGCCCACACCCAGGAGGTCCCGAAGCCAGTCACTTTCACGTCGCCCGCCGAGCTGAGCGCGATTCGTCCCGGACACAGTCGTCGGTGGACCAGCCTCAGGAGCTCGCCGTCGGCGTTCCGTCGACCGTGCGCGTAAGACAACGCCCCAGCCACTTCGCAGCCAATGTGTGCGGCAAGGGGCCAAGCCAGCTCCGCCGTGACGCGAAGAACCGACTCGAGCGTGTGACCTGGCGCGTGTTCGGTCACGACGAAGCACATTCCATCGACGACACCGAGGTCGAGCACTTGGGTAATGCCGGCATGCGAGAGTACGGCGCCTTGCTTTGCTTCGAACGTGATCGCGTTGATGAGGTCTGTGCTGTGCGTCGGCGTTAGGTGGACGCGCCAGATCACCACAGGCTTCTCGAATCCGTCGACTCCGACCAGCCTCGCAAGGTGCGCTTCCCCGCTCTCGGTGTCGTCCAAACGTCGAACGAGACGATACTTACCCAATGGGAAGTTACAGCGAGACACCGCCGAATACTCCGACACGAGCGGCGAAGCGTCGCATTTTCCGTGAAAACTAATGTGCGCGAATGTGTGAGTTGTGTGAGCCGGCACACCGAACGGGGGCATCAGGCAACCGCTACCGGCCGTCGGCCAAGAGGCGTCTTGAAGTGACACGCCGCCCAGGTATGATGCCCCGATGGATCTCTTAGGCCCCGCCATGGGGAGGTTGCGATGAAGCGTCTTGTTGCATCTCCGCTGCCCGTTGCAGCGGTTCTTCTTCCTTTGTTTTTCACCGCCTGCGGTGGCGGCGGCTCGTCCGATGGGAGCGGTGGCGGTGTAGGTCCCGAACCGTTTTGTGAGACCGATGCCGAATGTGCAGCCGGGTCGACCAACGAGTGCGCCGTAGCGACCTGTGACATTGGCGAGGGTGTATGCGTCAGCACGCCGATTCCTGACGGAACGCCGTGCAACGCCAACGAGGGCGTTTGCCGCGATAGCTTTTGCGCGCAGACCGAGCTGAAGGCATTCGTGAAATCACCCAACCCCGAGCCCAACGCGCACTTCGGCAACAGCGTGTCGATCCTCGGGGACCGCATGATCGTCGGCGCGCCTGGCAGCGGAATCGATTCGGGCACCGTGGCGGTCTTCCAGCGAAGCGCCGGTCAATGGGCGGTAGACGACGAGATCGAAAGCCAAGGCCTCCCGCCGTCTTGTCCGAAGGGACTCTTTGGTTGGAGCGTTGGCAGCGCTACGGACTTTGTCGTCGTGGGGTCGACGGGAACGAGCGCAGCGGGCTCAGGCTCGGCGAGGGTGTTCCGGAAGAATCTTGGCGATGCGTGGGTCGAAGACACGACCTTCGGCTGTTTGGTCGGCTCGGACACACAGGGCTTCGACTTGTTTGCGACGAGCTTGGCCGTGACGCCCTCCGGCGAGACAGTGGTCGTCGGTGCGCCAGGTCGCACCATCGGAGGGGGCCCCGCGGCGTTCGACCTGCGCACCTACAGCGGCGGCGCGTATGTTTTCGAAAGAATCAACTCCGTCCAGTGGGAGGAGGCAGCGATTCTCGAGGCGTCGAACGCGGGCAGCAACTACGAGTGTAGCGATCGGACTGGCGAGGGAGACGCCTTTGGCGCGTCGGTAGGTCTTTGGGGGGACGTCGAGGGCGAGATCAATACGGCGGTCGTCGGAGCCCCCGGCGAGGCGAGCTCGACGAGCGGCGTCGCTCTCGACACAGACGGGAGCAACGATGACGCCCCTGGCGCCGGCGCGGCGTATGTCTTCGAGCGCGACGAGCTCACCGGGGACTGGGCGCAAACAGCATACCTCAAAGCTTCGAACACCGACGCAGGTGACCGCTTCGGCTTTGCTGTCGCGATCCACGGCGACACCATCGTCGTGGGCGCCGAGCGCGAGGATAGCGGCGACGTCAACAACCAGGGTGACAACAGCGCCATCGAGGCGGGCGCGGCGTATGTGTTCGAACGCTCCGGCGACAGCTGGGGGCAAACCCATTATCTGAAGGCCTCGAATGTGGCGGGTGGATACTTCTTCGGTGCGAACTTGACCATGACGGACACGACCTTGGTCGTTGGCTCGCCCGGCGAAGGCTCGATCGGAGGGACTAACAGCGGCGCCGCGTACGTGTTCAGCTATGTCGACGGCGCCTGGACACAGACGAACTTCTACAAGGCCTTCAACGCGGACGCGGATTCGGCCTTTGCCGGCCCGCCCGGGTCGGTGGCCTACGGCAGCCCGAGCCCCTTGAACCAGATGTGTCCTGCCCAAAACACGACCAAAGGCGCGAGCCTCAGCGTGAGTGGCGATACCTTGGCGGTGGGCACGCCCTATGAGGACAGTGAGGCGGTCGGAGTCAACGGAGTGCCAACGAACAACCCGATTCCCGACAGTGGTGCGGTTTACATCTTCGACACCACCGAAGGTGAATGACGTCAGGCAGAGCGCGTGCCGTATACCGGGTGAATTCGGAGGTACCGCCCCAAGCGCCTTGCGCCTACATAGAACGGCACCGTGTCGAGCAAGGCGACCGTGAGCTTGAAGGTGTAGCCCGCCGCGATGAAAGTCAGGAGCTGCGGCCACAGAGGCGCAGCTGCGTCGACGGGGATGCCCCCTGCGAGAAAGTGGGTGATCAGGATCACCGAGACGGTGTCGACGAGCTGGCTGACGAGCGTGGAGCCGTTGTTGCGCAGCCACAGGTGGCGGCCGTTGGTGAGGCGCTTCCAGAAATGGAAGACCTGAACGTCGATGAACTGAGCGGCAAGATAGGCGATCATCGAAGCGGTCACGGCGCTAAAAGCGAGGCGGCGCACTTCGAAGAAGATCCCCGATTGCGGCTGGTCGGGAGGCTCAAAGCCAGGAAGCGCGCCCCCGACCCACAGGATGAGCATCACCCAGAGGTTCAGCGCGAGGCCCATCCATACCACTTGGTTCGCGCGATGACGGCCGTAGAGCTCAGAGATGAAGTCGGTACACAGGAACGTGATCGGATATGGCAAGACGCCGACCGCGAGTGGCATGGGTATTGTGACGTTCGTCCCGGGCAGTTGGAAGCTGAGGTCGATGAAGCGCGTGACGCCGAGGATGTTGAGCATCGCGAGCGTTCCCAAGAACAGGCCCGACAGTACCAAGAAAACCAACTGACGCCTCTCGTGCACCGTCGCTTCATCGAGTCGAGGAAGCCCATCGAAATCGTATTGCTGTGAAGGGAGCAGCCCGCCTGGACTCGCGCTCACGGCCGCGCCTTTTGGCGCAAAGCCTTCCCCTCGATCCCCCGCCAAGCCTGATGCTCCTGCCCCGCCCGCTTGGCCTCGCCCAACTCTTCATAGAGCGCGGGCAGCGAGGCGGACAACGCCAGGCGCTCCGTAGCCGCTTCCCAGGCCTCCCGAAATGCCTCCAAGTCCTGCGTCGGCTGAACGATCACCTTCCCGCGGGCAAGGGACGCTGACACTGGCGCTGGCACTGGCGCTGACGCTGGCGCTGGCACTGCCGCTGGCGCTGACGCTGGTACTGGCGCTGACACTGCCCCCGCCTCCCCGTGCTCGTGAGGCTGGCCCGCCTCGCATGCTGCACAGTGATGCTCCAGCCGCTCGTGCTGCACGAATACTCGTGTGCCTTCCGGGAGCTCCTTTTCGATCCCTTCGAGCGCCCCGCGCTCTCGTTCTAGCGCGACGAACGGCCAGCGTCGTTCGTTGCCCTTCCGCAGGATTTCGAGCAGCGGAAAAACCGGGACCGCGTCCTCGGCCGAAGTCTTGTGTGCGGCGACCGGCGCTCCGTCCCAGAGCACCAGGTCTCCATAATCGATCGGCGCGTCGCGGAACGTGGGCGACTGTACGACGCCATGGCAGGGGCTGAGCGGCGCGATCCAGACCATCTCGAAGCCCACCGTATTGTCGGGGAGCTGCGACGTGCTGTCGGTGGATGATGTGCGTGACAGCACGCGCAACAGCATCGGTGGAAGGCCTGCGACGTAGGGCATGTCGCGCGACCGATCGAGGCGGGCGGGCACGCCGATCTCCTCCCAAGCCTCGACCGCCTCCTCAGCCTTTCCGAGTGCGGTCGCGCAGATGGCGAGGTTCCAAAGCACGGGTCGCTGTGGACCCAGGCGCATTCGCGCTTGCTCGTTGGCGGCGTAACCGTCGTCAAACCTGCCGCGCCACTTGTCGAGCAGACCCGCGTCGTACCACCACTCGCCTCGTTCGGGATCGAGCTCGATGGCGTGAGTGAACGCCTCCTGCGCTTCAGCGTCTCGGCTCGGTCCGCACAGTCGGAGCGCGTTACCGAGCATCGCGTACGAGTTGCCTGCGATGTCGGCGTCCTTGCGGTCGGCGTCATTCAAAGCGTCCAAGCTTCGCTGCAATGCGGCGGCAGCCCATGAAGCGGGTCCGTCATCGCTGAGGGGCGGTTCGTCCATGCCGCGCCGGCCGGCTTGTTCGATCAGAAGGGAAGCGGCCGCGACCGTGAGACGCCAGTCGGTGGCCCAAGCCTCGAGCAACCCACGGAGCACGTCGCGGTGGGTGGCCCGGTTCCCCATTTCCTGGATCAGCCCCAAGGCCAACTCAGCGAGCTCTTGGTCCGAGCCCAGCTGGCCCTGCCGTTGAACGAGCGCCTCCCAGGCGGATTCGAGGTCTTCGGTCGCGTGGCCGTGGCCCATCCGGCCCGAGCTTAGCAGCCGCCCTTCCCTTGTCAGTGACCAGATGGCTGACGGAGCATGATTTCCGCGGTCTTCTTGGTGGACCGAGGTCTTTTTCGCTAGTCTGAGAATGCGAGGACCGGTCGGGGGCCGCCACTGCTGAATGAGGATGAGTTGCAATACCACAGTGCGGGACTGACCGACGTCGGACAACGTCGAAAGCTCAACGAGGACGCCTACATGGTTGACGACAACCTAGGCTTGTACGTCGTTGCGGACGGCATGGGCGGCCACGCCGCTGGCGAGATCGCGAGCCAGGAAGCCGTCGACACGGTGCACGGCATGGTTAGCCGAGGTCACGAGGCCCTCGATCGGGTCGCTCAGGGTGATACCTCCGAGGACTCGCTCCGGCGGGCAATTCGCGTCGTGGAGAGCGCGGTCCAGGCTGCGACGTACATGGTGTTCGGCTTGGCGCAGCACGATCCGAACCAGCAAGGCATGGGCACGACGGTATCGGTGCTCGCGATGTGCGGCGACTACGGGATCACCGCCCAGGTGGGTGACAGCCGAATCTATTTGATCCGAAGTCACGCCGCTGAGCCCCTTACCGAGGATCACACCCTCGTTGCCTGGCAGCTCAAGCAGGGGATCATCACCGAGGCGGAAGCGGCCCGGTCACCGCACCGCAACGTCATCACCCGCGCGGTCGGAAGCCGCGAGTACGTCCAAGTCGACACGGGCTTCTTCGAGGTGCAACCGTCGGACGCGTTCCTGCTGTGCTCTGATGGCCTTCACGGATATCTGCAAGACGATGAGATCTCCAACGTGATCGACATGGGCCCCAAGGGCGCCGCAGAGCGATTCATCCACATTGCGAACTCGCGAGGTGGAAGAGATAATATCACTGCGGTTGTGGTGAACGTTCGGTAGGCGGCGTTGGTTTAGTTACACCGCCCGCCCACCCCCACCTAGGCGCTCGCGTGGGGGCGGCGGGGTGGGGATGAAGGGCCCATGCTCCGACGAAACACGTCTCGCTCGTCGACGCGAGTCAACGGTGGCTTGGGGGGCGGGGGAGAGCTGGGTGGGTGGTTTGGTTTAGTTACACCGCCCGCCCACCCCCACCCGTAATCCTCCCTGCCGCGCGCTTCGCGCTTGGCGGCGCATTCGCGCCGGGCTTCGCCCTTCGGGCTCGCGCTGCCGCCTGCTGAAGGCGTGCGGCGCCAGCGCGAAGCCCCGT
>Ga0209567_10000881_pt1 | contig 16146 bp, 9 predicted proteins | sample COG_12_FD_184756 | JGI IMG/M metagenome (GOLD analysis project Ga0209567, IMG submission 184756) | Pelagic marine sediment microbial communities from the LTER site Helgoland, North Sea, for post-phytoplankton bloom and carbon turnover... | ecosystem: Environmental > Aquatic > Marine > Neritic...
AGCAGAGCGACATGAGCTGGTCGTAGCGGAACCGCGGAAGCGACCAGCGAATCATGAGCTGGAACCAAATCAGGACGATGATCTTGAAGAGGAAGACCAAGAACTGAATGGCGACGACGAGCCAATGGACCAGCGGCACTGAAAAGCCCGCCGAGACGAAGGGCAGCGAAAACTCGAAGCCATCGCGGTAGAGAAACGGCACGTCCCAACCACCGAGGAAGATCACCGACGCTAGCGCGGCCAGCGAAACCACTTCGAGGAACTCGCCCATGAAGAACATGCCGAACTTCATGCCGGAGTACTCGGTCAGGTAGCCGCCGACGAGCTCGCTCTCACCCTCGGGTAGGTCGAAAGGAACGCGCTTGGTCTCGGCGACGGCGGCCACAAAGAAGTTGATGGCAGCCAGAGTCAGCGGCGGGACAAAGATCCCCCAGATGTGATCGTATTGCCACATGGCCATGTCCTCGAGCCGAAGCGAGGCGTAGACCATGAAGGCAGGAACGAGCGTGAGGCCGAGGACGACTTCGTAGCTCACCATCTGGCTGGCGGCGCGAATCCCACCGAGCAAGGAGTACTTGTTGTCCGAGGCGTAGCCGGAAACCGCAGCCCCGATGATGCCCGTGCTGGCGATGGCAAAGATGAAGAGGATGCCAACGTTGATGCTGGCGACCTGCATGGGCACCACGGGGCCGGCGATTTCGCCGGTTCGCGGGAGCACCTGATTGAGGTAGTCCCAGTGCAAGCTGCTGGCGAAAGGGACGACTGCAAAGGCTGCGATTGCCGGAATCAGCGCGATGATCGGACCCGCGGAGAACAAGAGCTTGTCGGCCTTGGGCGGAACGAAGTCTTCTTTGAAAATGAACTTCACCGCGTCCGCCAAGGGATGCAGCAGGCCGAGGAGCATGATCTTGCCGCTGTTGCGGACGATCATGCCGTGCACGCCGTAGCCTACGCGGAGCAAGACGGAGGCCGCGCCGAAGCCGACCAGCGTGGCGGTCAATGTGGAGGTCGAGAGCGGGAGCGGGTTGCTGCCTTTGATGGCAACGAAGGTCAGCGTGAGAAGCGCAACGATGGCCACGATGCCGGTCAGCGCGGCGAGGCGCCACATGGGGAGACGCGCGCGATCGATGAAGGTCACCGCCGAGGCCGGTAGCGTGATGGCGGCGCGACTCGGCCCCAGCCGGTCCTGAATCATGGCGCTCTGGCGGCGCTCGGCCCAAATGATGATCGGAGCGAAGGTGCCGACGGTGATCACGAGGACGACCAGCACCTTCACCAGGGAGGAGACGACCAGAAACATCGTGGTCATTGAGCCGCCTCCACCGCGTCCACGAGGCCCCGACGCAGGCTTTCGACGCTCTCGAAGCCGAGGTCTTTGCCGAGCTGTCGCGCGAGATCCGAAATCGTTTTCCAGGCGGGCTCGATGCCCGAGGGCGCCGGTAGCACCGGCCCGAAGGACTGCGACATGCCCTTGGCGTTCACAAAGCTGCCATCGATCTCGAAGGTGTCCGCCACAGGAATGGCGAGCGAGGCCACGGCCGGTAGCGCGCCGACGTGGCTCGTGAGCGAGACGACCGCGTCCAAGGCGAGCAGTGGCGCCAACTCTTCGAGCGATTCAGCCGTCGCCCAGCCCAGCGCAAGCACCGCCTGCACCGAGCCGGATTGAACATCGCTCAGGAGGTCGGCGACCGACTTCAACGCGGCTCCACCCGCAGCCAGCGTCGCACCGGCGCGATTCGGGTTGTGGTCCTCGTTGCGAAGAATGTCGTCGCCTTCCCAGCTTGGCAGCGCCGCGAGGTAGAGCCCGGTGGCACCCATGGCGGAGGCGAGCTTGGCCAGGGCAAGGTTGTCTTCGGTGCTGTGCTGAGCGCTGAGAACGACCGCGAGCTTGGCCCCATCGACGCCCTTGAGCTTCTCGGCCCCCAAAATCAGCGCTTCGGCTTCTCCGACCGGCATGCGCGCATCGCCTCGCCCCGCGGTCGGCATGAGCAGCCGGTCCGTATCGTGGCGCGTGTAGGTCATCATCCCGTCGTCGCACATCCAGAACTTGTTCACGTCGGCGTTGTCGCGCGGACGAAGGCGGTAGATTATGCCGTTGCGCGGGTCGTAGTCGGCGTGGCTGTTGCAGCCGGTTGCGCATCCCGTGCAGACGCTCGGCGCCGACTTGAGGAACCAAACCCTCGCCTTGAAGCGAAAATCTTGGCTCGTCAGCGCGCCAACCGGACAGACGTGCTCGGTCATCAGCGTGTACTTGTGGTCGAGCTCCCGGCCCGGCGCGAGTATGATTTCGTTTCGGTTGCCACGCTCGCGCATGTCGAGGACGTGGTCCTTGGCGACTTCGTCGCAGACGCGGATGCAGCGCGTGCACATGATGCAACGCTCGGCGTCATAAACGATGGTGGGTCCGAAACGGACACCTTTTGGCTTGTGAACCGGCTCGGTGAGCTTTCGCTTCAGCGTGCCCTGGTGCTCGTAGTAGTAATCTTGGAGCTTGCACTCGCCGGCCTGGTCGCAGATGGGGCAATCGACCGGGTGATTGAGGAGCAAAAACTCCTGCACGGAAGCCTGTGCGGTCTTGACCTCGTCGTTGGTAGACGAAATCACCATGCCGTCGGCGGCCTCGAGCTGACAGGCGGGCTGAAGCTTGGGCTTGGTGGCGGGGACGTACTCGCCCTTGGCTTCGTCGAATGCCAGCTGCGGCATCGCCATCTGGCGGCCGCTCTCGATGTGAACCAGGCACATTCGACAGTTCGCCGCGATCGAAAGACCGGGGTGCCAGCAGTAGTGCGGAATCTCGATTCCCTCGCGCCAGGCCGCCTGCATGACGGTCTCTCCAGGCTCGAAGCCGATCTCTTTGCCATCTAGGGTGAACTTAGGCATTTGGAGCGCTCGCATTCTCAGATGACCGGGATTTGCCGCAGATGCCGAGCGCGCCCGGAGCGAGGGACTGAGGAATAGCGGAAGCTATTTCGCAGGGAGTGAGCGAGGACGAAAGCCGGCAGGTGTGGTGAAGCCCGGTCATCTGTCGCACTCCCCACCGATCATGTTGACCGATCCGAACGTTGGAATGATGTCGGCGATCATTCCGCCGAGGAGCATTTCGCGAGAAGCCCCGAGGTTGTACCAGCACGGCGGCCGGACGCGCACCCGGTAGGGTGTGCCGCTTCCATCCGAGACGATGTGGAAGCCGAGCTCTCCGTTGCCGCCTTCGGTGAAGCTGTAGACTTCGCCCTTCGGCGTTTGCAGGCCTTCCATGACGAGCTTGAAATGGGCGATGGTGGCCTCGATCGTCGTGTAGACGGCGTTCTTTTCCGGGTAGACGATGCGCGGGTCATCCACGTTGATCGGTCCGTCGTCCGGCATCTGCTCGATGGCCTGCTCGATGATGCGGACCGACTGCCGAATCTCTTCGAGGCGAACCATGAACCGATCCCAGTTGTCGCCGTCCTCGCCAACCGGCACGTCGAAATCGAATCGGTCGTAGACCAGGTAGGGATAATCCTTGCGAACGTCGTAGGGAATGCCCGTCGAGCGCGCCACCGGGCCGGTGACCCCGTACGAAAGCGCCTGCTCTTTGGTCAGGATGCCGACTCCCTGCATGCGGTCGAGGAAGATGCGGTTTCGGAGAAGCATGGTCTCCGTTTCCTTCACGACCTTGTGAAGCTCGGGAATCAGGCTCAGCACGTCGTCTTTGAAGGTTGCCGTAGGCGGCTCTGCCATGCCTCCGATTCGGCCGAAGCTGTGGGTCATCCGGGCGCCCGTCTCGCGTTCCAGAATGTCCCAAACCCAATCGCGCACCTTGAGCAGCCAGAGGAAAGGCGTGAACGCCCCGAGCTCCATCGCCGAAGCGCCGTTGCAGGTGAAGTGGTCGGCTATACGCGAAAGCTCCCCGAGGATGACTCGGTAATACTGGCAGCGTTCGGGCACTTCGATTTCGAGAAGCTTCTCGACCGCGAGCGCCCAGCCCACGTTGTTGAGCATCGGCGACACGTAGTTGAGGCGGTCGGCGTAGGGAAACACCTGCGCCCAGGTGCCGCGTTCGCAGGACTTCTCGAAGCCGCGGTGCAGGTACCCCGGCTGCACGTCGAGATTGACGAGGGTCTCGCCATCGAGGTCGATGACCATGCGAATCGTGCCGTGCATCGCTGGATGCGACGGCCCCATGTTCAAGCGCATCGGGTCTTCGGAAAGCTCGAGCGCCGCCTCTTCGTTCAACAGCTCGTCCGCGGGTTCCATCTACGCCTCCGAGCCTTCCTCGGAGGCCTCGTCGGGCGCCTTCTCCGCTTCGGCTTCCGCTGCCATCCGTGCTTCGATCCTGGCTTGAATCTGCTCGGCCGCCTCCGAATCACTCAAGCTGCGCCGCTGGCCTTGCTGAACGCCGATCGCCGGGGAGACCTGCTCGTCGCGACCGGCCAGACGTGACTCCCAGTCGATGCGTGCGAACGGCTGGCCCTCCTCGATACCGAAAGGCGCCAGCTTTTCGATATCGCCGACCTCGCGGTAGGGCACCAGGGGCTGCGCCTTGTCGATCGGATAGTCCTTGCGGAGCGGATGCCCCACGAACTCCTCGTAGAGAAGGATACGGCGCATGTCCGGGTGGTCTTTGAACTTGATACCGAACATGTCCCAGACCTCGCGCTCGGCCCAATTCGCCCCGGCCCAAAGACCACTGAGCGTCCCTGGCTCTTCGCCGTCCTTCACGTGCGTGCGGAGGCGAATGCGCGCACCGTTGACCGACGAGCGCATGATGAGCGTGAGATCAAAGCGCGCCGACTTTCGCTCTGGGTAGTCGATTGCGGTGAGGTCGATGAAATGGTCCATCTGCAGCTCAGCGTCGTCTTTGATGAACTGCGCGACTTCGACCCAGTCTTTGACCGCAACCCGGGCTTCGTGATCGCCGAACGCATCGCTCGTTTCGAGAACGCGTTCACCAAACTGTGTGCTGAGCCGGTCGAGGACCGCCTGGCTCATGACTTGCCCTTCCCCGTTCGGCCCGGCGCACGCTCCGGAACGAGATGGGGCGGCACGACGATGGGCTTGCGGTCGTTCGCCTGAATCTTGTCCTGAAGGAGCATGAGCCCATCGAGCACGGCCTCGGGGCGAGGCGGGCAGCCAGGGATGTACACGTCCACTGGAATGACTTTGTCGACCCCGGGAATCGTGGTGTAGTTGTCGTAGAAGCCGCCGCAGGACGCACAGGTGCCGAATGCGACGACCCACTTGGGATCCGCCATCTGCTCCCAGATGCGACGGATCGCCGGGCCCTGCCGCTGGCTGATCGTGCCGACGACCCAGAGCACGTCTGACTGGCGCGGGCTGAAGCGCGGCGCCTCTGCGCCGAAGCGCGCGATGTCGTAGCGGGGGGCGGCCGTGGCCATGAACTCCATGCCGCAACAGGCGGTCACGAACGGGTACTGGAACAGCGACCACTTTCGAGCCCACTGAAGCAGATCGCTCAGGCGCGTGGTCACCGCGACTTCGCCCCCGCCGTCGAGGACTTTCAGCTCTCCCATTCGAGCGCTCCCTTTCTCCAGGCGTAGACCAGAGTCACGCCTAGAACGACGAGGAAGAGCAGCATCTCCACGAACCCGAGCCAGCCGAGCTTGGTGAACAGGCTCGCCCAGGGATAGAGAAAGACCGCTTCGATGTCGAAGACCACGAACAGGATTGCCGTGAGGTAGAACTTGATGCTCAACCGGATCTGGCTTGCGCCGGTCGTCTCGGAACCCGACTCGTACGGGATCGCCTTCTCGGCCGTCATGTTCTTGGGGCCGAGGACCGTCGTCAGGCCGAAGACGCTAAGGGCGACGACCAAAGCGACGCCTAGCATCAGGAACACCGGAAAATAAGCCGAAAACATAGAGGGGCGGACTCCCAGACGCGGCGGGTAGCGCCCGTCGGAAGATGCTTAGTATCAGCCCCAGGGGGTGTCAATGAAGGCAGCGGCGCCGTTTGCGCTATGCGCGACGCCGACGGATGAGGAGCGTCAGGCCCAAGAGCAGCACCACTGGCCCGAACGGTCCCGCTGCCCGGCCCGAAGGCTTGATTTCACAGCCGGAAGCCGAGCCTGGCCGCGCGACGGGGACGCGACCTGATTCGGCGGTCACATCATCAGGGCGGGGGTCGTTTCCTCGGTCGACCGCCGGGTTCGGCTCCGCCGGGGCGACTCGAAGGCGAAGCGCCGGATCGCCGAGGAGCATGTATACCTGATGCAGTTGCACGGGCTTGCCGCCTGCCGCCCGATGCGCGCGAAGCATGGCCTCCCCGATGGTCTCGGCGTCAGAGGCGAAGACCGCTTCGGTGAAGCCTCTTCGCAGGGCGTCCGCATCGACGTGGTTCGACCAGCCGGTCGCGCTGAAGATACCCGCGCTCGTGCCCTTGGTCAGCAGGTCCTCCCCGAGCGAGGAGAATCCCGGAATGTCGAAGCGGAGGATGTTGCAGCTCCAGCCGAGGACGACCGGGCGGCTTTGGAGCTCGACGAGCTCTGGAACGTCGGCCTGTGTGAGCAAGCCTTCGTCCGCCAGCCGATCGAGCCCGCCATGCCCGACGTAGCTCACCCAGCCGAGCTGCCCCTGCCACATTGAGAACAGCCGATCGCGCGCCGCTTCGAGGTTCTCATTGTTCAGATCGATTTCCTGCCTACGCTCGGGTGCTGCCCAATCGGCAAGAAGGCGTCCGGCGGCGGCAAACTCGTCGCGCTCGGAGTCATCGGAGGCGAACAAGGCATCCATCGACTCGTGATTCGCTTCGAACGCTTCGATGGCATCCAGGATGCGGCCGAGCTCCTCCCCACTCGCGATCGGCAATCGGCCAATCGCGATCTCAGGAACCCCGTCATCGCCGACGAGGTCGCCCAGCATCGAGTCGGAGGGAAACAAGCCGCCGTCGGTCGTGGCGAGCGCGGGCGGGAGCCAGTTGCCGCCAAGGCCCATGAGGTCGCGGTAGTCGAGGCTGCCCTTGCCGACCAGCGTCGCGAAGCGAGGCGCGGTTTCCCAGTGCTGCCAAGCGAACGTGAGGAAATCGCGAATCGCCTGTGGATCGGGTTCCCCATCGCTGAACGCCCAATAGACGTCGTCGACATCGACGAGAAGCACGCGGTAGCCGTCGGCTTGGCGATACTCGGCGAGTGCTCGCGCGTCGGCGAGGAGATGCGAGGCGCTGATGATCAGGTAATCCACGTTCCGGTCCGTGGAGCGAAGGTTGGTTGCAGTGTGCGCCTGCACCAGGTTCGGAGCCGAAATGCTGCCCGGGGCGACGGCGAGGAAACGAAGATTGGAGCCCTCGGCCGTGAAGCTCAGGTCGCCGGACTGGTTCAGCAGGGACTCGCCGTAATACTTGGGCTCCGCCGGCGCCGTCACGTCGTAGAGGTACACCGTCTCCGACGGCAGACCGGTCACCGAGTGAGCACCGTCCTCGGCGCCTGCAAAGCGGAACACGGGCCCGTCGGCCTCGGCAAGTCGAACGTAGTCCACTTCGACGGCATCGACGTAGAGGGCCGGTGGCGCTTCGCCTGCGACGTGCTGCTCGACGATGAGCTCGTTGTCGACGCCGGCCGCGATCTCCGTGAGCGGTACGCGAATCGTATGACGCTTGCGTCCGAGCAGGTCGAAGACACCTAGACTCTGTCCGTTCCAGTGGAGCTCGACGCGATGCGGCTGCTCTGGGTGAGCGGTTGCCCCGTGGACGAGGACGCGTAGCTCCTGGGCGCCTGGGCCGTCGAGGGCCGGCAAGGACACCGGGATCACCGCCTGGGCTTCGGACGAGAGCGCGTGCCAGAAGAACAGGTCCAGCCGCGGGTCAGGCGCACCGGTCGGGCCGGGAAATACGTTCTCCTCGAATCGCTTGGTGTGAAGGAACCGGTGGGGCTCGGCCGGCGCGCGCTCAACCAGCGTTCGCGTTTCCATCGTCACGCCTTCTCGCAACCACAGGAGGTATCGATGATGACTGGAAAACGGCGAGTCGATCTCGGGCGCGACGAAGCGCATCGCGGCGCCGTCAGCCACGGCGTGCCACGCGACCGACTCACCACGAAGGCGAAGGTCGAGCTTGCCCGAACGAATCAGGGTGGCCACCGCATCACTGCTGGTTTCGAGTGCATCCGCGAGCGACGCCGCATCCACTTCAACCAGCCCTGCTTGCTCCACTCGGAGCTCGACGGCGGAGTGGACCCCTGCGGTCTTGCTCGCGAACCCGAAACGCGCGCGGGTATTCGCCGGCCGCGACCAATGTCGAAGCATGACCGGGTGTGGCGTCCGACCGAGACGGGCCTTGGCTCGAGGCGGTCCATTGCGGGCGCTGTCCCATCGGACCGATCGCTTGTAGGGCCCGTACTGGACGCTTCCCCCGGACACCGTGCGCTCTTCGATGAGGTATTCGAGGGTCCCGTCGGCAGGCGCAAAGTCGTCGCGAATGGAGTAGCTGGCGCCGTGCGGGGAACCCTCGGGTGAGGCGGCGAGCTCGCCAACCAGAACGAGGCCGCCGTCGGCCTCCACTCGCCAAAGCCGAAACGCGGCCGCACCCACCTCGGTCGTGGTTTCCCACGCGACGGTCACGGCATCATCTTCTCGCGACACCTCGACCCCGGCGATCGCCGCGTAGGTCACCGCGCTGCAATTGGCGAGTCGCTGCGATGTGCCGGGGATTTCTTCGACACAGGCGTTGGTTCCGTTACCGCCGTCGAGCGAATCGATACCCGAGCCCCCGCTGAGGGCATCGTTGCCGTCGTCACCCTCGAGCGTATCGTTGCCCTCTTCACCGCTGAGCGTATCCGCACCCTTGTCGCCGACGAGTATGTCGTCCCCGGCGCCGCCCATGAGGATGTCGTCGTCTTGCTTTCCGTCGAGGACGTCGTCGCCGTCGCCACCGGAGATCCAATCGTTCCCTTTGCCGCCCTTAATCTCGTCGTCGCCCCCGAAGCCGAAGATGCAGTCCGCACTGTTGGTGCCGCGGAGCTTGTCTTTGCCGTTCGAGCCGCCGATGTAGTTCGAGCCAGCGGGACAAACGTCTGGCACACCGTCCGCGTTCAGGTCGTCCGTCGAGCATTGAGCGCGGGCTTCCACGGCAGCTGTCAGCACCACTAAACCCATGATCACAGCTGCCAGCCTGCTCCCCTCACGATCAAGGGGGCCGTTAGAGTCGGTTTGCGGGGTTGAAACGACTAAGTCGGCTCTCATCAAGAGCGAACTATTGCAGAATATTTAATTTCACGCCAAAATTACATTGTTAGTGCACTTTCCGGATGCCTTGTCTCCAGGGCTCCCAGGCGCAAATGGCGCGGCGCGGGCCTGGGTCAGGAGCCCGTGCGGACCGGCAACACGGCCGTCGAGTGGAGCTCCGGCATGTCGACCTCGACCTGGACGTGGAACACGGAACCGTCGAGGCTGACGTCGAGTCTGCATCGGGGCGAAGAGGCGACCTGCAGCAGGCCGATCCCGCCATTGCTGCGAATGTCGGTCGAGTTGATCAGGTGATTGGTCAATTCGCGCCAGAGAACGTTCGAGGTCTTGCTCGAGACGTGCTGATGGATGAATTGCAGGGCCCGTTTCGCTTCTTCGATGTCCTTTACGGCGTTCGTCGATGACACGCGGATTTTGGGCTGGCCTTTTCGTAGTTCGTAGCTGACCAGGAGCGAGGGCGCTGGGGTTTGGTCCCAGTCGGCGTGGGTCACGATGTTGTCCACGATTTCGCGTACGGCAACGACCACATCTCGGACTGGAAATGGGTCTTCGAACATTGCGCCGAGCGTCCACTTCAGACCAAGGATGACGGACTCCGCGAGCTCGGGGCTGAACCGAAGCGGGCTTATTTCAAGTTGATATTTTATGTCGGAATTGTTGTTCATGAGGCCCGCCGGATTTCCGTGAGCTTCACGGGAGCGCCTGGTTGTTTTGAAATGCCGTCGACAAAAAGCCGAGCCATACGAAGGTGTTCAGATTGCTCGGGCTGCTCGCCCGTGGCGTAGATTGTCACTGGATGCCCCTGCGCGCGTATGGCGTGGAGCATGCGGTAAATCGCATGCTGCGCGCGGGACAGCACCTCTCCGAGGTGCTCCAAATGGCAATGGACATGGGCTACGTTGGCCTCGTTCGCTCGCCGCGCGAGCTCCTCCAAGTGGGTCAGATACAGGTCGAAACGGTCGCCGTGCCGGACGACGAGGCCCCCGTGGAACCAGATCGTCAGTCCGTCCTGTTCGTCGAGCTCATGCTCGATTCTGAACGTCTTACTGCCTTCCAACTCGAATGTGCCGCTCTCTTGCACCGCGTTACCTCGGCCCCGGAATCTCGATCCCAATCAAGGTGACGTCATCTAACTGGGGGGTCGTGCCGCGAAACCGGTCGAGTGACGCGATGACTGTCTCCGTCGCAGCTCGAATATTCAAAGAATCCTTTGTCATCCCCCATGCCTCCGCTAAACCGCCTGCGTCGCGGAACGTTTTGCCTGACCCGTTCGTCTGAGTGTACAGGCCATCGGAGTAGAGAAACAACCGTGTTCCGGGAGAAATCGTGAGCTCGCGGGACTGGTAGCTCATGTTGGGAAAGAGGCCTACCATGAAACCTCCCGCAGCCGGAGGTTCCATGGGGCCCGCCCCCGAAATAACGACGAAGGGCATTTCTCCTGCGCGTGCGTACCGAATCGACACCTGGTCGCCAGAGCTGGCATCGAGATCCAGGCACAGGAAGCTTCCAGCGAGGTCGGCGTACTTCGACGTGGCCACTTCGTTGAGACGCTCGAGGACTCCAGAGGCATCGAGGTTGGGATGATCGAGCCCGGTGTATTCGGGCAAGGCCGCAGCGGCGCGTACCGCCGCTTTCACACCATGGTCGACCATATCGGCCACGAACAAACGAACCCGGCCGGGGCCGAGGGGCGTGAGGTGATAGAAGTCGCCACCCACCACATCCGCCGGGCGGAACTCGACATATGCCGTGAGGCCCGCCGGCATATCGAGCCTGGGGAGCAGAGCATTTTGGAAGTCGCGGGCGAGCTCGAGGTCGGACTGCACGTATTGGTGCTGGGCCTTCAGCGTCAAATGGGCGTTGAATAGAGCCCTCTCTTGACGACGCTTGCTCACCAAGTTGCGAACCCGAAGCAGCAGCTCCTCCTGAAGGAACGGTTTGAGAAGGTAGTCGTCGGCGCCGTAGTCGAGGCCACGCAGCTTGGTTTGCTCTTCGGTTCGAGCGGTCACCAGCATCACAGGCGTCCGCGAAAGACGTCCGCCTCCAGTCTTGATCGCCCGACATAGATCAGAGCCTGACATGAGGGGCATCATGACATCGGAGACGACGAGATCAGGGTCCCAGGCTTTTGCGACCACTAGGCCCTCTGCGCCGTTCTTCGCAGTTTTGACGTCGTACTCGTCGCGGAGAAGTGAGAGCAGATACCTGCGCATGTCGGCGGTGTCGTCGACCACGAGCACCCGGGGTTTCTCGCCGTTGGAATCCATCGACTCGGGCAACCAGTCCGCGTCCTCGTGACGTGCCGCGACCCCAGGATCCAGCTCCCGCCCGTCCTCTGGTGCAGGCTCGATGAGGGGCCCGTCTTCCTCCTCGACTTCGAAATCGACGAGCTGGGGCGGCCTAACGCTCGTCATCGATGCCGGCCTAGACGATTTCCGAATCTGGTCAGCTGGCAGATGCGCTTTGCCGTGACGCAGCGAGACGGTAAAGGCCGTTCCGATTCCAAGTTGGCTCTCGACCGCGATGGTGCCGCCGTGAAGCTCGACATAACTTTGCACCAGCGCCAGGCCGATTCCCGTCCCCGGGTACTGACGCGTTTCGGACGAATCCGCCTGCGTGAAGCGATCGAAGATGGTGTGCAGCTTGGATTCCGGAATACCGGTGCCCGTATCGCGCACCGTAACCTGGGTCCGGTGACTCCCGCGCATCACCGACACCTCGATCCGCCCTCCTCTGTCGGTGAACTTGAAGGCGTTCGACAAGAGGTTGAGCAGCAGTTGCTCGAACTTTTCGCGATCGATGTAAAGCCAAACGGGATCCGATGGAACGATGACGTCCATCCGGATTCCTTTGGCCCGCGTCGCGTCGTCGACCTCGCGGACGACCTCGCGGACGACTGCGACTACGTCCTCCCTGCTGTACTCTGCCTGGGCCTTGCCCGACTCGACTTTGGCGACATCGAGAAGCTGATTGATCAAGCGCAGCAGCCGAAGCTGATTGCGATGAAGCGCCTGAAGGTGCTCCTCCTCCCCGGCCGTGTGTTCCATCTTGAGCAGCGATTCCAGAGGCCCCAGCGACAGCGTCAAGGGGGTGCGAAGCTCGTGTGAGACGTTCGCGAAGAAGTCAGACTTCTGCTCATCGAGCTCCTTGAGCCGATCGTTTGTCAGCTCGAGCGAAGCCTTCGCCATTTCAAGCTGATGCTTGCCGTGGAACGCGCTTCGTTCGAGGCGCAGCCGAAGCTGCTGCGACACGATGATGACCAAGATCATACCGCAAATGAAAAGTTGGTAACCGACGAAGTCGCGCGCGTCCTCGATGCCGCCCACGCCGATCAGGATGGGAATCCAATACATCCCGTACACCGTCAGACTGAACAACAGAGCAAGCGTCCATGGCCAGAGGGTGACGAATCCCACGCCCACGAGCATCATCACGAGGACGTACGAGTAGGGAGAGGCGTAGCCCTTATCGAGGAACGCGGCTGCGATGATGAAAGCCGCGCAGATGGTGAAAATCACAAAAGTGACCAAGTCAACGTGGCGCTGTAGTGCGACGTTCGAATTGATCGCCACGCCGAGTGCAACCGCGGTGCCGATGAACACGATTCGTAGGAGCTGCAGGTTCCAAAAGTGATCCGCGATTGCGATCCACTCGTAAAACATGAACGGCACCTGAATGAAGAGCGTGATTAGAATGCCGGTCTTCAGCGCGACGAGGTTCTGCTCGAGTCGGTGCTCCTCGAACGCTTCGATTTCGTTCGATGTGGGGTCCAATATGGGGTCGCGTGTTTCCATCCGTCCCGCTAGGAAGCCAAGGGTCGGCGTTCCCTTACCTGGTCGAGTAATCCTTCCATGATTTTGGAAGGCCAGTTTTGGGTGATGGCCTTCTGCCCCGCAATAGGCGTGGCCCATACGGCGCGGTGCTGACCGACGGCCAGCTTGGTTTCAGACCCATCGCGCGCCACTCGGAAATACTGGAAAGATAGATCCGCCGCGCGCTCGTACAGCGCCAGCATCCGCATCTCTACACGTATCCGGTCAAATGGCATCGCTTCGCGCAGCTGGGTCATTCGAAAGTTGGTACAGATGAGCTCGGAATCGGGTCGTCCGCAGAAATCTTCAGGTGAAAGCTCGTAGAAGAATTTGTCTCGCACGCGTCCTTGCCATGACCCGTAGGTTGCGAAGTAGATATTACCGACGACGTTGCCATCCTCAAAAGAAGTATCGAAGACCTCGTCTGCAAGGAGCATTCCCGTCGCCCTCGGACCGGGCATTTCCTTGAAGTGACAGGAGCCGTGGTCGGAGGGATTGCTGGGTGCTCGGGATGCACCGGAGCTGCGCGGGCCCATGAGCTCCAAAAAGCCATAGAAGTAGTCGGGCCATTTCGTGCCACGCACGGCTCCGTTGCGCAGTACCTCCACCGCCGAGATCGTCATGTGGCTCCAGGCGAACATCTGTGGGTCCCCTTCGTTTGGGGCAAACGGGATAGCCCACCATTCGCACACGGCATCGCAGTCCATGGCCGAGGCCCGCTCGACCCAAAGACGTCCCTCGATGATGTCATTGCATCGAGGCGTGCTGAGGATGGTCGTTTCAAATGCGTTGGTTGCCGACGTGATCTCGTTGGAGCGCAGCATGTCGAGGATCTTCACGTAGGCCCCTGGAGTGTTCAGACCACAGACCTCCCGCATCTGGCCCATCCACTTGAAGAACCGAGTGAAGTAAAGCGAGCGAGTGGCCGATTGGGAGTCCTGGGCGGTCATGGGAAACCGGAACGCGAACGTGTCTTGGTTCTGATAGCCGTACCGCTTCAGGGAGTGGACGCGATGCGCTTGCGCGGTTGCGCCTGTTTCAATGTCCTTGACCACCGCGGGGCGGTCGGACACTGAGCCGCATTCGGCCAGCTGATCAGCGGAAGGCCATTCGGGGCGTCGCAGAAGCGTGCGCGCACGGTAACCGCAGAGCAATTCGATCGGTTTGCCGTCCGTGCTCACCGACGAGACCGTTCCAACGTACGTATCGCCCTCCTTGGCGTCGATGGTGGCTTTGCAAACTCGGTTAACGGGCCTCGTTGAACCTACGTCGACGATGTCCCATCGATCGATTCGCACCGGGAGGCATTGGTCGGGAACCACGCAGAGCTGCAGGCTCTGGAGGAGTGCGTCTCGGAAATACGGATCGCCGAGGAGCCATGTCTCGCCCTCTTGTCCTTGACTCGCTGTAAAGAGGCAGTGCTTGGAGTCGAGCGCGTTCACCTGGTAGATGCGCTGAAAGCGCGGACCTTGGAAGAGGACCGAGCCGTAGAGATCTGTCTTTGGTTGGATCGGCAGAGCGGTGGTTGGGATCTCGACCGTTTGCTCTCGATCGCTCCCGGTGGCCCCGAGGATGAAACGCGCCGCGAAGTGTGTCTGATCGAAGCCGGTTTGCTGACAGCGAATCTTCGCATGAACGCATTGGCGATCGGGCACCCCCACATCGTCTTGTTCGACCTCGGCGTGGATTTCAATTACCAACCCGCGTTCGGGATGCACGACCAGCGGCCGCGTCAGCTCGACATCCTCGATCGAGAGGGGGAACGGGAGCTCGGCCCGGCCGGTCACGAACGCGACGGCCTCCGCCATGGCTTCGAGACCAAAGACGGCGGGCAAGAGGTGGGAGCCCTCATACACGTGATCGCGGACGTAGGGATCCCGTTCTAGATCGAGCTTTGTTCGACAGGTCAGCTCGCGGCCTGGGTCGAGCGCCATGATCTGATCGACGAATCGGTGCGCCCGCGGGAGAGGAGGCATCAGAGGCTGCCAGGTATCGAGCGCCCCAAGGCGTGCCGTAACGACGACTTCCCGCACGCCCGGATCGCGCGTCACGAGCTCGACAAAGCGGGCCGCGCCTTCCTCGACGGGAATCGCGTCGATTCCGAGCTTGGCAAGTCGCTCGACGCTGCCGAGCTTGGCGCCCATGCCGACCTCGTCCCAGACGCTGTAGGCCAAGGATGCGGTTTCGACCGATGCGTGACGGCCGGCGAATCGCCCCAGGCTTCGGTCTAGGGATTGATTCGAAAATGCATACCATGCGTTCTGCGGCATCCCGACGACGCCAATGACCGATGTCAGGGCGACGAATAGCTTGGGTGGCGCGTCGTTCAGAGCGTCGAACAAGTGCAAGGCGCCAGTGAGCTTGGGCGCGATTTCATTCAGGACCTCGGACGGGTTGGGCTCTTCGACCCGACGCGGCTGATTGAGCCCCGCGCCATGCACCACGGCATCGAGCGAGCCGAAGTCGCTTCGAACGCTGGCAACGAGACGCTCGACGTCCTCCCGCTCGGTGAGGTTACATTGGCGGTACTCACCGCGGAGCCCTTCTGAAAGGAACCTCGCAAGCGTCTCGCGAATCTCGTCGGCCCCGGCGCTCGTTGCGTCCGCGTCCGGCGTGGGTGAGCTCCCAACCAAAACCATGGTTGCGCGCGTCTCGCGCGCCAAGGCCAAAGCGCAGCGAGCGGTGATGCCTTTGGCTCCGCCGGTGACCAGCACGACATCGTCGGCGCCGATCGAGTTGGCGCGAGGCGGATAGGCTGCGCGATTTTGAAGCAGCGGTTTGCCAATGAGGCGTCGGCCCTTGGCGTCGTATCGAGCCGATACGAAGGTTCGCTCGTCTTGGAGCTCTTGGACCAGAGCATCTGCAATGCGTGCGGGCTGCCCCCCGGCATTTGAAAACTCGAGCGATCGAACGCGAAGCTGTCGCCGCTCGAGGTGGACCGTGGCCGCAAAGGCATCGGGTGACCAATCATAGTGACCCTCGCCGCAAGCCTCGGAGGCGCGCAGGCGAACCCAGCAGACGCTCGGCGTACGATCGCGCGTCGAGGTAGCAGACGGTAACAGGCGGGCGGCACACGTGAGCAGGTCGACCACGTTGCCTAGTGCATCGGCATCGCTGGATGCGCTCAAGTCGGGGCAGAGGACCAACAAGTGATCGAA
>Ga0209567_10000883_pt1 | contig 16119 bp, 12 predicted proteins | sample COG_12_FD_184756 | JGI IMG/M metagenome (GOLD analysis project Ga0209567, IMG submission 184756) | Pelagic marine sediment microbial communities from the LTER site Helgoland, North Sea, for post-phytoplankton bloom and carbon turnover... | ecosystem: Environmental > Aquatic > Marine > Neritic...
GCGTTGGACCTCGCGCGTCTCGAGCACGCGCAGAAGCTTTGGCTGAAGGCTGATGTCGAGCTCGCCGATTTCGTCGAGAAACAGCGTGCCGCCGTCGGCCACTTCGAAACAGCCGCGCTTGCGGTCGGCGGCGCCGGTAAAGGAGCCGCGCTCGTGGCCGAACAAAATGCTTTCGATGAGGTTGGCTGGAATCGCGCTGCAATCCTGAACGATGAGCGGGCGCTGTGCGCGCTTTGAAGCGCGGTGAATGGCCCTGGCCACGAGCTCTTTACCGGTGCCGGTTTCGCCACGAACCAGGACGGTCAGGTCGGACGCGGCCACCTTCTCGAGGACGGCGAAAATCTCGCGCATGCGGACGCCGTGGCCGACGAGGTCGTAAAACTTCTCGCGCCGGCTGAGCTCGATTTCGATGGTTCCCGGGCCGTGCTCGAAGCGGAGGACCGTGCGCCCAATACGCAAGGGCATGCCCGGTTCGAGCCATGCCTCCCGCACGCGAACCCCAGCAACCCAAGTCCCGTTGGCCGATCCGAGGTCGCGCAGCAAAAAGCCGTTCTCCTTGGCGATGATTTCGCAATGCGTGCCGCTCACCGCGGTGTCGTTGAGCGTCAGGTCGCAAATGACGCTTTCGCCGATGGTCATGCGCTCACTGGCGATGTCGATCCGCTTGCCTTTTTCGGGCCCGTCTTCGACCACCAATCTGCTCTTGCGAAGCTTCCGCTTGGTGACTTTGCGGACGACGATTTCCTTGGTGAGCGCTGCGTCCTCGTTCACTCGCCGTCCTTTCGGATCGCCTCGATGGCGGCCGCGTAGTCGTCCTGGTTGAAGACGGCGCTGCCCGCGACGATGACGTCGGCGCCCGCCTCGACGACTTGGCGTGCGGTGCCGGGCTTGACGCCGCCGTCGACTTCGAGGTCGATGTCGAAACCGGACTCGTCAATCATGGCGCGAATCCGAGCGAGCTTGTCGATGGCGGACGGGATGAAGCTCTGGCCACCGAACCCGGGATTGACGCTCATGACGAGGATCAGGTCGACGTCGGGCAGGACGTATCGTAGGCAATCGGGAGAGGTATGGGGGTTGAACGACACGCCGGCGCGCTTTCCGAGAGCGCGGATTTGCTGAAGCGTTCGGTGCAGATGCGTGCTGGCCTCCGCGTGCACCGTGATGACGTCGGCGCCGGCTTCGGCAAACGACTGAACATACTTCTCTGGTTCGACGATCATGAGGTGAACATCCACCACGCTCTTGGTCGAAGCGCGGATGGCTTTGACGATGGGGGGGCCGATTGTGATGTTCGGCACGAAACGGCCGTCCATGACATCGACGTGGATCCAGTCGGCGCCTGCCTCGTCGACGGCCTGGACTTCAGCCTGGAGGCGGCCAAAATCAGCCGAAAGCACGGACGGGGCGATTCGAAGTGGCTTTGGAGAGCGGGGCACGGCAGCAGTCAAGCGCCGCAGGGGCACCGTGTCAATCGCATCCCTTCCTTGACCAGGCCAGTGCCCGCAAAGGACAATGGAAAAACGCCTCAGGGGAGGGCGGACGAGCTGAGATGACCGATCAGAGATACAACCTGATCGAAAGACTTGAAGCCGGTGGGATGGCTGAGGTTTTCCTTGCGGAAGCCACGAGTGTTCAAGGTTTCAAGAAACGCGTCGCTATCAAGCGCGTTCTGCCGCATCTCGCCTCGCACACGAACTTCATCGGGATGTTTCTGGACGAGGCGCGGCTTGGCGCCCGGCTGACGCACGCGAACATCGTGAGCGTTTTCGACATCGGGAAGTCGGACAACAGCTTCTTCATCGTGATGGAGTTCGTCGACGGAACGAATCTGAAGAAGATCATGGAGACACTGCGGCTTAAGCGGCAGCCCTTCCCTCTGAAAGACGTCATCTACATCGCGATGGAGGCCTGCCGCGGCTTGAGTTACGCCCATGAGCTCGTCGACGACGACGGAAAGCTGGTCGAGCTGGTCCACCGGGACGTCTCGCCGCCGAACATCCTGATCAGCAAGCGGGGCGAGGTGAAGGTCACCGATTTCGGCCTGGCCAAGGCGCGAACGCAGCTCGAACGAACCGACCCTGGCGTCGTGAAGGGGAAGTTCAGCTACCTGTCGCCCGAGGTGGCAAACGGGGTGTCGGTCGATGCGCGGGCCGACATCTTCGCGCTCGGCGTTTGCGTCTGGGAAATGCTTTCGGGGCGCCGTCTGTTCCTCGGCGAAACCGACTACGATACGGTTCAGGCGGTTTCGAGCGCCGACGTCCCCAGCCTCGTAGGCGACCACCCCGAGGTCGACCCGCAGTTCGAGATGATGCTGCTGAAATCGCTTTCCAGAGAGCCCGACGATCGGTTTCAGACAGCGCGTGAGTTTGGCGACGCGCTGGCAAGCTATCTCTTTCATCATCAGATGAAGGTGACCTCGTACGACATCGCCAACCTCGTGAAAGCTGCGCTCGAGCGCCAGAAGTCGGTGCCGCCACAGCCGATGATGATTGACGGCATGATTCAAGAAGAGCTGGCGAGGTTCACGTCGCTCGACAGCACGGTCAACCTACCCGCCGACCCGTCGAAGGCCGTCCGGCTCAGCCCCGACGATGAGGGTGCAAGGCCTTTGGTGGCTTCGGACTTCGTCGACCCCAGCAACTGGTTTGCCGGCGATTCGGAGGTCGAGACGGCAATTGAAAACGTGCGCAGCAGCGCACCGCCGGGCGCCACCATGGGCTGGTTTGAGTCCAAGAGCAGCAGGCCGGCGGCCGAGCGCCCAGCCGGGGTGCCGATGGGCCCGTCCTTGATTCCGGCGCCACGCGTCAAAGGCAAAGATGGGGCGCCGGTGATGACCTTCCGCCCGCCAGGTGCCGCCCCGATCTCCATCGTCGATCCGAAGTCGGAAAAGCCGGCCGAACAGAAGAAGAAGCAAAAGCAGAAGAGCCAGGCGGCTCCTAGAGGCAGGCCCGGCGGCTCCAAGGTGGCCCTGATCGTCGCCGGCGTCGTTGTGTTGGCGGCGCTTGGTGTGGCCCTCGGCTGGTTCCTCACGAAGTAGGCGCGCGCTTCGCCTGGGCTCTAACCCCGCGGCTCAACCGGCGCAGCCGCTGGTAGTCGTGCAACGGCAAGTTCGCCTCGCCGAAGCGCGCGGCGAGGTACGCATCGGTGACCTCACGAACCGCATCTGCCGCGGCGAAACCTACGCGGTCGAGGTCTTCGACGTGCTCGATCGGTGTGACATCCGGCGGGCGCGCCTGCCCTACGCTTCGAAGGCTGCTCTCGAGTGAAAGGTAGAGACGAACGGCGCGGTCGCGGTTGGGGTCGAGCTGCCGCCCCGCGCGGGTTTGGCGACGCCGTTTGCGGCGCCATCGAACCCACAGGACACCAACGCCAAAGACGCTCATGATGGCAACGAACCAGCGCCAGTCGGGGCGGAACGGAATCGGCCCGAATTCGCTCTGGCCGTTCGACGGACCGTCCGCTCTGAACGGCTTTGCACCGCGATCTCCACGCAGGGATCGATACCATGCGGCGAGGCCCTGCAGCGCCTTGGCCTGGTCGCGGATGTTGTACTCGACGACGTACTCGGCCCAGCGGACGCGCATCGCATCGATGACCTGCCGCATTCTCACGGCGAAACCGGACGGCGCCGCGAAGACCTGGCCGGAGGCTGGCGTCGGGTCAAACGTGATCCATCGACCGTCGATGAGCACTTCGACCCAGCTGTGCGCGTGTCCGTTGCGAACGGCGTAGTAGTCGCCGTAAGGGTTGTATTCCGCACCGAGGAAGCCGGTGACATTGCGGGCCGGCAGTCCGAGGGAGCGCATCATGATGGCCATCGCGGTCGAGAAGTACTCGCAGTGACCCGCTTTGGCTTCGAACAGGAAGACCTGAAGCGGATCCCTGCCTTCGGTGTCCGGCTGCTCGAGCGTATAGCGGTACTTGCCTCCACCGCGCAGGTAGCGCTCGACAAAATGTGCTTGGGCGTGCGGGTTGGAGACGCCGTTCACCACCTCTCGGGCCAAGGCCTCGACTCGGTCGTAGCCAGGCGGAACCTCGAGGTAACGGTTTCGAAGGCGCTTCGGGATGTCCTCCGGAAAGCCACGCGACTTCGCCTTGGCGAAGGCCTTGTAGGTTAGAGGACCTTGGACGCGGCCCTGGTAGCGCACGTCGAGCCCCGGCGAGCGTGTGATGCGTCGGTATCGGTTGCGGCCGGCGCGAACGGTCGGCGGAAGCTGCAAGGCCACCGTGCCCTCGGGCAGGAACAAGACCGCCTCATCCATGGGGTCGAGGATGATCTCGTACTCGCGGTCTTCCGGCTCTGGCGGACGGAAAACCATGTACGTGTCTCGGAGGCGTTTCAGTTCTTCGCCGGCGATGGGCGAACGCGACCAGCGGCCGTCGCTGTAGCGGTCGAACGAGGTGCCCCGGAGCCGCAGGTCGAGCGCCCGCGGCGGCGGGTCGGGCCGGTTTTTGGGTTTGACCCGCATGATGACGGTGGGGTCGTCGCGAATCGTGCCGAAGCCGCCGAGCTCGACGTCGTCACCGAAGCCGGCCACCGACTGTGTGCGCACGCCCAGGTTCGAAAGGAAACCAAATCCAACCCGCGGAAACGCGAAGAACATGGCGGCGGTCAAGACGAAGAGCGGAACCGCAAGAAGCGTCGTACCGCCGAAGAACGCCGAGGTCGTGAGCTTTTTGCTTTGAAGCTCGCCGCGGAGAACGGGGCTGTCTGCGCCGTGCGCAATTTCGAGCTCTTTTCGTAGATGCGTGAGTGCGAGCATCCACGGCATGACGATGACGAAACCAAAGAAGACAACGGCATAATCGAGGCCAGTCGAGAACACGGTGCCCGCGATCAGGTGCAGGAAACCGAGGATCGCGATTTGCTGGTAGTCCGCTGCGGTCTTGCGATGCGAGAGGCGTGAGATCTGAAGGAACGCGGCGTACTGCACGCCAACCGACAAAATCGACTCTCCGGCCATCGCTCGCGCAATTTGGAGGATGAGAACCACCACGGCGGCGATGTTCCAGAAACGCGAGTAGCCCGGGCGGTCGAGAAGCGGCGGCTCAGCAAACCAACTGGCCGCGAAAGCCACGACGACGAGCATTGCCTCGACGGGGCTGAACGTCGTGCCGAGTAAAAGCGCGATGAGGCCGAGCGCCGCAAACATGTACGTAACGAGCTTGTGGGCAAAGCCAAATCTCATGCCGCGTGCCTCTTGTGCTTCGAGTCGCGGCGGGAGGCAGCGGCGCGCGCGGGCGCAAGGAGCGCGAGAAAGTGCCAGATGGGGTCGGGCGGAGTGCCGCCAGGCACCAATGGCGAGACGCTGCTGCTCGACTGAACCTGCACCGAAATGCCCTGCGCGAGATAGACGGAAGCCAAAGTTGCGACCTCGGAAATCGACGTTTCAAATCGCTCTTGCCATGCCGTTTCATCGTCGAGGCCGGAGGGGACCAGGTTGTCGACGCTGAGCGTGACGAGGGCGCTCGAGTCTTGCTCGTGTTCCCGAACGACTAGCTCGCCTCGGCTTGCGGTTCGTTTCCAGTGTATGTCTCGCGCTTCGTCGCCTTCGCGGTAAAAGCGCACGCTGCCCGCAAACTCGCTTCCGCGGCCGGTCTGGTGAATGGGCGCAGCGTCACCTTGCATCGGGCGGAGGGCCGGCGTGGCAACGTGCTCGAGCAGCTGCGGATAGACGACGATCTCGTCAGGCAGGAAGATGGCGTAGCCTTTTTCGATCAGGCCGAACGGATAGCGCGTGAGCACCCGCACGGTTCCGAGCTCGAAAAGCCCGCGACGCGGCGACTCGAAGCGATAGCTTTCGATCTCCGTCTTCCCGGGCGCTACTCGAACGAAACGCGCGGCCTCCGTGTCCACGCCGTCGACCTCGTCGATGGCTTCAACCCAAACGCTGGAGAGCCAGCGCTTTTCGTTCAGCAATGCGATGTCGATGAGCGAACGCCGCCCGGCAAAGAGTCGAGCGGGCAGATTGCGCTTGATTTGGAGCCTCCAGAGCGCGAGGTCGCTCAGGACGCCGCTCACCAGGAGCAGGCTGAGAAGCAAGCCGAGCACCAGGTAGAGGAGGTTGTTCGCGGTGTTCACCGCAGCGAGGCCGACACCGACGGTGACGAAGAGGAACGCCCGCCCCTCCCGCGTCAGTCGAAACTTCCGCCTGCTTCGCTTTCGCCCAAAGATCCGCATCGACCGGCCCGATCAGAGAGGGACAGAGACGACGGTGAGAAGCTCGCGAATCACACGCTGCGCATCGTCACGAACCGCCGCTCCGCCCATGCCGCCGCTGACCTTCACACGGTGGGCCAGGACGGGGCCCGCGAGCACCTTGACATCGTCGGGAAGCACGAAGGAGCGCCCTTCGACCAGCGCCCTCGCCCGCGCCGCACGCTCGAAGCCGAGCGCCCCTCGGGTGGACACGCCGACCGACAAAAGCGGCGTATTTCGCGTCGCGATGACAATCCGATGCAGGTAATCGAGGACAGCGTCGTCGACGCGCACGGAGTCGACCGCCTGCTGAACGTGCCGAAGCTCATTTGCGCTCATCGTCGCGTTGAGTTGATCGACCGGATCCGCGCCACGACGATTGAGCACCTCCCGTTCGACGCTGGGCGGCGGGTAGCCAACGCTGAGCCGCACGAGAAATCGGTCGAGCTGCGACTCGGGCAGCGGGTACGTTCCGTAGAACTCCTGTGGGTTCTGCGTCGCGACCACGAAGAACGGTTCTTCGAGGTTGTGGGTCTCGCCGTCAATTGAGACCTGCCGTTCGTCCATCGCTTCGAGAAGCGCGCTTTGCGTTTTGGGCGTCGTTCGGTTCACCTCGTCGGCGAGCAGAACCTGCGTGAAGATCGGGCCCGGCCGAAACTCGAAGGTGCTCTTGGATTGGTTGAACACGTTGCCGCCGAGGACATCGGTCGGCATGAGGTCGGAGGTGCATTGAAGGCGTCGAAACGTCACACCGACCGACGCCGCCAAGGCGCGCGCCAAGGTCGTTTTTCCGACCCCCGGAACGTCCTCGAGCAGCAGGTGACCGCGGGCCAAGAGCGAGACGACCGCCAGCTTGATGACCTCTTCTTTGCCCCGAACGACCAGCGCGATGTTCTGAACGAGACGCTGAGACAGTTGGGTCGCGTTTTCCGAGATGTGCGCGACGCTTGGTTGAGCCACTTTTCGAGCCTACCACACCCAACGTTGTGGGTAAAATATTACAATAGCACTGACCTTTGTGTCAGGGTTCCACTCTTTGTCCACAGTGCACCAATCGCCCAAACCACTGGCTATTCCGGGGGCTTGGAAGCTGAATGTGTCATCGATTCCACAGTCACTGCGGGATGCAGGATCGAATCGGGGTCGTCGAAGAGAAATGCCTCGATTTCGGCTCGCTGGGCGTGTGCGTCGCGCCGGCCCATCTCGATGAGGGTTTGCGCGAAACCCCCGTCGAAGAGCAGGTAGCTGGCCAAGTCGGCTTCGGCTCCGGCGCCGACATCGAGCATGCTGATGAACGCGCGCCCGAGGCTTTTGCCAAAGCGGACACGGTTGGAGGCGAGGTACTCCGAAGCGACTTGTCCAATGTCGATGGACGGTCGAAGAACCAAGGAGCTGAGCAGGCGGCGCTTCGCCAGGGCGCCCCGCGCTTTGGCGGCTTCGTTGATGCGATCGAGGAACTCCGGACCGTAGGCGCGCACGCCATCCCGAAGAAAGTCGTTGATACGCTGCACTTCGAGGAGGTCGGTGTTCACGTGGTCCAAAAGGAAGGCGTTGAGCACCTTTCCGAGCATGAACGTTGCGCCCGGATACTTGCCGTCTTTGACCGCGCGCCGGTCGGGCGAGTGAGGGGTCGAAAGCCCTATGACGAGCAAGCGGTTCATGCCGAGATGAACTGAAGGCCCCATCGGCGTGTTGAGGCGAAGGCCGCCGTCGCAATGGATCTCGTCGCCGATTTCGACCGGCGGAAAGATGAGCGGAATCGCGGCTGAAGCGAGCACGTGATGCTGGCCGATCCGAGCGCGGCGCACCAGCGCATGAAGGCCCAGGCTCTCCGGAATCCCAATGCCTGGAGCCGCATCGACGAAAATCACCGGTTGGCCGGTGCCAACGTGTGTGGTGCTCACCGTGAGCGCTCGAAGCGCACCGCTCCGAATGTTCTGCCTGAGCCGCCGCCAGCGAACGTTTCGGCCCACCAGAGCGGAGAGCGGGGCCGGGTCGAAGACGCCGCGCGCCTGGCCGGAGCCGCCGAGAAGCACGCGATAGAGGCCTGCGGCCTGGCGCAGACCAAACCCAAGCACGTGAGGCAGCTCGAGCTCGGTCCAAATGGAAACGAGCTGCTTCACCGCGGCCGGCACATCGCCGATGGCAGAGGCGACGAAGGCGCCGTTGACGGCGCCGACGCTGGTACCGGAGATCAGGTCGACCTTCGGTCCTTTCCCCTTCGAGTCGAGGAACTCGCTGAAGATGTATTGGAGAACACCAACCTCGTACGCTCCTCGCGCACCACCCCCCGAAAGTATCAAGCCAAGACCACTCACTATGCTTCCTCGTCGTTTAAGCGTAACAGCCGAAGGGGTTGGCCGCAGAAATCATCGCTCGTCAGTAGGCGGCGGATCTCTGGAGGGAGCCAGATCTCCTGGTGGGGGAGGCGGCGGAGCGCATCGAGCAGCACCTCGGCCCGGCGCCAGGGTGGGGCGCTCGGAGACACGTAGAGCAGCATTTCCCCCTGGACCCGGCAGAGCCCTCCGTCGACATGGGCCTCCTCGGGGAGCTCTTCTTCGAGGAAGCGTATCCCCAAGCGCGTCAAAGCTCGTTCCAGGGCGTCGAGCTGAAGCGCGAGTTCCACGCCTCCAAGGGTGCGGCCGCAGGCCGGGCCCCGCAATCTGGTCGTTTGGGCGGCTGATTTGGTAAGATGCTCAGACCTTGATTCGCCTAGCAAAACCATGGATCGGCGAGGACGAACGCCGCGCCGTCGCCGCCGTTTTGGAGTCCGGACAGCTCGTTCAAGGGGCGTTGGTCGAGCGCTTCGAGCAGGCGGTCGCCGCGCTGCTCGGCCGTCAGCATGCGGTCGCCGTGTCGAGTGGTACCTCCGCGCTCCAACTCGCGCTGAAGGCCGTGCAAGTCGGCCCGGGGGACGAGGCCCTCTGCCCGACGCTCAGCTGGCCGAGCCCGGCGCATGCAATTCGGGTGGCCGGGGCGAAAGTGCGCTTCGTCGATGTCGATCAAGGCGAGTGGAACAGCACCGCAGAGGCTTTGCGCGAAGCACGGAACGGCGGCACCAAGGTGGCCATCGTCATCGACCAATTCGGCAACCCGGCACGCGCCCAGGCGATTCGGGAGGCTCTGGGTTCACTGCCGATCATCGAAGACGCGGCGTGCGCGCTCGGAAGCCGTTTTGCCAGCGGCCCCTGTGGCAGCCTCGGCGTCGTGTCTTGCCTGAGCTTTCATCCGCGAAAGATCTTGACGACAGGCGAAGGTGGGATGTGCCTCACCGACGACGACGCCATCGCCGACAAGCTGCGGACGCTGCGCAACCACGGACAGCTCGGCGGAGAGTTCGTCGTCGCTGCCGGGAACTCGCGCATGACCGAGATCGCCGCTGCACTGGGGCTCACACAGCTTCAACGGCTCGATGAAATTCTCGGAAGAAGGCGTGAGCTGGCCGCGCTCTATGCAAACGCGCTCGATGGGGCGCTCGACATTCAAAGCACCCCAGACGGCGCGGAGTCCAACTACCAGACCTTCGGAGCCATTCTTCCGCAAGGCTTCGCTCGCAAGTCGGTTTGCGAAAAGCTCCACGATCGGGGCGTCGAAGCCGGCGTTCTCTCTTTTGCGATTCACAAGCTCGGCAGCTTTGCCGGGAGCGACGCTTCGCTGCCAATCGCCGAGCACATCGCCACGCATGGCATCGCGCTTCCTCTTTATCCACAGATGCGGAACGCCGACGTCGAGGAAGTCGTCGGTGCCCTTCTCGGAGTGCTCGATGGGTGACGACTTGGTGCTCGAGGTCAATGGCCTCTACAAGACCTTCCACATCGGCTTTCTCCGCAAGCGCGTGGACGCCGTGCGCGGGATGAGCTTCTCGGTGAAGCGCGGCGAGATTTTTGGACTGCTCGGGCCCAATGGCGCGGGGAAGACGACCACCATCAAGTCGATTCTTCGCCTGATTTTTCCTACCAAAGGCGATATCCGAATTTTCGGGCGCCCTTCCGGCGACCGTGAAGCAGCGAAGCGCGTGGGCTACATGCCGGAAAACCCATACGTCTATCAGTACCTCAAGCCAATCGAGTTCCTGGACCTATGCGGTCGGCTCGTAGGCCTCGAAAAGCAGGAACGCCGCGCGCGCTCCGAAGAGATGATCGACAAGGTCGGCCTTCGGGACGCCGCGGATCGACCAATCGGCAAGTTCTCCAAGGGCATGATGCAACGCATCGGGCTTGCGCAGGCGCTCTTGCACGACCCGGAGCTCTTGGTGCTCGACGAGCCGATGAGCGGGCTCGACCCCATCGGCCGCAAAGAGGTGCGCGACCTCCTGCTCGAACAGCGTGAGCGCGGAAAAACGCTTCTGTTCACGAGCCACATTCTGCACGACGTCGAGCTTCTCTGCGACCGCGTCGTGATCATGCAGCAGGGCGAGATCACCTCGGAGGGCCAGGTGCACGACCTCCTGGAGTCCGCCGGTCGGCGCGTCGAGATCCGACTGAGTAGCGCTTCACAGAAGCTCAGAGATTCGCTCACGTCGCGGGGGACGATCGTCGATGGCGGGGCCGGCCATCTCACGCTGCAGGTCGACGGTCAGCAGGCAGTCGACGAGGTCCTCCGGATCTCGAGCGCGGCCGGCGCCAGGCTTGACGCGATGATCCCGGAGCGGGAGTCGCTCGAGAACCTGTTCATCAAAGGCGCACGCGGCTGAGCTGCCCACTTGCTCCGAAGTCGATGTTCCCTAGAAGCAAGGCATGACCGTCAAAAGGGTTTCACCGATGGAGGCCGCCGCGCTCCTCGAAGACGAAGGTTACGCGTACCTCGACGTTCGCTCGATTCCGGAGTTCGATGAAGGGCATGCGCCGGGCGCGTACAACATCCCGCTCCTGCACGCGACGCCGTCGGGCATGCGCCCAAACGGGGACTTCATGTCGGTGGTTGCCGCTGTATTTCCGAAAGAGAGCAAGCTGGTGGTCGGCTGTCGGTCGGGCAACCGCTCGCTGCGGGCGGCCGAAGCCTTGCTCGCCGCGGGCTTCGAGGATGTCGTCGACCAGCGGGCCGGGCACGAAGGCGCGCGCGACGCGTTCGGCCAGCTCCAGGAGCCGGGCTGGCACGCCGCCGGCCTCGAGGTCGCACGCGAGGCCGAACCCGAGCGCATGTACGAGGCTTTGCTGGCGCGCCGCGACGGCTAGCCGAACATGCTGGCCCAGATGAGGCCTGGGAGCCTCGCCAAAGACGGGTCGGCGTTGAAATACGTGAGCTTCGGGCCGACCGCGAGCGCTCTGTCGTTGTCGACGAACCAGGCGGGCCTCGGGAACACGCGGAACGGGCCTCGGAGCACCGACTTCTGCGGCCGGTCGAACATGAAGGTGTTGTGCACGATGCCTTGTCCCGATCGAATGTCTTTGCGTTCGTGCCCGGGGAATGCCCCCCAGGTGTGCGTCGGCAAGCCGAAGACTAGGCCCGACCAATGGTTGACGCCGATGGCGCCGTACCGGAGCTTGGCAATCGCCCGCTCGACCGCCTCGGCGACCGCCGGGTCCTTGAGCGACTTCGGATGGACGAGGATGCTGCAGGCAAGTGTGCCCCAGATGCGCTCGTTGCAGAACGCCACTGCCTGGTCGATGTACTCGACGATCGACGTTGCCGGGAGCGCGACCTCGCTGGTCTGTCCGCACCAGGACTCCGTGTTGAAGCAGATGTCGTCGACTTGGCTCGGGTCGAGGTGATGAATCAGCGTCCAGGGCACCTGGCCTTCACCCTTGGCGCCGAACAGCTCGGCGTCCGGATGATGGTTCAGGAACATCTTCTGACGCTCCTTGGCGCCGGGATAATAGGGCTGCCGATCGGCCGCGTTTTTGAAGGCTTTGCGAAGCGAGTCGAGCAGGGCTTCGCGTTTGTCCCATTGCTCGTGCTGCACGATCACCCGGGTCGCGGAACAATTGAAGCCTGCACTGTCGACGACGGTCGATGCGATGTTGACACCATGGAACTCCAGGTCCTTTTGCGACCATGGGCCCGGGACGATGATGATCGGGCTCACATTGCCGAGCTCGCAGGTGAGTCGCTTGGGATTGCGCGCTTCATCGGCTGCTTTTCTGCGCGCCCCTTCTTCGCCGACGCCAAAGACGATCGCGTCGTGGGTCTTGTCCGAACCGGTGACGTGGATCTCTTCGACCAAATGGTGCATGCACAGATGGTCACCCTCTGCTGCGCCGCCGTACACGACACGAAAAAACCCACGCTCGCGGAGCGGCTCGAACATTTCGTCGATGAGCGGGCCGAGGTACTCGTTGACCGGATTCATCTTCATCAGGACGACCTGACCCTCGACGAAGAGCTTGTAGAGCGCGTCCATGGGCGCGATCGATGAGACGTTGCCTGCGCCGAGCACCAGGGCCAGCTTCCCTTTGGGTGACTTCTGGCGGTAAAACGCGGCCTGGTTGTCGCCCAACTCCTCGAGACGGACCCCGGGCTGCATCCAGACTTCGCCGGTGAAGCCTTGAAAGAGCAGGCCATCGAATCCATCGGCGGGGAACACCGGAGCGATGACCTGCCCATCGGGCCGGGCAAAGGCTGCCGTCGGAAGTTGCGGCACCCCGCGCTCTTGGATGTCACGGAGCGATGCAACGAGGAGGGTGATGTTCTTGACGACAGGGGAAGGGCCGACCAGCCACTCCTCGCCCTCTTCGGCGCTGCCGAACGTCATGCCCTTGGCTTCCACCGATGCGGCCACCCAGCGCTCGGCAACTTCGACCGCTCGCTCTCGCACGTGTTCCAGCAGCCCGATGCGTTCGTCGATGTCGAGCGCCACCCATTCGTTCTTGTGGTCCTCGAGGATCGCGAGCGCTTCGTCGAGCTTAGACTGCGAGGTGGGCTCGATGCGATGCTCGGCTTCGGGGATGGCGGCGGAGCCTTGCTTCTGGGCGACGGCTTGAGTCAAGGGGCCTCCTTCAAGACGCAGATACAGACGGCATGTTGGGGTGTTGGCTCGCGGATATCAAGAGGTCCCGAACCTCGTCGAGGTCCTTGCAGACGCGCGCCGGCGGAAGGCTTCGAAGAAACACTTTTCCATAGCCTTTACGGCGGATTCTCGAATCTAGAATCGCGACGACGCCGCGATCTCGTCGGGTGCGGATCAGGCGTCCAAAGCCCTGTTTTAGCGAAAGCGCGGCCGCCGGCACGAGGTAGCGCATAAACGAGGATTCGCCGGCCTCGTCGAGGCGTTCGCAGCGTGCGGCGATCACCGGATCGCTTGGAACGTCGAAGGGGAGCTTGTCGATGATGACGAGCCGCAGCGCCGAACCGGGGACGTCGACACCCTCCCAGAAGCTCGCGGTCGCGAACAAGACGGCGTTGCCCTGATCGCGAAATCGATCGAGCAAGGTTTGTTTCGGTGCATCGCCTTGGACGAACCACTCGTAGTCGAGTTGCTCTCCGACGCGCTTGGCGAGAATCCGCATCATGCGTAACGAGGTCGAAAGAACGAACGCGCCCCCTTCCGACATTCTGATGAGCTCCAGGATCTCTTTGACCGCCGCGTCCGGGAAGTCCGACGCGCGCGGGTCGGGGAGGTGCTGGGGCGCATAGAGCGCCGCTTGCTCTTCGTATCGGAAAGGCGACTCGACGAGCTCTTCGCTGACCTCGCGATCGATGCCGAGGCGGTGCTTGACGAAACGGAAGTCCCCGCCGGTGGTCAGCGTCGCGCTGGTGAACACCACGCAGGGGACCCGTTCGTGCAGCCGCTCGCGCAAGAGTGGGCCCACGTCGATCGGGCTCGAGCCTACGGCGGGGCTGCGTCCGGTCGCCTGCGCCCAGCTCACCTGGCCCGGCGCTTCGAGAGAACCCAGCGCATCGCGAAGTTGCTCTGCGCGCCTGGCGATTTGCAGGGCATTCTCGCGCGGAGGCCGAAAGTTCCGGAAGGAGGCGGCGAGCTCGGCGAGCGCGTTGTCCAAGGCGAAAAGGGCGCCTTCCGGAATCGCCTCCGGGGGCAATTGGACTCGACCGCCGTTGGCGCTGCCGGGGAGGGCGCTGAAAAAATTCGAGGATCGCTGAAGCACCGCGTCGAACAATCGCGTCGCCTGCTTCTTTTCACCTCGCTCGCCGCGCAACGCCGCCCGGGCGTCACGGACCAACTTGTCGAGCATCGCCGTCGAGACCCGCGAGCCGAAGAAGAGTGTCGCGGTGTCCTCGATCTGATGCGCTTCATCGAAGATGACCGCGTCGTAGTCGGGCAAGACCGAGGCAAACCCGGTGTCGCGAAGTGCTAAGTCCGCGAAGAACAGGTGATGGTTGACGATCACGAGCTGAGCGTCGTCTGCACGTCGGCGAACGCGGGTCACGAAGCAGTCCTCGTAGAAGTCGCAGCGGGAACCAATGCGCGTGTCGGATCCGCTCACGACCCGCGACCAAATCGGGTCTTCCTCGGCAATCGACGCCAGGTCGGCGCGATCACCGGATTGGGTGCTCTCGATCCAATTGCGAAGCGCTGGCAGCGAACGGGCAAAGCGGGGCTGCGTCGCGTCGGCGCTGCTCGAAAGCTCCTGAAACCTTCGGCGGCAGAGGTAGTTGCTCAGGCCCTTCACGCACGCTGCGTTGATGTCGATGCCAAGGTGGCTTTTCAAGGCCGGAAGGTCCTTTTCCATGATCTGGTCCTGCAGCGCGCGGGTGCCGGTCGACACCAGCACGCGGCGCCCGCTCAGGGCCGCGGGGATCAAATACGCCCAGGTTTTTCCCGTGCCGGTTCCCGCCTCGATCAGCAGCACCCCATCGTGGTGCAAGACATCCTGCACCGCGCGGGCCATTCGAATCTGCCCGGGGCGATGCTCGTAGCTCGGAATGCCGCGGGCCAGCGGTCCGTTCGGTCCAAGCAGATGGCCCGCATCCATCTGCCTGCTCTAGCACGAGGCACTGCGGCTGCCTTGTTGACGCGCTATAGAGGGCCCGATGGTCATCCCCATCCGCGACATCAACCAGACGCGCCGCACACCGATCGTCACCTGGGCCATCATCGGCGCGAACATGCTGGTCTTCATGGCTAGCTTGAGCCTAGAGAACAGGGAGGCCGAAGCCATCGTGATGCGCTTCGGCGTGATCCCTGACGTCATCGTGCACGGCAACTGGGCCGCCCCACGCGTGGATGGAGGCGCGCTTGGAAGCTGGGTGACGCCGTACACGAGCATGTTCCTGCACGGCGGGCTCCTACATCTCGCGAGCAACATGCTCTTTCTGCACGTGTTTGGCGACAACGTCGAAGACGTGCTCGGGCGCGCTCGCTATCTCTTGTTCTACGTTCTGTGCGGGCTCGGCGCTGCCCTGGGGCATGTTCTGGTCGACCCCAACAGCATGGTGCCCATGATCGGCGCGTCGGGCGCGATTTCAGGTGTCCTGGCCGGCTACCTGACGCTCTTCCCGCATGCGCGCGTCGTCACGCTCATCCCGATCTTCATCTTCATTCACTTCATGGAAGTGCCCGCTGCGATTTTCATCGTGCTCTGGTTCGTGCTGCAGCTCGTGCTGGGCTACATGTCCCTCGGCATGATCGCCGAAGGCGGGGGCGGCGTCGCCTGGTTCGCGCACATCGGCGGTTTTCTCGCCGGACTGCTCTGGATTCGTTTGCTGTACCGAAGGCCTAAGGGGCGTCGACAGGTTCTGTTTCGCTAGGCGCCGAAGGCTCTTCGACGGGCTTTGGCTCGGCCGGCGGCGCCGCCTCGGCTTTCACCTCGCTTGGCTCAGGCGCAGCCTGTGGCTCGTCGGCCGTCTCTTCGCTAGGCTCGGCCGGCGGCTCGGCCTTCTCTTCGCTAGGCACCGCGGCACCGGCGTTCGCGCTCGACTCTGCCTCTTCTTTCTGAAGAGTCACGTTGACGGTTGCAAACATGCGGCGCGTCTCTTCGGTGAACGAAGCGCGTGTCACGAATTTGTTGGCGGTCTCGTAA